>Ga0207752_1000391_pt1 | contig 20724 bp, 17 predicted proteins | sample Pon2CUnioCityCA_6_FD_187272 | JGI IMG/M metagenome (GOLD analysis project Ga0207752, IMG submission 187272) | Marine sediment microbial community from Union City, CA, USA - Pond 2C Sediment 2 (SPAdes) | ecosystem: Environmental > Aquatic > Marine > Intertidal zone > Salt pond sediment ...
TCCTCAGCGGTACACCCCTTGAGCAAGAACACGTCGGCGCCAGCGGCGAGTGCTCGATTACGGTACCTGGTGTACATCGTCAAGACGATGACCCGGACCTCCGGCCATTGACTCTTGATCCGCCTGGTAGCTTCTAACCCATCCATAATCGGCATCTGGACATCTAGCAGCACCACATCAGGATGGCAGACTGACACCAAGTCCACCGACTCCTGACCGTTGGCTGCCTCCCCGATCACCTCTACCTGTGGGAAGAGGTTCAGCAATGCCCGGAGACCCTGGCGCGTCGACCACCGGTCATCAGCAATTAGAACGCGTACCGGCTTTTTCAATCGATACCGCCTTTTACTGGTGCGTTTGAGTATCCTCTGAGATTATGACACCTTCATCATACCTCGAAGCCCCCCGGTTGTCATCGGATGGATGATTGATCTTTGGTTCAACAGAAAGAGACCGCCCGGAGGCGGTCTCTTGCACGTTTGTGGAGAGCTCTCGGCAAACGTGGAGCAAACGAGAGGCTTTTGTGCTTTACTGCAGGAGGAGACTCACGTCTTCCAATTCTCCGGCCCGTCTTGCAGTGAGGTTATTCCCTCATGAAGGGCATATAGAGTCGCCTGTACTCGGTTGGCCAGGTGCAACTTGCCCAGGATGTTGCTCACGTGGCTGCGTACAGTCGCCTCAGTCACCACCAGTCGTTCGGCAATCTCGCGATTGCGCATTCCTTTGGCCACGAGCCGTAGCACTTCCATCTCCCGATCCGTCAATGGGTCAGGAGTCGGGGGGCCGGATGGTTGCTTCATTTCCTGAAGCACCTTGCGGGCGATGGTCGGGTGCAGCGACGGCTCGCCACGATGAACCTGCCGGATGGCCTGCAACAGATCCGCCGGCTCAGAGTCTTTGAGCAGGTATCCCAGCGCTCCCGCCTTGATGGCAGGAAAGACCTTGTCATCGCCAAAAAAGCTGGTCAGTACCAGGACACGGGCTTCTTGATCGCGTGTGATACGGCGGGTGGCCTCGATTCCGTCCATCCCAGGCATTACCAGGTCCATGAGCACCACGTCGGGGTTCAGGGCCTTTGCCTGGGTCACAGCCTCCTCTCCGTCACTGGCTTCCCCGATCACCTCAATGCCCTCGACTTCGGCCAACAGAGCGCATATGCCTCTGCGGACGATGGCTTGATCGTCGACGATCAGTACCCGAACAGGTGTCTCAGTCATGGTCGACCCTTTCACTTCGAAGGGAAGCAACGCGGCTCCTTCCACTTCGAAGGGAAGCAACGCGGCTCCTTCCTAATCCATCACGTCTGCACTGCCACCCTGACGGTGGTACCCTTCTCCGGTGTGCTCACGATATCCAGCTTGCCCTTGATTCGTCGTACTCGCTCCTCTATCCCGCGCATTCCCATTCCGCCGCCCTGTTTGGCACTTGCGACGTCGAATCCCGGTCCATCATCCTTCACCTCCATGCACACGCCCGCGTCATCAAAGCGGAGATGAACTGTGATCTGTTGCGCCTTTGCATGCTTCACGGCATTGTTGAGGGCTTCCTCGGCGATCCAGAAAAGTTCTTCCTCTAAAGCCAGGGGCAGACGTCTGTCACCTTCCGCGTGAACCTCGGCCTGGAGGCCCGCTCGGGCCTCCACAGCCGCCAATCGGGCCTGCAAAGCCGCGACCAGCCCCTCCTCCTCCAGCACGGGAGGGTGCAGCTCGAAGAGGAGCATCCGCATGTCCAGCATCGCTTCCCGGGCCATATTGCGCAACTCTTGCAGGTTCTGGGCAACTGCCCCCTGCTTCCCGGCTGACATTGCCATACCCGCTGCCTCCGCGTACAGCGTCATGCTGTACAGTGCCTGTGTCACTGAGTCGTGCAGATCCCGTGCCAGGCGGTTACGTTCGGCAGCCGCTGCCGCCTGCCTTACTTGGGTGCGCAATCGGGCGTTCTCGATCGCCAGGGCAGCGTGGTCGGCCAGTGTGACGGCCAATTCCATCTCCTCTTGGGAGATATGGCGTGGCGTGGGGTAGTAGAGAACGAGCTCCCCATAGATCTCGCCTTTGACAAGCAGAGGTACTGCTAACACAGCTCCACGTTGTTCTATCAACGGTATCTGATCGTGCTGTCTACTGCCCGCCGATACCTCATTGTCAATTGTGGGAGCAAGAGCCTCGGCTGCTCGGAAAGCTCCTGTGTCAGATATAGTCACGGGCCGGCATTCGTTGATCATCTGTTCCAGGGTTTCTCGGCCGATTGGCAGGCTTGTCCCGACTTCGTATTCCTCCAGCAAACCAGTGGCAGCCTGGACCACGACTGATCCCCCGTCATTCTGCAGACGGCAAATGGCGACGCCACTGCTGTCCAGCAACTGACCAGATCGAGCCACGATGAAATCCAAGACCTTGTCCCAAGGTTGGTCTGAGTTGAGCACACTCAGGATGTCACGCAGACCCTCGGCCACTTCTCGACGTCGCTCGATCTCTCGTGTTCGTTCCTCGACGCGCTGTTCCAGTCTCTCTCGGGCCAGAACCTGTTCGGTGATGTCCTGCATCACGCCGCAGACACGGTAGATTCTCCCGTGCTTGTTCCGAATCGGGAATGCACGATCATGTACCCACCGGACCGTGCCATCGGGTCGCACTACCCGATACACCTCGTCATATTCCCCCTGGCTCCGTTTCTCCAGGGCAGCTATGACGCCCTCGCGATCCTCTGGATGGATCGCGTCCAGCCAGGATCCGATGTGATCGTACAGGCTCTCACGCGAGTATCCCCATATCTCCTCATACACAGGGCTGACGTAGGTGAATCGATCTTGGTCAGGCGTGGACATCCAGAAAGCCTCTTGGACATGTTCCGCCAGTTGGCGGAATTGCTCCTCGCTCTGTTGCAGTGCCTCTAGTGCCTCCTGAGTCGCCGCAACGTTGCGTTGGATGAGCGCATACAGCATCCAGGCCGTGGCAACCACGTAGAGCCAGTCTGTAAGCATCTCCAGGCGCCCACGTATCATTGGATCGCTGACCGCTGCCCTCAACACCTCGTCGGAGAGCAGCATCCACAGGCCTCCCACGATCACGTAGATGACGATGATCCTCAAGGGCGTCGGCCTCCACTTGAGCAACCGCCGAATCATCGAAACCGCCTTGTGGTAGCGAACAACGCCTTTTCCCATTTGTCATCCCGGCCTTGACGGCCGTTTTTGCGAGGTCGAACCTGTGAGCATCCCGTCAGACACGCGACAGACACATGCCTGTGTTGAGCACCCAGAAGCCGTTTTTATTGTACTGGAACCGGTCACAGGTGTCAACAGCGCTGAATGGGCTTGGCTCAGCCACCGACCTGGTGATGCGCCGCCCGCCAGGCGCGCTCTGGCTCAGTCGCACATGTCCCCTCATCTGCACATCTGCCGAGAGCCCTCCACGAATGTGCAAGAGACCGCCTCCGGGATGCCCTTTTTTGTTGAACCAAAGATCAATCATCTATCCGATGACAACCGGGGAAGTTCGAGGTACCATAAGTCCGAAAGAATCAGGAATACAAGTTGAGATTCAACGTAAAGGGAGTCGTGTGAACGAGCAGTTTGTTCAACAGCTATTCGAACTGGAGACGAGAGCTAAGACCATCTACGATGCGGCTGTGCGTGAGGCTGAGAATTTGCCAGCACAGGCCGAGAAGGAAGCTCAGGCCATCGTCGAACGGTCCCGGACAGAGGCCCAGGCTCAGGCTCAACGTATGATCGCTGATGCCCAGGCACAGGCGCAGGAGGAGAGTGCGCGCATCCTTGACCAGGCCGAACAGGAGGCGGAACGCATGAAGGCCCTGGCGATGGGGCACCTGGACCGTGCCGTGAGCTTCGTCCTCAGTCAGGTGACGGGACGGGAATAGGGACATGGCCGGCCGCGACGTTTCGGAATACGCAACAGTTCACGCACGGGTGCGGGCGATGTATTCCAAGATGCTTGCCCCGGAAACGTGGACCGAGTTATGCGAAGCAGCCGACTTTGCTGCTCTGCTCAGCCTTATGAAGGGAACCGTGTACGCCCCATATCTGGCCGAGGTAGAGGACGAGAAGCTCACGCCACGGCGCGCCGTCTACCAAGTGAAGAAACTCCTGGCCGACGCTTTCACCATCATTGCACGCCTGGTTCCCAGGTCTTCGCGCCCACTCGTGACTCAGTTCTACCGCCGTTATGAGGTGGATAATCTGAAAGCGTTGATACGCGGTGTAGAGACCGGTGCGTCGTGGGAACGGGTCAGATACGTGCTGTTCCCCCTGGGTTCGTTCACCGTCTTGCCCGCCGAGAGCATGATGGAGGCGGAGGACGTGGGGGCAGCGGTAGAGCAACTGCGTGGTACCCCATATTGCGACACCCTCGCGCATGCGATGGAGCGCTATACGGCTGAACACAGCCTGTTTCCCCTGGAGGTGGTCCTGGATCTGGCCTACTGGCGCGAACTATGGCGCGACGTCAACCAGCTTCCGAATTCAGACCGCACACCGGGCCGCCACGTCGTGGGCTCGCTGCTCGACGCGAGCAACCTTATGTGGGCTATTCGCTATCGAGTCAGCCACCATCTGTCCGAGGAGGAGATCATCAACTATACCCTGCCTTCGGGATACCAGGTGCATGACGAGGACGTCCGCGCCATCGCCGCGGGAGCCGACATTGCACAGGTGATGGCGCGCGTCTATCCCAGCCTGGGCGACGTGAGTCCGCTGCTCAAGGAGCCGCAGAGGGGGCTTCCACGGCTAGAGGCACAACTGCTGCGACACGTTGCCCAGGAGTGTCGAGCTGCTTTCGTCGGTTATCCGTTCCACGTTGGCATACCCATGGCCTATCTGCTGCTCGCCGAACTGGAAATCCAGGACCTGACTGTGCTGGTTGAAGCCAAGGCGTCGCATATGTCGGATGAGAGGTTCCGCCCATTCCTGCTCGTAGGATGCACGCTGGACTGACCCCTCCGTTCGGGTCCTGGACTTACATTAGACATGGATGCTGTTTCATCCGGATTTAACTGTTGGAGATTGCATGTTCTATCCTGAACCGATGACCCAAATCGAAATCGTGGTTCCCGAGCAGCACGTGCTGGCGGCAACCAACGTGGTGGCCGAATCGGGGATGTTTCACCAGGTGGATGCCAGTTATCTGAGCTCGGAAACGGGCCTGGGCACCACCGAGGATTGGTCCAAGAAGTCGACGGCCGCTGCCGCGCTGGAGCGGCGGCTTCTGGCCGTGATGAAGACCCTGGGAATAAAAGAAGGATCGCCACCGGCAGACCTCGCGTCGATGACCGACGTCGAAGCCGTGCAGCCAATGGCCGAGCGGTTGGAGCAACAGGTAGAGGGCGTGATCGAGGATCTGGCTGACGAACAGAAGAAGTTGGAAAAGCTCCAGAACTACGTCCGGCAACTGGAGCCCATTGCCGACGTCGGCATACAGGTCGGTGCTCTTAGAAATCCGCGCTACGTTTTCTCTGTGTTGGGTATCATCCCTGTTGAGCACGTGCAAAGGCTTCGAACGAGTCTGGAGCATATTCCCGCTGTGCTACTGCCTCTGCGTCAGGACAGCCGGCGCGCCGTCGTTGTGCTGTCTGGAACACAGCAGCACGCCGACATCCTGGAACGGGCAGCGCGCAGTGCGTACCTCAGTCCTCTGAACCTGCCGGACGACTATCAGGGTACCCCGCGTGAGGTCATCGCTGCACTGCGCACCGATATCGAGCACATGCAGACACAGATCGCGGACCAGAAGGGCGTGATAGCGGAGTTGCGCGAGTCGCGTGGAGAACAACTCCAGACCCTGCTGTGGCGCGCGCGTGCCAGTCGCATGCTGGCGGATGCCCTCGCTCGTTATGGTAGGCTTCGCTACATGTATGTGATCGTAGGGTGGGTGCCGACCAGAGGCCTGGATGCACTGACTTCGCGGCTTAGACACATATCGGGCGAGATACTCATTGAGGCCATCCCATCCACGCGAGGCCGCGCAGATACGAATGTGCCCGTGGCCCTGAGAAACCCCGGCATCTTGCACGCGTTTCAGCGGTTGGTCACCATCTATGGACGGCCTCGCTACGAGGAGGTCGATCCTACCTTGTTCCTTGCTCTCACCTTCCCGCTCCTCTTCGGTGCGATGTTCGGCGACGTGGGGCACGGGCTGGTGCTGGCCTTGCTCGGGGAGCTGCTGGTCAGCCGCAAGGTGAGCCGGTTGCGTGGGCTCGCGGACCTGGGGGTGGTTGTCACCATCTGTGGTGTCGTTTCCATCGGGTTCGGTTTTCTCTATGGCAGTGTTTTCGGCATGGAGGACCTCTTGCCGGCACTGTGGATTCGGCCGATGGAAAACATCATGCTGATCCTGTCCCTGGCTATTGGTGCGGGGGTTGTTCTGCTCACCCTCGGATTCCTCACCGGGATACTGAACGCTTGGCTGGCACGGGATTGGGGTCGATTGCTCTTTGGCCACACTGGGATCGCCGGACTGTTACTCTACTGGTCTCTCATCGGGCTGGCGGCAGGACTCTTGATCCCGGGTCTGCCTGTTCCCCACCTGGTGCCCGTCTTGCTGGCGGCCGTTTCCGGCCTGGCAGTGATGTTCTCCGACCTTCTTACCCGTCTTGTGGAAGGACGTCGACCGCTGATCGAAGGAGGCCTGGCCACCTATGCCGTTCAGGTCGTTTTTGAGTTGTTCGAGGCGTTGATCAGTCTACTGAGCAACAGCCTGTCCTACGTGCGTGTGGGCGCTTTCGCCGTGGCGCACGCCGGCCTGAGCGCGGTGATCTTCATCCTGGCTGCGATGGTCAGCCCGGCGCGAGGCGTCGTCTACTGGGTCGTCGTTGCCCTGGGCAACCTCTTCGTCATCGGCTTCGAGGGGATGATCGTCGGCATCCAGACGTTGCGTCTGGAGTACTACGAATTCTTCAGCAAGTTCTTTACAGGCGGTGGCGCGCGGTACGTTCCGCTCGCCACGTTGCCCAAGATAGGCGAGTAGATCAAGATGTCACCCTGGCTGGAAGTACCGAGGAATCGGCTGCTGATGCAGGCGGGACGACACAAGCGAACTCGAGATGTGAGGTGAGACAATGGATAAACTGATTATTGCAGTTCTGGTAGGCCTGGTGCCGGTGGCTCCCGCTGTCCTGTATTTCCTGCGCCAGCGCCGGGATGCGCCGGTGCGCGCGACGCGCAGGCTGGTCATGGGGATGATGGGATTCAACGCCGTACTGGGCCTCATGGCCGCTGGTGTCGGCCTCGTGTGGCTGTTTTCACCGTCGACGGCGATGGCTGCCGGGTCAAGCCTGCAGGCGGGCACCAGCGATCCTTATGTGTCGCTGGCAGCGGCGGTATCGACTGGACTGGCCGCCATCGGTGCCGGTATCGCGGTGAGCAGCACTGGGGCAGCGGCAGTTGGGACGATTGCCGAGAAGCCGGAGTCCTTCGGGCGTGCACTCATCTTTGTGGGTCTGGCAGAGGGTATTGCCATCTACGGGCTGATCATCTCGTTCATGGTCCTGAACAGGTAGGAATGCGATGAAGGTTCTGGCTATCGGTCACCCAGATGCTGTCCTGGGATTCTCACTCGCTGGTGTTGAGGGCCGAGTCGCGACGACTGCGCGCGAAGTGAACCAGGCACTCGACGACGTGCTATCCGCGCCTGACGTTGGCATTGTCCTCGTGACACAGGACGTGGCCGACCTGATCGAGGGCCGGATGAGCCAGCTCAAGTTGCGCAGCATGATCCCGCTGGTCGTCGATATTCCCGGGCCGGAAGGTGTGCGCCCTGGCCATCCATCGCTCAGTGAGATCATTCAGCGCACCATCGGTGTCAAGATATAGGGAGGGGTGAGCCATGGAGTCGGTTGAAGAAAGCCTGCAGGCGCTCTCTCGCACTGTGTTAAGACAGGCCGGTGCTGATGCCAAACAAGTTCTGGCTGATGCAAGGACCGACGCAGACGCTGTGCGCAAGCGCGCTCGACAGCAGGCGGAGACAGAGCGAGAGCAGACCCTGGAGCGTGCTCGGCAAGAAGCCGACCGCATCCGCAGCCAGTCCATTGCCGCCGCTCAGCTCAAGGCGCGCACGCTCAAGCTGGAGCGGCGCGAGGAGTTGCTGAATGACGTCTTCGACGCAGCCCGTCAGCGGCTGCCAATGATACGCCAGTGGACTGACTACGATCAAATCGTGCGCCTGTTGGCCCGCGAAAGCGTGGCCCAACTGAGGGCTGGGGAATGCCTCATCCGGGCGGACGAGCGCGCACGGGAAATCCTGGCGGACGATGCCCTGGCTGAACTGTCGAGAGAATCGGGTGTGCACCTCCAACTGGGGGACACTCTGGAGGAAAGGATAGGCGTGATTGCGGAGACACTGGCCGGGCACCGGCAATACGATAATACGCTCCAGGCTCGCCTGCAGCGGTTGCAGGATGAACTGCGCTTTCCTGTGTATCACCTCCTGATGGGAGAACCACTATGAGCGAACAGGTGGGAACAGTGACGTGGATCAACGGTCCGGTGGTACGCGCCCGTGGTTCGCGTCAGGTCAGCATGTTGGAGCTGGTCGAGGTCGGCGATGAACACCTGGTCGGCGAAGTCATTGGTCTGGAGGGCGAGGCGATCACGCTACAGGTATACGAGGAAACGTCCGGCATGGAGCCCGGTGCGCCGGTCTATGGCACAGGTATGCCGCTCTCGGTGGAATTGGGGCCGGGCCTGCTGGGCAGCATCTTCGACGGCATTCAGCGCCCCCTTCCTGTGATGGAGATGCGCCAGGGCTCGTTTGTCGAGCGCGGCGTACGTCTGACGCCTCTGTACCGAAAGCACCGTTGGTCGTTCAGGCCGCGCCTGCAGGTGGGCGACGAGGTAACCGGCGGCGCGATCCTAGGCGTGGTTCCGGAGACACGGGCCATCGAGCACCGGGTGATGGTCCCTCCCGACGTGGCGGGGACGCTTACGTGGATTGCACCGGAAGGAGAATACACGATCACTGAACCGATCGCCCGCTTGCAGACCAAGAAGGGCGAGCAGCAACTGCCAATGCTGCAGCGCTGGCCTGTACGCCGCCCGCGGCCCTATCACCTCCTGGTGAAACAGTCGGAGCCGCTGGTCACCGGGCAACGGGTGCTCGATACGCTCTTTCCCCTCGGTAAAGGGGGGGCAGCGGCCATTCCCGGTGGGTTTGGCGCTGGCAAGACAGTCCTGCAGCATCAGATTGCCAAGTGGTCGGATGCCCAGGTCGTTGTGTACGTCGGCTGCGGGGAACGAGGCAACGAGATGACAGAAGTGCTGCAGGAGTTTCCGGAACTGATCGATCCCCAGAGTGGCCGTCCAATGATGGAGCGCACGGTTCTCGTCGCTAACACGTCAAACATGCCCGTGGCCGCCCGCGAGGCCAGTATCTACACCGGCATCACCATCGCCGAGTACTACCGCGACATGGGCTATCACGTCGCCCTGATGGCCGATTCGACCTCGCGCTGGGCGGAGGCGTTGCGCGAGATCTCCGGACGGCTGGAGGAGATGCCCGCCGAGGAGGGATACCCGGCCTACCTGGCTGCCCGGTTGGCCGAGTTCTACGAACGCGCCGGTTATGCTGAGACTCTGAACGGTCAACGCGGGTCGGTTAGCGTGATCGGCGCCGTGTCTCCTCCTGGCGGCGATTTCTCTGAACCCGTGACACAGCACACTAAGCGCTTCATCCGCTGTTTCTGGGCTCTGGACAAGGAGCTGGCCTCTGCACGCCATTTTCCGGCCATCAACTGGCTTGATAGCTACAGTGAATACGTGGACGACGTGGCAGCCTGGTGGTCTGATCAGACGCAGCGCGACTGGCCTGCGCTACGGGCGCAGGCGATGGAGATCCTGAACGAGGAAAGCCATCTCGAGCAAATCGTCAAGCTGGTCGGGCCGGATGCTCTGCCTGACCAGCAGCGGCTGACGCTGGAGACGGCCCGCCTGCTGCGCGAGGGCTTCCTGCAGCAGAATGCCCTGGACGAGGTCGATGCCTATTCCCCTATCATGAAGCAGATTCTGATGCTCGATCTGATCCTGCACTTCCATCGACGCGCACTGCCCATCATTCTGCACGGAGCGCCCATCGTCCTCATCCAGGACCTGCCGGTCGTGGGCGACCTGATCCGTATGAAGACGTCGGTCGCTAACGACCATCTGGAGAAGTTGGACGACATCCGCAAGCAACTGGACCAACAGATGGACGAACTGGAGAGGGATTATCAATGAGCGAATTGCTGGACCGAGGGGGACAGTCGGTTGTTGGCGTGGCCCGTATTGAAGGCCCGATTGTCGTGGTGCAGCGCATCGCCGGTGTCCGCTACGACGAGGTGGTGGAGATCCAGGACTCGCAACAGCGGCTGCGACGGGGCCGGGTACTCGAGGTTGGGGAGGATGTGGCCGTCGTCGAGGTTTTCGCGGGCACGACCGGCCTTGCCATCGATAGCACACGTGTCCGTTTCCTGGGACAACCGCTGCGTATCCCGGTTGCGGAGGAGATGCTGGGCCGCGTATATGACGGTATGGGGGAACCGATAGACGGTGGCCCTGAACCACTGACCGGTCAGTATGCCGACGTCAATGGAAAGCCGGTCAACCCCACAGCCCGCGTCTATCCACGAGACTACATCGAGACAGGCATTTCCGCCATCGATGGCATGAACACCCTGGTGATGGGCCAGAAGCTGCCGATCTTCTCGGGCAGTGGACTGCCGCATGACCAACTCGCAGCGCAGATCGTGCGACAGGCCAATCTCGGGGGGGCGGCCGGTGCGGCCTCATCCCGCTCCCAGTCCGAGGAGTTCGCCATCATTTTCGCCGCAATGGGTGTCAAACATGACGTGGCCAGGTACTTCCGCGATGCATTTGCCGATAGCGGTGCCCTGAACCGTGTGGCGATGTTCCTCAACCTGGCCGACGACCCACCGGTCGAGCGACTGGTGACGCCACGTGTTGCATTGACCTTGGCCGAGTACCTGGCTTTCGAGCAAGGGATGCACGTCTTGGTCGTTCTCACCGACATGACCAACTACTGCGAGGCGTTGCGTCAGATCTCCAATATCCGCGGTGAGGTACCCAGCCGCAAGGGGTACCCGGGCTATCTCTACAGTGACCTGGCCTCCCTGTACGAGCGCACGGGTCGGATCAAGTCCAGTCAGGGTTCGATCACCCAACTTCCCATTCTCACCATGCCCAATGACGACATCACCCACCCGGTGCCCGATCTCACGGGCTACATCACCGAGGGGCAGGTTGTGCTGAGCCACAGTCTGGCCCGCCAGGACATCTATCCTCCTATCGCGGTTTTACCCAGCCTCTCCCGGCTGATGAAGGACGGCATCGGCGATGGCCGCACCCGGGCTGACCACAGTCATCTCTCCGCGCAGCTTTACGCGGCCTATGCCCACGTCCAAGGCGTGCGTTCGCTGGCCTCGGTGATCGGGGAGGAAGAGCTTTCCACCACTGACCAGGAGTATCTGGAATTCGGCAGTGCTTTTGAGCGGGAGTTCATCGGCCAGGAGCCGACGGAGAGCCGCTCCATCACCGAGACGCTGTCCATCGGCTGGCGACTACTTTCCAATCTGCCTCAGAAAGAGCTGACGCGGGTTACGGCAGAGGAGATTCAGCAGTTCTATAGGAAATGACATGGCACGTATGAACATCCCTCCGACACGCAGCAATTTGCTGCGGATCAAACAGGAACTCCAATTCGCTCGGGAAGGCTACGAAATCCTGGACCAGAAGCGGGAGGTGCTGATCACGGAGCTGATGCACCTGGCCCACGATGCCGAGACCCTTCAGCGCCAGGTGTGGGACGTGTTGGAGGAGGCTTACCGTGCTCTGGAGGATGCGAGGGTAACCATGGGCCGGGAGCATGTGGAATGGGCCTCCTTGGCGGTGAACAAGACGGTTGAAGTAGAGATCAAAAACCGTGGAGTGATGGGCGTTCCGATTCCCACCGTCGAGGCCCACGACGAGTCGGTGGCTATGCCCTATAGCCTGGGGGATACGATGGCTACGTTAGATCAGGCCAGCGCAGCCTTCCGACAGGCAATGGGCCGCATCCCCGAGCTCGCAGCGCTCACGACGTCGGTGTGGCGGCTGGCTCGGGAGTTGCGCAAGACCCAGCGGCGGGTCAACGCCCTACAGCACGTGTTCATACCAAATTACGAAGATACGGTCGCGTTCATCGAGGCAGCACTCGAAGAACGTGAGCGTGAGGAGGCGTTCCGCATCAAGCGTTTGAAGGCCAAAGAACCCGGCCCGACGGTTGGCCCGCCCACCCGCGAGTATGAACAGCCCTACCGCGATGTTGTCGGCGGCAGGTCGCCGATCTCTCGCGACATCAAGGCCGGCACGCCCAGCCGGACTGAGTTTGGCTAATGGGGGTGACTAATGACAGAGAAACCGGCAGTGTTCAACCACATCCTGGTACCCGCCGACGGATCCCAACCTTCGGTCGAGGCCGGAAGGTTCGCCATAAGGCTGGCAGTGTCGCAGGGCGCGCACGTTACGTTCGCGTACGTCGTTGACATGATCGTCGCTGGAGAATTGAGGGGCGTATCTGGGAAGGCAGTACGACAGGTGCAGAGGGAGTTGGAGCTTACCGGCCAGCGCTACCTGAACCATCTCGTTCGTCTGGCCACGGAGGCTCAACTGGAGGCGGATCAAGTCATACGCCATGGCACACCCTACGTCGAGATTGCAGACCTGGCCAGGGAACAGGGTGTGGATCTGGTCGTGATCGCCCAGGTAGGGCACCAAGGGCCAAGGCGTATTCTCATCGGCAGCGTCACCGAGCGGGTGATCGAATATGCGTCCTGTCCCGTCCTGGTGGTCAAGTGATGGTTCACAGTTTATAGGGATCGCTCAGCTGAGTTGGATGGAGTCAAGCGACCTGACAAGTGATGGGAGGTGTACCGTGAGACGTGGTCTTACTATTGGAAAGATCTTTGGCATTGGCATTCGCGTTGACTGGAGTTGGCTGCTGATCCTGCTGCTTGTCATCTGGAATCTGGCTACGACGTTCAGCGGGTTTCATCAGGACTGGGGATGGGCCCTCGTGTGGGGTATGGCTGTCGTTGCTGCTCTGCTCTTCTTTGGCTCGGTGCTGGTGCACGAGCTTGCCCATTCATTGGTGGCCAAGGCGAGGGGAATTCCGGTCCGCGACATCACGCTGTTCCTCTTCGGCGGTGTGTCAAACATCCAGCATGAGCCTGAATCACCGGGCGGTGAGTTCCTGATGGCTATCCTTGGCCCAATCGCCAGCATAGCGATTGGCGGGATTCTGCTGTCGATCGCCTTCATCGATACTGGGTTGCGGGTCATCGTCACCGACACCGCTCAGGTTCTGGGCCGATTGGGCCCACTGCTCACGTTGGTCGTGTGGCTGGGATCGATCAACGTGACCGTCGGACTCTTTAATCTGGTGCCCGGATTCCCGTTGGATGGCGGGCGCGTGTTGCGCTCCATCCTCTGGAAAGTCTCTGGGAATCTGCGGCGTGCAACACGCTGGGCGGTCGGAGTAGGGCAGATGATTGCCTGGCTGATGATCCTGGCGGGCATCGCGATGACCTTTGGGGTCCGTATCCCTTTCTTTGGTATGGGCCTAGGCAGTGGCCTGTGGTTGGCTTTCATCGGATGGTTTCTCAACAGCGCGTCTGTTCAGAGCTACCGGCAGGTTGTCATCCACGATGTCCTTGAGGGAGTGCCGGTTTCGCGCATGATGCGCGTCGATCCGCCGACCTGTCAGGCCGACTGCACGGTCGCCCGGCTGATACACGAACACATCCTGGGCACTGACGACCAGGCTTTCCCGGTATTGGAGGATGGCCAGCTTGTTGGGCTTGTGACCCTGGAAGATGTGCGCAGGGTGACGCGCAGTGCCTGGGACACAGCTACCGTCCGTGGGATTATGACGCCGACCGGGAAACTCGTCGTCGTGACGCCGGCGGAGGACGCAGGTCAGGCACTGGAAAAGCTGACCAGCGTTGACGTTCGCCAGTTGCCCGTTGTCCACGATGGGAGACTGGTTGGGCTGCTGCGACGCCGGGACATTATCAGGTGGCTGCAGTTGCACGCGGAACGGGTCAGAGGATAAGGTAAGCCAATGAGGCGCGTGCTGACTCTCTCGGGGGCTCTGGCACCACTGTCGGCATCCAGTAGCAGCGAAGAGGAAGGCAGTACAGCCGGGGAAGCCCTGCGGGCGCCTCCAGAATGCCCGCGCCAGGTGTCTGAGCCTGGCGCGGTGCGCCCAGGTCTGCCCCTCCCCATAGCGGCCCACCAGTGGGGCGACGGTGTCAATTTCTCCATTTTCAGCCGGCACGCGACCCGAGTGCGGCTTGAGCTCTTTGACTATCTCGAGGACAGCGTTCCCACCAGAGTTGTGGATCTGGACCCCGTGCACCATCGCACTGGCGATATCTGGCACGTGTGGGTACAGGGGATTCGCACCGGTCAACTCTATGCCTACCGGGTCGAAGGCCCGTACCGTCCGCAAGAGGGTCATCGCTTCAACCCGCACAAGCTCTTGCTGGATCCATGTGCCACCGCGGTTGCGTGTCCAGAGAACTGGGACTTCAGCCCAGCCTGTGGCTACGAATCCTCCTCACCCCAGCTAGACCTGTCTCCCTCGGAGGTGGACGACGCTGGGGCGATGCCCAAGTGCGTCTTTGTGCACGAGCACTTCGACTGGGAGGACAGTTGGCCACTCCGGCACCCCTGGTCACAGACTGTGATCTACGAAACGCACGTCCGTGGCTTCACGGTTCACCCCAGTTCAGGTGTGAATCATCCTGGTACGTACCGGGGGCTGGCGGAGAGAATCCCCTACCTGCAGGACCTGGGCGTGACGGCAGTGGAGTTGATGCCCGTACAGGAGTTCAACGAGCACGAACTGTCGCAGGTCAATCCCTTGACCGGTGAGCGGCTGAGGAACTACTGGGGCTATAATCCGGTCGCTTTCATGGCTCCGAAGGGCTCCTACTCCAGCCATGGAAACCTGGGCCAACAAAGGCTGGAGTTCAAGGAGATGGTGAAGGCCTTCCACAAGGCGGGTATTGAGGTCATCCTGGACGTCGTCTTTACTCACACCGCCGAGGGGAATGAACTGGGCCCTACCTTCTGCCTGCGTGGCCTGGACAATGCCATCTTCTATATGCTTGAGGAGGACAGGCGCTTCTATAAGGACTACACCGGGACCGGGAACAGCATCAATACGAATCACCCTGTGGTCCGAGACTTCATCCTGACCGCGCTTCGCCACTGGGTGATGGAGATGCACGTGGATGGTTTCCGCTTCGATCTGGCCTCCGTCCTGGGCCGGGACGAAGAAGGTAACCTGTCGTTTGACCCCCCCCTGCTCGAGCGCATCGCCGAGGACCCAATCCTGCGAGAGGTAAAGATCATCGCCGAGGCGTGGGATGCAGGGGGCGCGTATCAGGTTGGCAGCTTCTCGGAGCGCCGTTGGGCAGAGTGGAACGGACGATATCGCGACGAGGTACGCCGTTTCTGGCGCGGTGACGAAGGAATGATCGGGTTCTTCGCCAGCCGCATCTGTGGTAGCGCCGATCTCTACCGGCGCTCGGGCAAGGGCCCCGAAAGCAGCATCAACTTCGTCACCTGTCACGACGGGTTCACGTTGAACGACCTGGTGAGCTACCGGCGCAAGCACAATGAGGCCAGTGGCGAGAGCAACCGCGACGGCGCGGACGAGAATTACAGCGCGAATTATGGGATCGAGGGCGAAACGGACGATCTGGAGATTGAGGCGGTGCGCAAGCGGCAGATCAAGAACTTCCTGTTAACGCTCTTCGTCTCCCGGGGCGTGCCCATGCTCCTGGGAGGCGACGAGTTCCGCCGTACCCAACGGGGCAACAACAACGCCTACTGCCAGGACAACGAGATCAACTGGTACGACTGGAGCCAGCTCCCGGTGCATCAGGAGATTCACCGTTTCACTCGTGGGATGATCGCCTTTCGCCGCGCACATCCTGTTCTGAGCGAGACAGCATTCTACAGCGATGCTGACATCCGCTGGTTCAGTCCTGCTGGAGCGGTTCCCAACTGGTCAGATCCTGGGGAGAAGCGACTGGCTTGCCTGATTTTGAGTCGCGTAGAACCGGACCTGTATCTGACGTTCAACGCTGGAACGGAAGCCGCCGCCTTCGTCCTGCCTGAGCCACCACGTGGTGGGTGCTGGCACGTGGCGGTAGACACCTTTCGCCCGTCTCCCGACGACCTATGCCAGCCTGGGGAAGAGGTAGCCCTGGGCGGGCAGGAAGTCTATCACGTGGGCCCTCGCTCCAGCGTGATCTTGATCGCAAGGTGATAGATGGCGGGAGAGGGCCCGTTTGCTGAAAATCATCAGTGAGTTCGAAGAGAGACAAGGAGAGGAAGAATGAATCAAACGGAGCAACTGTCGGAGTTTCCTCGGCGTGTTGGTGGCCTCACAAACCTGGCCTACAACCTGTGGTGGAGCTGGCACTTGCCAGCGCGAGAGCTGTTCCGGTCGCTTGACCTGCAGGTCTGGCGTGAGAGCGGGCACAATCCCATACGATTGCTGGCCCTACTCCCGTCCGACGTGCTTGTGGACGCGGCACAGGATGACGAGTTTCTGGCCCGCTACGACGCGGTAATGGCGCAGTTTGAGGCCGAGACCGTCACGCAGGCTGGGTGGTTCACCGCTGAACGTGGGCGCGTTCAGGCGCCTCTTGCCTACTTCTCAGCCGAATACGGTCTACACACTTCACTGCCGGTCTACGCCGGAGGATTGGGTATCCTGGCGGGCGATTATCTTAAAGAGTGCAGCGATCTGGCACTCCCCGTCGTTGGCGTGGGACTCATTTATTCCGGGGGCTACGTCTGGCAGCGCATACGGGAGGATGGATGGCAGGAAGACGTCGAAGAGACCTTGGACCGGACGTACGACCCCATCACCAGAGTGCTTGATGGCGAAGGCAAGCCGTTGATCGTCCCGGTGCCTCTATTCGATCCCCCCGTCCACGTGGCGGTCTGGAAGGTAGCAGTGGGCCGGGTACCGCTGTATTTGATGGACGCAGACCTGGAGATCAATCAACCTTGGGACCGCGAGATGACCCACCACCTGTACGCCACTGGCCTCGAGCAGCGGCTGCGCCAGGAAATCGTCTTGGGGATGGGGGGGATGCGCGTTCTGGAGGCATTGGGCATCCGGCCGGCCGCCTTGCACCTAAACGAGGGCCATCCGGCGCTGGCGATCATCGAGCGGACTCGGACATCGGTAGACAATGGAGCCAGCTTCGAAGAAGCGAGTCAACGAGTCCGGGACAGCACCATCTTCACCACCCACACACCCGTCGCCGCAGGCACCGATGTCTTCCCTTTTCATCTGATGGATAAATACCTGGGCAATTACTATGCCAGGCTCGGCACTGACCGCGACAGCTTCCTGCAACTGGGGGCCAGCCCTCAAGACCCTGACGTGGGATTCAATATGACCGTCTTTGCCCTGCGCATGTCCGCATACCGCAACGCGGTCAGTCAGCGGCATGGCCAGGTGGCGCGTAGGATGTGGGCCGGCCTGTGGCCAGATAGAAAAGAAGAGGATGTCCCCATCACAGCCATTACCAATGGGGTTCACCTGCCGAGCTGGATCGAGCCCACGAGGCTGCAGCCTTTGCTCGATAGGTACTTGGGCGCAGCCTGGATGGCGTACCAGGATCGGCCGGGGATATGGGAACTGGTGGACGAGATCCCTGACGATGAGCTGTGGCAGCTTCATCGCGAGCTGAAGGCCACACTGCTCGCCCAGATCGACCAGCGCGCTCGAGCACGCTGGCAGCAGGACCGGGTGGCTGCCAGCAACGTCATCGCCCTTGGTGCCCTGCTTGACCCTGATGTCCTGACTTTGGGATTTGCGAGGCGCTTCACGAGCTACAAGCGACCTGACCTCATCCTATATGACCTGGAGCGGTTCAAGCGGTTGTTGACTGCTCCCCTGCACCCGATGCAGATCATCTTTGCCGGCAAGGCCCATCCCGCCGACAATGAGGGCAAACGCCTGATCCAGAGAGTCTTTCGCTTGGCCCAGGATCCCGAGTTCTCCGGCAGGATCGCTTTCGTAGAGAACTACGACCAGCAACTGGCAGAGTACCTGGTGCACGGAGTAGATGTGTGGCTCAATAACCCCCTGCCGCCCCTGGAGGCCAGCGGAACCAGTGGCATGAAGGCGGGCGTCAACGGCACACCCAATCTCTCTATCCTGGACGGCTGGTGGCTCGAGGGATATGACGGCGCCAACGGTTGGGCCTTTGGTGAGGAGGATGTTCCGGGAGATCGTACCCTGGCCGACGCCCAAGCGCTGTACGATCTGCTCGAGCAACAGGTCATCCCACTGTACTACCGGCGGTCGGACGATGGAGTGCCCCACGGCTTTGTGCAAATGATGAAAGCGTCCATCAAGAGCATAGCTCCCATCTGCAACAGCCGGCGAATGGTGAAGGAGTACGTGGAGCGACTCTACGTCCACGCCTTGGGCCTGAGCACCTGAAGGGATACATCTGTCCTTGAGCTGCCGGCCCTGCCCAGGAGGCGCTGCAGTGAAGCGCGGCTGCGGGTCCCAGCAAATGGGCATCGTGCACAGAAGGAATGAAAGCCGGTCTCGTACAACCCCGACAGTTTTAAGGCGATTTCAAGCTAATTTTGCCTTCGAAACGTCCGTTTCACGTTTAACTGTTGATGCGGACCGGTGCGTCACTTTAGAAACTCCTCGTGGTCGGCCCCTTTTACGGTGTAAAGGGAAGCGTGTCTCACCCGTTCGGTATGGAACAGATACTTGACAAGCGGGTGCATGTGGCATATCATAAGTGGAGAAACCCAATTCAAGGAGGTACAGGTATGGCCAGATTCATTGCTATCCACAGCGTCCCTCCCCAGGCCACCCAGGAAGAGATTTTAAGTGGCGCCAAGAAGGTGGTAGCCTTGCTGGCGCCAGGGACGGAGTGGTTGAATTCCTGGGCTGTGCCGGGGGCGGACAAGCTCTTCTGCGAGTGGGAGGCCCCCGATGTCGACGCGATACGGGCCTCGCTTGAGCCGGTCAAGGATCTCTTCCCCATCGAGACCATCCATGAGGTGGAATGGATCGACCCTAAGTGGTATAAGTAGAACTCTACCCCCATACCTGATTGCGGGCAGAAGAACCGCTGGACCTGTGGAGGGCTCAAAAGCTTCCCGATGTCGGCGCCACAGCTTTCGATCGTTCTCTCTCCGTTCACCCCTTCTTCCCCATTATCTGGATTTCGCTGTCCGCCATGATCCCACACCGGCGCACAAAGTCCAGCATCCCCTCCAGGTCCAGGAACGTGGCACTCTCGCCACTCTGCACGTCCTCAATCCGGCCACGCCAGCGTGGCCCGGCGGCCGACCATTCGCGCCAGAACCGGACGACCAAGGTGCTGACGGGGGGAACTGGAGATGGTTCTGCCATGTGTGGTTGCTCCGGGCCGGCACTGGTGACTTCAAAGCGTCAGGGGCTTGAGAAACGTCCCCAGGCCCCTCTGCCACTTTGAGATCCGTGTCGCAGTCCTCGGTGCCGTGTTGTGGACGTTGCCTGACCTCAACGCCTCCCACTACTTGTGGCCCACCTTATCCATCATAAGGTGGGCCACAACATCTACTCTCCGGCTTGCCCCGGCGGCGGCATAGCCACCCTCGCAATCTTCACCGATTGAGATGGGCGACTAAGGCGGGTCAGGAAGCCCGAGCCGCCTTGACGCTGACTGAACGGCTTCGTGCACTAGGGCAATGGAAGCCCCGGCACGCCCACGTCAACCTTCAGGACCGCTGGACCTTCCTCGCTGTGCGGAGGGAAGAGAGCATAGTTGGTAACAAAGACGCTCTGACGATCGCTCTTCCCGGTGCCGAAAGCGAGGCTGGCCGGCTCGTCGAGGCCGTCGTCGGCGGTGAGAAGCGTGGTAAACTCGCCGTCAACCGGGTCGATCCGAACCAGCTTGCTCTGCAACACCAACGCTGCGTAGATGTTTCCGTGCACGTCCAGGGCAATCCCGTCCAGGCCATACAGGCCGGGATCCTCAGCAACAATTTCTGGATCCCCAGCGTCGCCGCCCGTCAGGATGGGGACGCGCGCAATGAGGCCCTTTTCGGTGTTCGCCACGTAGAGACTGCCATGCCGGTAGGCGATACCATTCGCGCCAATGGGGGGATAGTCCGGAATTTCGCCCAAACCTGCCAACAGGTCGTGCTGGAGCCAGAGTTCCGCAGAACCACCGCGCGGGATGCGCCAGATGGCTCCACCCGTGGAGTCGCTCACGTAGAGGTTGCCCACCTTGTCAAAGGCAAGCGCGTTAGGGAAAAGCATCCCCTCCGTCCCGGGAAGTCGCTCCGTGGCGCCGTCTCCGGTCACGCGGTAGACACCCTGGGTATCAGGATTGAACGAGAAGTGAGCGTAGTACACATTGCCAGGAGCATCAACGGCTAGCCCGCCGGCACCCGCATCTCCGAAGTTGGCGAGAACCGTTTCGGACCCGTCGGGACTGATCTTCCGAATCTGCGCGAAGGTAGCCCCGGGAGGACCGAGGCTGACATATAGATTGCCCTTCTTATCGACGGCGATCCCCTCGGGCAACTCGCCCTTCGAGGCGTCATACTGTTTCACCACTTCGATCTGCCCATCGGCTCCGACCTGTACTAGCATAGCGGTAACGCTGAGCAAGGCCACCAGCAAGGTCAGTGCCGCA
>Ga0207752_1000392_pt1 | contig 20723 bp, 4 predicted proteins | sample Pon2CUnioCityCA_6_FD_187272 | JGI IMG/M metagenome (GOLD analysis project Ga0207752, IMG submission 187272) | Marine sediment microbial community from Union City, CA, USA - Pond 2C Sediment 2 (SPAdes) | ecosystem: Environmental > Aquatic > Marine > Intertidal zone > Salt pond sediment ...
TAACACCACCACCTGATCCAGCATGGCAAAACGCGGATCCTGGGTGAAACCCTGACGATAGCGATAGTAGATCTGCTGGACGATGCCGATGATCTTGAACAGACCATAGACGAAGTAGAAGACCGGGTTGCCTCCCTCGCGCCCGCTCAGCTCGCTGTAACGTTCAAATAACTCCCGGCGATTGTAATTGCCGGGCAGCGCCGTCGGGCCAAAAGCCAGCGCCTGGAGCAGGGGTGGATCGCCGGCTTCTACCCAATAACCAAGCGAAGTGCCGAGGTCCATCAGCGGATCGCCAATGGTTGCCATTTCCCAGTCGAGAACGGCAACGATCTCGGTCGGTCGCGCCGGATTTAGCACCAGGTTGTCATACTTGTAGTCATTGTGGATGAGCGCCGCGCCCGACTCTGGCGGCATATGTGAGGCCAGCCAGGAAGCCACTTCCTCGACCTGAGGCACGTCGTCAGTTTGCGCTTTGCGGTAGCGGCGCGTCCACCCTTCAATCTGCCGCCGTACATATCCCTCCGGCCGGCCCAGGTCACCCAGCCCTGCCGCTTCGTAATCAACGGCATGGATCGCCACCAGGTTTTCCACCAGGGTGGCGGAGAGGGCCTGCATGAGTTCGGGCGGGAGTGCCAGCTTCTCCGGCTTTTCCGCGCGCAGGATCAGGCCGCGTGCGCGCTCCATCACATAGAACTCATCGCCAATGAGATCGTCCTCCCCGTAGTAAAGCAGGGGCTGTGGCACTTTTTCATAGTGCCCGGCCAGATGGGAAAGGATGCGATACTCGCGCGCCATATCGTGGCCCGATTTGACATTGGCGCCAAAGGGCGGGCGGCGCAGGACCAGCTCCCGGTCGCCGGCCTGCAACAGGTAGGTGAGGTTCGAATAGCCGGAAGGAAACTGCTTCACCGCCAGTGGCCCTTCCAGTCCCGGGATATGTTCGCGCAGATAGGGCACCAGCCGCTCCAGATCCAGTTGCTCGCCCTCGCGCACGGCTCGCGCGCGGTCGACGAATCCTTCACCGGCCATTGCCTTGCCTCCTTTCCGCGGCGCGGCGCACAATGCGCCTGGCCACGCTCATTTTGTGCACCTCGTCTGGCCCATCGTAAATGCGGGCCGCCCGCTCATGCCGGTACCAGAAGGCAAGGGGCGTGTCGTCGGTCATGCCCATGCCGCCGTGCGCTTGAATCGCCCGATCGAGGACGCGCTGCAAGACACCGGCAACGTAAAACTTGATCAACGAGATGTCATCGCGCGCAGCGTAGCTCCCTTCCTGATCGATCCGCCAGGCCGTGCGGAGCACCATCAGGCGCGCCGCGTCAATCTCTGCCCGGCTCTCGGCGATCCACGCCTGCACCATCCCCTGCTCGCCCAGTGTCCGGCCGGGCGCCACCTCCCGGTGTGCGGCCCAATCGACCATCAGGTCAAAAGCGCGCTCGCAGATCCCAATCCAGCGCATGCAATGGTGGATGCGACCCGGTCCCAGTCGCTCCTGGGCGATGACGAAACCCGCCCCTTCCCCTCCGAGCCGGTTCGACTGGGGCACGCGGCAATTATCGTAGACAATTTCGCCGTGGCTGGCGTAGCCACTGCCCTTTTCGCCCATTACCGAAATATTGCGCACCAGCTTGAAGCCTGGCGTGTCCGTGGGCACGATAATCTGGCTGGCCCGCAGGTAACGGCTGTCGGCTTCCGGATTGGTAATGGCCATGACGATGGCAAAAGCCGCCCCGTCGGCAGCCGTGGTAAACCACTTCTGCCCATCAATCACATAATCCTCGCCGTCCTTCACCGCCATCGTACCCATCCACGTTGGATTCGAGCCCGGGTAGCCCGGCTCGGTCATCGAAAAGCAACTCCGGATCTCCCCCTGTAATAAAGGCACCAGATAAGTGTCTTTCTGTTCCGGCGTCGCGTGTTCGATCAGGATTTCCATGTTGCCTGCATCAGGCGCCTGGGCATTAAAAAGGTAGTGGCCCAACGGGGTACGGCCCAACTCTTCACTGATGTGCGCAAACTCCAGCAGCGACAGTCCTGCTCCCCCGTGCTCCGACGGGATCTGCGGCAGCCACCAGCCCATCGCTTTCACCTTCTGCCGCTTCTCCTCCAGCAGGGGAACCAGATCCACAAAAGGCCCGGTGAGAAAAGCAGGCTCCAGCGGAAATATCTCTTCACGCAGGAAGGCACGCACGTTACGGATCATCTCCTGCATTCCAGAATCTAGCGAAAAGTCCATCGCTTCACACCCTCCATATCTACTAGCACGGCACGATGCTTCCCATCTTAAACGTGAATGCCTTTAATGGCAACGCCCCTTATTTCCGAACCGGCTCGACGACGATCCCGGCTTCTCCACTCGAGCCCACGAGCGGGGGCCTCATTCTTCAGACGATCAGCGATCCCAGTTCCTCCACGGCACGCTCGGCTTCCTCGGACCAGTTGGCGGCGTTGAGGCGGATGAAGTTGGGGTAGTAGCCGGCGGCGGAGAAGAGATAACCGGGGGTGATGGCGATCCCCCTGGCCAGGGCGCGGCGGTATAAGTCCAGGGAGTCCACGGCTTCCGGCAACTGCACCCAGAGGACGAAACCCCCGGCCGGACGCGTCAGGCGGGTCTCTTCAGGGAAATAACGGCGTACGGCTTCGGACATCGCCGCTACCCGCCGCGCGTAGACCCGCCGGATGCGCCGCAGATAGGGATTGTAACTGCCGCCGGCCATGAACTCGGCAATGGCGTATTCAGAGGGCGTGGGGGAGGCGAGGCTGGTGGTGTATTTGAGCCAGGCAACCCCCTCCCGGTAGCGGCCGGGGACCACCCACCCCACTCGGTAGCCGGGGGCCAGGCTCTTGGAGAAAGTGGAGGTGGGGGAACCACTGACCCACGTGCCGTACCGGGGCAAGCAGCGATTTTTTGTGTAAGCGAGCAGTGCATGGCGTTCTGAAGGGGCACAGACGCTTACACGAAGATCCACAGAGGTAGATATGCCGCAGGGACCAGCGGATAAGCGGTCCCTGCGGCATTGTTTAATTGTTTACTCGCTCACTACCGGCAGGTAGAGCAGGTGCATGGGCTCCTGCCCCTCCCTGGCCACGAATGGCAGATAGATGGCGTTTTCGGGTTCTTCGGTAACGGTCACATGGAAGGGCCCATAGCTACTGGCATTGCCGGCCCGATCATAGGCCTGCAGGGTAATGATGTAATCGCCGGTAAGGGCCACCTCTGGGGCGAGGCGCCAGCTATCACCGCTACGACGGGCGGCGGTCCAGTAGTCGCCGGCCGGACCCTGGATACGGGCGTAGATTTCGGCGAGGCCGCCGCCATCGCTGTAAGTCCCACGCAGGATAGTAGCCGGCTGGGCTGCACCGGTGATGGTCGTCCGCGCTACCGCCTGGTCGACGGTGAGCACCGGGGGTACGGTGTCAATCACGACCGACCGTTGCAGGGGCGCGCTGACGTTGCCGGAGACGTCCTGGCCGGTGATGACCACCGTCGCGCGGAGGCCGTCGGCCACGGGTAAGGGCAGATACTGCTGCCAGGTCCCGCCGGCCGCACCGGCCGGGCGACAGGTCCCGGCGAGACACAGCTCCACGCTGTGCGGAGCGTAGTCGTCTTCCAGCAGGCCCTGCCAGAGGCGCTCGTCGCGACTGAGGAAGCCGTCCTGGAGGATGAGATCCAGATCCGTGGTCAGGGACACCGTGGGCGGGGTGGTATCGACCGCCAGCGGATACCAGGCGCTCCAGGGACCGGTCTGGCCGAAGCTGTCGGTTGCCTGGGCGCGGACCTCGACGCCGGAGAGGGTGTCCAGGTCGCCGAAGTTGTAGGGACATTGCCAGGCGCCATCGTATGGCGTGGCATCGGCACAACTGAGGGTGGCCAGGGCATCGCCGGGCTGGGTCCTGATTTCGAGGTCGATCAGGGGCACCCCGGCCGGATCGGCCACGACACCGCCGATGACGTTGGTGAAGGGCAGGACGTAGCTGACCGGCGCGGTGACGGCGAGATCGACCGGCGGCGTGCTGTCCACCGGATGGTGGGCCCACAGCCACTCGAAGGAACCATGGCGGTCATCGGCGACGACGGCGTTTAGTTCGGCGGCACTGCCGTTCAGGGCAGTGTCGACGGTGCCCTCGATGATGAAGGTAACCGTATCGCCGGCGGGGATGGTGCCCACCGCCAGCGGCCCGGGGGCAGCCAGTTCGAGCGCGCCGTGCGCGGACAGCTCGACTTGGATGCCGGTCGCGGCCTCGTCGCCTTCGTTGGCGATAGTTACGGTGTAGCTAACGGCGCTGCCGTCGCCCAGGGGGAGCGGCGCAGCGGGTGCGGGTAGAGGCACGTCAGGCTGGCCGTCCAGGTCGGCATCGAGCGGGCTGCCCGGCGTGAGCAGGTCGAGCCAATCACTGTCGAGGTAACCGGCGGTGAGGCCGCCGGGGGTGGCAGCAATGGTCACGTGAAGGTCACTGCCGGGCAGGAGCCCGCCGTTAGGCGCCACGCCGCTACCCAGGGAGGTCCAGCGCAGGGCCTGGGTCAGGGCATAGCCATTGGCCGTGTACCCGGTGGCCAGGGGCTCGACGACCCGGTCGCTGTTGAGCGGGTTCTGATCGGGGGCAGCGCCCCAGGTGCGGTGCGCGCCTTCTTCCACGGCCAGGGCGACGACGCCCAGTTCGGTGGTCGCCGGGTTGGCGATCCCCAATAGGCTAAAGGGGAGGAGCACGTCGCTGGTGCGGGTACCGCCGGCCGGCCGGTAGCGGAAGGCAGCGGCATCCAGGGCCTGGACGGTAGTCCAACCACCGCCGTTCCAGGAGAGTAGGGTGGCCGTCAGCGTGTCCTGGACCCACACGGCGTAGTTGGCTGCGAAGGAGTCGGGGAGGGTGACGGGCGGACCGGCCGGCGTGTAGGGATCGTAGGCACTCATAGCGCCGCCGCTGCCGGTGTCCAGGTAAAGGAAGAGGTCACCATGCGCACTCCAGGCCGCGCCCTGCCAGGTGAGGCGGAGGGCGTTTTCGTCCCACGAGCCGTAGAGGCGCTGGGGCCGGTGGAGGGCTGCGGTGGGCGGGGTCCGGCGCCAGATCTCGTAGTCGGCCGAGAGGAGGGTGTTGCCACTCTGCTGCCAGCCGGCGTAGTCGAGGTCACTCACCAGGTCCGGGGTCAGGGGGCCGTCAACATAGACGGGACCGAAGGTCTGGGTGCGCACGTTGCCGTAGGCATCCTGCAGCTCGAGGTGACCGTAGACGGTCTGGGCCTCGTTGACGACGGTGCTGTGCTCGCCGGCGCTACTGTAGTTGCCTTCGTCCAGCCAGGGATCGGCCGGATCGGGGCTGGTGCTCCAGCCGGCGCGATAGTCGATGGAGAAGGAGCCGTCGCTGCTTTCGGTCCAGGCCAGGACCAGCGTGGGTGCAGCCAGGGGTACCAGATCCCCTTCGGCCAGAGGCACCTGTCCTCCATCTTCATAGGCGGCGGTGAGAGTTACCGCCGATGGGGGCTGCAGGTCGACGCTGATGGCATCCCCCGTTTCCGCGACGTTGCCCGCATAGTCGAAGGCGCGGGCGCCAACAAAGACGGTCACATCATCAACCAGCGTCCCCAGGGAGAGTTCGTAACGCCACGTCTCGGCGACCGGGTCGTATTCGGCCACCTGCCAGGGACCATAACCAGCACCAGGGGTCTCGTAGCGGAACTCAACCCGGCTGACACCGGCCAGGTCGGAAGCAGTCCCGCTCACTTCGACGAGCGGACCGGCGACCTGCTGGTCGGTGGTGATAGCATTGTTATCAATGGTGATGGACGGGGGCAAGGTATCGACCGTGATGGTTACCGGCGTGCGCGCACCCTCGAGGATGCTTCCCACCTCAACCGCCGCCGACTCCAGCACGTACTGGCCGTCGCCGGGCGGGGTCCAGTTTACGCTCCAGGTGGTATCCGTAATCACGCCGTTATAGGGGATCACGGCAACGACGTTGTTATCCACCCAGAGTATCAGCCCCTGCAACCCGGATGCGGCGTAGGCCGCGCCGGAAATGGGGATGGCGTCGAGGGTGGTGAAGACGGTTCCATCCGCCGGGCTGAAGATGACGGAGTCCCGAGCCGGTGGCACGTAGTCGTCCAGGGATTGGACGTTCAACACCAGGTTGGTGCCCTCGGTGAAGGTCTCGCTGGCGGCGAGCGGCGCCCGGGCCGGGGTGGCATCGACGTAGACGGTAACGGTGGCCTCGGCCGTGCCGCCGCGCCCATCGTCGACGCGATAGGTGAAGCTATCGGTCCCGGTGAAGTCGTCGCCCGGCGTGTAGATGATGTCGGGCCCGGTACCGTCGATAAAGCCGCCGGGCGAGGCGACGATGGTGAAGCTGAGGGGATCGTCATCCGGGTCATAAGCGTCCAGGGAGATCTGGATGCTTTCGTTGATGGTCGTGCTGGCCGTCTGATCGTTAGCCACCGGTAGGTAATTCTGATCGACGGCAATGCCGGCGAAGGTGGCCGTCAGCGTGATGACAGGGACAGGAGTGGTGGCGGCCAGATCCCCGCGCATGACGGTGGACCCGCCGGGCTGCTCGACCCAGTAGACGGCGCTTTCGGCCGGGAGCAGATCCAGGCCGGTGGGCGTGCTCAGCCCGCTGTAAAGGGTGGTGGCACCGCTACCGTCCAGGTTCGCCTGGCTGAGTTCGCCCTGGAGATCGGCCGTCCAGTACAGCTTCTCCTCCAGCTCATTGAGGACCAGGCTGTGGGGCCGGGGACCAGGCCCGGCGAGGGTGGTGGCATTGGCGCCATCGGCCAGGTCGGCACGGACGAGCTGGCCCTGGCCCGGGTTGGCAGCCTCATACTGGCTCCAGTAAAGGGAGTTGCCGGCCTCGTCCAGGGCAACGTCGAGATAGACCTGGGTTCCACTGGGACCGGCCAGGGTGGCCCGCTGCCAGACCGACGCGCCGAGATCGTGACGGAGCAGGGCCTGCCCCTCGCGCGTGCTCTGGGCCCAGGCGACGGCATCCGCGTTGGCATCCACGGCGGCGACGTCGACGCTATCGAAAGCGTAGGCCGCGCCCTTGGCCAGGTCGGTCTGCTCGGCGCCGACGACGATGGTACCGCCGCTGATATCTACGCTCCCGCCGAACTCGATGTAGAGAGGCGTAGTCACCGTTACCGGTGCCGCTGCACTCCAGACGCCGTCCTCGTCGCGGGCGTAGACGAAGGCTTCTTCGATGCCACCGGCAACCAGCCGGTCGCCATCCAGAGCAACGCTGCGCAGGCCACTGGCATCGGCCAGGCTCTGCTGGGGCGTGCGGGTACCACTCCAGCCGCCGGCGGGCTCGGCAAAGAGATAGAGGGCGTTGCCCAGAGCGACGATGGTGTCGCCACTGACGGCAACCTCGCCGAGGGTTTGACCGCTGACTTCCAGGCGGGCATCTTCAAGCGTGCTGGCCCAGCCACTTCCCGGCCGGGTGTACGCGTAGACGGTATCGGTGCCCTGGTTGGAGACGGCGATGGTGTCGCCCTCAAGAGCGACGTCCCAGCCGAAGTAATCGGTGGTACCACCCTGGGCGTCGGTACTGCTCAAGGTTGCCGCGTAATTCCAGCTGCTGCCGCTGCGGGTATAGACCCAGGCCTGCCCCTCGTTGGCGAGATTGTAGGGCGAGCCGACTACCGCCGTATCGCCGGATAGGGCAACGGCGTTGCCGAAGTAACCGTTATCGCTGCGGGGGTTAATTACCTTGTCCTGGTAACTCCAGACGTCGTTGCTGCGGGTGAAGAAGTAGGCAGCGCCGGTCTGGGTGCCGGCGGGGCTGGAGCCGGGCGCGCCGACGACGATCGTATCGCCATCGACATCGACGTCCATGCCGAATAAGTCGGCATCCTGGCCGTCGGGCGCGAAGATTACCTGTTGCAGGTACCAGACGTTGTCGCGGCGGAAGAAGACGAAGGCAACGCCGGTGACGTCGATGGTGCCTGGCTGGTCGGCCAGGATGGCGCCGACGACCATGGTGTCGCCGTCCACGGCCACCGAGCGGGCGAAGTGACCACCGTCGTTCTCCGGGATGTCCGGCGGGAAGAGAAGGCCGCCGGTACCGATCCGGTAGAGGTAGAGTTGGCCCTCGCTGAAGTCCCCACCGTCCGGGGCACCGACGGCGATGGTGTCGCCGTTGATGAACAATTCGCTACTGTAGTCACCGGCTGCGTCCGGGGGGGTCAGGGTCAGATCGAGGACCCAGCCACCCGCCCGGCGGACAAAGACGCGGGCCGCACTGCTGCCGTCACCCAGGACCGCCACATCCCCTTGGAGGGCGACGTCGGCAGCAGCGGCCGGCAGGACTGCCTGCCGCGACCAGCTCCCACCATCGTAGGTAAAGACCTCGTTGCGGGCGAGGACGGTGTTGCCGCTGAGCGCGACGGCCGGGCCTTGAGCGCCGGAGAGGGTCTGCTCGAGCAGCCAGGAGGCGCCGTTGCGGCTGTAGACATAGGCGCCGGCCCCATGGCCGACGGCGATGCGATTGCCATCGATGGCCACGCGGTGGTCGACGCCGCTCGCCGGCAATGTCACCCGGGCGCTTTCCGTCCCGCTAGCCCAGCCGCCGCCCGGTTCTTCGAAGACGTAGAAGGCGTCGCCGTTAAAGGCGCCGGCGACGACGGTCGTGCCGGTCATGGCCACGCTGCTCCCCAGGTAACGGTTGGCGGTGGCATCGCTGGCCACCAGGCGGGCGACGGGCGTCGGGTTGAAGCCCGTGTTCCAACTGCTGCCGGAGCGTTCGTAGATGATCACCGCGCCGGCACTGCTGGTGCCGCCGGTATCGTAGAAGCGATCGCCGACCGCAATCACCGAGCCGTCGGCGTTGACGGCCACCTCGTCCGAAGCGGAGAGGAAGGCCAGCGAGTCGGTGTCGTCGAGCTCCCAGTTTAGGATAGCGGCTTCGACCCAGTCGTTGCCGCTCCGCTCGAAGATGTAGACGCTGGTGGTGAAGCCCAGACCGTAGACGCCGCCGTCGGAGACGACCAGGGTGTTGCCGTCGGCGCTGAGGGCAACGCCCTCGCCGTAGTCGTCGGTGGAAACGAGACCAGCGGCGATGACCTGCTGGGTGTGGGCGCTGCCGCTGCCCGGGCGCAGGGTGGCCAGCACGCTCTCGGCGCTGCCGTCCAGGTTGCTCTGGCGGATGGCGGCGGCCGGGGTGTTGTTGTGGGCCACGTAGGTCAGGGTGCCGCCGTCAATGGCGTAGACGGGGCGGTTCATGGCGTCCAGGACCGCCGCGGTCTCGGCGCCGTTACCGAGGTTGTCGGTCCGGGAGAGCACGCGGCTGTTGCCGGCCACGTACAGGTTGAAGTCCGGTTCAAAGTCCCGGCCGGTGCAACGGCCGAAGGCATCACAGCCCTGGACCCGGAAGGCCTCAGTAATCAGACCGGGCTCGATGCAGGTGGCGCGCAACTGGGTGAGGCGCGCCTCGGGCAGGAAAGCGTCGGCCCAGGAGGAGCTGTAGTAACCGCGGTTGTCGGCGGTCAGGTCGGTGCCGGGCGGCACGCAGACGTCGAAGCGGAAGCCCTCTTCGACCAGGTTGAGGTCCTCGACGGTGACGTCGTACTCGGTGCGCGCGGTACTGGCCCAGCCGCCGTAGTTCAAGTCGGCAGTGACCCGCGGATAGTCGGTGTCAATCTCGCCCGACCACTGGGTCCAGCTTGCCGGGGCATCCTCGGCGTTGCCCACGCCGTCGGTGGCGCGGGCGTCTAGGTTGAAGAAGCCCTCCATCCCCTCGGGAACGGTGGCGGACCAGGTGCTGAGGGTGGGCGAGACGGTGGTGAGCGCTGCCGAATTCCAGAGCTGGGTCTCCAGCGCGGTGCCGGCAAAGGGGCTGGTGAGGAAGTCGAAGGGGGTGTAGGAGAGGTCAACGCCGGCGATGCCACTGCCGGCGGCACCCGTGTCGCTGGCGGTGCCGGCGAGGGGCACGCTCTGCGTAATCATCGCGGGCACAGTACTGGTCACGACGATGGACTGGTTGAAGATGACGGGATGGTCTGTCACCACCGTCGTCAGGGTCACGGCCGTGCCGCCAATGGTCTCCAGGGTCGCTTCTGGTGGCTTGTTGTCGACGCCAATGGTCGCCAGCGTCTGCAGGCTCCGGTTGTCCAGGTTATCGGCGGTCCGCAGGCGAATGCTGTACTGTCCGGTGAGGGCGAAGGGGCCGCTGTTGCGGGCAGGGGCGGCGAGAGGATAGTCGATCTGCCAGTTGCCGCCGGCGTCCCAGGTCAGGGGCTGCCAGGCGCCGCCGGTGCTGCCGGCGGGGCTGACGGAGATCTCCACGGAGGCAATGCCGCTGCCGGCAACGCCGCCAACCTGGGGATCGGCCACGGTGCCGTTAAGGGGCAGGGTCCAGCTATCATCGCTCTGTTGCTGCGGGGCCAGGACGTCGCCGGTGGCAACGGCGACGGCGGCCTGGGGGGCCGTGCCGTCGACGATGACACTCTGGCCCGTGGGCGTGCTCTGCACGTTGTCGGCGGCATCGACGGCGCGCACGCGCAGTTGGACCGCACGCTCGCCCGGCCCTGTATCCCAGGCGTAGACCCAGGAAGCGGCGTTGGCTCCGGCGGCGGCAGTGGTGAACGCGCCACCGTCGACGCTGACCTGGACGCGGGCCACGCTACTGGTGGGATCGGTGGCCTCGCCGCCAATGATAATCGTCTCGTCGGGTTGCACGTAAGCGGGCAGGTTAATGAAGCCGCTGCTCGGCTCGTCGTCGTCGATAATCAAATCGAGGTAGGCCTCGTTGTCGAAGGGACCGTAGAAGGGCGAGTCCAGCTCCAGAATAACTTTCTGCCAGAAGAGCTCGCCACCAACTGTGGGGGTTTCGGAGCCGGCGACGCGGCAATCGGTGAGGTTGAGTACCGGGGGCTCCGGCTGGCAGGCAAAGGAAAGCCCGTCAGGCGGGAGAATTCCCGTCAGTTGCACGGACTGCTCCGAGATGCGCGAGAGCGAATCGTTGACGTTGTAAGAATTGAAGTACAGGGTACTGTCGTTGTCCTTTTGTCCGATCCAGCCGATGACCCAGCCCTCGTTGTAGAAGTCATAGGCCACGCTGGGGCTGTGGACGATATCGTCAGGCGAAGCATCGCCGGCCGGGCGCCAGCCATAGGTAACATCACCGCCCTCGATAAAGAAGGCGCGAATCGCGTACTCGTCGATATTCTCATTGTCGATCTGCGGCTCGCGCTCGCGGAAGACGAGGACGCCGCGATTGATGGAGGATTCGTAGGCGATCTGGGGCGTGTCGCCGAAGGAGGTCACGTTCTCGTAGGAACCGGCCACCAGCGTGGCGCTATCGTCGATGAGCGCCTTGTGGATGACGTTGTACTCGTCATCGGGCGTGCTCCAGGTAAGAATCAACTGGTTCCCGCCTATCCAGGCCATATCGACATATGATTCCTGGTCGGCGGGGCTGCTGTTATCGTTTTCGTCGACCCGTCCCGGGGTGCCCAGGGTACCGTCATCTTCGGCGCGGCGGGCGAGAATCACGTGCTGTTTGTCGGGATCGACGCCGCTGTACGATTCGGCCTCGTAGGCGAGCCAGAAACGAGTGCCGTCGCCGGCGACGGTGGGCCAGAGGAGGTCACCGCTGTAGGCGTTATCGGTGTCGGCCAATTGCCCGATGGTAAAGTCGCTATTGGCGACGATGCCGTTGGGATCAACCTGGACACCGCCCACGTGCAGCCCCTGGGTGCTGTCGTCGTCGTTGGAATCGAAGTAATTGTAGACCACGAGGCAGTCGCCGTCGGCGGCGCAGGCCACGTCGGCCCGGGGCGTACCGTAGTCGTTCACCTCGTCCGGGTCCATGACGAAGGTGTCGACGACGGTGCGACCGGCGATGATATCGTCCAGTTCGTACAGGACCACTTCGAATTCGTAGGGGGCACTCAGGTCCTCTGACTCAATCACAGCGGCGACGTAAGGCGTGCCCCAGCCGGTGCCGGTGGGTGCTGCTGCCAGCTTCACAGACCAGGGGATGTAGCCGGTGGTGGGCGTGTCACGATTCAGGGCGAACTGGTTGACGATCCAGTCGTAGCTGACGTCGCCGTTGCGGTTTAGCTGGCTGCGGAGCGAGTTGGAGATGGTCGTGGTAGTGCTACCGGCGGCGTTATCTGCCTGCAGATTTTGGGTCATGCGGGCGGTGTTGCCGGGGAAAAGGTTAAAGATGGCATCGGTGACCGGCGCCTGGAGGCCGTCGCCGTCGGGGTCGTAGGTGACGTCGTTGTAGACGCCGCCGCCCAATAGCGAGGGCACGGTGACGGTGACGCCGCCGAAGACCCAGTAGGGGTCGGGGAAGTTGTTGCGGACGGTCAGGGTGTAGGCCAGGGTCTGGCCGGGATAGAGGACGCCGTCCAGCTCGCTGACGGAGGGGTAGAGGCCGCCGGGGCTGTCGTTATAGACCTCGGGGTGGAAGGGGAACCCGGCCGGGTCTGCCTCGTGGATCAGCTTCTCCACCTGGTCGGTGAAGCCGTCGCCGTCGGCATCGGCTTTGAGCGGATCGGAGAAGATCTGCATGCTGTGGTCGACGCCATCGGGGGCGTCGGCGGCAACGAGGTAGGTGAAGGTCCAGCCACCGCCCCAGTCGCCTGTGGCGCAGTCGCGGTGCCAGACCTCTTCGGCATCGGTCAAGCCATCGCCGTCGGTGTCGCGGTCGGCGGGATCGGTGCCGCGCACGATTTCATCGCCGTCGCAGAGGCCGTCGGCGTCGGTATCGGCGGACAGATAGCTGATGGGGAAGCCGCCTTCTTCACGGCTGCGCCCGCGCAGCTCGATTTCGAACCCGTCGGCGAGGCCATCGTCGTCCACGTCCCAATCCTCGTCGTCGGGATCGAGACCGGTCACCGGCTGGCCGTCGCCGTCGTGGTCCTGGGCCGCCGGGAAACTCTGGTAGGCACCGGCCCAATCGAGGGCGACGAACTCGCCAATGGTCGGGGGCACGACGTCATAGTAAAGGCTATCGCCAAGATTGACATAGTCGCTGCCGGTTAGTACACGCGTGTAGCAGAGATCGGCAAGGAGGCCGGCAGACCAGCACTCGTAGGCGGGTATGTCGTAGCCGTTGTTTAGATAGAGGTCGGGTGACTGGTTGATGCCCACCGGCAGGGCAATGCCGCTGACTGCGACGTCGTCGACGGCCCGGCCACGGTACAGGTCGTTGCCCAACCAGGATCTGTCCACCTCCGTCTCCCACTCGTTGCTGCCATTGGCCAGCTCGCTGTCAGAGAAGAGTTCAGAATAGGGTGAGAACCCGTAGAGGAAGACGGTGTCGTCGATATCTTCTTCGACAAAGAACGTGTTGCCTACGTAGTACTTGGCCTGGAAGTCAGGGTCGGTCATGACCACGGTGGTCGTGATTTCTGTCTCGTAGGAGAGGGTGTTGTCGCCGGCCATGCCCCGATCGGCATAATCGAGCTCCATGCCGAGGCTGCCCAGCTCAACATCTTCGGTATCGAGGATTGGGCTGTAGGCGTAGATGAAATCTGTCAGGGTCTCTGTAAGCCAGGTGATGATGGAGAAGTCGACGCCGGCAATCAGCAGGACGATGTCCACGATGGCCAGCAGGGCGACGATAATGGCGCCGACGATGGTCAGGGAGAGGATGAAGAGGACGACGGCGACGATAATGGCGGAGATGGCAAAGGCCAGGAGATAGTTGGCCTCGGGGCTGCCGAAGCTGTAACCGCCCTGAACCATCTGGTAGATAAAGACGCCGATGGCGACGCCGATGCTAACGATGAGGCCGATAATGTTCGCCGCTTTGCTGGCCTTGGAGAGGGTGTTGAGGCTGCCAAGCGCTTTGCCCACAGCCACGATCTTGCCCGCCCCGGTGGCTGCCTTGACGGCATCGCCGACGGCCTCGATTAGCTCGAGAACAGGACCGACGACGGTCATGGCCACCATCAGCACGCCGACGGTGATGGCCACCGCCCAGCGACCGGCTTCGTTGCCTCCCAAGGTGAAGCTGAGGATGATGGCGACGGCTACAACTGCCAGCACGGCGAGCATGATGGCCCCGGCAGCCAGGTTCAGGCGCCAGCCGCTGAGCTTGGTCAGCTTGCCGATATTGTCACGAAAAGCGATCCAATTGTTGCCCAGGGCTTCGTCGTAGGTGTAACGGAATACTTCGCGCAGATAGCGCCAGAACCCGTCTGCCGCATCCACGGTGATACCCACAGCTCGCGCCAGGACAAACTTGCCGACAATGGTATTGGCGGCGGAGCCAAGGCCTTTGAGGATGCTGGCTGCCAGGGGCTTATCCCCCGCCTGCTGCGAGGGCACCACAGGCGCCAGGTCGCCGTCGATTTCGACCAGCCGATTGACGCCGAGGTAGAGGCCGGTGTAGTAGAGTTGGACGCCGACCAGCTTGCCCTGGGCCACGTCGTCGTCATCCGTGCTGAAAGCATCGCCGTAGCGGCGGGCCAGTTCATCCCAGTACGCTTCCAGGGGCAGGCTGGCCCAGGCGCTATTCTCGTACTGGTAAGGGGCCCAATTAAGCCCGGCGAGCACCTCCAGCGGCACCAGGGCCGGATCCATGTCCACGGTCAGGCGACTGCCGGACCACGACAGATTCAGGCCCAGGCTGTCCAGGGAAGTGGCGCGGTACGTTTCCTCGCGGGCAAAGAGGAGGGTGGGCGTAACAGGGGTGCCGGGCGGTGCGCCAAAGGCCGAGTCGAGGAGGTTAACGGTATCGGTCATGGCCACCGTCGCCAGCGCTTCGTCGATATTGTCGTAAGAGGCCCGCTGCACGCGGAGAATGTCGGGAATATCCCAGCGGGCAACGTCGGGAACGGTAGCGTTGCTGGTGCGGTTCCAGCGATTGTAAATGGTATCGACGGTGATGTCGCGCTCGCCGTCTGCCTGGCAGTCGTCGCCGCTGCAGTCGCGGGCGGCGAGGAAGGTGTAGTCAAAGCCCTGGGCCAACTGGGTGAGGGGCTCGTCGTCGAGCAGATCTGGGTCCACGGCCGGGTCTTCGTAAATGGTGGCAAATTCGACGCCGTGGTCCTCGCGCACATTGAAGCCGGTGAGGTACCAGGGGTCGTTGTCATAAACGTGGATCACTTCCAGCTCATTGTAGGCGCTGTAGGTCTGGCAGTCGGTGCTCTGTTGCGTTTCCCCGTCGTCGTCCTCATACTCGTAGCTCTCACAGCGGTCAACCAGGGCCTGGACCAGCCAGACCATGCGGACCTCGTGGGCAGCGTTCCAGCCGGAGCCGGGCAGGTAGACCATCTTAGCGGAGAAGGCGACTTTTTCGTCGCTCTTTTCCTCGGCAACGACGTAGAGGGGGACGTAAGCCAGATAGCCGTCGGTGTCTTCGCGCACGGTGATGCCGTACTGGCGCAGCACCGACTCGTCGGGGACACCGGCGTTGCTGCCGGGGATGTGAATCTCCAGCATAGGCACCAGCTTCATGTCGCCATAGCCGTCGTTGGCGGCGGCCTGGTCGCCGGTGTTGACGTCGAGGAAGGTCAGGCCGTCGTCGTCCTGGATCTGGGCGCGGCGATCATTCTCGGGCCAGTCGAGCACGTTCAGGGCGTACCACAGGTGGTCGGGATCGGTGGGGCGCAACTGGAATTCGACAAAGGAGAGCGTGTCCCCGGCAAGGTCGTCAAGCTGCAATTCCAACGGCGTGTCCTCGCCAAATGTCTGCCCCTGGTAGCCGTTGATGGCGCCCGCGTTATCATACACGGGTGTGGCGCTGGCGGTGAAGGGGCTGGTGTCGAGGCGGTCGGGGACGCCGTCGCCGTCGTTGTCGTCGTCGAAGAGGTCGGGGATGCCGTCGCCGTCGGTGTCACGCATGTCGGGTATGCCATCACCATTACCGTCCTCAGGCTCACCGTCGCCGTCGTCGTCAAATTCCCACTCCAGCGTGTCGGGCAGAGTGTCGGTATTGGTGTCGCGTTCGAGGGGGTTCGTGTACCATTGGCGGCCGGCGTAACTATACCCGGTCACTTCCCACAAGTCGGGGATGGTGTCGCCGTCGCTGTCGACGCCGTCCAGGGTGACGCCATCGCGGTAGGTGGAGGTCTCGGAGCTGGTGCCAAGGACACACTCTTCATAATCGGTGAGACCATCGGCATCGGCGTCGGCTGCCGTGTAACCGGCAGCAACGGTGTCCAGGCAGGCCTGGTCGACAAACAGCTCATTGTCTTCGCCGTCGACGAGGACGGTGGCCGCGGACCGGTCGCCGCGCAGGCTCTCGACCACATCGCTGAGGCCGTCGCCGTCGCTATCGCGACCGTCGTCATTGCGGAGGGCCTCCAGGGCACCGTCGGGCAATGCACTTGCTTCCCGGCCCTCTTCCTGGGCACGGGCGATATCCTGCTGCATCTGCGATTCTTCCTGGCGGGCGGCGCTGGCGGCGGCCCGTTGTGCCTGGCGCCGGCTGAACGATTGGGCATGGATGGTTTGCAGGAGGGGGCCAAAGAGCATGGCAATGATCAGACCAACGGCGAGGGCGGCATAAACGCGACGCGAGTCACTGTGCCGGACGATCATGACCAGGAATAATAAGAGGGCGAGGGCAGCGGTAACCGCCGGCAGGGTGGCCCTGGTGTTCTGGCTCACGGCCGTGACCAGAGCGGCGCCGTCCAGGGACGTGCCGTCGAAGAGAGAAGATGAGGCAGTGGCCGGGGAGGCGAAGCCGGAGAAGGTGATGGCGGAGTGGACGTCGAGACGGGTTCCTTCCTGGGGGCTGGCGGCTTCGGGGAAATGGAGGGTGATTTCCTGGCGGCGGGGCAGCCCATCGGCACCCACCCAGAGCTCGCCCTCCCCGGTCACCTCAGCATAGACGCGCGGCAGCTCGAGGGGCATATTGGGCACGAGCTCGCCGGCGGCAGCCATCTGTTCGCGCATCTGCTCGCCAAGATAGGCGGCGAAGCGCGGGCCGTCGACGGTGAAAGTGTAGTGGACGCGGCCGTCTGCGGCCGGTTCGCTCTCAACGTCACGGGCGGCGACCAGATAGGCCATGAAATCGCCCTCAGGGGCGAAGAGGCCGCCGAAATCTTCGAGGGTCTGCCACTCGCCGCGCTCGCCCTGGCGGGCCTGGACGTCGTCGCCGTCGACGCGCACGGTGATGCCGCTACCGGCGTCGAGGACGCTGCCCTCGCCCGACCAGAGGGTGAGCTGCATGGTGTCGGCGCCGGGATCGGTCTCTCCCTCCAAATAGAAGCTGGTGGCCCGGCTGGAGCGGCCGACGTTACTGACAGTTGCCAGCGGGATCTGTTTCTGGGTGATGTCGGCACGGAAGGTGTAGGCGCCGGCGGCGCGGGCCCGCTCCCAGACGGAAGCGAGATCGTCGCCCTTGGCGAGAGCGCCCTGGGCGAGAAGGCCCTGGGTGCCCGGCCGGAAAATAAAAATGAGAATGAGGAGTAACCAGATGAAGACAGGGGATATAGGAGACCGAGACAATTTGGATTTCACAATTCTTCCCTCCGCCGGTGGTGTGCCGGCAAATAAATGAATGGGTGTGACGTCAGCGCAACGCTTCGCCAGCGGTGCCGCTATCAAGTTGTTCCAGTTGTGCCTGCAGATGAGCCACGAGATGATCCAGATCGGCAAAGCCCCGCCGGCTGCCATCTTCGCTGTTCACCAACAAGATGCGCCAGGGACCGTCTGGTCCTTCCCGCCAGAAACGCAAAAGGTAACTGCGGTAGGTAAAGCCGGAGGCATTTTTCTGGGTCACGATTACGCTGGTCCTTTCACCAGAAAAGCATAGCGGAGAAACGTACCCAGATCGCATCCATCGTCTATAATAAGGATATGTCACGCCTGACCCTGTCTCTTTTCGGCGGATTTGAAGCCACCTATGAGGGGAAAAACGTGCGCGAGTTTCGTTCTAACAAAATTCGCGCCCTGCTGGCATTTCTGGCCGTGGAAAGCGGGCGACCCCACGCCCGCGACAGCCTGGCCACCTTGCTCTGGCCGGAGATGAGCAGCAGCGATGCCCGGCGTAACCTGCGCAACTCGCTCTCACGCCTGCGCCGCAGCCTGGGCAACCCGCTGAAGGACCGGCTATTGGATATCGGGCGCCAACAGGTGCAACTGGATGACGGTTACCTGGATCTGGATGTGAGGAATTTCCGGCGCCTGCTGGCAGAAACCGCCGGACACGACGACGAGCAGGAGCTATGCCCCGAGTGTGCGCTGAAGCTGGGGGAAGCGGCCGGCCTTTACCGGGGCGAGTTCCTGGCCGGCTTCTACCTGGAGGATGCACCGGAATTTAACGAGTGGGCGCTGTGGCAACGGGAAGGGTACCACGAGGAGCTGTTGCAGGGGCTGCACAAACTGGTGCTTTATCACGAGGCGGCCGGCGAGTACCGGCAGGCGCAGATCTACGCGGGGCGGCAGGTGGCGCTGGAACCGTGGCGAGAAGAGGCGCACCGGCAATTGATGCGCTTGCTGGCGAAGACGGGGCAACGAACATCCGCCCTGGCCCAATATGAGCGGGTAGAGGAGGTGCTGGCGGCCGAACTGGGAGTATCGCCGGCCACGGCAACGGTCGAATTGTACGAGGCGATCCGGGACGGGCGCTTCCCGGAGACGAAGCGGGAAGAGGCAGCCCGGGCGACGGCGGTGGCGCACAATTTACCCCGCTCTTTCACAACGTTCGTCGGCCGGGAAACGGAGGTGGCCGAGATCGGGCAGCGGCTGGCAACACCGGCCTGTGCCCTGCTGACGCTGATCGGGCCGGGAGGGAGCGGCAAAACACGCCTGGCGGTGGAGGTGGCCCGGCAGCAGGCGCCCAACTACCAGGATGGCGCCTGGCTGGTCTCGCTGGCGCCGGTGGCAGAGGCGCAGGATTTGCCGGTGGCGATTGCCGATGCGCTGGGGATTTCCCTGAGCGGCAGCGTGCCGGCGGCAACGCAGGTGGCCAATTACCTGCAGGCGAAGGAACTGCTGCTGGTGGTGGATAATTTTGAGCATCTACTGCCGGGCGCGCCCTTCTTGCTTGAGTTGCTACAGCGGGCAGAACGGCTGCAACTGCTGGTAACATCGCGGTTGCCGCTCCACCTGCGAGCGGAGTGGCTGTATGCCGTGGACGGGCTGCCGGTTCCCGGGAGTGACGACGAGGCGACGACGCGCGAGGCACCGGCCGGGCGGCTCTTTCTGGACCGGATGCGGCAACGCTGGCCGCGCTTTGTGCCGGAGCCGGCAGAGACGGCCGCGGTGGCCCACCTTTGCCGGCTGCTGGACGGGATGCCGCTGGCGATCGAGCTGGCAGCGGCGCGGGCGGAGCCGGGCCAGATAGGGGAGCTGGAGGAGGCGGTAGCGGCAAACCTGGACGTGTTGGCCACGAGCATGCAGGATGTCCCCCACCGGCAGCGCAGCCTGCGGGCGATGTTCGATTACTCGTGGCAATTGCTGGCGGCCGGGGAACGGCAGGCATTGGCCGGGTTGAGCGTGTTCCATGATCCCTTCACCACGGAAGCGGCCCGGGAAGTGGCCGGCAGCGCGGCGACGGTGCTGGCCGGGCTGGCGGAGAAGTCGCTGCTGCGCTCGCCGCAGCCGGGACGGTACGAGCTGCACAGCGTGATCGGCCAATACGCGCGGGACGCGCTGGCCGGGATGCCGGCCGGGCCGGAAACGGTGCAGGCGCGGCACAGCGCATACTACCTGGGGTTGCTGGCCGGCTGGGAGCAGGCGTTGGCCGGACCGGAACAGGGGGAGCGGCTGGCGCAGATGGCCAGGGTGCTGGACGATGTGCGGGCAGCGTGGCAGTGGGCGCTGGCCCAGGCGAATGTGCCGGCGCTGGCGGCGGCGGGTACGGCCCTCTTCCAATTTTTCAACCGGCGCAGCCGTTTTCGGGAAGGCGCCCGGCTGTTCGCGCAGGCAGCGGCGGCGGCCCGGGAAGAGGGCGCCCAGACGCTGGCCCTGGCTGCCTTTCTCGGCCGGGAAAGCTATTTCCGGCGCCGGCTGGGCGAGCAGGAAACGGCGCTGCGCCTGGCGGAAGAAAGCGTGGCGCTGGCGACCGTAGCCGGAGATGGTAACGCCGTCCGGGCCTTCGCCCTGAGCGTGCTGGCCACGGTCAGCAGCCAGCGGGGCGAACACGAAGCGGCCGTCTGCTATCTGGAGGAAGCGCTGGCCTTATACCGGGCGCTGGATGATGAAGCGGGGATTGCCTCGACCCTGAACACGCTGGGGACGATTGCGTCGCACAGGGGAGCGTATCAGAGGGCATTGCGCTATTACGAGGATAGCCTGAAACGGCAGCAAGTGCTGGGGGACAGGGAGCTGATGGCTGCCTGTTACAACAACATGGGCATCGCCCACTATTACCTGGGCGACCTGGGCAAAACGGCGGAACTGTTCGAAAAGAGCCTGGCGATTCGCGGCGAAATCGGAGACCGGCAGGGGGAGGCGAAGCTGTTGAACAACCTGGGCGTGCTCCTCTTGAACCAGGAGAGGGTGGAAGAGGCCGCAGCGCATTTCGAAAAGAGCCGGGCAGCACACGCCGCGCTGGGGGTGCAGCGGGGGCTGGCGATCTCTTTGCTGCACCTGGGGGAGATCGCGCTGGTGCGGGAGGATCCAACCCGGGCAGAGGCGTTGCTGGCGCAGGCGATGGCGCAGGCGACGGCGGTGGGGGCGACGTTGGTGATGCTGGAGGTGGTGGTGGCCCTGGGCCGGCTGGCCGGGCAGGAAGGGGATGCGGCGCGGGCGGTGGCGTTGTTGAGCCTGGTGGCCGCGCACCCGCAGGCGAAGGCGGATACGCGGGCGGAGGCGCAGGAACTGTTG
>Ga0207752_1000393_pt1 | contig 20643 bp, 15 predicted proteins | sample Pon2CUnioCityCA_6_FD_187272 | JGI IMG/M metagenome (GOLD analysis project Ga0207752, IMG submission 187272) | Marine sediment microbial community from Union City, CA, USA - Pond 2C Sediment 2 (SPAdes) | ecosystem: Environmental > Aquatic > Marine > Intertidal zone > Salt pond sediment ...
CGCCTACCGCGCCTACATGCTGGAAGAAGGCAAAAGCCGCAGCAGCATCAACCAGGCCCTTAGCGCCATCCGTAAGCTGGCGGCCGAGGCAGCCGACAACGAGCTGATGCCCCCTACCCTCGCGGCCGGCGTGGAACGGGTGAAAGGGGTTAAGCAGGAAGGGGTGCGCGCCGGCAACTGGCTGACCCGGGAAGACGCGGAGCGGTTGGTCAACACGCCTGTGCGCCGCTGGCAGCAGCAAGAGCTGCCCCGAACCAAGGCGCTGCGAGACAGTGCTATTCTGGCAGTGATGGTCGGCACCGGTCTCCGCCGGGCGGAAGCAGCCGGGCTGACCTGGGAGCAGATCCAGCAGCGGGACGGCCGCTGGGCCATCATCGACCTGGTGGGCAAGCGGAACCGGGTGCGCAGCGTGGGCATCCCGCCCTGGGTCAAGGTGGCCCTGGATCGCTGGGCGGCGGCGATGGGTATTCACACCGGCAACGTCTTCCGCGCCCTGAACAAGGACGGCGGACTGGCCGGCAGGGTACGCACCAAAGGCGGCAGCTACACCGACGGTAACCTCTCGCCGCAGGCTATCTATAATGTAGTCGACGAGCACGCGACTGCGGCTGGGTTTGTCGACAATGAGGGAAAATCTACCCTCGGCGCCCACGATTTGCGGCGGACGGCGGCGGCGCTGGCCCTGAAGGGCGGCGCCGACTTGCGGCAGATTCAGCAGATGCTGGGCCATGCTTCGATCACCACCACGGAGAAGTACCTGGAGCCGATGCGCAGCCTGCAGGTCACAGCCGGGGATTATATCCAGATTAAGCTGGCGCTGGCAGGCGCGTAGGCGGCTAATGTCTCCAGATCGGTCCGACTGGCCCCGGTATCCCGGTAAGCGATGAGCGCCTTCCGGTACTGCTCCCCGGTGCTCTCGGCGAGGTCAGCGCGGTCGATAGCGAGCAGAACTGGTTCGACCGCAGAAACGACCGGAATTAGCTTATCCATACCAGTGTTGTCCTTTCGGAACGGCTATCAGCCGCCGGATTTTGCCGACAGGGCTGATGCCGCCCGCGTAAGCAGATCTCTTGCGCCGTTAGCCTTCGCCCAGCTGTCCCAACAGATAGCGCACTTCCGACAGAAATTCCCCGGGTGTGAGTACGGTGATATCGGGATGCCCCGGCTCGTAATCGCGGACGTTGAAGGTAATCAGCCAGGGACACCCTTCGCGGAGGGCGGCGACCAGAATCGGCAGATCTTTTCGGTCGGCTCTACCCTCGTGGCCGTGCACCACCTCGTCATCAGGGTTCGGCACAACTTCCAGGCAGCGTTGCACCAACAGACGAAAAGCCGGTAGTGCGGACGGCAACTTCACCTGCAAGTTGCGTTCGACTTCGGTAATGACCTGCTGGGAGGTTAGCGCGTCAATCAACGTAATCTCGGCCATACGCAAGAGGACAAAGCTGGCGCCGTAATCTGTGGGAGAGGCTGAACCGGCAAAGAGAGCGTCGGCGTCGACAAAAATTCTGGGTTTTCGCGGCGCACCTTCACTCATGGGATTCGGATGTGCGCTGTTCCCGCAAGCCTTGCAACAATTCTTCCATGCTCAACCCGGCCTCCAGGCGGAGGCGTTCGATTTCGCGCGCTAACTCGGGAACCATGGGAACCATGGGGGTCAGGACGAAGACACCATCCAGATCGACGAGGTGGAAGGTATCCCCGGCCCGAATGCCATACTTATCTCGAAGGGCAGCCGGAATCGTTAGCGTACCGCGCTGCCGTACCTGTACCTGTTCGCTCATCATATCCTCCACGGGCTTGCATGCAATCCTGCAATTGCAGAATTTCTGAAATAGATTGTACTGCATAGCGCCCGCTGGTGCCAACAGAGCGGCGCCCGCCAGGGGATTGCTATGACATGGCTCAACCCTGACGCCGGCCTTCCTGAACAAAGCGCACAATCTCCTCCGCCGTGAGGCCCAGGTCGACCCCTTCCACATCCAGGGGCGCTCCGGTTTTTGGTTCCGGCCGGATCACAAAGCTTTGCCCATCCTGCCGCTTGATGCGCACCTCGCCGTCACGCAGCGCCTGCTCTGATAAGTAAGAGAGGCGCTTCCGCACTTCTGAATAGGTATATACGCTGGGCATCATTCCACCTCCAACAAGCGAACGGACAACTGGCCCGCGCCGTGACGCAAACCACGGTCAAGCGTTAGCAGCGGCGAGCGGTATTTGAGCGCACACCAAAATACGACCAGTGTGTTCCAGAACATGGATTCTGATAAGTAAGGCTTATTGGTAGTTATACATTTCACAACTCCACCGGAGGCATGGATGAGCAACGAAAGCACGAGCCGCGATTTAGCAGTACAGACGACGGGGACAAAGATTGAGCGGCGGCAACTGACTGCTGCCGGCCAGGCCGCCAACCGCGCTGCGGCAAACTACCTGTTCGCCGACTACCGGCAACGGCGCGCCGAGAGCACCCTGCGCACCCAGCGGGCAGCGCTGGTGTTGTGGGTGCAATATCTGGTAGAAGCTGGCGCGGCCGGGGAACTGCTAGCGGAAGCGGAGGCATGGGCGCTGAAACAACTTGACGACGAGACCCAGGAAGAGCTGGCCGGTTATGCCGCAGCTCGACTTCCCCTAGGCAGCAGCCTGGCCCGCTCTCTTCCTATTATATATGGCGCCGTTTACTGCCAGTCATTGCCGGCGGCCTGGCAAGGGGTGAGCTGGGGCCTGGTCGAAGGGTTCGTCAAATGGCTACTATCCGAAGGCTACAGCGTGGCCTCCGTCAACAACCGTCTCTCGGCCGTGCGCGTCTACGTGCGGCTGGCTGCCAAGGCCGGCGTCATCCCCGCTGACGAGCACGCCCTGATTCGTGAAGTGCGCGGCTACGGCGAGACGGAAGCGAAGCGCGTGGACAAGCGGCGAGAAAAGACCCGCGTCGGCCACAAGAAAGACGAGGCGATTGTGCTCACCGCCGAGCAGGCGCGGATGCTGAAAACAGAGCACGCCCCCACCCCGCAGGGGATCCGGGACCGGCTGTTATGCTGCCTGCTGCTCGACCTGGGGCTGCGGGCCAGTGAAGTGGCCGGGCTGCGCGTGGAGGATCTAGCCGAGCCGGGCTATGTGATTGTCCAGCGCCCGAAGACGGACACGGTGGACCGGATGGAGCTGTCGCGCGATATTTTGCAGGCGCTGGTCGCTTACACTCCGCACCAGTGCGAGGAGGGGCTGCTGCTGCGGGGCAGCCGCAAAAATGGCAGGCTAACCGAGCAGAACATGTCGGTGCGGGCCATCGGCGGGCGCGTCAAAATTCTGGGGCGGGACATCCTCGGCGTGTGGGAGCTGAGCCCCCACGACCTGCGCCACACCTGGGCCACCCGCGCCGCGAAAAACAGCGACCCCTTCACCCTGCGCGATGCCGGCGGCTGGACAAATATGCAGACGCCCGGCCGGTACGTGGAGCGAGCGAAGGTAGTCAATGAGGGGATTCAGTTAGATTACTGAATCATTCCTGCTGCCAGGACGCGTCGACCTCTACCTGGACGCTATTTCCCAGCCCGACTTACGGAGTGCCCCTGGGTGACAGCTTCGCCACCTCTCGACCGGTTCCCGCTGCCAGCGAAGGACAGTCTCCGGTTGGAGAATGCGAACAACGTGGCGCATTTGGCGGTCAGGGCGGTTCCCCGCCTTCTTCAGCCATGAAGTCAGCACAGCCAGGATCAGCTTCTCAGCACGTTCGGGCCTTAAGAGTCGTTTCCGTTTCCATTGCAGGATATCCAGTTGGTAGCGGAGGATCACAATTTCGAGGTCCTTCTCATTATCCGACTTGCGGCCAAGGCGAACCATTGAAATCAACGTAGAGAAAAGCTGCGCCAGGATGAACCAACCCATCTCCAAATCGAATGAGGGACGGATTCTATCAGGATCCACGAGCCGGCGCTGGCCACCGATTTCTCGAGAAGATTGTTCTGATCGAGGTTTTTGCACCCTACGCGCTGGTCGCCCCACCGACAGTGCGCTCGGAACGAACCATGACGATGGTGCGGACGACTGACCAGGCGCGCCGATTGCGCAGGTAGGACAGCCAGCCCTGGTCATTGAGCGTCCAACATTGACGACGCTCCTGCCGGCCGTGACCGCTGCTTTCCATACTGGCATAGCCGACCTCGAGATTCTTGAACGCCGTCGCATGGCCCAGCTCGACGAGATGGACGATATCTTCGTGCAAGTGGGGCTGGTTCTGCTTGGTGGCCAGCAGAAAATCGCCGTCTTGCGCGACAATCTGGGTGGCGATTTCCTTCTGGCAGCCCATCGCATCTAGCGTGACCAGACAGCCTTGCAGCTGCAACTGATACAGCAGGTCGGGAATGGCCGTGATTTCGTTACTTTTGTCCGCCACCGCCACCTGTCCCAGCGCCACGCCATTGGCTGTCGCCCAGGCGGTGACCATGTGGGTGGCGGTGCTGGCGTCCTGGCCATCATGGGCTGCCCGCGCCGTCTTCCCATCAATGGCAATCACCTGCCCCGGCAGCACCTGCACGATAGCCTCCACCCACGCCATGAAGCTTTCCTGGAACTGCTCCGCGTCCAGCAAGGCAAACACGCGCCGAAAGGTGTCGTGCGAGGGAATGCCGTACGCCAGTGTGAGAAAGCTGCGTAGCCAGCCCTCCTTTGCTCGACCGAAGGCGGTGATAGCAACCCAATTATCGGCTCCGCAGATAGTCACACAGATGGCGATGGCGATGATATCGATTAATTTGTGCCGGCGTCCCGACGCTTGTCTGGGGGTCATCCAGGTCTCCAAAGTGAACGGTGAGGCTATCAAGCGGTGTTTCTTCCATGGGTTCTCCAGTTTAAGGAAATAACCCCGGATCTTATCTCTATTTTCCAAGTGGGCTATTTGTCACTTCACTGAGAATGCGTTCGCCCTGACCAAGGGCCGGTTTCGTGTTCGTCACGTGATGAACATCACCTGCACCCCATGACGTTCGTCACTTATTTCCCCGATTTGCTGCACCTATCCTGTAAAGGACGGGTTGTATTCTCAACAGTGACTGCGTTGCGCTGGAGGTCCCCGAACCATGTGGCGCCGGTGGGTTTTCGTCTCTCTGGTCGTGTTTTCGCTGGGCCTTTTCGGGGTCGGCGGTCTTCTCCTGGACACAGGAGAGAATGCGCCGACGACGCCTACTACCGCCAGCCACGCGCTCGCTCTGGCCGCGGAGGGCGATCTCCTTCTCGTCGCCAACCCCGATTCCAACTCCCTCACGTTTCTCGACACCGCCTCCCAAACTGTCCTGGCCGAAATCGCTCTGGGGCAAGAGCCGCGCGCTATCGCCGTGAACGGAGACCGCGCCTATGTCGCCAATCGGGGTGCGGACACCGTTTCCGTCGTCAACGTGGAGACACGCGCCGTCGTTGCCACCGTTTCCGTGGGCACCCAGCCGGTGAGCCTGGCGGTTTCCCCCGACGGCCGCTTCCTCGCCGTAGCTGAACAGGGTGACGACACCGTCCGTTTCCTGGACACAACCACCCTCGTCATCCTCTCCATCCAAGCCGTTCCCGACCGCCCCCACGGTCTGGCCTTCACCCCCGCCGGCCGGGACCTCCTCGTCAGCCACCTGCTCAGCGGCACCGTCACCCGGCTCCCCGTCCAACCCCACCACATCCATCTCCCTCTGGTCCAATCTCAAAACGCAGATACCGAATTACCGCATGAGAGCGCAACCGAACCAAGTGCCCTATTCCGCACTCCGCACTCCCCTATTCCCCATTCCACCATCCCCACATGGCCCCACGTCGCCCCGGCCCCGGCCGTGGTCGTCAACGCCGCCGGCACGCGCGCCTACTTGCCGCAGACGATGGCCAACGGCCTGGGCCTCAACGTCCAATTCGACAACACCGTCTTCCCCAAAGTGTCGGTGCTGAACCTGGAAACGTGGAGCCACCAAACGTCGGAGCACATCTCCCTGCCGGAAACCGACCGGCCGGTGGGCTTGCCCTGGGACGTGGCCCTGGCGCGGGACGACGGCGAATTGTGGGTGGTCAACGGCGCCAGCAACGACGTTTCGGTGATCGACATCAGCAATCCGGCCGTGCCCGTGCGCCGTGCTCACATTCCCGTCGGCGCCAACCCGCGCGGCGTCGCCATCAGCCCCGATGGAAGTATGGCCTACGTCAACAACACCCTGGACGGGACGGTCAGCGTCATCGACGCCGCCGCTTATACGGTGACGGCCGTCATCCCCGTGACCGACATCCCGCTGCCGCCCTTGCTGCTGGAAGGAAAGCGCCTGTTCCACAGTAGCGCCCGGCCGGGGCTGGCCCAGGCCGCCTGGATCAGTTGCAACACCTGCCACGTCGAGGGCGAGCACGACGGCCGCACCTGGCTGCTGCAATACGTCGGCGAGATCCCGCCCGGCGGCACGCCGGTCATCACGCGGAACACCACCAGCCTGCTTGGCATGATTGAGACCTATCCGTTGCGCTGGTCGGCCGAATGGGACGAGTCGGCCGACAGCGAGTTCAGCATCCGCTTCGAGCAATTCGGGACGGGCCTCATCGATGGCGACATGCACCCGACGCTGGGACCGTCCAACCAGGGCCGTTCCAAGGATCTGGACGCGCTGGCTGCCTTCATCGATAGCCTGTCCGTCCCCGGCCGGGCCCACATCCTCACTCCCACCGAACAACGAGGCCAAGCCATTTTTGAATCGCCGCAAACCCAATGCGCCGCCTGCCATCCCGCGCCACTCTACACCGATTTACAGCAGCACGACGTGGGCACCGCCGACGCGGCCGGGGAATGGTTCGGCCCGGCAATCGACACGCCCACCCTGCGCTTCCTGTACGACAGCACCCCCTATCTACACGATGGCAACGCCCCCACCCTGCTGGACGTGCTGACAGTGGCCAATCCCAACGATGCACACGGCGTCACGTCCCACCTTTCGGACCAGGAACTGGCAGACCTGGTCGCCTTTTTATTGGCGCTACCTCACGACGAATAACGCAGCCGCCGCGCCGCACGGAGGTTTACCCATGCATACCGCGAAACCGTTCGCTTCTCGATTCCCTCTCTTGATGAGCCTGACCGCCCTGATCCTGGTGCTCCAATGGTCCACCGGCCGGCCGGAAACGCCGGCCGGTGAGGCATTCCCGGCCGGGGGAACACCGAGCGACCATGAGGTTGCCAGCCTCGACGACCTGCCTTTCCCCATCACCCCGCCCGACGCCGACAAGATCAGCGTCGGGCCGGCGGACGGCGAGGGGTACGCGACGGTCAGCGGCGCAGCCAGGGCCGTGGCCGCAAACGCCTCCGTCATCGTCGTCAATCTGAATGCGCGCACGGTCATGACCGCCACGGCTGGGGTCAGTGGCGATTTCGATGCCACCCTTTATGCCCCGGCCGGGTCGTCCCTGCTCGTCAAATACGAGCTTGACGGTCCCCGTATCGCCGCTTTTTGGCAAGAGGCGCAAAGCGGCGTGGCCGGTCCAACGGTGGAGAATCTGAACCCGCTGCCGGGCACGATTCTGCGTGTCGGCGAACCGTTGCCGGCCGGGGGCAACGTGCAACCTTTCCAGACGGTCAGCGCGTTTTTTAGCGAAGATCCCAAAGGCTGGGCCGGCTGGCAACTGAGCGGCGAAGTACAGGTGCCGCCCAATCGCCCCGATTTCATCGTCCAGCAAGGGGACACCATCACGCTGACCGCCAATCTGCGGGTAACGGCCCCGGCCATCAACTGCACAGGCACGCCCCTGTACTCCATTGACGCCCACGGACTGGGCCTGCGCTACCTGTTTGACGCCGACGGCCGGACCAAGCCGTGGGGCAACTGGTTTAACGCCCACCTCTTCACGCCGACGGGGCTGCCCATCGAGCACGAAGCCGGCGGCGAAGTGAAGGTGGTCAGCGGTCCGGTTGCCGTCACCGCGCTCACCTGTCTGGACCAACACGTCTTTGAGGGACAGTTGGCCACGGCCATCACTATCCCCAACGATCTGCCCGACGGCATCTACCGGCCGGAAGCCCTTTTGTTGGGGGACGTGCCTCTCAGCGCCGACGTGCCCCTGGCGGTGGTCTGGTACCATAACCCGGAGCAGATTCTGGCCTTGCCGTCGCTCGTCGTCGGCTCCGCGGATCCGACGCGCCTCCCCGTCACCCTGCTGGGCGATTCCCTGCTGAACGGCCACCGCGGGCTGCAAGCCCACCAGGATGAGGGCGTCTACGAGCTGACGACCCGCGTCCTTTACCCGCCCCACCGCATCGCCGTTCCCCGTCTGGACGCGCGCAGTGGCGAGCCCCTCGTCTATCGCCTGGAGCCCGGCATTCACTGGCTGTCGGCCACCGAGCGCCGCCTGCCCAATCCGCCCCACCTCCCCTTGCACCTGCCCTCCGGCGAGCTCTACGTCGAGGTCGTGAAGCCGGATGGCACTATGGACCAATTGGGGCCGGCGCCCATCATGCAGTCGTCAGTACGCGCGCCGTCTCTGCCCGACGGGAGCGAGATTGACGAAGGCACCGGCCACATCGGCGACCTGTACCATCTGACGACGATGGACGACGCCTTTGCCTACCAGTTTGAACAGTACGGGCCACACGTCATCCACCTGGCGGGCGCGGTCGAGGACGTTTACGGTCACGTCTACCATCTGGACAGCTCGTTCGACCTCACCGTGGCCCGTGTCCTGGACCTGGACCCGGCGCAGTTGCCGACGACGCCGTACATGCAGGGCGACGCCTTCGCGCCGGGGCTGCACATCTTCCCCCCGGTTCCGGCCGAGGTCGAAATCCGCCTGTTGCAGATGCCGTTCTCCGACCCCGACCAGGCAGAGGAGGTCGTCATCGGGGGCCAGGCCAACCGCTTCGGCTATTTCCAGCCCCCGGCCGGGACCGAGATCCGCCTGGAGCAGCCGGGCGAGTTTCGAGTAGACGTCAGCGCCGAGTACGTTGCGCCCGACGGGACGCTGTGGGCCGGCTACGTGACGTGGGGCAACGTGGTCGAGGGCGCCAACCCGCTCATCGAAGCACACGGCCGGCGGGGGATGGACTACAAGAGTGACACCATCGACGATATGCCCCCCTGGTTCCTCAATCAGAACTTGCCGCCGGATAAGATAGGAATCGAGAATTACTATCCGTACTTCAGCGGCGACGTCCACTGGGGGGACGAGACGCCGGATCCGGTGTTTAAGGGAGACTCCATCCACTCGGTTATCACGTTGCGCGATCTGACCGGGGCCAACGAGACGATTTATAACTTGATGCGCGCCCACTATCCGCGCGCGACCAACATCTTCCGCTGGCCGCCGCTGGACACGTCGGCCAGCGGCCTGGAGAAGCGGCTGGACATCGGGGAGGCCCCCCTGTTCATGACAACCGCCAGCGGCGTGGACCCGGCCGTGGCCCCGGAGGAGATCGATATGTGGGGCTACTGGTACGCGTCGTCGGAGCGGCCGGACGTGCACGTGCGCGAGCTGCTGTCCGAGGACGGCATGGGCACGGCCTACTGGCGCTTCAACGACACCTACGGCTACCAGATCGGCGAACCGGCCGACGGCGACCAGCCCGGCGACATGAAGTGGGAGTTCGGCGGCGGCGTCTTCCGCGTCCCGGCCGCGGGGATTGCCGAGTACGCGGCCTACAGTTCGCTGTGGGTGCTGCTGCCCCACGGCTGCGACGCCTACGGCTGCGCCCGCGTCACGCCTCCCTTCCAGGATGCCACGGGCGCGGGCATCAACGGCGGGCCGATACTGACACTGTTGGGCCAGGAGATAGACATGCTCTTCCTGCCTAAGGGCGTCCGGCCGGGGGACGTGCTGGAAGTGGGTGACACCGTGGCTTTCTCCGGCCACGTGGGGCCGCCCCTGGATAGCCGCGTCGAAGTCGCCATCACCTCGCCCAGCGGCGTGGTCCGCTCTGATGTCTGGCATGCGAACAAGATCGGCTGGCTCTACGACCCGACCTTCGACTTCATCGCCGAGGAAACCGGCCGGTGGACGGTGGACGTCTTCGTCGAGCACGACCGGCCTTACGTGGGCAACGGCGTCGTGCCCCAGAGCCACAACACGGGCACGGTGTTGGGTACTGCCGGCCAGTACGAATTCTACGTCGTCGAACCCGGTTCGCCGCGCCTGTTCCTCCTGGAACCGCCGTCGCACGTGATCACCTGGCCCGGCGGAGAGATCGAACCGATCCTGATTCGCGGCGTCGCCCCGGCCGGGACCACGGCCGTCCACTATACCATTCACGACAAAGGCATCGTGATGGCCCAGGGCAGCGTCACGCCGGACGCGGCTGGCGCCTTCACCCTCGTCTACGACGCCGAGGCGTTGCACGCCGACTTCCCCATGCTCAGCCTGACCGCCCACGAAGGCCGCCGCGAAGGGCTGGCCGATGAGGTCGCCATCAACATGCTGGCCGTGGGCGGCCCGCCCGCGGCCAACACCCTCACCCTCATCGGCGAGGAGATGTTCAGCGGCAACGCCCTACACCATCTGTTTCTACCGGTCATCTCGAAACCGTAGCGAGCGGATTGGCCGGACGGCAATGCCTATGAAACTGCAACGAGTCATCTGGCTGCTAGCAATCGTGATCGGTGCCGGCGCGGCGCTGGTGCTTCTGCTGCACGCCGGCGCGGCCGGTCCGGCCACCGTCAGCGGCGTGGTGGCCAACGCCGCCGGCCCCCTGCCCGGCGCCCGGGTGCGGGTGCGGGCGACCGACAACCTCACGTTCACCGGCGAGGACGGCGCCTTCCTCCTGGGCAACCTGGCAGCCGGGCAAGAGATCGAGGTCGCTGCCTGGTACACGGGCTACTACATCGCCAGCACCCACGTCACGCCCACCGCCGCCGGCCTCACCCTCACCCTGCGCCCCTACCACACCGAGGACCACCCCGATTACGCCTGGGTGTCGCCCATTTCGGGCACCTCGGCTGGGGCCTGCGGCAATTGCCATCCCATGATCGTGCCCCAGTGGACGGGGAACGCGCACGGCGAGGCTGTGGCCAACCCGCGCTTCTTCAGCCTCTACAATGGCACCGACATCAGCGGCACGGCAGTCGTGACGCCCGGATACATGCTGGACTTCCCCGGCACGGCCGGCAACTGCGCCAACTGCCATGCGCCCAGCGCCGCGGTGGACGGCTACCTGACGACGGGCATGGACGACGTACGGGGCGTGATTACGGCCGGCATCCATTGTGACTTCTGCCACAAGGTGGGCGGCGCCTACCTGGACCCGGCCACCGGCTCCGTGTACCCCAATGCGCCCGGCGTCCAGAGCCAACACGTGCTGCGCCCCCCGGCCGGGGACGACATCTTCTTCGGCCCCTACGATGACATCCACGACCCGGACACCTACCTGCCGCTGATGGAGGAGAGCGCATTCTGCGCCCCCTGCCACCAGTTCAGCTTCTGGGGCACGCCCATCTACGAATCGTACGACGAGTGGCTGGCCAGTCCTTACGCCGAGGAGGGTATCACCTGCCAGGAGTGCCACATGCCGCCCAACGGCGACGAATACTTCGCCCTCCCTTCCGTGGGCGGATTGCCGCACCCGCCGGAGACCATCCCCTCCCACCTCCAACCGGGCGCGGCCGAGGTCGAACTGCTGCAAAAGACGGTCTCGATGACCGTTGTCGCCCACCAGGCCGGCGACCGTCTGCTGGTCACGGTGGCGATCACCAACAGCGGCGCCGGCCACCACGTGCCCACCGACCATCCCGGCCGGAATCTCATCTTGCTGGTGACGGCGAGCGACCGGCAGGGGCAGCCGTTGCCGTTACAGAGCGGACCGATGGTGCCGGCCTGGGGAGGCGAAGAAGCGGGGAGTCCCGGCCGGGGCTACGCCAAGGTCCTCCAGGACGCGGCCAGTGGCCGGTCCCCTGTTGTCAGCTACTGGAAGCAAGCGTTCATCGTCAGCGACAACCGCATCCCGGCCCTGGCTACGGACGTTTCCAGCTATGCTTTTGTTTTGTCCCCGGCCAGGGGTGACGTGCACGTGACCGCCGAACTCCGTTTCCGCCGCCTCTTCCGGCCGCTGGCCGCCGCGCGCGGTTGGAACGACCCTGACGTCGTCATGGCCACGGAAATGGTGTCCTTGATGACAGGTCCCTCGTTCACCCTCCACTTACCCTTCGTTTTCCGCTGACGCGATAACGGAGACCAGAAATTGGTAGTGGTAGTGAGGTAAGTGATGACGTCTTCAAGTTGACAGAATCTTGATTGGAGAATAAGCCGTTGGCAGAGAAGATATGCGCAAATCGGTTCTGTTGCAAAGAATTCTGAGGTTGGGTAACCTTCGCCGCTCTGTTTTGACACCAGAAAGGCGCCTTCATGGAAAACCCATTCAAATGGCGGCATTACGAGTCCGAAATCATCTTGCTGTGCGTTCGCTGGTACCTGCGCTATGCGCTCAGCTATCGAGATTTGGAAGAAATGATGACCGAACGGGGGCTGTCGGTCGTCCACACGACCATCTATCGTTGGGTACAGGCATATGCCCCAGAAATAGATAAACGGTGCCGACCTTACTTGAAACAAACCAATGATTCCTGGCGAGTCGACGAGACCTATGTCAAAGTTCGAGGGCAGTGGATGGTCCTGTATCGCGCCCTGGATTCTGCTGGCAACACGCTTGAGTTCCTCCTCAACGCTACGAGAAGCAGGCGAGCAGCCAAACGCTTCTTCAGGAAGGTGCTGGGCGGGAAGCACGTCACGACTCCGCGAGTGATAAACGTCGACAAGAATCCGACCTACATTGGAGCGGTGCGTGCTCTGAAGCGCGAGAAGGTGCTACCTGAGAAGTGCAAACGACGACCGAGCCAGTACATGAACAACATCATCGAGCAGGATCATCGCTTCATGAAACGACGAATCCGGCCAGGACTGGGGTTCTTTTCCTACCCGACCGCCTGGCGAACGATACGCGGGTACGAGGCGATGCACATGATTCAGAAGGGACAGATTGGGGGAGCGGACAAGGGGAACATCAGAGCACAGAATCAGTTCATCGCAGGGTTGTTCGGGTTAGCCATCTGAGTCGCGACCTATCGGTCTGTCTCCACTTACCTTCCCACGGTCAGGCAGAAATTTTTGCAACAGAGCCCCGGTTTTTGGTGGTCTCCCGCTCCGTAGGGAGATACGAGCAGCCACGACCAAGATATACGTTCCATCTCCGTTGCCCCGCAAAGGCCATTGCGATTATCTCTCTTCCCGTACCTATGCCCCACGCAATTGCGCGCTAACTGATACGAATTGCATTCACTTTGATACAAATGTGATCCAGACAAGGGGTGCCTGAGGGCGTAATAATAGTTGTGTACGGGTCCTGGCGGGTCGATGCTGACGTATCTCAGAGCTGTAGATTACCGCTTCATCCCCGATGGCTTGATTCCCTCCGCTCCTTGAGAGCGGGATTCATGCCGATGACACTGTCTTTCAAATTTATAGCAACGGAAGTTGCGAGGAGGTTTCACAATGATGTCTGTACGAAAATGGGTACCGTTCCTGCTGTTGTTGCTTTTGCTCGTCACGGTGCCTGCATTAGCAGCACCTGGCAAGCCGGATTTTAACCCCCATATCTACGCTGATGGCGAAGCCTGGGGCACCAAGGTGACGACCGCTCTGCCCGCTCCCAAGAAGAATGAGCACTCCTTCGACGACCTCTTCATCTTCACCAATGGTGCCGACGGTCAGTTACTTGTGGGCGACTCGGCTCCAGGCAACCCTGAGTACAACGGTGGTCGTTGGATTGCCTATACGGCGACCTGGACCGCGGAAGGTATGGAGGCTCATGATCCGCTGCCGGTCTTGAAATCGGATGAGGAGATCAGGTTCCATGAAGATTTAGGGCACCTGACGGTTGAAAGAGGCTCGCCGGATGGTGGGCCACCTCCCTACTTCTCCTGTCCGCTCTTGCCTGTGCACGGCTAAACAAAAGTAACGCCCATCGCATGTCCGGAGCCCGGTGACCCGCCGTCACGCGGCGAACGAACGCCGGTCCATGTGAACAGTACCGGCCCGATAGGATTCGGGCCGGTACTGGGATTTTGTGGCGTTAGCGCTGGTCTATTATTAGTGAGTACAATAACTGTAGCATGATCTGGCGCAAGCGTGTATTTAGCGCGGGATTTGGGTGTTACCATTTCCCGGCAGGCACGACATACGTAGTGAGAGGGGTCGGGCGGCAGCCCCGACATCTCGATCAGCGCTGCAGGAGTGAAAGTGACTATCCAGGAGATGAACATAGCAAGCGAGACCACCCACTTCGCCGGATGTGTCCGGTGTTGTGAGGCCAGCTAGGGAGGACAAAGGATGTCAGTCACAACCTTGAAGTCGCTCTGGAGAAAAGAGACGGAGCAGAATCTCTACGCCGGACAAAGGGTCCGGCCGGGTAGCTGGGCGTTGATGCTGATTCTGGTTGTGATGGTTGCCGGCTGCCGGAGGGCGCCGGAGCCTACACCCGCCCCGCCTGTGGCGCTGGCCACAGATGTGGCCGAACCCGCGGCCACGGCAACGGCCACGCTGACGGCGACGCCCCTTCCAAGCGCCACCGCTACGGCCACCCAGCCGCCAACGGCAACGGCCACGGCGACCGAGTCGCCGACGGCAACGGCCACGGCCACGCCCACCCCGGAGCCGACTTCCGCATACCCGGCGCTGGCGCTGGAGCCTATCGACTCTGACATCCACGCCTATCCCGGGCCCGTTCACTACGAGGGCGATCTGTTGAACGTAGAGATCGTCGTGGGCGATTTCGTGGGCGTAACAGAAGGCGCGGTGTCCGTGCAGATCGACGGCGGTGAGCCGTACACCGTGACGGGCAACTGGAGCGGCAACTACCTGCTGGTGCCCATCGACACGACCGGGCTGACGGGCAGGCACACGGTGTCGATCGAGGCGGAGGAGGAGGGCGTTCAGGTCGACGAAGAATTGGAGATCGAGCTCCTGCCTGCCGCCGGGCGGGCTGCGCAGGAGGAAGGAGCGACCTGGAACACGCGGGAGGTGGATTGCTGTGTGCTGCATTACATGACACACACCGCAGCCGGGCGCGACATCGACCAGATCGCTTCGACGGTCCAGGAGGCCGCCGACGATCTCGAAGCGTTTGCGAACTTTGAAATCACGAGGACCATCGACATCTACTTTATTGACCGCCTCTGGTTCAATGGGGCGTTTGGCGGCAACGGCGAGTTGGTTGCCAGTTACACCGACCGCTACTATGGTCCGGCCGTTGGAGAGGCCGGGCTCGAGGTCATCGTGCGCCACGAGCTTGGCCACGCTGCCGACTTCCCTTTCTTCAGTTACGGTGAGGGCCTGTCGGTCTATCTCGCCGGTGGCCACTACAAGCCCGAGCCGCTCCCCGAGCGTGCTGCCGCCATGCTCGAATTGGGCTACTATTCCCCCGACTCCGGACCGCTCCCCCAACATGAGGTCAGATACCTGCACCAGGCGGCCCTGATCAACTATATCGTCGAGACGTACGGGTGGGACAAGCTGTGGGAGTTTATGGTGGCCGACAGCAAACAGCCAACTGCCACTCCCGAGGAGCGCAGCGAGATCGTATCCTCCACCCTCGGCGTCTCGAGCGAGGAGCTGGAACGGGATTTCGCGGAGTGGGCTCGCGCGCACGACCCGGGGGAGCAGGTCGAGGATCTGGCACTGACCGTCGAGCTACAGGATTTGCGCCGGGAGTACCAGGAGAAGTACGCGCCCTTTCCCCAGTTCTTGCTGACCCTCACGGGCGGCAGATGGGCAGAGCCTCGGTACATACCGACCAATATCCGCGAGGCCCGCACACCGGCCAATATGGCCGCCGAGCTGCTCATCGACAACGCGCAGGAGGCGATTTTCGAGGGCCGCTACGACGACGCGCGTGCCCTGATCGAGGCCATCGAGCCCATCGTCGAGTCAGGAAGGCTCGAGCATCCGCTCGCGCGCGAATATGCCGCCATCACAGTGGGCCTGGCAGAGCGGGGCTACGAGACCGTATCGCTCGCCCTCGACGGCCTGGGTGACAGCACCGCCGTGGTGGAGGTGGCCGAGTCGCCCCCCGAGCTGGAAACGGTGATGCTGGAAAAGGTGGACGGCCTGTGGCGGATGGGTGACGTGGTTTTCGAGCCCGCTGCCGAGCCGGCTGTGGCGGCCGAAACGCCGACGCCAGCGCCGGCCGCCAGCGCCCCGCCCCCCACCCCGGTTGAGGTCCCGCCGGACGCCCTCTACTACGACGACTTTTCCGACCCCACCAGCGGCTGGGACCGGATAGATGAACAGCGAATCTTTGCCAATTACATAGATAACGCTTACCGGATCTGGATCGATAATGGTAACACCTCCTACTGGTACAGCACCGAAGAAACGTTCGGGCCGGCCGTGCTCGAGACAAGCGTCACGCTCCAGGGGGGGCCTGACGTCAACCGGTTTGGCGTGCATTGTGGCTTCGACGGCGACGGCTCCTGGGAGATGATCCAGTTTCTGCTTGACGGCCAGGGCCGCTACGGCATCTTGTGGGTGGATCCGCAGGCAATCGACGAGACCCGGGAAATCTATCTCGGCGCTGAAGGGATGCAGCCCAGTCCAGCCGTCAACCCGGCCGGCGAGCGAAACTTGCTCCGGGCCGTTTGCGGTGCCGACAGCGTGTCCCTGTGGGTCAATGGCGAGCAACTGCTCACTGCCGAGAACCCGATGACCATCGACGGCAGCATCGGCATGGTCGTCTACGGGTTTGGCGGCCCCGGCGTCGACGCCCTGTACGACTATCTGCTGGTGACCGAGCCGTGAATTGGCGGATGAGGCCTCTGGATGGCACCGTGCGCGTCGCCGTTACCTTCCTTAATCAGTCGGTACGGTCCTAACCTCTGGAGCAACGACGACCTCAGCCGGCTCAAGCTCTGTGGCCGTCGGAAGCCGCGGCACCCAGAACAGCCCGATGGCCCCTGCGATGGCCGCGAATGCCAAGAACAACCCGAAGGACAGCGAACTGTTGGCCGTGAGCAGCGCGGGGGTGACGAAGGCGAACAGGGCTGTCAGGAGCCGGGCAAAGGCGATGGTCAGCCCCTGACCCGTGCTGCGGAGCAGCGTCGGTACCAGCTCTTGCGACCACACCTTGTACATCATTGATCCCGAGAAGTTTGCGCCGAAGGTGAACAGAAGCATCATCGCGACCATCGTTGGGGTGCTTACCCCGGCCACCGCCGGGATTGCGAACGCGGCAACGTGGCAGCTCGTCCCGAGCGCAAACCAGCGCCGCCGCGCCGGCCCGTCGACGATGCGCATGAAGAGCAGCGCACCCCCTATACCGATCGGCAAGAGGGCAAGGCCGACCAAGGCCTGACTCTGGACCGCGTAAGGTGTAAAAACTCCGACCAGGGTTATTTTCTCGAGAGAACGAGCGACAGGCATGCACTGGGTCATCCTGATAGAATCCATCCCTCTTTCAATTTGGAGGGTGTGAATTCATCGGTTGGTTTATCCTGGTGCAGCTTTTCTCTACGCTGATTTCAATGGTCCGTCTCGGGCGTATGACCGACAGCGAAAAGGACCTTGAGATTCTGCTCCTCCGCCATCAACTGGATATCCTAGAGCGGAAACAGAAACGGAAAATCACACCCAACCGGGCTGAGAAGCTCTTCCTGGCTATTTTGACTGCGCGCTTGAAGAAGGCGACGAATCGTCCCGCCAGCCAGTTGCGGTATGTCATCCGCATTTTCCAGCCGGAGACTGTTCTGCGTTGGCACCGGGAGCTGGTGCGCCGCAAGTGGAGGTTCAAGAGAAAAGCAAAAGGAGGTTGCCCGCACATCAGCCAGGAGCTTGAAGCACTCATCATCCGCCTGGCGCGGGAGAACAGCCGCTGGGGCTACGGAAAAATCGAGGGTGAGCTACTCAAGTTAGGCTTTACGGTCTCTGCCAGCACCGTTCGCAACGTCCTCAACCACCACGGCATTCTGCCGGCGCCGGTGCGCCATGGTTCCATCGGCTGGTGTCATCTCATAGCCTATTATAAGCAACAGTTGCTGGCCTGCGACTTCTTCACCGTGGAGACCATCTGGCTGCAGACGCTGTATGTGCACTTCTTTATCGAACTGGGCACTAGACGCGTCTATCTGGCAGGCGTCACAGTCCATCCAGACGGCCGGTGGGTCGCCCAACAGGCACGACAGATGGTGTGGGCGCTCGAGGAAGAGGGAGCCGACAAACGGTTCCCGATCCACGACAACGAGAGCAAGTTCACGGCTAACTTTGACACCGTATTTCAGCCCGAAGGACATCACGTCATTCACACGCCGTTTCAGGCACCAAATGCGAATTCCGTGGCCGAGCGTTGGGTCCGTAGCGCGCGCGAGGAATGCCTTGACCACATCTTGATTCTCAGCCAGAGACACCTGTGGTCGGTCTTGAATACGTACATTGTCTACTACAACACCGCCCGCCCCCATCAGGGCCTGGTGCAACAATCCCCGATCCCGCGTCGACTCGTACAAAACAGCGGTCCCGTTTGGCGACACGAGGTGCCGGGTGGAACGATCGGACACTACTATCGCGCCCCCGACAACACGGCGCTCGTTCTTCGCTAGACAATCACCCCTTTTATAGGACGACATTCTCTGATCCCGAGATATCAGGTGCGGGTTCTCGTACGCTTCTCTACCTTACTGTTGCGGCCAAGTCCTGGTCTTCAGTCCAAAACGCATAAGCCGTATGCATAGCCTTGGCGCAACCTCCGGCAGAATACAGGCAGGGTCCGAAAATAATTCACACGACGCGTTACCTCCTCTCGTGATCGTGGTTTTTGAAGGCTGCGGGCTGGCTCTATGGCCGTCGTTACCTGGCCATCAACAGCCGGATTACGACCGGCGCCCTGCCTGTCGTCGCGGGGACCACCCTGACCAGCTACGTCATCATCCGGCCTGACGGCAGCTGCCCGACCTGCGAGACGTTACGCCAGGTGATAGACCGTTAACCCCGAGATCACGCACCGGTGTGGGCCTCCTCTGCGCCCCCGATCCTCCATGCTCGGGGCGAACATACCTTTGGCCAGGGGACTACCCAGACCGCACTGATTCCCTTTGCCGGAGATTACCTACCAGACGGGCCAAATCGCCGGACATTTGAATTTCGCTCCAATCTTTGCTATGGTGTTAGCAGGACGCACCGAGGGATGCGCTTGCTTCAACCAACCCTCTCGCCAGCGGTCACATCGCTCCCGCAAGACAGAGCACAGAGTGCATTATCCCGTCATCCTAGCAACGAAATATGGCTGGGTTGTGGCTTGCCCAGCTCGCAGGAACCAGGGCCGCCGCCATTGCTAAGGCGCCGGGTATCCTCCATGCCGATCCCTGCCGGTGCGGCTCGCGTACTTGTCGCGGTTTAATCAGTATCGCAGACGTTGCGATAGGGAGGTCGCCTACCATGTCCGAAGAACAGGTAGAACGAACGGATGAAGAGCGGGCCGAAGAAGAAGAACGCAAAGAGGCGCGCGAGCAGTTCGCCTTACTCCTAGAACGATTGCGGGGAGAATGCGAGAGAATTGACGAGCTGAGCGAGTGGGAAGATCTGGTCACAGAGGTGGACGAGCTGCTGACCACCTATCATGATGTGATTCCCGCCTCGCGGCAGCGCCGCATCCGCGAGGCGATGGCCCTGGGCGAGGCAACGCTCAAAGGGGTGAAGCAGGCGTGTCGAGTGCTGGAGTTGGAGGTAGAGCAGTTGATCCGCTATTTGCGGGTGGGGCCGGGGGTCGCCACCATTCTCACCGCGGGCCTGATCGTCATCGCCGCCGGTGTTTTAATCGTGACGGTCGTCAGCTTCTTCAGAGCGGTTACGATCAGCGTCCACAATGAGGGCTGCGGGCCGCTCCCGGTGGCGGAGCTTAATGAAGGTCAGTCTCCGGTGGCCCTCGACAGGGGTCTCCTGGTTGTCCTCAGCGTCGAGCTGCCCGATACCATTCCCGAGGGTGATCCCCCCACCCTGATCTCCGTGCCTCCCGTCCTGCTGCAGGTGGATTACCAGGAGGAGCCCGGCGAATTGACGCTCCGAGCCCTGGGTCAGGCATTGCCACTTCCCCTCGCAGGGGCCACGGCGATTGAATTTGACGAGGAGTCTGTACTGGAGTCGGGAAAGGAGTTTGACTTGCGCGCTGCTTCGGAACACGTTCTCCTAATCAGGTGCGAAGATTAAATCCGGCGCCGGCCGGGGGCGGCTGCTCATCGTCTCGCCCGGCATCAGGGTAGAATCTGATAGCCGGCGCCGTGGGCGTAACTGGGATCGGGAACGGCGGAAGAGGGCGAACGCCCAGCTCAGCCGCACGGCGATCACCAACTTGCCCTGTTCCAGGGCCCACGTGGCGGTATTTATAGAGATTGCACAATTTTCAACAAGAAAACTTGCGAAACGGATTGCTGGTCAATCAGATTTCGTCTCTTTCACTCGAGTGGAAGTTAAATTAAGACACTCGGCCACATGACTGTGGCTCTTCGTCCTAAATAGTGCAGCGACGCGAATTCGAGCCGGACGCATCACATTCACTTGTTTTTCTGGGTCAGCTACCTCTGGAAGTTGTCCAGCATTTCGGCAGGCCGAATCCAAACCGTCAACTTGAGCAGGAACCTGCACTATTCGCGACGAAGAGCCATGAAAGTTGACACATTTGGGACG
>Ga0207752_1000394_pt1 | contig 20638 bp, 18 predicted proteins | sample Pon2CUnioCityCA_6_FD_187272 | JGI IMG/M metagenome (GOLD analysis project Ga0207752, IMG submission 187272) | Marine sediment microbial community from Union City, CA, USA - Pond 2C Sediment 2 (SPAdes) | ecosystem: Environmental > Aquatic > Marine > Intertidal zone > Salt pond sediment ...
CTTCCTCGGCTCATCGCCCCCAACGGGGGCTTCACGATGCGCTCGGCCCGCTCGGGCGGGCCTTCCTAATGCCACGCCCTACGGGCGTGGTCGATTACTTCCACGCTGTCCTGCAACAGACCGTTGCTCCGGGGCGACGAACGTGGGGAATCATGTTTCGGTTGAGCCTTGCGTTGGGGTGGGGGTGGTGCTATAACGCCGGGTGGTATGACGTACCTGGCCGTTCCCATATCGGCAGAGAGCCCGAACGAGGCGCGACGGCAGATCGGGGACGCCCTGGACGCCGGGGCCGAGGTCCTGGAGCTGCGGACCGACTATCTCCAGCCTCTGCGGCCGGGCATGGTGGTGGACCTGATCGGCGAGGTCAGGGCACTGGGCCCGGCGCACGCGCGCGTGCTTGTGACCTGTCGCGATCCAGAGGAAGGCGGGGCCGGGATGCATCCGGAGCCGCGGCGGATCGAGGTCTTGCTCGCGGCGCTGGAGGCCGGGGCGGACTTCATCGATTTCGAGTACGCGAATTTCACCGAGAGGGGAAACGACGAGAAGATTCGGACGGCCCTTGCCGAGCATCCGAAAAGCCGGCTCATCCTGTCGGCCCACAACTTCCAGGGCCGGTTCAAGAATATCGGCTGGGGCTACGAGGATATTCGCAGCACCTGCCCCGAGGCGATTCCCAAGCTGGTCTACACGGCCAATCACATCAACGATTGCTTCGAGGCGTTCGACCTGCTGGCCGAGACGGATGGCGATCGCATCGTGCTGTGCATGGGTGAGGCCGGGCTCATCAGTCGAATCCTCGCGAAGAAGCTCGGCAGCTTTCTCACGTTCGCCAGTCTCAGCGAGCGGGCCGCGACGGCGCCGGGCCAGTTGACGATCGCCGCCCTGAAACGCCTCTACCGCTACGATAGTATCGACGATGAGACCGAGCTTTTCGGCGTGATCGCCGACCCGGTCGCCCACTCGCTCAGCCCGGCCATTCACAACGCGTGCTTCGCCGAGGCGGGCATGAACCGGCTCTACCTGCCGCTGCTTGTCCAGGGATCGGAGAGCAAATTCAACGCGTTCCTCGACCATATTATCGAGCGACCCTGGCTGGATTTCGGCGGTTTCAGCGTGACGATCCCGCACAAGCACAGCGCCCTGAAGTACGCGCAGCGGCCGGGCGGTTCCGTCGAGCCGTTAGCGGAGAAGATCGGGGCGGCCAACACGCTGGTTCTCAGGCTGCGGGCCGCCGATGCGGATGGGCCGGTGGCGGCCTACAACACGGACTACGCCGGGGCACTTGACGCGATCACAGACGGCATGGGCATCGAACGCGAGCAGCTTCGGGATATACACGTGGCCATCGTCGGGGCCGGCGGTGTCGCCCGGGCCATCGTCGCGGGCCTCCGCGACGCCGGGGCGAGGGTCACCATCTACAACCGCACGGTCGAGCGGGCCCGGGCGCTGGCCATGGAATTCGGTTGCGAAGTCACGGACCTGGACGGACTGTCCTGGCTCGACGCAAAGCTCCTGATCAACGGCACGAGCGTCGGCATGCACCCTGAAGTGAACGCGACCCCGGTGCCCCCCGAGCGTCTCAGGGCCGACATGGCCGTCTTCGACACCATCTACAACCCGGCCGAGACACTCCTGCTCAAGCAAGCCCGCGAAAAGGGTGCCAAGACCATCGACGGCGTCTCCATGTTCGTCAACCAGGCCGCCGCCCAATTCCGCCTCTTCACCGGCCAGGAAGCCGATACCGATCTCATGCGGCGAGTGGTCGTGAGGAATCTTCAGTGACGCCGACATCCAAGCAGATCGTCATCGATAAGAGCGTCTTCATTGCGTTCATGGGTCGTGAGTTCGCCGCACTCTGCAACTTTCTCACGAGCCACCTTCTCCTTCTCCCTGATACGTTGCTGTACGAATTTGCAACCGCTACAAGACAGGCACCGGAGGATCTGCTGTACAGATATGAGCGCATTATCAGGGCTGGCGCGTACTACTGTTCGATGAGTCGCACCTTTGTCGAGTGGGAATGCAAGCACTGCCGGCCTTACTCGTGGTTTCTGCCAGATTTGCATGCAACCGAACAAATTAGGACAGGAGAAAAACGTCCAGCGGACTTGCTTGTTTCGGCCACGCGTGGCGAAATGTCTCGGCCCCATTATAAGGTTGCGAGAGCATTTTTGAATGTGAGTGAAAAGCTCAAGAATAGAATTGACAGAGAGGATCCTTGTCTTGGTGGGAAGATAAGACAGCTGCCTTCAGATAGATATGAGCGGTTTCGAATATTCCTGGAATCTGTTGATTCGAGCAATCAACACCATATTGGCGTAGATTCTGTCCCCTATCACTGGGTCAAGAATGAGAAGCAGTTCTGTTTGTCACCCGAATGGATGGGTTGGCAGCGCATACGCTTGACCGATGTGATTGTACGCGACTATTGCTGCCTGCGACAATCAGGAGGCGGACCAGGAGAAGACGGAGCTGAGCACGATTATCAGGACATGGAATACGTTCTGCTGCTCAGTCGTGCGGACGGCATTATTACGCGCGACAAGAAGTTGGTCAAGCCGCTGGCCCGGGCGGCGTTTCCGGGCAAGGATGTGTTTTCGGCTCTGGAGGAGGTGCCGGAGTCGTATCGGTGCGACTGGGCGGTTGAATGAGTCGCGGCTTGCGTTCGCTGGTTTCTGAGAGTATACTGAATCACGACAGAACCAGTCGTTGGGCAAGGGACTGTGTTTATGGTGGCGATGCGACATATTGAAGAGTTCGGTCGGAGAGTCGGGGAGGAATTCGGCGCTCAGCGCGTGATCCTGTTTGGGTCGTACGCGCGAGGGAATGCGGCCCCGGATTCCGATGTCGATATTCTTGTCATCGGGGCTTTCGAGGGCAGGAGTGTGGACAGGTCGGTTGAGATCCGGATGAAATTGCGGCCGGGCTTCCCGATGGACTTGCTGGTGCGAACTCCCCAGAAGGTCCGAGAGCGAATCGAGATGGGCGACGCATTCATGCGGGAGATTCTTGACCAGGGAAAGGTGCTCTATGAAGCCGACAACGGCTGAATGGATCGCCAAGGCGGAAGATGACTTTTCGGTCATGGAGCGTGAGTGTCAGGTGGTGACGCATCCGAGCTATGATGCCGTCTGTTTCCATGCTCAGCAGTGCGCCGAAAAGTACCTCAAGGCCCATTTGTGCGAGGTGGACGCAGTATTCGGGAAGACTCACGACCTTGTAGCCCTGCTCGATCAGGTTCTTGATGTGGAGCCGGGATGGGAGAGGTTTCGTGAAGACCTCGCGTATTTGTCGGATTTCGCCGTGAGTTTCCGCTATCCCGGCGAGGCGGCCGATCAGAATTGCGCCCTCGATGCCCAACGCAGATGTCGTGCTTTTCGGACGGCAGCGCGTCGATCCGTGGGCTTGGATGTGTAAATGTCGCGGACATGAGCAGATAGGCTTCCCAGAAGACCCTGCGTAGGCACGTAGCGTTCCCCCGCGTAATTCCGTTGAAATGGGGGGCGGGTGCACCTATAATCCAGGTTTTCCGCAACAGACCTGTGTTTGAAGGACAACTGGATATGGCTAAGAGTGAGAAAGTGGTGCTGGCGTACAGCGGCGGGCTGGATACGAGTGTGATCCTGCCGTGGTTGAAGGAGACCTACGGGTACGACGTGATCGCGTTTGCGGCCGAGCTGGGGCAGGGCGACGAATTAGCCGGGATCAAGAAGAAGGCCCTGGAAAGCGGGGCGGTCAAATGCGTTGTCAAGGACCTGCGGCGGGAGTTCGTCGAGCAGTATCTGTGGCCGCTGCTGAAGGCCGGGGCGATTTATGAGGACGGGTACCTGCTCGGCACGAGCATCGCCCGGCCTCTGATCGCGAAGTACCAGGTCGAGGTGGCCCACGCGGAAAAGGCCGCGGGTGTCGCACACGGGGCCACGGGCAAGGGCAACGACCAGGTGCGGTTCGAAGTGACCTACATGGCGCTCGATCCTTCGCTGAAGATTGTCGCCCCGTGGAAAGACCCGAAATTCAAGCTGACCTCGCGAGAGGCCGCAGTCGATTACGCCCGCAAGCACAAGATTCCTATCGAGCAGAGCAAGAAGAAGATTTACTCGCGGGACCGCAACCTGTGGCATATCAGCCACGAGGGTGCAGACCTCGAGGACCCGGCGAACGAGCCGAAGGACGACCTGTTCGTGATCTCGAATCCGGTCTCGCAGGCGCCGAACAAGCCCGATTACGTCACCATCGGTTTCCATGAAGGCACGCCGGTGAAACTGGACGGCCGACTGACCAGCCCGGTCAAGCTCATCGAGACCCTGAACCTCGTCGGCGGCAAGCATGCCGTCGGGCAAGTGGATATCGTCGAGAATCGCCTCGTTGGCATGAAATCGCGGGGCGTTTACGAGACGCCGGGCGGAACGATCCTGATGACTGCGCACAAGGCCCTCGAAAGCCTGACGCTCGAACGCGAGACCATGCACTACAAGCAGCAGGTGGCGCTGAAGTACGCGGAACTGGTGTACTACGGCCTCTGGTTCAGCCCGCTGCGCGAGGCGCTCGATGCCTTTGTCGATGCCACACAGCGCAGCGTCACCGGCGAGGTCCGGCTCAAGCTCTTCAAGGGCCGCTGCACCGTGGCGGGGATCAAGAGCCCCAACAGCCTGTACCGGACGGACTTAGCGAGCTTCAAGATGGGCGCGGAGTACGACCAAACGGACGCCAAGGGCTTCATCCGCCTCTTCGGGCTGCCGGTGAGAGTGGCCGGCGTGGTCAACCGCAACGTGCACAAGGGCTCCAAACCGTAGAAACGCTTTGAATGGATGATTGATTATTGATGGTGGAGTCGAGAGTCGGGCCAATCCATGTATGCAGCGATGAATAACCGGTTGTCAATCGTCCCTCATCAGTGCAAGGGGGCAATGTGACGCCACAGGAGTGGATTCTATCGGCCTTCATTTTCGCATGGGGCTGCTGCATCGGCAGCTTTCTCAACGTGGTGATCTATCGCCTGCCCCGTGAAAAATCCCTGGTGCATCCGGGCTCGGCCTGTCCCAAGTGTGGCCGGGCGATCAGGTTCTACGACAACATTCCGCTACTGTCGTGGGTCGTCCTCGGGGCGAAGTGCCGCCACTGCAAGGCGCCGATCTCCCCGCGTTACTTCATCGTCGAGCTTATCACCGGCTGTGTCTTTCTCGGCGTTTATCTTGTCTATTTTCATACGGATATCCGGCCGAGCACACACGTGGAGCGGGCTTGGTTCGTTTATGTTCTCCATCTTGTGCTGCTCTCGGCTTTTATCGCGGCCTCCGGCATCGATCTGGAGTTGTGGATCATCCCGCTGTCCATCTGCTGGTTTGTCACGAGTGCGGGCCTGATTGGCTCGGCGGCCGGGGGATACGTCATGGATCCGGAAGCGATTGGGGCCTTTTCGCTGCTGCCCGTGGCGTCACCGGCCACGGGGGCTCTGGCGCTGGGAGCGGCCGTGGGGCTCGCAATCGCCTGGATCCTGCTGAGGGTGGGTCTGCTCAAGCGAAGCTACGATTTGGCCGAGTCGGAGGCGGACGGCCACCCGTTTGACGAGGAGGTAGACGCGCCTCCCGAGGGGGGGCCCTTCGAAGACCCCGGGATCAACCACCGTCTCGAAGCGCTCTGGGAGATCGCCTTTCTGTTGCCGATTGTCGTCTGCTCGATCCTCGCCGAGATGCTTCTCGGAGGAACGGGCGCGACCGGGAGGTGGTGGGCTGGTCTGCTGGAGGAGCCACTGGTCGCCGGGTTCCTCGGCAGCTTGTTCGGCTATTTCATCGGGTGTCTCGTCGTGTGGGCGACGCGGGTCCTGGGGACGCTGGCGTTTGGCAAGGAGGCGATGGGATTGGGTGACGTGCATCTGATGGGGGCCGCCGGGGCCGTGGTCGGACCGCTCATGGTGGTCATTGCCTTTTTCATTGCCCCCTTCTTCGGCCTGGGCTGGGCGCTGTTTCAGATGTTTTTCAAGAAAATTCGCCAGATTCCCTATGGTCCCTTCTTGTCATTCGCTGTTTTGACTGTTATGATTTTCCACGACTGGATTCTAAGCCGCGTCGCCGTTGTGTTCTATGCGCAGTGAGGCGGTCCGAAGGGTTTGCGTTTTACAGGGAGGTGTCGCATGCAGCTCGTCAATCGAAAGCTCGTAGTTCCCCTCATTTGCGTCGTTTCTCTCTCTTTGGTGTCCGGCTGCACCGACTACAAGAAGAAATACGATTATCTCAACGTCGAACACCAGAATCTCAAGGGCCGGTTTGAGACCCTTCAGAGCGAGAGACAGCAGTTGGCAGACCGCATCGCGCAAGACCAGGAGACGATCAACGGACTGCAGCGGGAGATTGAAGAGCTCAACAAGACACCCGCAGAGGCCACTGGCTTCGGAGAAGGCTATGATGTCGCGTTTGACGCCGCCGCCGGGACGATCACGGTGACGCTGCCGAACACGATCCTGTTCGATTCGGGCAAGGCGACGCTCAAGAGCGCGACCAGCGCCGAGCTCGATCATATCCTGTCCGTCCTCAAGCAGAAGTATCCGAGCAAAGAGATCGATGTCGTCGGTCACACGGATACGGACCCGATTCGGAAATCCCCGTGGAAAGACAACTGGGAGCTGTCGGCCCAGCGTGCTCTGTCGGTGGCGAGATACCTGATCCAGCATGGCGTTCCGGAGAGTCAGGTGCGTGCGTCCGGATGCGGACCGGCACGGCCTGTGGCCTCGAACCTCACGTCGGCCGGCAAAGCCAGGAACCGCCGGGTGGAGATCGTCGTCAACGTACGGCAGCGCTCCGGTACGTGAGTGGGCCGGAGCGGCTGTCCATCGAACATTGCGACGCGCTCAGGCCGGCGCTGTGATGGCAATCACGAACTCGTGATTGTCGGGATCGAATTGAATCCTGCTGATCAGGCCGGATACTGGCGCCGTTGAGGGCGAATCCGTTGAAGGGCCGGCGGATAGCTCCTGTCCCCGGCGGACCCGGTCGCCCACCCGCACGTTCAAATCGCCGGTCGCGTTGACCCTCACGATGGTTTCTCGTTCGCTCATTTCACCCGCTTGGGGAACGGTCTGAGCCCCAGCAGTCGGGCGATCTTCTTGGGGATATCCGTGTTGTCCTGGACGCCCGCGAAGTGCGCCGCGCCGGGCCCGATGGCCCAGAGGGGGACGGGCGAGCCGGTGTGACCCTTGGTGGACCAGTGAGGTGCCAGGCCGTCGTCTTCGCTGGCGCCGGCCGTCAGGGTCAGGCCACCGGTTTCGTGGTCGGCGGTGACGACGACAAGCGTGCGTCCGTCGCGGAGGGCGAAATCGACAGCGGCCTCCACGGCCTGATCGAAGAGCAGCGTCTGCCGGACGGCGTTGACGGCGTCGTTGTCGTGACAGGCCCAGTCGATCTGGCTTCCCTCGATCATGAGAAAGAAGCCGGGCCGGCCATCGCGAGCCCCAGATTCCAGGCAGGCGTGTCTCAACACCTGGATGGCTTTGGACGCGAGCATGGCCAGACTCGCCTCGGGCTCGACCGTCGTCAGGGCTTCGAGTTGGAAGAGCCCAAGCGCGTGAGGCCCCCGGATCGACCGCAGTTCCGAGGCCGTACCGACAACCGCGTAGCCTGCCTCCCGGGCCTGGGCGATCAGGTCCAGATCGTCCTTACGGCCGCTGTCGGGGTGGGATTTTGGCAGGAAGAACTCCCTGCCGCCGCCGAACAGGACATTGATTTCGTTGGCAATCAGTTGCTCGGCGATGTCCGTCTCCATCTTCCGCGATCTGACATGTGCGCCGAACGATGCCGGCGTGGCGTGGGTAATGGCGGAGGTCGCCACGAGCCCGGTCGGCATTCCCTTTGCCTGCGCCGCTTCGAGCACCGTGAGATAGGCCCTCTCATCCGGGTCCACTCCGATCATGCCGTTCTTGGTTTTGACGCCGGTCGCCAGCGCGGTGCCGGCCGCGGCCGAGTCCGTCACGCGAGAACTGGCCGAGTACGTGCGCACGGTCCCGGCTACCGGCAGCCTCTCCATGTGCAGCTTGCCCCCCGGACCCGTGGCCTTCGCGCTCGCCATCGCGACCTGGCTCAGGCCCATGCCGTCCCCGATGCACAGGATCACGTTGCGAACCCTTCTGGCGCTGGTGAGCGGGTAGGGCGCGGTCGTGATCGACGGCTGATAGAAGCTCAGGTCGTTCGCATTCCCTTTCGCCGTACGGTAGTCGGCCCCCGGTGCTGCACACGCGCCCGCGAGCACGATCGTCATGGCGAGGAATATCGTGGCGATCAGTATGGTTCGGACAGTCATTCTCATAGAGCACTCCTTACTTGTGAACCGCCGTTCTTACCATACCGGCCGCGTCAATGCAAACAGTTATTGCGCCGTCTCTTGCCGTGAGGAGCGAGGTGACAGCTCGGTCCTGCGGCGTGTCCCCTCCCTCTGCGACCGAGGGCGGCCGCACAACACGTCCCTGTTCGTAGTCCCGCCGGTTGCAACTGCACAGAAGGGCGGCCGGAGCGAGCTGTTCGAGAAAACCCTCAAGGAGTGTCCTGGTCGAGCCGTGGTGGGGGGCGAGGATCACGTCGGTCCTCAATCGCGGATACAAGCGCAGGATTTCCTGCTGGGCGAGCCTCTCGATATCTGAACACAGAAGGACCTTCCTGCCGGCGAATTCGATCAGACAAACGAGGGACCGGTCATTGTCGCCAAGCTCCTGCCGGCCGGCCCATTCACCGGTCGGCCATAGCACCCGGATTTGGGCCGGCCCGACATCCACGGTCCGTGGCATGTTCTCGACGTGCAGGCGCCTCTCCTCCAGACACTTCAGCAGAACGTCCCTCGTCTGGGGGGCGTCCGATTGCAGAAAGGAGGCCTCATCGGCATAGACGTGGTCCACCCGGCGACGGTCCGCGACTTCGGGGATCCCGTTGATGTGGTCGATGTCATGGTGACTTGCGACGACAGCGTCGAGCTTGCTGATCCCCATGTAGTCGAGGAACGGCGAGATGATTCGCGTTCCCATGTCGCTGCCGTAGAGCGAGCCGGCGTCGAACAGGACGTTCATCGTGCCGGGCATCTGCACGAGGACGGCCTGCCCGTGGCCCACGTCGAGGCACGTCATGCACAGGTCACTGCGATGCGTCCGCTGCCACTTCATCACACCCAGGCAGACCAGCAGTACGATCATCATCGCCGTACACAATCCCTTCTTCAGGATGGACTGACGCAGACGAACGAAGGCGGCGAACAGAATCGTGGCGTAGGTCAGGAGGATGAAGACAAGCGGCACGCGTCCGATGAGGATGTAGCAGAAATCGAGCTTCGCGATCAGCTCGACCATGTGAATGAACACCGCCGCCAGGCCGGAGAGGAGGAAACCCAGCAGGGCGCTGAGACTCGGCAGCAGAAAGAACAGGAGGATCTTCAGGAAGCCGAGCGTCAGGATCGCGGCTACCGGCAGAAAGGTGAGGGTCGTCCACAGGCTCGCAAGCGGGGTGATCGTGTAGAAGTGGTAGAGGAGGATGCCGGCGCTGCCGAGCCATGCCGCGAAACCTGCGGAGAACAGGCGGATGGCTTCACGGACCACGGTCCGCATCATTCGGACGGCGAGTCCGGCTGGTCCATCTGAGGGGGCGAACGGGGCCGGGAGTGACGCGAGCAGGAAGTTCTCTGTCTTTCCGGTGAATGCCAGAATGCCGGCGACGGCGGCGAAGGACAACTGCCAGCCGGCCTCGAACAACTGCGTCGGTCGAAGCAGCAGCAGGATGATGGCCGCCAACGAGAGCGAGTTGAGCGGGTTGACGCGCCGTCGCAGGAGGATGGCTGCGCAGAAGGCCCAGACGATGATGACGGCCCGGAGCGTCGGCGCTCGCGGCGGCACGATTAGCAGAAAGACCACGGTCGCGAGAATGCACACGCCGGCGCGGGCCGGTTTCATCAATCCGGCCAATTTGCAGAACCACCACACGATGCCGATGAGGATGCCCATGTGCATCCCGGATAGACTGATCAAGTGCAGCAGGCCGGTCTTTCGGAAGGCCTCGTAGGTGTCGGGGTCGATGTCGCGTCTTTCCCCCAGCAGCAGGGCTTCAAGGACCGCCTCGGCCGGCGCATCCGCAGGCGGATCGTCCAGGAGTCCGCGTGCCGCGGCATTGGCGAACGTTCTTCGCAGGCTCGTTAGAATGCCCGGCCGGCTGTCGGTGTACACCTCGATCGCATCCCTCGCTGGGACCGAGGCTCCCACATGGACGCCTCTCAGCCGGAGGTATTCGGCAAGGTTGAACTGCCCGGGATTGGCCGGCTCCTCGAACCGATGGAGCCAGCAATACACTTGGATGAGATCGCCGACCTGCAGATTGGGCGTGGGTTCGTTCACATGTACGCGAATGGTGCCGTCGGCGCGCTGCCAGCCGGTCGGTGTCTTGATTCTGTCCAACCTCAAGTAGAATGCGCTCGACGGGTCCGTGTAGACGAATTGGGCGAAGCACCAGTTGGGCGACTCCTGACGCGGGGGCGTCAGAATGCGCCCCCGGACCGTGGCGAGTATGCGTTCCGGGCCGACCCTGTGGCGAATGTCAGACGGGGCCGTCTTCTCGAATGCGAGCATGCGGACGGCACCAAGGCAGGCAAAGCACAGCAGGCAGGCGTACGCGAGCGTCTCCGGATGCGGCTTGTGCTGGCTCCGCGCGGATAGGATGGCCGCTGCCGCCGTGCTCGCTGCGAGCAGAAGCAGCCACATCCACAGCCAGACACCCGGCTCGCCCGGTAGAGCGTCCTGCAGCAGGATGCCAACCATCAGACCCATCGCCGTGAAGAACAACGGTGCCGTGCTCACCAGGCGGCTGCGCAACGTGCGCCCTGCGAGTTGATCGTCGATACGGGCCAATTTTCGCTGGATCGCATCCATCTTCCGGCCGTATTGTACCCGAGGAGACTCCTGAACGCCAGATTCCGGTTCCTGATTGTTGCCACGGTAATTGTTGAACCGTACGTCGATGGCGCGGTATAGAGTAAGTCGGAACGTAAGAAAATGATCCGGGAGTACTCAATGACGCGTGAATTGACGGCCTACGAGGTCTTGGAGATCGCCGAACGGATGGAGCGAAATGCAGCCAGATTCTACCGCAGGGCCGCTGGCATGTGCGACGATCCTCGAATCTGCAAGCTGTTCGGCGAATTAGCCCAGTGGGAGAAGCGTCACGTCCGGATCTTCGCCGAGATGAAGGAGCATCTGTCGGAGCAGATGTGGGAGCTTGGGCGCTTTGAGCCGGACCGGGTGGACGTATCCCTGACCGCGGCACAGCCGCCCGTCTTCGGCGACCATGACGTGCCGTCACAGGAAACGGCCTGCGACAAGAGCAAGGCCGATATTCTTCGCACGGCCATCGCCAAGGAGAAAGAGGCGATTGCCTATTGCACGAGTCTGAGCGAGTCGGTCCTCGGAGAAGGCAATATCGAATTGATCAAGGACATTGTCCGGGAGGAGGACCGGCACGTGAGGATTCTCACGCAGTCGCTCGAGCAAATCACGTAATGAGTCGCGATCTTGTGGAGTTGGTGAACCGTTGACATCCGGCCATGCTGCATCATAATGGCAGAATCGAGTGGTCGTGAATCGTATATGAAGCAAGGGGGTTTCCCGGCTGCGGAAGCGAATGGATGGTGACCTGATGGACAAGAGCGGCAGCGACGAACGCAAGACGGAGGTTTCGATTGTTCTGTGCGGGCAGGCGGGGCAGGGGGTCCAGACCGTCGAATTCCTGCTGACCCGGCTTCTGAAGCTGGCCGGACACCATGTCTTTGCCACCAAGGAGTACATGTCCCGCGTTCGCGGGGGGCTGAACTCGACGACCATTCGCCTGTCGGATCGGCCCGTCCAGGCGTACGTGCACCGGATGGATATCCTGGTTGCCCTGAACAAAGGGGCCGTCCAGCACGTGGCCAAGAGGATCGCCCGGGAGACTATCGTCCTGGCCGAAAGCGAGACGATCGGGGATGCGCCCGCCCTGAAGGACTGCACGCTGCTCGAGATCCCCTTCGAGAAGATCGCCTCCGAGCTCGGCAACAAGATCTACTCGAATATCGTTGCGGTGGGGGCCCTTGCCGGCCTGGTGGGCGTGGACCTGGATCACGTCAGGAGCTATGTGAAGCGCTATTTCGCGAGTAAGTCGGAGGATGTAGTGGCGAGCAACGTGAAAGCGGCCGAGGCAGGCTACGCGGCCCTTGAGCAGATTTCCTTGCCGGCCGGCTTTCCGCTCGAAATCGAAACGAGCGATCAGGTCCGCAAGGACGTGCTCTTGAATGGAGCCGAGGCGGTTGGGCTCGGCGCCCTCGCGGGGGGATGCAACTTCATTTCCGCGTATCCCATGTCGCCCTCGACGGCCGTGCTCGCCTTTCTCGCTCGGCACGGCGGGGATTTCGGCGTCGTTGCCGAACAGGCGGAGGACGAAATCGCGGCCATCAATATGGCGGTCGGGGCCTGGTACGCCGGCGCGCGAGCGATGGTGACCACCTCCGGCGGCGGCTTTGCCCTGATGACCGAGGGCGTGAGCCTGGCGGCGATGCTCGAAACCCCGGTCGTGATTCATCTGGCCCAACGGCCAGGGCCCGCGACCGGGCTGCCGACCCGCACCGAGCAGGGCGATTTGGAGCTGGCGCTCTACGCCGGCCACGGCGAGTTCCCGCGAATCATCCTTGCGCCGGGGACCCTCGAGGACGGCTTCCCTCTCACGCAGAAGGCGTTCAACCTCGCGGACAAATACCAGGTCCCCGTGTTCATCCTCACGGATCAATACTACATCGATTCCTATTACAACACGCCCGCGCCGGATTTGGCGGATGTTCGGGTCGAGAAGCACGTCGTCAAGACGTCGCCGTCGTACCGGCGCTACGAGATCGTGCCCGAGGGTGTATCGCCGCGCGGCGTCCCGGGCTACGGCGACGGGCTGGTCGTCGTGGACAGCGACGAGCACGACGAGCAGGGCCATATCACTGAGGACCTCGATCTGCGCGTGCGGATGGTGGACAAACGCCTGGCGAAGGGCGAGTCGCTCATGCAGGACATCGTGCCGCCCGTGTTGGAGGGCCCCGAGAACTACAAGAACTTGGTCGTTTGCTGGGGCTCGACATACCACGCGGTGAAAGAAGGAATCGCCCGCCTGGGGCGCTCGGATACGGCCATGCTGCACTACAAGCAGGTATATCCGCTCCATGAGGACACGGCCGAGTATATTATCCGGGCGGATCGCGCTGTCGTGGTCGAGGGCAACGCCACGGGCCAGTTCAGCAAGCTCATCGAGCTGCACGCCGGCGTGGCCGCGGATGACTGGCTCTTGAAGTACAGCGGGCTGACCTTCAGCGCCGAAGAAATCGCGGATCGTCTCAAGGACATGCTATCATAAGGACGGCATCAGATGGAAGCCAACGTCTTCGACATGGGTAAGATCGATGTGGCCTGGTGTCCCGGCTGTGGGAACTTCCCTATTCTCAGGACGCTGAAGGAGGCCGTGGCGGAGCTCGCAATCGAGCCGACGCAATTAGTGATGGTCTCGGGGATCGGGCAGGCGGCCAAGATCCCGCATTACCTGCGGGCCCACGTGTTCAACGGTCTGCACGGCCGGGCGCTGCCGCCGGCTGCGGCCATCAAGGCGGCCAACCCCGCGCTGACCGTGATCGCCGAGAGCGGCGACGGCGACATGTACGGCGAAGGCGGCAATCACTTCATCCACTGCATTCGCCGCAACCCAGACATCACGAACATCGTCCACGACAACATGGTCTACGGCCTGACGAAGGGCCAAGCGTCGCCGACGAGCCAGCGCGGCTTCAAGACGCCGGTGCAGGTTCGCGGCGTGTGCCTCGAACCCTTCAACCCGATTGCCGTCGCCATCGCTCTCGATGCGAGCTTCGTCGCCCGCGCCAACGCTCAGGACCGCGAGCAGACCAAGGAGCTGATGAAGAAGGCCATCACACACAAGGGCTACGCGCTGCTCGATATCCTCCAGCCGTGCGTCACCTTCAACAAGCTCAACACCTACCAGTGGTTCAAGGACCACACGTACTATCTCGATGACTCGCACGATCCCCACGACCGGGCGGCCGCCTTCCGCAAGGCCACCGAAACCGAAAAGCTGCCGTTGGGCGTCTTCTACATCAGCCCCGAGAAGCCGACGTTCGAGGAGTGCACCGGCGTATATGAGCAGGACCCGCGGCCGCTCTACGAGCGCGACGTGGATCTTGAGAAGCTGCGCGGGCTTATCCGCACCTTCGAGATGAGTGCCTGAGAGCCCGTGAACGCCTGCGCGATAGACCTTCGGAACGTCAGTGTGATCCGAGGCGGGCAGCCCATCCTTACGGATATCCAACTGCACGTGTCGCCCGGCCGGTGCTGCGCGATCCTCGGCCCGAACGGTTCGGGCAAATCGACGCTGCTTTCCGTCCTGAGCGGCTATACATGGCCGACCTGCGGCACGGTGAGCATCGGTGGGCAGGTGTTCGGACGGGTGGACCTCGGCCGCGTGCGCCGGAGAATCGGGCTGATCGAGCCGTCGCGCAGTCCCGCGTTCGACGCACGTCTGCGCGTACGCGACGTCGTTGCCACGGGCCTCTTCGGCACGGTCCGATTGCCTCCTCATGAGGAAATTCCCGCCGAGGTGTGGCAACGGGTCGAGGCGGAGATCGAACTGTTGGGGCTCACGCAGTTGCAGGACTATCCATTCACGCGGCTCTCGACGGGCGAACAGATGAAGACGCTGCTGGCTCGCGCGATGGTGGCCGAGACAAGGTTGCTGTTGCTGGATGAGCCGACGGCCGGGCTGGATATGGGGGCCCGGGCCGGCTGCGTCGGCATCCTGGAACGACTCCTGGCCCGCGATCGTCATCCGACCGTCGTCATCGTCTCCCACCATCTCGACGAGCTGCCGCGCTCGATCGATCAGGTGGTGGTGCTCAAGGACGGCCGCGTGATCGGCGATGGCCCGCCCGAAGAGATGCTGACATCACAAAGGCTGAGCCGGCTGTTTGATTGCCATATCGATGTGTTGCGAAACAATGGCCGATACATCGCCGGCGTGAGCGACGATCCCTCATGAGCGCGTCGATCGCATGTACAAAGGCGCTGCTCGAAAGGTTGTACGCCAGGTACAACCATCGCGCGTTCGTTCCCCCGGACCCGCTTCAGTTCGTGTACCGATACAGCGAAGCCCGTGACATGGAGATCGCGGCGTTCCTGGCGGCGTCGCTGGCCTACGGCCGGGTCCGGCACATCGAGCGCAGCCTCACCCAGCTCTTCGATCGCATGGACAACGCGCCGTACGAATTCACCTCGCGTTGCAACGAGCGCAGCCGGGCTGCACTCCGGAGTTTCAGGCACCGCTTTACAGCAGGCGACGACTTGTCCGATCTGCTCAGCCTGTTCCGCCGCGTCCTGGACGATCACGGCAGCCTGGAGGCCTTCTTCGCGAAGGGCTGCCGCGACGAGGACGCCACGGTGCTCCCGGCCCTGAGCGCGTTTTGCGAATCCCTTTGTCGCATGTACACTCAGACGCACCGAGGGCCGGTCCCGGCAGGGCTGAGTTATCTGCTGGCCGATCCGAGCCGGGGCAGCGCGAGCAAGCGGCTGCATCTGTTCCTGCGCTGGATGGTGCGCGACGATGAAGTGGACACGGGATTGTGGAAGTCCGTTGACAGGGCGAAGCTAATCGTCCCGGTCGATGTGCACATGGGGCGGCTCTGTCGCATCCTGGGCCTGCACGGCGACAAGACCGCTTCTTTGCGTACGGCCCTGAAGATCACGCAGAGTTTCGCGAAGATGGAGCCTGGCGACCCGGTCAAGTACGACTTCGCCCTCTCCCGCATCGGCATCCGCGAAGACTGCACCGGCCGATATCGTGCGGAGTGTCAATCCTGCGTGCTTTTCCGACGATGCGCACAGCGGCACGCCTGGTCCGACCGTGCCGTTTGAGCGCCGGGGATGCCCCTTGTCTGCAGCCCCGGCTACTGTTCGGCATCCGCTGCCGTTCGTTGCCGAAGGAACACTGTTGATCGATCCGTCTGATCCATCAGAGTATCTGCTCGGCAATTTCCACCTTCAGCAGCGAACGCACGTTCTCGATCTGATTGGCAATCGTCACGATGGAAGACCCGGCAAACAACAGCCCCACGGCGACGTTGTCCAGTGTGGTGACCAGTGACCCGGAATCGCCCGGCGCCGACATATTCGTGGTCAGGATCTGGTCTCTGAACCTCGCCACGAGTCCGCCGCCGTAGCCCACGTCGACGGTCGCATTGATCACGGTGATTCGGCCGATCGTGAAGTTCGTCGTTCGCCCGGTCTTCTGAACGACCGTGCCGACTCTGATGTTGGCTTTTCGCCGCCAGCCCCGCACATACCCGATCCAATACACTTCACGGTCCAGGTCATGGAATTGCCCTTCGGCGAGGGCCGCGTCGACGAGGTTCTTGTGCAGGAACCGAGGGACCTTCGGCTCGAACGTGATGGGAATGAACCGATTCAGAATGCCGATGCGGTCCGTCGGGTCGACTCCACCGTCATAGGGGCCCGGCTGAAGAACCGCGTCTCCGGGGGCCGCCTTGTTGCTGTTTGCCAGCACGTGGTTGTTGCTGAGGATATAGAACCGCCGGGGGACGCCAATCCCCGGTGCGGGTGGTCTCGCGCCGGCGCCGGGCAGCATGTCGTACACGCACGTGGCGATTGTCCCTGCCGTGATTTTCACGTGCCCTACGCTATAGCCGCCCTCCGCCGGGCGAATCCGCCGTGCCAGACTGTGAAGGGCTGCCTCCTGTGGCGCTTCTTCTCCCGCGAAGGGATATCCTATCGTCAGGACATCCGTCTGCATGTTCTTAAGCTCCGGCGGTATGGCGTCGGCCTTGCTGAGCTGGCCTTTTTCCACTTTCTGACTCACCAGGACCACCAGCGCCGGCTCGCCCGTGGGCTGGCCGTTCCGCCATTTGACGCCGAGGCCCATGCCCTGGACGTTGGCACGAAGTCGCTCCGGCTCCAGGAACTCCTCGGCCGCAGCATCATAGGCCTTTTGAGCTTCCGCCTGGGCGGAAGCACTCAGTATCATTTTGCTGTCTTCCGTTTCCATAGTCTTGCTCCTTTCCTTTCCAGTAGTCTTCTTGCTTGTCTTCTTCTTGGCCATGGGCGTCTCTCCTTTCTGTTGTGCCAATCCATGATTGAGCCTTCGTTTGACGCCCCTATTCCGTCGGTACTTCGGCTTACGTACGGCGGTCAGGGGATTCTGCGGCGGTGCCGCTGTGCGTCACTGGGGTTGGGCCGTAACGGTCCCGATTTCCTCCACCTCGGTTGTGTATTCCTCCAATCTCTTCGGGACGACATGCTCGGGACGCAACGAGGATTCGGGCACCTTCTCCCTGACAAGCACCTTGATGGTCTGCTCTCCCTGCCTTTCGCCTATGCCGACGCCCACCACGTTGGGCAGCTTCATCAAGAAGTCCTCATTGCGTCTCATTACTGCCTGGATATCCATGTTGCGTGCTTCTCCTTTCTGATGGTGGTCTGGATGGCCTATTCCATTCGCTCGCTCCGTATCCATACACACCGGCCCGGGCCGCTGATGTCATCACCAATGATGACGCAAGATTTCCCGAACCGGAAAACCAGACGTTCGTGCAGCACGGCTGCATAGCCGTGTCGAACATTACGGTACTGCCTGGAAAGAATGCACACCCCAAGAGGACGTGTGTCTGCCGTCTCGTCGAAGAAGTGTCGTCAATGGTGCATTAGTCGGCAGGGGGCAGTATCCTCATCGAGTCCGAAGACTGTCAAGCAAAAAAGTCAGATTTTTCCGGTGTGCATTCTTGTGTTTCGGGCCGGGGATTTCCGCCCCCTGAAGCGGGAGAGCCGCAGCGCCGCATGACGTGCCCGTGGACCCTAATCGTGTTCCTGAATTGCCGGCGAGGGTGGAATCATTCAGATGCAACTATCCTGGTGGATCCTGCCGCCGCAGGGAGGGATTCCGGCAACTTCGGCGATTTTGCACTCCAAAGGATATCGGCTGCTGTGGTACACTCTGCCGGTCGATGCCCCACAGAGCTGGTGGTTGGGCATGACGGTAACCGTCTTTGGGCAAGGGACTGGACCTATGGACATCCGCGACATCGAGAAGTACTCGTCGGCGATCACACTGTCCGACATGGAGGTGTTCGTCTTTCCGGAACTGATGTACAGCCTCGTCCTGGCGAACATCATGAGCCCGATCCTCTGGACGTGGCGCGACCTCGATTCGTTCCGCAAGCTCGATGGCAAGGGCAGCTACCGCAAGCTGATGCGTCTGCGGCAATTCATCATGGACGAGTTCGATTTCAACCTCGACCTCGAGACCTGGGGCCTGACCGATCAGAAGACCGAGCTGAAACGCTTCGCGCCGTTCCTGTCGCCGCAGCAGATCGCCGAGAGCAACGCGCTGTTCGGCTACCAGGGCGACAAGTACTATTTCGACGTGGATATCCGCAAGCACTTCGGCCTCGACAAATACGATGGTGACGTCATCCCGTATTGGAAGACGGAAACGGTCGAGGCGATGTACGGCTTTCGGTTCAAGCCCGGCTACGGCAAGGCGGCCGGCGAGTGCGTCTCGCTCGCGACGCTCTATGCCGCCGCGGCCTTCATCGTCTGCGGCATCCCGCTCGAGGATATCTACCTGATCCTGACGCCGCTGCACTCGCAGAACTACATCGACCTGCAGGACGGCATCCTCACCAACAACCGCCGGCTTGTCACCAAGACCATGTGGTTCAACGGCACCGAGATCTCCGACAAGGCCCAGCGGGCGCTCCGCAACGAGCAGGTCACCATCGTGACCCATCCCACGGGGCACGTCCACTGCCTCTATGACGAGGCGACGATCGATCCGAAAGCCTACGACCGATTCGCGTCGCGCCTGGGCGAGTATCTATCGACCGACCTGGACATGACGAGCTTCGCCAGCTTCCTGCGATGCCAGACCAAGTACCAGAAGCACTTCCAGATCTGCCGCGATTGTCACGGCCAGCCGCGGTTCCTCAAGGCTGAGACTCTGTTCAGCTACGAGCACGGCAGCCCGTACAAGATCGGCGACGCCACGCACGACAAGCTGCTGGCGGAGGTGGCCGACGAGGACTTCGCCCGCTCGGAGCTGCCGGACCGCATCCGGTGCGACCACCTGAACGAGCTGCTCAGCAGCCGGAAGATCGACGTCCTCCAGAACAAGGGCCGGCAGGTCCTGCGCGCGTTCGTGGAAAGAACGATCCCGGAGGCCGACCAGTTCCTCGCGGACTTAGCGAACTTCGTGCACATCGAGCCGAAGCTGCCCGCGCGCGACAAGCGCTTCAAGAACGCCGGCGCGGTCAAGCTATCGGTCGATCAAACCCGCGAGGAGATCATCGAGCACCTCCGCTCCCAGCGGCCCAGCAATCGCGTGGCGGACCTGGCGTTCTACGCCTATCGCGACATGGAGACCTGCGACTGGCGTCCCTTTGTGAAAGCGGCTGTGGAACGAAACCCGGTTTCGCTCGAAATGGCCCGCTCGAAGGACGCCGACGAGGTCTACGCGTGGCTCGGGCAGATGGCTGGCGGCTCGCTCTACGACGCCAACCGCTTGGCCCAGCCGGACGAGGTCGCCAACTACCGCACCGGCGACGGCCTCGAAAAGGCCTTCCTCCTCACCAACATCCTCCGGAACCGCCAGCCCGACCGGGCCGTGCGCCTGGAAGTGGATAACGCCGATGTCCTCGTGCGCGGAGCGAACGAATACCGCTTCACCTCGGCCAAAACCCTGCAAGCCCAGGTGGACATCGACCCGGACGGCAACGTCACCGTCGCCTCCCCATCAGCGGGATAACCCTTTCCATTCGGCCGGCACAGAGAACCGGGGCTGTGCCGACAATCGGCTACTGAGTACCGCCTATTGCTTCCTGACCGCAAACCACGCGAAGAGTAGGGTGGGTTCTCAACCCACGCGTCAATGCTTGGTTTTCACACAGAGCCACAAAGCCACAGAGTCCGGCGGACACTTCAGCATTCGTCTTCTTCGTGTCTTGGCGCCTTCGTGTGAGCCCATTTCTTGATTGCGGCCGAACGAAGTGAGGCCGCGCTGGGTGTTTCGTGCGATTCGCTGTTTTGAATATTATTCTTGACATTTCTCTCGGCGGGGCTCTACAATCGGGGCAGTGGACGTTGGCCGAAGGGCCCCTGTCGCGAGTCGGAATGACCCTCGGTCGAGAGCTTGGAAGTGTCGGGAGAGAACGGCAAATGAGTAGATGGGCATATCATATTGTGACTGTACCCGAGCAGCATCAAGCCGTAACCGAAAATGACGGGAGAAATAAGTATGCTGTCCCCGTAATTCCTTCCGGAATTCCTAATGAGAGGAAAGATCATGGGTGTCGGACGAATGAGGTCCTCTGGCCGGAGGGGCTCCAAGAGTGACGCGGAAAGACCACCTTCGATAGCACTTGTGGTACTGGGCGGGGGGCTACTCTGGTGTGTCGCAGGCCTGATTTCCTTCGATCTTTCCTACCACGGGGATATAAGGTCGGACAGGTGGAACAAGCGTAAAGCAATCAGGAAGGCTGCGCCCGAGGAGGTGGATGATATCGGAAGGGAGTGCAAGCTTCGAGCATTCGCGGGGTTCGA
>Ga0207752_1000395_pt1 | contig 20610 bp, 13 predicted proteins | sample Pon2CUnioCityCA_6_FD_187272 | JGI IMG/M metagenome (GOLD analysis project Ga0207752, IMG submission 187272) | Marine sediment microbial community from Union City, CA, USA - Pond 2C Sediment 2 (SPAdes) | ecosystem: Environmental > Aquatic > Marine > Intertidal zone > Salt pond sediment ...
CGGGCGCAAGCGGCGGGGGGGAGCGCCAGCTCGCGCGCGAAGAAGCCGCAGGCCGGGAACGGGCAAATGCCGGACGGCAAGATCAAGGACCTGAAGGTCAGCCGGATCTTCTGCGGCGGCAACCTCATCGGCGGCTGGGCTCACAGTCGGGACCTTATGTACGTCTCGTCTCTGGTCAAGGCGTATCACACGGATGAGAAGATCTTCGAGACGCTTGAATTGGCCGAGGAGATGGGCATGAACACGATTCTGACGAATCCCGTCTCCGACCGTGTGATCAACCGCTATTGGAACGAGCGCGGCGGCAAGATTCAGTGGTTCTCCGACTGCGCCTCGGGCAAGGATATCAAGGAGGGCATCAAGCGCTCGGTGGACAGTGGGGCCCATGCGGTCTACGTGCAGGGGGGGATTGCCGATCAGGCGGTGCGTGACGGCAAGACGGGCGCGATCGGCGAAGCCCTGGAGTATATCAAGCAGTTCAACGTGCCGGGCGGGCTAGGGGCCCACGACCTTGAGACGGTCAAAGCGTGTGTCGAGGCCGGATTCAAGCCGGACTTCTGGGTCAAGACGCTCCATCCCGACAACTACTGGTCGGCGACGCCCAGCGAGAACCGCCGGGAATTCGATGTGGTCGGGCCGAACAGCGGCGACCACGATCAGTTCCACGACAACATGTACTGCCGCAATCCGCAGGAAACCATCGACTACATGAAGGGCCTTGAGGAGCCGTGGATCGCGTTCAAGGTCATGGCAGCCGGTGCGATTCCGCCTCGCGATGGTTTCAAATTCGCCTTTGAGGGCGGTGCGGACTTCCTCTGCGTGGGGATGTTCGACTTCCAGGTCCGCGAGGACGCGATCATCGCTCGGGACATCCTGTCGGGCGAAATCAAGCGCTCCAGGCCGTGGCGGGCGTGACGCCTGCCCACGTTACCCACGAGCGGTATTGGACCATAGCGTCTGTTCGACCGAATCTCCACTTGTCTCGGGCCGGCTCTTCCCGTGACGGGGCATCCACGTGGGGCTCCGGGTCGCCATCCGCCGCGAGATCCCTGTACAGATTCCTGGACTCGGCCTGTGATCGGCGTGATGCGTGACCGGGCGCCTTGCCGGAATGGCTGGAGAAGTGCGGATGGCAGAATAGGCGAGGGCAAAAAGAAGCCCCCGCTATTGATGAGGGAGAGGAAGCGAGACTATGCGGGGGCCTGTGGACTCAATTATTTACTTTCTTGAATTGTAGCGGTGTGCAGGACGGCGGTCAACTGTTTTTTTGAAGAATTATGAGAAAAATATACCCGCCGAAGAATCGCCTCCGAAGCGTGTGTACTTCCCGCCCTCGTTGCTCTTTCGGATGCGGTGTGGGATTGTTGCTACTCCTTATGCAGCGGGGCTTTATGACGCTCGGGACCGTGGCTTGGCCGGTCGTTGAGCGGATTGTGCCGGGACGCCGGGGCTGCCTGGAGGGCTTTTCTTGACGGTCTGCGGGTTGGGGTATATAGTGGCGATTTTGTGAAGGACGGGTCGACAGAAGTCTTGCTTTAGGGGTAATGGATGGCCGCAAAGAGTCAATGTGAAAAGTGCACCGGGCTGTGCTGCCGGTATTTCGCGCTTCCGATCGAGACGCCGGAGACCAGAGAGGATTTTGATGATATCCGCTGGTATCTCTGTCATAAGGATATCACGGTCTTCGTCGAGGACGGGGAGTGGTATCTTAATGTGAAGAACAAATGTCGCCATCTGTCGGAGAAGGGCCATCGGTGCCTGATCTATGCGAACCGGCCGCGGATCTGCCGCAAGTACAAGCACGGCGACTGCGATTTTATCGAGGGCGAGTACGACTACGAGCTGCACTTCACGAGTGACAGGGAGATGGAAGAGTATATCCGGATCAAGTTCGATAACAATGTCCGTGAGAAGCACAAGGCCCTGGGCGCGAAGAGAAAGAAGGCATGAAGATACCGCAGGTGAAGGGGACGAGGGACTTCTACCCGCCGGAGATGGCCCGGCGGAATTGGATTCTCGACGGCTGGAAGACGGTCTCGCTGCGCAACGGCTTCGAGGAGTACGACGGGCCGATCTTCGAGTACCTGCAGATGTACCAGATCAAGAGCGGCCAGGAGATCGTCGAGCAGCTCTTCTCCTTCCAGGATCGGGGCGGGCGCGAGCTGGCGATTCGTCCGGAGATCACGCCGACGCTGGCCCGGATGGTGAACCAGCAGATCAATTCCCTTCCGCGACCGATCAAGTGGTTCTCGGTCCCGCGTTTGTGCCGGGCCGAGCGGCCCCAGAAGGGCCGGCTCCGCGAGTTCTTTCAATGGAACATCGACGTCATCGGCGAGAACTCCGGACAGGCCGACGCGGAGATCATCTTCACGACGCTGGATTATCTGCGAACGGTCGGCCTGACGAGTAAGGAGATTCGGGCTCGAATCTCGAGCCGCAGGCTCCTGGCGGCGGTACTCACGGGTCTCGGTGTCCCGGCCGAGCGGCTTGACTCGCTCTACGCCGTGCTGGACAAGAAGGCGAAGGTGCCCGCCGAGACATTCCGGGCGATCCTGGCCGAGCAGGTCCCTGATGCGGACCAGGCCCGGCGGATACTGGATTTCATGGCCCTCGATTCTATCGAGCGAATCGGGGACGTGATCGAGCCGGACGATGAGACGCGGGGCGCGATCGAGGAGCTCAAGGCGGTGTTCGACATCCTGAAATGGATGGGCGTCGAGGAGTACTGCCTCTTCGATCCGAGCATCGTGCGCGGCCTGGCCTACTACACGGGGATGGTGTTCGAGGTGCATGACGTCGGCGGCGAGCTGCGCGCGATTTGCGGCGGGGGACGCTACGACAACCTGCTCCGGGACTTCGGCGGCCCGCCCATCGCCGCGACGGGCATGGGGATGGGAGACGCCGTGCTGGAGATCCTGCTGCGAGAGAAGGGGCTGCTCGACAAACAGGTGCCCGAGCGACGGCTCGACTATTTCGTGGCTCTTGCGGATCAACGTCTCGGGCCGGATGTCTATCGTCTGGCAGCGGCCATCCGCTCGAAGGGAAACTCGGCCAGCTTCACCTATAAGCAGGGCGGCCTCTCGAAGCAGCTCAAGGAAGCGGCCGGCCAGAATGCGAGCAGGTGCGTGATCGTCGGTCAGGAGTACGAGGAGAACCGGCAGGTCGTGATCAAGGATATGGCCACGGGCGAGCAGAAGACGGTGGACGCGGAGCAGTTCCTGTCGCAGTTGGGTTCCTGATCGAAAGGGCGATCTTCGTTCGCCCTGACAGGATGCGCCCGCTCGGCGCCGAGGGTGCCGACAGAGACGGGATGAGAATCCTATGCGGGATGGTTCGCCCAATCACTATGAGCGTGCTTTTGAGAGCTGGCTGCTCGATCACGGCGTCGAGTACGTGAAGGCCGATGAGCACAAACGGCCCGGGCCGTCCCACAAGTCCGTCAAGAACTTCGACTTCCTGCTATATCCTCGACCCGACCGAAGCGTGATCGTGGAGGTCAAGGGCCGGACCTTCAAAGGCGCGAGCGTGGCGGGGCTGACCGGCTTCGAGTGTTGGGTGACCGCGGATGATATCGAGAGCCTTCAGGTGTGGAGGCGGGCGCTCGGCCTCGACCACGAGGCGGTCTTCGCATTCGCCTACCGCGTGGCGAAAGCGGACGTGGATTTCGACGGGCACGAGGTTCTCGACGTGGGGCCGGATCGATACCTGTTTTTCTGCATCCGACTCGACGACTACTGCCGGCACATGAAGCGCCGCAGTCCGAAATGGCACACGATGACGCTTTCCGCCGAAAGCTTCCGACGTTGTGCGATCGACCTTTCCGCATTCCTCCAGGACCGGACGCTTTCCTGAAGCGGGGTGTCCCGTGATCGATTTCAGTGGATCGGGCGGTCTTGCTCCACTGGGGCGAAATCGGTATAATCTGCTCGTAAGTCGTGCAGGGACCGCAGAGTTGGGTCGAGCCGGGAAGGGATCGACGTGAACGCGATAGTACAGCCGAAAGTCGCCATCATTCGCAAACTCATCCTCCCATTGTTTCTGGTTTCCGGCGCCACCGGACTGGTCTACGAAGTGACGTGGATGCGGTCCCTCGGGGCGGTGTTCGGCAACACGGTGTTCGCGGCCAGCACCGTGCTGACGGCGTTCATGCTGGGCCTGGCCCTCGGCAGTTGGCTGCTGGGGAGGCTGGCCGATCGGATCCGTCGGCCCTTGCGGTTCTATGCCTATCTGGAATTGGCGGTGGGCCTCTACGCATTCGCCTTTCCCAGCATCCTGAGGCAGGCGGACCAGTTCTACTTCTGGTTCTTCCGCTCCTATCAGCCGGATTTCTATGTCTTGACCGCCGTGCGTTTCGGCGTCTCGGTGGTCATTCTCCTGCTGCCAACCGTCTTCATGGGCGGGACGCTGCCGATCCTGAGCGCTTTGTGGACCATCCCGGCCGATCGACAGGAAGGCAGGCTTAGGACGGGCCAGAGCGTCGGACTCTTGTACGCCATGAATACGTTCGGGGCGGTCGCGGGCAGTTTTCTGACGGGCTATTTTCTGATCCGGCTCTTCGGCGTCAATCGCTCCATCTTTGGTGCCGGCGTTGCGAATGTGGTTGTCGCCCTCGCGGCCCTGCTGGTGGCATTTCCCCTCAAGCCGCGGCGAGTCGTGCGCGATGCGTCGAAACGCAGAAAGCTCGCGCGGCAAGCGGCACAGGTCGAAGATCGAACGGTTTTCGTGCATTCGCGGGGGCAGCGCATCGCCGTCCTGGCCGGGGTCTTTGTAGCCGGCTTCTGTGCGCTGGCGCTGGAGGTGCTCTGGACGCGGATTCTTGTTTTCGTTCTTGAGACGTCGGCATATGCCTTTTCCTGCATGTTGACGTGCTTCATCTTCGGGCTCGCCCTGGGCAGCCTCGTCTCCAGCAGGCTGCTCGTCCCCCGGCTGAAGAACCCGATCTTCGGTTTGGGCGTCGTTGAATTCCTGGTGGCGCTGGCGGTGGCCGCGTCGATCCCCTTGCTGGGTCTTCTCTGGCATATTGATTTGTTTGTGATCGCGCGGCTGACCGGTCCGCGAGTGTCACTCGCCACCGACATGCTCGTTCATTTCATCGATACACTGGCCGTGATCTTCCTTCCGACCTTTCTGATGGGAATGGTCTTTCCCATCGCCGTCGAGATCTGCGCGCCCGCCTGGCACACGGTCGGCCAACGAGTCGGACAGCTTTACGCATGCAATACGATGGGCTGCGTGCTGGGCTCATTCGCGGCCGGCTTTCTCATGATTCCGTGGCTGGGCGTGCGCGACAGTTTCTTCGCAATCATCGGCATCCTGTTCCTGCTGGCTCTATTTCTGCTTCTGCTCAGCGGCCGGCGCCGGGCGTTGTCGGCCATCCCGGCCTTCGTCATCGCGGCTGCCGTCGGTGTCGCGGGCTTCTTGTACGTGCCTCGCGACGTCTTTCTGCGGACGATGAACACCTATCATTATCCGAGCGAGATCGTCTACATGGATGACGGTGTCACAGGGACCGTGACCGTTCACGATCTGCCGGACGGCGACCGTCTGATTGCCGTGGACGGCGTGGACGTGGCGGGAGTGGACCTGATGCTGCGGACGACGCAGAAGCTCCAGGCCTATGCGCCCCTGATCGTGCACGCGAACCCGCAGGATGTTGTGCAGATCGGTTACGGCAGCGGCGAGACCTGCGGCATCGGATTGGATTTCGGCGTCGCCAATTACACCATCGTTGATATCTGCCCCGGCGTGTTCACGGCCGGCAAATTCTTCGACGAGATCAACCGCCGTTCCTACGCCCATCCGTCGCTGCGCAAGGTCATCATGGACGGCAAGAACTTCATCAAGCTCACCGACGAGAAGTTCGACGTGATCATGAACGACTCGACCTACCCCGGGACGACGGGCAGCTCGGCGCTGTACACCTACGACCACTTCCAGGCGTGCCGCGACCATCTCAAGCCGGGCGGCGTGCTGTCGTGCTGGGTGCCGCTGGACCTTCGGCCGGAGGATTTCCAGATCATCATCCGGAGCTTCCAGGCCGCGATGCCGCACAGCTCGATCTGGGTGGCCAACAACTGCCTGAACAAACACGCCGTGTTCCTGGGCACCCTGGAGCCCATGCGGCTGGATTTCCGGCGTATTGAGAAAACGGTGCAGCGATCCGACATTGCGGCCGACCTGGCGCAGATCAGCGTTCATTCCGTCTACGACTTCCTCGACTGCCTCGTGGTGGCCGAAGAAGGGATGAGAAGGCTGGGCGGTGAGGGGCCTCTTCATATTGACGATACGCCGTACCTGGAGTTCGGGGCGGCGGCCAAGCGCGACGTCGAAGGCTGCTGGTTGGCCGTGCTCAAGGCTGTCGGCGAGCATCATTCGCCCGTATCGCCCTACGTGACCAATGCCGTCGCCGGGCCCACCGAGACCGAGTCGCCTGAGGCGATCCTGCAGCAGTACTACACGGGGACAAAGTACACGCTTCTCGCGATGGTTGGCATTCTGGAAGGCAGTCCCCAGGTTATGAACGGCGCCTTCGAGCTGGCGCGGAAGGCCAATCCTCGCGACCGTGACATCGAGAGTATTCTCAAGGAGATGCGGGATGAGATGACGGCGTGCGAGGCGGCGATCGAGCGGATGCCCGATGCGCCCGACTTGAGGTCCCGCCTGGCGAAACGGCACATGCTGTTGGAACAATACGCGCAGGCGGCCGAACAATACGAGCGCTTTGTCGAGCTTGTGCCCGATGACGCGCCGGCATGGAACAACCTGGGCATTTGTCATGAGAAGCTCGACGCATTCGACAGGGCGGCCGCCGCCTTCGAGCGGGCCATCCAGCGGAACCCTGGATTCCTCCCGCCTCGTATGAACCTTGCGAAATTGCGTGAGAAGCAGGGGGACCTCGCGGAGGCGGTCAGGGTCCTCGACCGGGCCTTGCCGCTGGTGTCTGCCGTCGAGCAGGTCCAGCTATACGATCAATTGGCCAGGCTGCACGTCCTCCAGCAGCAGTATGGTCTTGCCGTTAAGCATCTCGACGAAGCCATCGAGTTGGCCGCAGACTACCCCCGGTTGCAGCAGGAACTCGCCACGAAGAAGCAGCAGGTACTCACACAAGCTAGGGCGCAGGGATGGCAGCCATAGCTTCCGCCGGTCCGGGAGCGGAGACTTCCTGCAATCCCGGCGCGAAATCCGTTGCCCAGGACGTGGTGTCCGTTCGCCAATGCAGCGTTGATCGGTGCCATCGTGTCGGGCGGATGGTACAATCGAGAACTCCGGAGCCGAATCAGGATGGTTGAAGAGAATCAGGAGTTACAGCCGCCCGCGCACGACAGGGCGTGGCCGCTCTATGGCGCCGCGTTTGCCACGGGGCTGAGTCTGAGCATCGCGTGGACGGCTCTGCCCTTTGTGCTCAACGCCATCGGGGGCACGGCCGCCCACGTCGGCTACGCCCCCGCGACCAACAGCCTGGCCTACATGGCGGCGCTGCTGGTCACCGGGGCGCTGCTCGGGCATCTGGACGTGAAGCGCGCCACCCGCGTGGCCATGGTCGTGGCGATTGTCGCCGCGTCGTTGATGGCTCTTGGGGTCCTGGGTGCGTTGCTCTTGCCCGCCGTCCATTACCGGATATGGGTTTGGACGATCATTGCTGCCGGAGGGCTGGGCGGCATGGCCATGGCGTTGCATTGGCCTTTCCTCATGAGCTGGGTCTCCGGCCGTTACGAAGGCGTGGAGCTCAATCGTCGTTTCGGGCGGTACAACGGTTCCTGGTCGGGCGGCGGACTGGTGGGGCCGCTGATCGGGGCGTGGCTCGTCGAGATCGGTCCGGTCTGGCCGATGCTCGCTGCCGTACTGTGCCTGGTCGTTTCCTTTCTCCTGTTGGGCCTGGGACGCAACGGCACGGGACGGGCCCAAAGCCCGGCCCAGGCGACGGACACCGCGGAAGTGCCGAACAACGCGCGGATGCTTGCCGACTATCGATGGATGTCGAGGATCGCGCTGTTCTGTGCCTGGGCGTCATTCGCGATCGCGCGATCGCAGTTCGCCTTGCTGTTCATAGAGCTGGGCTACTCCGAATCTCAGTTTGGCCTGTATCTGACGACGATCGCCTTGTGCAACTTCATGGCCCTGACGGCCGGCGGGCGGTGGGCCTTCTGGCACTTCAAGGCCGGCCTGCTGATTGGGGCTCAGGGCATGATCCTGGTCGCGATGCTGATGATTATCTACGGCCGGACGGTAGGCGTCTTTCTGGTCTCGGCCGTTGTGCTCGGCGTGGCGTTCGGATTCGCCTACAGCTCGCACCTGTTCTACGGAGCTTCCACGAGCCGGAAACGGTCGGGGCGGATGGCCATTCACGAGATGGTGATCTCCGTGGGTATCACCGTGGGGGCGGGAGCGGGCGGCTATTTAGCCAAGAACGTCGGCCTGTACGCTCCTTATTGGTTTGCCGTCAGCCTCGTTGCTCTTGGCATGATGGTCCAGATCCTGATCCATACGGCTTCGCGGGCGACGCTCGCCTTACACCGGGCGGGCGATGCCTCGAACGGTCCGGGCGCAGCGGACTGACGGCGCGAGCGCTCTGCGAAGGAAAAAAATCTTGCCCAATCGCGGAACAGCTTCTTTACAAAGGTCATCTTTGATGGTAGAATAACCGCCATGAGATACGAAGGCGGGCAAATTGGCCTATTATAACCTGTTACGCTATCATATTTCATAAGCCGTCCTTTCATATCCGCCCACCTTCGCGAGCAAGGTGTTCTTCTGCCAACTCGGAATGCTGCGCTTCCGGCGTAGCGACCGGCGAGGGCGCACAATGCGCGGATTGACCTTCGTTTGGTTCGCCACGGCCGCCTGACGGCGCCGGAAGCGCATGCTATGCGCGCCGCCCGGTAGGGCTGCGCGCCCGGGCCGGCATCGCATTCATACTCATACCGGTCATCGTGAAAGGAGCGGAAAATGGAGATGAGAGGAAGACGCGGGGTAGTGGCAGTGGCCTGTGCCCTGATGGCAGGCCTTTCTGCCATCGCACAGGCGAAAGTCATCTACGTCGATGATGACGCCGAGGTGCCTGGCGATGGCTCTTCGTGGGCGACCGCCTTCACCTGGCTGCAGCACGCATTGGCGGTCGCCGAAGCGGGGGATGAAATCCACGTGGCGCAGGGATTCTACCGGCCCGACCTGGGGGCGCATCCTGAATCGCCGCCGAGACGTCCCCCCAGCGACGGTCTGGCCGTCCACATCGATTGGTTGTCGCCGTACGCGGTCTTCCAACTCAAGAACGGCGTGGCGCTCAGGGGTGGCTTCGCCGGGATTGCCGCCGACGATCCGAATGTGCGCGATGAGCGGCGGTATCAGACCATTCTAAGCGGCGATCTGAATGGTAACGACCAGGAGATCCTCCATCTGTGGGGGAATCCCCTCTGGGAGTTCCTCCGGGCGGACAACAGCCTGCACGTGGTTGAGAGCACCGGCACGGATTCGACCGCCGTGCTGGAGGGCTTCGTCATTGAGTCGGCCGTCGAGTCAGGCCTTTTGAATCTCGCCGGCAGCCCGGGCATCGCGAACTGCATCTTCAGGAACAACTCGGCTCGCTATGCCGATGGCGGTGGGCTCCGCTGTGAAGGAGGACCCTTGACCCTCTCCAACTGTGTGTTTGAGAGGAATCTCAGTGGGCGCGGCGGCGCCGTCTACGCCGCGGGAACTGATCTGACATTGGCGGACTGTCATTTCGTTCGCAACTGGGCCGGCCTGCTAGGTGGGGCCATCTGCTGCATCGACACCGATCTCGCATTCAGCCGCTGTACTTTTGAACTGAACGGAGCTCACGAGGGCGGGGCCATCCATCAGACCAGAGGCGCGCTGACGTTGGTGGAATGCACCCTCGAGGCCAATGTGGCGGAAAGAAGTGGCGGGGCTGTGACCTTCGCGGCCGAGAAGGTCGCCATGACACGATGTCTGTTCGTGGGCAACCGGGCGACCGGTTGGGCCGGCGTCTCGGAGACCGGTTCGGGCGGCGCCCTGAAGAATGAGGGAACACCCTTGACGCTCGATGAATGCACGTTCAGCGGCAATGCGGCGGTCGAGGGCGGGGCAGTCTACACGCTGCGATTGACGGAGCCGCGCATGGCAGCAGGCCCCCGTACGACCATGACACACTGCCTCCTCACCGGCAACCGCGCCCAGCGTGCAGGCGGAGCTCTCTACAGCGATCATGTGGAGTTCACGATGCTCGGCTGCACGTTCGCGGGCAACTGGGCCCCAACCGCCGGTACGCTCGCCTGGCCGGGTCCCACGTATGGGACCACCGTCTGGCAACTCTGTTTGGATCATTGCATTGCATGGGATGGCGGAGAGTCGATCGAGCCGTCACGTCGTACGCAGCCCCACGTTGGGCCGTGGGAGGAGCCGGAGGTCGTCATCAGATACAGCAACGTGCAGGGCGGCTGGCCGGGCGAAGGCAATATCGACGCCGATCCATGCTTCGCCGCGCCGGGATACTGGGTGAACGCCGCGGACCTGACCACGATTGTGGACCCCAGTCACCCCAATGGTCTTTACATTGACGGCGACTATCATCTCAAGAGCCAGGCCGGACGCTGGGAGTCGGTCGCGGAAAGCTGGGTGCTGGATGAGGTCACCAGCCCCTGCATCGACGCGGGTGATCCGAATAGTCCCGTCGGCGATGAGCCGCTCCCGAATGGTGGAATCATCAACATGGGCGCCTACGGCGGCACGGCCAAAGCGAGCAAGTCCCTACCGTGATATGCCGTGAGGTGGACGTACGTTTCCCATGGGGGGCGGCGACGTCTTAGCCGGTGAGGATCTCGATGTTCTTCATGGAGCCGAGGCGGCCTTCGGCGCCGGTCAGGTAGTGGATCCAGGCGGGGTCGTGGCCGAGCAGCTCGCTGCCGACGGCGTCGACGGCGACGGGGTCGAAGCCGGCCAGGATCAGGTTGACCGGTTTCTTGCGGCCCGAGAGATGGTTGCCGGTCAGGGCGATGGAGGCGTCCACGACCGAAAGACCGGGACTCTTGTACAGGCATACGTCCACGACCGAGTCGTCGGTCGAGGGCCAGTGTAGCTTTCCCTTGTTCCACCCGCCGGCGTAGTGCTTGGCCGGGGCCAGGCCGAACATGTTCTTCATCGAGATCGTCGTCTTCGTGAAGCTGTGGTCCTTGAGGACGGGCACCGAGATGATGAACGCGTCCTGCGCGATCCTGGGCAGATGGAACGTCTTGAGGTGCAGGGCGTTGGGGTTCGCGAGCTCGACGGTCTCGGCGGCGTTGAAATCGACGAGTTCAATGCCGAGCCGCTTCGCAAGCTCGATGTAGCCGAGTGCGGCGTACACGTCGTGGGTGCGTCCGCTGCCGGAACCTTCGGCGATGATGATCCGGGCTTTCGTGCGGGCCCGGCAATACTCATACACGGCCTCGACGGCGCGCACGCTCGTTGTCACCGGCGGCGGGGAGGAGTTGATCAGGTTCGGTTTGAGGATTATCAGACCGTCCTGCGGCAGCTTCGCGCCGGCCCCGATCAGATCAAGCGCCTTCGGAATGCTGCTGCCGTAGTCCACGAACTGCACCTTGGCGACTCGGCTCATGACTCCTCACACGGTCAAGATTTTTCGCTCGCAGAGGCGGGTCCGTCGGAACAATTCCCGGCCTCATGACGTAGCAATAATTTGGCCCGCTGCGACGCTCTCGCTGTCGCGGCCCTACGACGCTGACACGGAACAGAAATAATCGGGACAGGGGTCTTGACTGTCAAGCGGTTTTCCGTAAAGTTACACTGTTTTACTCAGAGGGGAGAATTCGAGGTACTGAGGCGTTGTTTTGGAGATGGTTATGATTGAGGTCAAAGAGCTTCGGCGTAGCTTCGGGCCGGTGGTTGCTGTTGACGGGATTTCCTTTGACGTGGGAAAGGGCCAGGTCTTGGGGCTTCTGGGCCCCAACGGAGCGGGCAAGACCACCGCGATGCGCATGCTGACGTGCTTCATCCGGCCCGACAGCGGCACGGCCAGCGTGTGCGGGCACGACATTCTCAAGGACCCGGTCGGTGTCCGGCGATCGGTCGGCTATCTGGCGGAGAACTCGCCGGCCTACCCGGAAATGACGGTGGGAGGGTTCCTCAATTTCATCTGCGACGTCCGTCAGATCACCGGAAAGGACCGCAAGAAGGTCCTCGACCGCATCGTGCCGATGTGCGCCATCGATTCGGTCTATCACCAGATGATTGAGACGCTCTCCAAGGGGTACAAGCGGCGCGTCGGCCTGGCGCAGGCGCTGATCCACGACCCCGACGTGCTGATTCTCGACGAGCCGACCGACGGCCTCGACCCCAACCAGAAGCATGATGTGCGTGACCTCATTACCAGCATGGGCAAGGACAAGTGCATCATCATCTCGACGCACATTCTCGAGGAGGTCGAGGCCATCTGTTCCAGAGCGATCATCATCGCCCGCGGCAAGATCCTGGCCGACTCGACCCCGAAGGAGTTGAAGGAGAAGCATCACGCGAGTCTGGACGAGGTCTTCCGCAAGATCACCAAGATGAAGAAGAGCGCATAGCATTGATCAATGATGAGTGATGATTGATGATTGAGAATGCTTGGTCGAACGTGGATTTGAATAATCAATCATCATTCATCCATCATCAATCGTTTTGAGGAGTGCCCCATGAATAGCTTTTGGGCGGTGTACAAGAGGGAGTTGAAGAGCTACTTCGCGACGCCTCTCGCCTACGTTTTCCTGGTCATCTTCCTGTTCTTCGCGGGCTACATGACCTTCAACAGGCAAGGCTTCTACGAGGCCCGGCAGGCGGACATGCAGGCGTTCTTCGTGAATCTCCCGCTGCTGTTCATCTTCATGGTGCCGGCGACGGCGATGCGGCTGTGGGCGGAAGAGCGCAAGGTCGGCTCGATCGAGCTGCTGTTCACGCTGCCGATCACGATCCCGCAGGCGGTCATCGGCAAGTTCCTGGCCGCCTGGACGTTCCTCGGAATCGCTCTGGCCCTGACCTTTCCCATGGTGCTCACCGTCGCGTATCTGGGCGATCCCGACGGGGGCCTGATTGCGACGGGCTACCTGGCCAGTCTTCTGATGGCGGGCGGGTTCCTGGCGATCGGGTCGTTCTTCTCGGCGGTGAGCAAGAACCAGGTGATCGCGTTCGTACTGTCCGTGGTGGCCTGCGGCGTTCTGGTGTACGCCGGGATGCCCACGACGCTGAATTACCTCTCGACGTTTCTGCCGGCCGGCCTCGTGGCCGCGGTGGAAGGCATGAGCTTCCAGGCCCACTTCGAGTCGCTGCAGCGGGGCATCGTGCAGCTCAGGGACCTCGCGTACTTTGTCATACTGATCGTCGGCTGGGTCGCCGCCTGCACGATCATTCTCGATGAAAGGAGGGCCAGCTAATGAACCGGACCCTACGAGCCATCCTCGGCACGATCCTTGTCCTGATCATCGCGTTCAGCGCGATCAGCGTCTTCCAGAACCTGGGTACGCGTCTGAAGCTGGATGTCACCGACGAGGGGCTCTATACGCTCTCCGACGGGACCCGGGCCATCCTGGGCAAGCTCAATCAGCCGATCAAGGCGAAGCTGTACTACGCCAAGACCGCGGCACTGAAGGCGCCGGACCAGATTCGCTATTTCAACAACTACTACGAGTTTGTGAAGGCCCTGCTGGAGGAGTACGTTGCGGTCTCGAAGGGCATGGTCGAGCTGGAGATCATCGATCCTCGCCCGTTCTCAGAGGACGAGGAACAGGCGATGCGCAACGGCCTGCAGCGTTTCCCCATTACGCAGGAAGAGAGCTTTTTCTTCGGCCTGGTCGTTCAAACGCAGTTCGGCGTCGAGAAGGTCATCCCCTTCTTCTCGCCCGATCGGCATAACTTCGTGGAGTACGACATCAGCTATCTGATCGATACGGCGCTGACGAGGCAGAAGAAGAAGATCGGGGTCATGAGCTCGCTGCCGGTGATGGGGCAGGATACGAGCGACTACATGGCCCAGATGATGCGGATGCAGGGGCAGCAGCCGCAGCCGCCGTGGACGTTCGTCGAGCAGCTCAGGAACAAGTACGAGGTGACCACGGTTCCCACGGACGCGAACGATATCAACGACGTGGACATTCTGATCGTCGTTCACCCGAAGGACCTGCCCGAAAAGACGCAGTTCCTCATCGACCAGTATGTCCTCAACGGCGGGCGTACGATCGTTCTGGTCGACCCACACTGCATGGCGGATCGCCCGCAGCGAAACCCCATGCAGATGACGCAGCAGGACCAGAGCTCGAACCTGGAGCGGTTGCTGCGGACGTGGGGTCTGGAGATGCCGGCCAATACGTTCGCCGGCGACCGGGCCCTGGCGGTCGAGGCGGCCGTCAGCCGCAATCAACGGGCCGAGAAAATCATCGGCTATCTGCTGCTGACGCCGAAGTGCTTCAATGACGACAGCGTCATCACCACGGAACTCAACCAGGTTCGGGTGCTCTTCGCCGGCGTCCTTCAGGAGGTCGATTGGCAGGCCGGCGCGGCCCAACCGGCGGATGCCAATCAGCCGGAGGACAAGAAAGATGCGAAGTCGCCTCAGATCCAGCGGACGCCCCTGCTCATGACCACGAATCGCGGCAATGAATGGAAGGTGAGCAACGCGTTCGAGATCATGTTCCCCGATCCGGCCAAGCTCATGAACAACTTTGTCGACGGGACGGCGCCCGTCAACATGGGCTACCTCGTGTCCGGGCGCTTCAAGAGCAGCTTCCCCGAGGGGATCGAGGTCGAGATCGAAGAAACGGACCCGAACGATCCCAACGAGACCATCACGGTGAAGAAGCATCTGACCGGCCTGACCGAGGCGGCCGAGGACTGCGCCGTCGTGGTCTTTTCCGACGTGGATTTCATCAGCGACCAGATGGCGTACTCCCCCACGTTCTTCGGCGCCAAGGCGGTCGTCGGCGACAACAGCGCGCTGCTGATGAACACGATCGAGGAGTTGAGCGGCTCGGGCGATCTCATCTCGATCCGGTCGCGCGGCAATTTCAAGCGCCCGTTCGTCGTGGTGGATGAGATCGAGCAGGAGGCCGAGAAGGAGACGGCCGACGAGATCGCGCTGGTCAACGCCCAGATCGAAGGGTTCAACGCCGAGCTGCAAAACCTCGTCGCCTCGGCCAAAGAGAAGGACCAGCAGGAGCTTCTGGGCAGCACCGTTGTTGAGAAGAAACGGGAGCTGGAGGCGAACATCCGCAAGGCCGAGCGGCAGTTGCGGGAGATCAAGGCGAAGCGCCGCGAGCGGACCGACCAGCTCGGCAACAAGCTGGAGATGCTCAATATGGCGGCCATTCCCAGCGTTATCATGGTGGTCGCCGTTGTGTTGGGCATTTGGCGCGGCGCCCGCAGGCGCCACTACATCAGTCACGCGAGCGATGCGTGACATTGATAATGATATCGGCAATGAAGGGATATCATCGATGAGCAATCGAACGCTTGGCGTATTGGCGGCAGTAGCCGCGGCGATGGTTCTTTGGGCGGTCGTGCAGGCGCGCCTTTCGACGGGCGGGAGGCCGGAGCCGTCGGGCCCCAGCTATCTCATTCAGGGTCTGGACCCGGCCGGGATCGCGAGCATCACGGTGGGCGAGGGCGACGACGCCGTCAAGATCAAGCGTCAGGGCAATCAGTTCGTCGTCGAGAACGAGGGGAACTATCCGGCCGATACGAAGCAGATCAACGATTTGATCACGCAGTCCCTCGACATCAAGACCTCCGATCTCTATACCGACAAGGCGAAGAACCACGCGGATCTGGAGGTGACCGAGGACAAGGCCCGCCACGTCGTGAAGTTCTTCAAGGCCGACGGGACGCTGTTGACCGGCGTCGTGGTCGGCAAGTCGCGGGAGACGGGGCAGGGCATGTACGTCCGGTTGGCGTCCGGGGACGAAGTGTACCTGGCCGATCAGGTCCCTTCTTTCCGCAGCCGGGCCCTCGACTACGTCAACCAGGAAATCGTTGCGGCCAAGCGCGAGGATGTGAACACGGTGACGGTCAGCACGCCGGAGGGGGCGTATACCTTGCGGTCTGAAGGCGACGGAGAGAACGTCGTCATGGAGAACATGCCGGCGGACAAGAAACTCAAAGCCAGCGATGCCAAGAGCGTGCTCACCGCGCTGGCGAGCCTGCGGTTTGATGATGTGAACAGCCCCGCGGAGGTCACGGGCCTGACGTTCGATCATGAGTACGTGGCGCGATTGGACAACACCACGGAATACCGGCTCAAGCTGGCCAAGCAGGGCGATAAGACGTACCTGCTGGCGGAGGCCTCCTATCCCGATCAGACGCAGGTCACGATCAATCCGAACCAGCCTGATTCAGAGGAAGAGCTCAAGAAGAAGGAAGCCAAACTCCTTGCACAGAAGCACGTCAAGGAGTTCGCGCTGCGGCACAAGAACTGGATCTACCAGATTCCCGACTGGAAGGCGAAGTACCTGATGAAGAAGCAGTCGGAGCTGCTGGAAGAGGAGGAGCCGGCCGAAGAGGCGGCCGAAGCGACTGAGCCGGCGCCCAATATCGTCCCCGCCGTTGTTCCTGAGCTGACGGTCGAGCCGAACGAGCCGACCACGGATGTGCAGCCCCAAGCTGCACCCGAAGAGCCCGACGAGAAGCCGGTGGAACCCAATCAGCCGGCCGACCCGAATGCGGCCGGCGCCGACGGGTAGACGAATTGCTTGGATCGCGCAGGACGGGCTCTATGAAGATTGATCGCTTGATTCTCGGGGAGTTTCAGACCAACTGTTACGTGGTCCGTCGGGATGAATCGGCCACGGATTGTCTGATCGTCGATGCCGGGCTCGACGCCGGCGACCTCATCCGGTTCATCAAACAGCACGAGCTTCATCCGGTCGCGGTGGTCCTCACGCACGGTCATGCCGACCATATCGTCGGCCTGGCGGCTCTGCGTCAGTCCTTTCCAGAGGTCACGACCTACATCCATAAGCTCGATGCCGACATGCTGGCGGACCCGGAGGCGAATCTCTCGGCCTTCGCCGGCCTGGCGTTCACGGCCGAACCTGCGGATGTCCTCCTGGAGGAGGGGGACACGGTCGAGCAGGCCGGTGTCGTGCTGGAGGTCCTGCATACGCCCGGCCATACGCCCGGCGGGATAAGCCTCTATGCTCCGTCGGAGAATGCGATCTTCGTAGGGGATACGCTCTTTGCCGATTCCGTCGGGCGGACCGACTTCCCCGGCGGCGATATGGAGCAGTTGATCGGGAGCATTCGCAACAAGCTTCTGACCCTGCCGGAGGCTACGGTCGTCTATCCGGGGCACGGCATGAGAACGACGATCGGCCGCGAGAAGAGAGCGAATCCGTTTCTTCAGTAGGGCAACTCGACGCCGCACCAGTTGCGAGACATATCGTCTTCGATATCGACCTCACGGCATTTTTCGATGCGGCGCCACTGCTCGCCGAATCGTAGCACGCCTCTATCTTCACTTCGGAAACGACTCACGGTATATGCCCAAGACGTGAGCTGTGCAGAGAGCGGTCTCGTAGACTCGCACATCGTCGATGATGCCGTTGAAGTGGCCCGGTTCGCTCGGGTCGAGGGAGACGCCGATTCGTGCACTTTCGGAGCGGCCCGTGTCGATTTCGTGCTCGGCCATCTCGTAAAGCGGCTGGGGCCTGGCGTCCACGTACAGCCGGATGTTGCCGACGTACGGGGCGTCGGCCACCATGGGATCGAGCGCGACGGCAATATGGTGCCATTGCGTGTCCCCGACGAGTCTGTCGGATGCAACCGCGTAGCCCTCGCCGCAGGAGAATCTCAGCTTGCGGTTTGTGTCCACCTCCACCAGCCAGGATCGGCCGGGCGCTTGCTCTCCCCACGCCAGAATTCCCTGGTTCTCCGAGGGCTTTTCATTGAGCTTGATCCAGACCGTGACGGTGCGCGGATGCTTGCCGGTGATTCCGGGATAACCGGCGATCTCGACAGCATCGTCAATCCCATCGAAAAGCAGGCCGCCGCCATCCGTGCCGGGAACCCATTGCGAGCTGTCGCTCGGGAAATTGCGTAAAACGCCTGAGTGCTGCCCGCGCTCGTCACGGGCGGTCGTCCCCTCCGTTTCGTCAAACCTCCAATGGGCGATCGGTTCGGGGAGGCCGCTCTCCTGTCGCCACTGGCCTGCCAAAGCTGTGAGGTCGTGAAGATCGATCTTGTCGTCCGGCGGCGATGAGATGTCACAGGCTGGCTCCCAGCGCGCGTCGGCCGGCTCGGTGAGCCACGCGGCCGACGTGCGGGCCAGATCGTTCACATCGACGGTGCCGTCTCCCGTACCGTCTTGGGGGACAAAGCCGTCAATCTGGAAGGTGTATGTTCGCGTGAACTCGATCTCCTCGTCGGGCGCAAGTGTGATCAGGACAAACTGTTCCGGCGAGACCTGGTAATTCGTCGTCCAGATGCCGACGTAGGCGGCCGGGATGGACGTCTCGATGACCATTCGTTGCTGCGTGTCCAGGTGTTCGACGGCGAAGCGTTCCGGGCCCGCGTACCCCTCCGGCTTGTACACCCAGATCTTCGGGACGCTGGATGCTGCCTCCACGTACTCGATCATGTTTGCGATGCGGACCACGGTGGGCGAGGCCGCTATCCCGAAGGGTCGGACTCGTGCAGGCGGTTGCCATAGCGCCACGGCCGGCGACGTCGTGAAATCGTAGGGGAACGAGAGCCTCACGTTCGGGCCCACCGGCCGGTTGCTGAAGCACAGGAAGTTGTGGAGATACTGTTCGGTCGTGAACGTCTTCGTCCCGGTATTCTGCAGCCGGTACTTCATGACGATCCGGTCGTTCTTGACGATCACGTCCTCCTCCAGGCGGCAGGAGTAGCCGTTGGCGCTGCCGGCCAGCGTCTGGACGAAGTGCGCGCGATCTTGGCGCCATGTCACCGTGGTGTGAGCCAGTTCCACGACCTGGTAATTCGCGCTGAAGTTGTAGGCGCTGGCGTTTCGTCGGAGGATGCCGACGCCGATCTTCAAGAACGGGTCGCCGCTTTTGCCTTCGTTGTAGCCGGGCGGGTCCGGCTGGAAGGCCTCCTGTCCGATGTCGAATTCCATCGGCAGGCCGCCCAGGTAGGTCAGGGCGCCTCCATTGACCGGCGAGTACAGGAATTCCCGGCCGTGAAGCTGCGCGCGAAGGACACTGGCGACCGGCGAGAACCGCAGGCCCTGGTTCCACCGGGCCTCGGGGGATTCCGGATCGCCCACTTCGACGACCAGGCTGCCGCCTCGCAGGATGCGCGTGCCGGCGTGGACGGGCAACGGCTGTCCGGCTACCGGGGCTACATGGAGAGTCAGCACCACGAGCACTATCACGAAGATCCAAACAAGCCTGAACTTCGACATGACCTCCACTCCTTCCTGTAATATCCGATCTGTGGCTGCAGATGGATGCATGTGGCCGGCGCCATTCGCCCGGCCCGGGACACCCAGGCGGCGTCCGCCGACTGCCTAAGCCGTCTAACCCCGCTGCCCCGGCTTCTGCAGTATCATGATTGTACCAAATTGGGGTCTCGAAGAACAGGGCATTCGGCGACGTGCCGTCCACATAGGAGCCGTTCGTCGCGCCAAACAGCGTGGTGTCGAGCATCGAATTGCACGCGAACATGTCGGTCACGGTCCACACCGAATCGATGCCCAGAAACTCGGTCTGGCCCGTATCCGTGCCCATCGCACTCCAGTCACTCGGAATCAAGATATGCAGGTCGAAGGTGTAACCATCCTCATTCCGCTGTTGTCCGCCGCCCATGAATTCCAAGCCGTACAGGGGCCCGGACGTCAGTCGTGTCAGGTAACTGACTGCGCTGGGCTGTGCATCGCTGGTAGCTGCCGTCCGGTAGCTGGTGGTTTCCTGCCCGCTGAGCATATCCGGCGGGAGGCCCGGATCAATACGGGAAACCACGTATTTTTCAGAGGTCGTTGCGTGCCCAATCGCCTGTATCCAGCCGCCGAGGCACGGCACGGGCGTGACCTCCCGGCACCCGCCGGGCGGAACGCTGCGGATTAGAGTCTTCCGGGGTCCAGGACGACGTGCTTGATGCTCTTCCGCAGATAGGTGTAGGTGATGTGGACGCGGCCGTCGGCGGTCTGGATGACGGCGGGATAGGAGTATTCGCCCGGCTTGTCCTCGAGGGTGAGCGCGACGTTCCACTCCTTGCCGTCGGGGGAAAGGGCCACGTTCAGGGGCGTGCGGCCCCTCGGCGTGTTGTTGAACACGAGCAACTGCCGGCCGTCGCGAAGGGTCACCGCGTCGATCCCGGAGTTCGGATTGGGCAGCGTCGTGGCCGACATCTCGCTCCACGTCCTGCCGCCGTCGGTCGACCAGCTCTGCGCGATGAAGCCCTTACGCCGGGTGCGGCAGAGCATCTGGAGCCGGTTATCCGGATACGTCAAAATCGTCGGTTGAATCACCCCGATCTTGGCGGGATCGTCCAGAGGACCGATGACCTCCCAGTCGTCCGCGCCCCTCGCGACTTCCACGTGCACGCGCCAGCCGGCGTGCTCGCTGCTCGACGGGCACAGGATCCGCCCGTCGGCCAACTGGACGGGCTTATTCTTAATCGGCCCCATCACAGTCG
>Ga0207752_1000397_pt1 | contig 20550 bp, 20 predicted proteins | sample Pon2CUnioCityCA_6_FD_187272 | JGI IMG/M metagenome (GOLD analysis project Ga0207752, IMG submission 187272) | Marine sediment microbial community from Union City, CA, USA - Pond 2C Sediment 2 (SPAdes) | ecosystem: Environmental > Aquatic > Marine > Intertidal zone > Salt pond sediment ...
CAGGACTTTGCGGAAGGCATTGATCCTTGGCCGATTGAGGCGGACGGCCAGGGCTCATCGCTCAGCCGGACGGACCCCGCCGCCTACGGCAACGACCCGGCAAACTGGCACGCCACCCTCCCATCACCAGGCAAGTCCAACCCGTGACGAATGCAGGCTGGGTGCGGCAATCGCGAGGATCGTCGCGCGCTAATGTGGCCAAGCGAGGGGGAAGGTTTCGGAACGGTAGTGTGCGTCGACGTGGCCGTCGAGAAATGCGCAGTTGCCCCGGCCTCCCAGCAGGTTTCCCGATGGGGCGTTGTGATATCCGGCTACGACATCCCAGAACGTCGGGCTGGTGTTGGGGCCCGGCTCCACCTGCCATGGGTCACGGCCCGCAGCGTTGAGCCAACTCTCGACCATCGCGTCGTTGCCGGGGACCATGTAGGTGTCATTCAGGCCCGATTGATTGTACGCCGTGTCGACGAGGGAACTTTCTTCGCAGAAGGAAAACGTCGTGGCCGGATGCTTTACCTGGGAGACTTTCTTGACGACCGTCTTCGGAATGTCCGACCTCGTGCCGCCCAGGTACGCGTTCATCGTGTAGTTGTACCACGGCTCGTAGTTTCTGAGGTTTGCGGCGTCGGCGGCGTAGAAGTGGTCCTCCGAGTACCGAACCGACAGGCTCTTATAGGTTGGACAGATGAATGCTTTCGCATCCACAAGGTACCGAAACAAGTGGCCGCCGTATTCGGGGTGGCTCTTGAGATCCAGGTTGCCGTTGCACCAACGAACGTGCCTCGCCTGGGAGAGCCCGGCTTCCACGGGATAGGGATCGCTCTGGGAGAAATAGCACATGTCCGGATCGCAGAACTTCCCGTCGTTGTCGTCCAGGTACATGGCGACGGCATACGTGTAGTTTTTCATGTTGCCCTTACACGCCACCCCCTGGGCCAGATTCTTGGCTTTGCTCAGGGCGGGGATCAGGATGCTCAGCAGCAGGGCGATGACGGCAATGACGACCAGCAGTTCGATCAACGTGAACCCGTGAGCCCGTCTCATAGCCATGTCCTCCAGATCTTGTGAAGGGCCAGCCAGCCCCTCAATGAGTCGTTGGGCCGGCCAATGCGCCCGTCAAATGGTTAGACGCAAGCCGCAGTGCCTGATTTCAACTATTGTACACCGTAGACGCACGTCGTGCAAGCGTCATGGGCCGACTTTTCGCGTGCCGAAAGCCCCCCGTGTGGGCAGCGGGGCGGTCCGAGGGCCGGTATCGGCTAATCCGGCCGGAGTTGCAGCAACGCTACGCCGTGGCGAGGAAGATCCGCAGTAAGACGCTTCTCGAATGTGCCCAGGTCCTTCTGCCGCCAGAGGTCGCGGATGCGCTGTCTGCCGCGGAGGCCAAGTAGCGGCCAGTCGGCCTCGACCGGGCGGGCGAATTTCGCCAAATTGAACAGACCCACGGCCAACGAACCGTCCTCCAGCGGCTTGGCCATGATCAGGGTCTCGTCGTCCTGAAGCAGGGGCCTGGCCTGCCTGCCGAGCGGGTCCTGATCGACCGCGATCACCTCGGCGTTGCACAGGACGTTGAGCGTGAACTCGTCGAGCACCCGCATGTCGCCGGAATAGAACAGCGGGGCGGCCATCAGGCACCACATGGACATGTAGCTGTACTGCTCGCTCGGCGTCAGCTTGGTCGGCTGGCCCGGCTCGTTCTGGCTGCGGGCGTTGCCTACGGTGCCGATCAGGATGTAGTCGGGATCGTTCCAGTGGCCCGGGCCGGCGTTTTCGTAGTGCTGGGCGTTGCTCAGGCCAATATGGTAGAAGCCGGGCAGCAGGGCCCCGGCGGCCAGGCCGAGATCGCCGGTCGTCCGCCAGCAATTGCCCTCGACCTCGGCGCCCCACGTCCAGACATCGGCCATGCCGTACTGGCACAGGTTGTAGACGATGTCGCGGTCGAGGGTCTTGAGAATATCGCCCATCTTCTTGTACGGCCGCTGCATGTGCTCCAGGCTGTCGCCGCCAGCTACCTGGGTGTAGGAGCACCAATCGTGCTTGAGGAAATCGAAGCCCCACTCGGCGAACTTCTCGGCATCGATCCGCTCGTGCTCGTAGCTGCCGACGTAGCCGGCACACGTCCACGGCCCGGGCGACGTGTACAGCCCGGCCTTCAGGCCCTTGCCGTGGATGTAATCGACCATGCCCTTGATGTCGGGGAACTTGGCGTTCGGCAGGATGGCGCGTCGCGCGTCGCGGTACGGCTCGTCGCCTTTCTTCTTCATCCAGCAATCGTCGATGTTGACGTATTGGTACCCATAGTCGGCCATGCCGGAGGCGATCATGACGTCGGCGGCGTTCCGCATGTGCTCCTCGGTGACGTGGTGGTAGTGGATATACCAACTGTTCCAGCCCATCGGCGGGGTCAGGGCGAGCGTATCGCCGACCACGATCTTGAGAATCCGTTCGTCGTTCCCGTGGTCGTTCTTGGCTGCCAAGGTCACGACCCACTGGCCGTGCCGCTTTGGGACCCGGCCGGTGACGACGCCGGCCTGGGCATCGAGCGACAGTCCGGCCGGCAGGTCCCTGGCTGAGAAGCGGATGGGCCGGCTCCCCGTGCAGGGGATGCGGTAGATGAACGGCCGGCCCGGCCGGGCGCCGTAGATTTTCGGCCCGTTGATACGCGGCTCGGGGCCGGGCTTCGGCGTGAGCAGCACCCTCTCTTCGGCAGGGGGCTTCGGGGCATCGAGAGCGACCGGCTTTTTGCCTGCGAAGGCCAGTTCCGCCTGGGCCCAGTTCGCATGGTCGAAATCGATGCCGTCGCCCGCGGAGGTAACCAGCAGCATGAGCCGCTCGACGCCGGCCAACGGGACATCGACCGCCTTCGCCTCCTGCCCGCCCTTGATCACGCCGCTGTCGAACAAGACCTTGCCGTCCGCATACACGCGAAACCGCAGCGACCCTCTGCCGCCGGCCGCATCGTCCACGCCGACAAAGCCGCGAAATCGCTCTACTTTGCCGTCCAGCTTCACGTGCAGCATGGACTCGGCATGCGTTCCCACGCCATAGTGGAACGTCCGACCGGCAATGGAGATCGCCTTGCCGGTAACGCTTTGGTCCGCCAGGGCTTGCCCCCACCCGCTCGACATCTTCGAGACATCCAACTCGCCCAACCGGACAACTGCCGCGTTTGCGATACTGCTTGCCGCAACGAGTATGACGATTGCAGCAAGGATTAACGCACCAGAATTCCTGTACATGACTGTAATCCTCCAAACTTATGCAGGCGACCGCCCAAAAAGCCGTCCGTTACAGCGGAATGCGATGCTACCAGAATGCCCGTTGGCGGGCAAGGGATACCGTTGCCAAGCGGCGTAGAGCCGTGTCTGCCCGCCCAGCCGTGATGCATACCCGCTCGGGCCGAAGGGATAGGCGTTTTTTTTCCGCAAAAAAGTCGGATATAGTCCTTGCGGAACCCAGGTCGCGATGGTAGGCTCAAAGAATGTGGTATATTGAGAATTCGGATGATCTGTTCAGAGAGTGGAGTTGACATCAGTTGACCATGTCTTGAATACCTGCCTTTAATCCCCCTGTTCGCTGAATCTGCACGATAAGGAGAAGAGAATGAACATCTACGTAGGAAACCTTGCATTTGGGGTCGCGGACGAGGAGCTGCAGGAGCTCTTTGCGGCCCACGGCGATGTCACCAGCGCCAACGTCATCAAAGACCGGTTCAGCGGCGAATCCCGAGGGTTCGGATTCGTCGAGATGCCCTCCAGAGATGATGCCATGGCTGCGATCGAGGCCCTCAACGGCACGGATCTCAAAGGCAGAAGTATCACCGTCAACGAGGCCAAGCCGAAGGCCCCCAGAGGTGGCGGCGGCGGTGGCGGCGGTGGCGGCTACGGGAAACGCCGATACTGAGTCGGGGTCCGGCGACGCCTTCCATCCGGAAGGCGTTTCCATCCACGACATCCGGATACGAAGAGCAGCTTCTGTTTACAGTACCTGGCGGCCCTGACCCTGCTGGATTAGAGGCACGTAGGTATCGAGTTTGCCAAGCGTTGCGGGGTCCGTCAGATCAACGACTTTCCTGTTCTCGTGCGACATGTACGCGGCCACGATGAGCATGGTAATGAGTTTGCCGTACTCCAGATTCAGCAGGGCGTCCCGGCCCTGCTCGAATGCCCGGAGCGCGTCGAACCACTCGGCGACGTAGCCGTAAAGGGCGATTTCGTCGGGTTGCAGAATGAGCGAGCCACGTGTGGCCTGTGATTTCTCCAGGGCCAGTTCGCTGTCAATCACGGCCGTGGCGGCAGCGTCACTGATGAACATGCCGGCTGGCGATTGCAGCGAATTGACGGTGTACGAGTACCCCGGCCCAAACGTCTCCATCAGCAGCCGCAGGCCCGGCGCATCGTACATCCAGGAATTGGTCGCCTGCACAATGCTGCGTTGTCCGGCTTCCGGGTCCTCGAACTCGATCGCGACGCTGGAATAATCCTCGGCGGGTGTGGCGGAGTAATCGACACCTCTTTGCTTGAGTTGGCTCAGCCACGGCTCCTTACCCCATTTTAACAGGGCCATGGTCGCGTTGACGCGCAGGGGCTTGAGATAGTCCACGGGTTTGCCGGCCGGGGTAACCATCCACATGCCGCAGGCGATACTATGGCAGCCCATATCGCAGCACACACCGCCGCCTTGTGTCGTGGGGTCCCAGAACCACGGCTCATGCGGCCCACCATGCTCCTCGGCGCTGCGCGCCAGATGGGCCGGGCCCATCGCCTTTTCCACCTGGGCAAGCTGCCCCCGGGCCTGAACGATGGCAGGCATGTGTATCTGGTTCTCGAAGTAGGCCGTCGGAACATTCATCGCCCGGGCGATGCGTACGAGCGTATCCGCCTCGCCGACATTGCGAGCGAGGGGCTTCTCGACGATGATGCCCTTGATCTCGGCCCCGCCCTCGACGGCTGCGGCAATCTCGCGCATCATATCCAGCCGTGCGAAATTCGGGGCAAAGATGCAGACCACGTCCACCGCCTTCACCAACTCGCCGATGGAATCGTAGGCTTTGGTATTCCCGAGGCCGTTCTGCCGCGCCCGCTTCGCCAATGCCTTGGCCCCCTTGAGCGCATAGACTCCGGCAAATTCCGCGTTGCGTACCGATCGCAGGGCCCGCTCGTGGAAACCCGCGACAAAGCCCGCTCCGATCATCCCTATCTTCAACATCGGCTGATCCCTTTCAAGTGAAGCACCTTCGACTATCCGCACCCTGAGGCGGGTCCGTATGCCGACTGGAGGCCGAGCACCCGCATCCTGTTCCCTCTCGCAGTTACCGTGATTCAGGGCCGTCATTCGCGCACGCCCGCGCCCGCGCCGGGCCGCGAAGGGGCGTCCCCTATCTAACGTAGTCCGAGCGGAAATGCAAGGGCAAAGCCGGGAAAACAGCCATGACTGGTTGACGCGACGTACAAATCCGGCGACTATGGACAATGGCACGACTTGCGATGGAATTATTGGCCCAAGAGAGAGCCTATGAAGCAGGCGATAACGCGACGAGGTACGATTCGCGGCTGGATGCCGCCGGCCGATCGTATGGAGCCATGCCTGTACAAGGGCGATCCGAATCGCGGGTGTCCGCCGTCCCCGTGGGGTAACGACCGGGATGTCCGTAGCGTCCGACCTATCAACGCCGAGGCAAGACAAGGCGATCCATAGTGGACTTTGGTGTGACACAAAAGAAACAGGAGGAACTGGAGACGAGAATGGCCGTGTTAGGGCTGCGCGAGCGGGATCTCGAGGAGAAGTTCATCCGCTCCTCCGGCCCGGGCGGGCAGAGAGTCAACAAGACCTCCAGTTGCGTGTATCTGAGGCACCTGCCGACGGGACTGGAGGTGAAGATGCAGAAGGATCGCTCCCAGCGCCTGAATCGCTACTACGCGAGGAAGCGGCTATGCGAGCTCATGGAACAGGAGAAACTCGGCAGCGAGAGCCCCGGCGCCCTGAAGGCCGAGAAGGTCCGCAAACAGAAGCAACGACGTAGAAGGCGCGGCCGGTCGAACGCCCTGAAGAAAAGCCGGGCTTGAGGTCGCATTGGCGGCGAGGATTGGCCTTCTCCGGATAGGCACCGCCGGCCATGAAGTGGATGCTGAATGGCCCTTTTTTTGCGATTTTCCTTGACGTCCGGGCGGTAGGACGTGTAAAGTAAGGTTGATTTTGGTGGGGAGGTAGGCTTTCTTCCCTCAGAAGGAATATCCCCCCTACAAAACCATTGCGTCATGTTTCTGCAGTACCGAGGGGTCAAAAGGAGCAATGCTGTGAGTAGAGGCAAGGTGAAGTGGTTTGATGCAAAGAAGGGGTTCGGCTTCATCACGCCGGACGACGGAGGCGAGGACCTGTTTGTGCATTTCTCAAACATCGAGGCCGACGGGTTCAAGTCGCTTCTGGAAGGGCAAGAGGTGGAGTATGTGGTTGGCCAGGGGCGGAAAGGACCCCAGGCAACGCAGGTTCGGCTCAATTGAGTCGAACTGAATCGATCCAGACCAGACGGTCGAGGGCAAAAGGTTCCGTCGAAGAGATGGGGCCTTTTTCATGCGCCCGCGCGGCGAAGACCCAGCCAGGGTGGAAAATGGAGCAAATACGCAAGACAGCAATGATTCACATGATAGCCAGCCGGCAAAGTAGGGGAAGCCGGAGAAACTGACCGGCGTTCCGGCTTATGGCACGGCCCGGCAATTCCATTCCAGCAAAAGGACCGGCTGGGTTTCATCATCGAAATGGGCGGCAAGCAGGTCTACTATGCAGGTGATACCCGTCTTATGTGATAAAGACCTGTGCCGCCCTCATCTGCGGCACCTTGTCGCCGCTGTTGCAGATGTGACCGACACTGCATGGCGCCCACGGTAAGCTCACCGGTTGTCCAGTTCTCCTCTCAACTCGCGGAGCTGTTTCACGACCTCATTGATGCGCCATTCAAGTGAGGAGAGGATCCAGAATTCGAAGTGGGTGGCGCGCATCTGGGCGTGGATCAGATAGATGATCTTGATAGAAAGGGTGACGGTGGCCACCTCGATCGTCAGCCAGCGCCATTTCTCCCCGGCGACGACCGAGACAATCACGGATAACACGATGATGATGATGAACAGGGCGTTGATCAGGTTGGCCTGCGTCTTGGGCACGCCGCCGATCTTGCCCACAATGGCACGGACACGCTCCTTTTCCTCTTGGAAGTACTCCAGTTCCTTGCGGAGATCCTCCAACTCCTCCGCCAGGTGCTCGTGCTTATGATGCTGGGCTCTCTCTTCCATGCGGGTCCTCACAGAATCAGGCTTCTCGCCGATTTCGTATCCGCTGCCGGCAGAAGTACATTACTCTCGTCGCCCGCGGCTTTCAAGCCCTCATTCACGTATGGCGATGAGCGGGCAGCGTGTCAATGGGATGCTGGCTTACCTCGCTTACGAAGGTCGAGCGTTCGGTGGCAGCGGGGGCATTGGACGGTGTCGGCCTTGAAGTTGGGTGGGACTTTGAGCTTCAGACCGCAGGTGCATGCCAGAAACAGGAAGCCGTTGACCTTCCGCATGATGTCGCCGATCTGGTGGAGCTGTTTCTGTGCCTTATCCTGCTTGGCGGCCTCGGCCCGAGCTTCGCGGATCTTCACGTCTTCCTTGGTCAGTGCGGCGGCCGGCATGAGGTTCTTGGAATGGGTCACAGCCGTGTAAGCTTGGGCGTAGTCTCGATAGGATGCGCCCTGAGACAGGCTGCGCAGGATCCGGATGCGCTCGGAGGTCGGCGGGTGTGTGCTGGTCAGATCCGACAGCTTCCTCTGGCCGCGTTTCTTGAACGGGTTGGCGATGTACATCGGGGCCGTCACCTTGTTGACTGTCGCCAGTTGGGGCGATGGATCGCCCGCGATCTTCTCCAGCGCACTGGCCAGCCCTTCCGGGTAGCGGGTCAGCCTCGCGGCCCCGGCGTCGGCGAGGTACTCGCGCCGACGAGACAGGGCGAAATACAGCAGGTAGGCCATCATCGGGGCCAAAATGGCGGCCGCGATGGCAATCACCAACATCACCAATTGGGCCTGGCCTCCGCCGCGGCCACCGGAGGAGTAGCGCCGGCGTGAGCCCATGGAGCTGTAGAACATCCCTCGCAAGAAGATCTGGGAGAGCAGGACGATGCCGCCAAGCATGATGCCGGCCAGCGTGATGTACAGAATGTCGCGGTTCAGGATGTGGCTCATCTCATGGGCGACCACCCCTTGAAGCTCGTCGCGGTTGAGACGGGCCAGCAGGCCGGCGGTGACGGCGATTGAGGCGGACTGAGGGCTTCGGCCGGTCGCGAAGGCGTTGGGGGCCGGGTCGTTGATGATGTAGACCTTGGGCATGGCCGGCAGGCCGGCGGCAATCTTCATCTCCTCCACCACGTTGAACAGTTGCGGGTGAACGTCATGGGTGACCCGCTGCGCCCGGCTGGCGGCCAGCAGGATCTGGTCGCCGGAGGAGAAGCTGACCATCGCCAGCACCAGCCAGATTACGGTCGCCGCGCCCACGCCGTACAGGCCGCCCTCGGGGCCGACGACGGCCATGCCGATCACGAAGCCCAACAGCAACAGTACGACGGCCATCAAGACCATCAGGACCACGGAATTCCGTTTATTCGCTCGGATGAGTTCCCACATGCCTGTCGTCTTACCTCAAAATAGATTCTCCGCGATGGGCAAACTCTCTCGGCCTCGCGCACACGGCGCCGAATCTGCCCGACCGGTGTAACAACCGTACTCTGTCCAAGAGGACACTGGGAGCCCGACGGGGCGCATGCAATGCCCACAATGCGGAGGCAACCACGCCTCTATCAGGAAAAGCTGACCTTCGGGACCGCTCGTTCGGCCTCCGACTCGACCTCGAAGAAGTCACGCTTCGTGAAGCTGAACATGCCGGCCACGATGTTCGAGGGGAACATCTGGATCTTGTTGTTGTAGAACAGAACCTGATCGTTGTAGCTCTGCCGGGCAAACGAGATCTTGTTCTCCGTGCTTGTCAGCTCTTCCTGCAGGGCCAGGAAGTTCTGGTTGGCCTTCAGGTCGGGGTAGTTCTCCACGACCAGCATGAACTTGCTGAGGGCATCGGCAAGCTGGCCTTCGGCCTGGCCCGACTCGGAAACGCTCTTCGCCCCCATCGCCGCCGCGCGAGCCTTCGTAATGGCCTCGAAGGTTTCCCGCTCGTGCTTCATGTACCCTTTGGCGGTCTCGACGAGGTTCGGAATCAGGTCGTGGCGGCGCTTCAACTGCACGTCGATCTGCGACCAGGCGTTGTCGACCTGGTTGCGCAGACGAACCAGCGCATTATAAATGCCGATTACGGCCAGCGCCACGACAACCAGGATGCCGAGGAACACGATGAATACAATCAATGCTCCTGCCATGCGTTCTCCCTTCTGTCCAACGGACGATTTCTACGTTACGATGATTTCTTCTTCAAGACGAGAGCCGCAACGATGGCGACAGCAGCGATAATGACGAGGATCAGCATGTACTTGCTCATGGATCAATCCTTTCATTCAACGGTCCCGAAATAGAACATGTCCCATAACGGCCATCTTCACGTTAAGGATCCACTATCGAGCTGGTTAGCCAATCACGGCTGAAACGGGCGAAGACAATTCGCTCGTATGGGTGATTCTCTCCGGCCTCAAAGAGACAGCCGATGCTGCCGTCCGGCAGTCGGGCGAGGCACGAATAGGCGGCTGGCCCCGGCCGGAGCATCCGGCTGACCGGCCAGGTTTGCCCTTCGTCATAGCTCATACGGACGGTCATATCCCGCCGCTGCCCGGTCTCGGCATGAGCGGGATTGGAAAAGAGCAGCCGGTTGCGGTCGTCGAGCCCACGCATTGTATAGCGTAGGAAACTGGCCTGACAGATGGGCTCAACCAACACCGGATCGTGCCGAACCGCCGACCACGTCAGCCCGCCATCGGTGCTTGTGGCGACGGCTCGCGTTGTTTTCGAACGGTCGTAGTTTCGCATGTTCATCATGAGCGTTCCGTCAGCCAATTCCACCGCCTGGCACTCGTTGACGGCCGGGCGGATGACCCCGCCCAACTGCCAGCTTGCACCGTGGTCATCACTGAAAATCACGTGGGAGTTGTAGCCGGTGGGGTCATCGGGCGAGACGAGGCTGTGATCGCAGGGGACCAGAAGACGACCTTTCCAGCGGCCCTGCGCAAGCTGGATACCGACGCCGGGACCGGTCGCATACCACCGCCACCCGGGGCGCTTCACGTCGGCGGTGATTTCTCGCGGCCTCGCCCACGTCAGCCCGTTGTCATCGCTATGTGTGATAAACACCCGGCGCGTATCCCGGCCCGTATTGGCCTTGATCTGCTCTTCGGTGTCCTGTCCATGATTCCAGGTCATGGGCAGCCAGATGATGCCGGTCGTCTGATCGACCACGGGGCAGGGGTTTCCGCAGGTATTTGCCCCATCGTCCCAGACAACCCGCGGTTCGTTCCACGTCTTTCCTCCATCCGCCGACCGTTTCACCAGCAGGTCGATGTCGCCGGCGTCGGAGCGGCTGTCTTGTCGGCCCTCACAGAATGCCAACAGCGTGCCGTCCCGGGTGGCAATCAAAGCGGGTATTCGATAGGTGTGATAGCCGTCCGTGCCGCTGACGAAAACATCGACACAGGAGGGGCCCGGCTCCGTGCTGGCCGCCCAGGCGGTACCGCACAGCACAGACGCAAGGAGCCAGAGCGTCAGGTTTGCCCCGATTCTCATGACTGTGCCCCCGTATCCGCCTGCTCGCCGGTTGTGCCGAACATATCGGCCAGCAGGCTTTGAATCCTGCTGGTTTCGTCCAGTTGGCCTCGATTGAGGACATCCTGGAGTTCGCCCCGGTCGAACCAAAGGCCGTCACCCCGACGGCATTTATCGATGAGCAGGACCGGTTCTGACCGGCCAACGATGATTTTGCCCATTTTCTTATCACAGATCGGGCACCGGCGGGGTTGTTCCGCCGCAACGGGCTCCTCGCGGAACGATTCGAGAAGATGCCTGGCCTTGGCCGCATCCTCCATGAGAAGCTCCAGTTCACCGCCGTCGAGCCAGATTCCGCCGCAACGCACGCAATGATCGATCTCGACATCGGCCAACTCCAGAGTGATCATCGCGCTCTTGCATACAGGGCAATCCATCCCGTGGCTCCAAATTCACCTGTCGTTCAAGACTCCATGTTGGTCATTATCGGCTTGGCCCGGCCTGTTTCATGACCGTCAGGCCGACCGGATGCCGGCACCATCCCACCATCCAACGGTATAGACGCATGGCTCGCCTTCATATTCAACGTGGTTCTCAGGCCGAACCGGGCCTCCGTGCGAGCACAGGCCCACGTCACTGCATCAGAAAGCTCATTGGCGGCTTCCAGACGCTGCAGGACCATGGTAATCATATGGGTATGGGGGGTCAAGCGACTCTATAGAGCAGCAGGCAAACGGAATTGCATAGAAAATTCGATGATGTGCCGATTTCCCCATCTACATCGGCCCTCTGAGAACCGCCCTATAAAATGGAAAGCCAATCCCTTACGAGGGCGGCCTGTGGGTATGGCGAAGACGCGGGCGGCGGGCGGACTGCGTCTTCGCTCTTTCGGTTTGCCGTGTTGTACATCGGCCGCCGAGAGGCCCTCGCTTCCGCCTCCAGCCCCCAAACTCATATAGCACCCGTGCAGAAAGCCGGCTCTTGCCCCACGAACGGTCATTGACGCCCCTCAACGGCAGAGTGAATGCGCCGGTCTGCCGCCCAAAAGCGACCGGATTCCCTCGCCGATTGCCGCCCCGGCACGGCAGATTTGTTCTTGACGGGCCAACCAGAAGGGTCTTAAGATGAGCCCTTCTTGTGTCGGCTATGGGCAAACGCCCCGCAAGAACAGGATGGGACAATGATCGTTGACTGTCATACACACGTTCGTTCGTTGGATGGTCCGCAGGTGGCCGAGCATCTCGCGGCCGCCGAGACGGTGGATGCGTGCATTGTTCTAGCCATGCACGATGGCTCCCGGGAGGAAACGAACAAGAAGCTGGCCGAATACGTCGCCCAGCACAGGGAGAAAATGGTCGGTCTGGCCGTGGCGGACCCCACCCAGGACCGGCCCAATGACAAGAGCCTGACCTTCCTGACCGAGAAACTGGGTCTCAAGGGAATCGTCCTCTACTGCTCAATCTGCGGCTTTCACCCGGCGCACAGCCAGGCGATGCGTCTCTATGAAGCGGCCCAGGAGATGCATCTGCCCATCTTCTTCCACAATGGCAGCCATTCGCTCAGTGCGAAGGCGATTCTCGAATACGCCCAGCCCTATCTGCTGGATGATGTGGCCAGGGCCTTTCCCGATCTGAAAATCGTAATCGGGAACATGGGCGTGCCTTTTGTCGAGCAGACCCTGTCGATGGTATCGAAACACGAGAACGTATTTGCCGACCTGACGGTCCGGCCTCGCAAGGTCTGGCAGACCTACAACATCGTGGTGGCGGCTCACGAGCGAGACGTCATGGACAAGCTGCTTTTCGGCAGCGGATTTCCCCTCGGGCACGCCGGCGAGTGCATTGAGACGCTCCTGGGGTTCAACATGCTCCTGGCGGACATGAAGCTGCCGACCGTCCCGCGGGGCAGCATCCGCAACGTGATCGAGAGGGACTCGCTCGAACTGCTGGGCATCGAGCACGAGCAAATCAAGCTTCACGAGCACAAGACCCAGCTCACAGGCCAGGGAAAACAGGATAAGTAAGCACCTATGGCGCAGAGAAGTCAGTGGGGTACCAACCTCGGATTTCTGCTGGCGGCGATCGGCTCAGCGATCGGACTGGGCAACATCTGGCGATTTCCCTATGTGGCCTACGAGAACGGCGGGGGCGCCTTTCTGATCCCTTATTTCGTCGCGCTGTTCACGGCGGGCATTCCCGTGCTCATGCTGGAGTTTGCTCTCGGGCACCACAAAGAGGCATCGGCGCCCAAGGCCTTTCGGCACATCAACGCCAAATGGGAGTGGCTGGGTTGGTGGGCGGTCCTATTCGTCATGTTTGGGATCCAACTCTATTACATCGTCATCATCGGCTGGTGCGCCAACTACATGCGTTTCTCCCTGACGATGGCCTGGGGCGACGATCCGAATGCGTTCTTCAGCGACTTTCTCGCGAAGGGGGACCCGGGCGACATCTGGGGCATTACCGGCCTGCAGTGGTCGGTCGTAGTCGCCGTGGTGATCGTCTGGCTGATCAACTGGGGCATTACCTACGGGGGCGTCCGGAAGGGCATTGAACGCGCCGTCAAGGTCATGATGCCGATCCTGCTGCTGGTCACGGTTGTCATTGTGGTCTGGGCGTTGTTTCTGGAGGGGGCCGGCAAGGGGGTCAGGCATTACGTAACGCCCGACTTCAACAGGATCACGGATTTGAAGGTCTGGATCGCCGCCTACGGCCAGATCTTTTTCTCGCTGTCGCTTGGTTTTGGCATCATGATCGCCTACTCGTCGTACCTGGCGCGCGATGCGAACATCTTCAAGAACAGTCTGATCGTAGGTTTTGCCAATAGCTCATACGAGGTTTTCGCCGGCTTTGGCGTATTCAGCATCCTGGGGTACATGGCCACGAGACAAGGCAAGGAGATCAGCGACGTCGTCGCCGAGAGCCTTGGTCTGGCCTTTGTCGTCTATCCCGAGGCCATCAGCATGCTTCCTTACGGGAGACTCTTTGGCCTGCTGTTCTTCTTCCTTCTGGCCGTCGCCGGAATCTCTTCGTCGATTTCGATTATCGAGGCCTTCACATCGGCCGTTCAGGATAAGTTCTCCTTCGGCCGAAAGAAGATCGTCACCACGATTTGCGTGATTGGCTTTGTTGGCTCACTGTTGTTCACGACAAACGTCGGGCTCTTCTGGCTGGATATCGTCGACCATTTTCTCAATCACTATGGTTTGGTCGTCGTGGGAATCGTCGAGGCCCTGGTGGTAGGCTGGCTCTATCGCACGGATCTGCTCAAAGCCCACATCGTTGCCAACCTGGGACTGAGCGGGACGCATCACAAGGTGTTCAACTATGTCGTGCTGCAACTGTGGATGTATTGCATTCGATTCATCACCCCCGTGGCACTGGGAATTGCCATCGTCCACAGCCTGATTCGAGAGTTCAGGGAGCCGTACGAGGGGTATCCCATCTCGGGCGTCATCATTCTCGGTGTCGGCTGGCTGCTGGTGACGCACATCTTCGCGTTCGGTTTGTCCGGCCTTCCCTGGCGAGAACAACCCTCCGAGTGAGCGGCGAGCCGTTACTTGGGTTTGAACCCCTTGACCCTGTCGCTGGTGTACTTGCCGCAGGCTTTCTCCAGATCGACATCGCTGATATTCGCCAGGGTGCACAGCCACGCGAGGACGTCCGCGAACTCTTCCTCGGCGTTCGCCTGGTCCTCTGAGGCGAGCGCGGTAGCGAGTTCGCCCACCTCTTCCACAAACCACATAAACGTCCGCGGCACGCCGCGCTCCTGATCCCGCGCCTTGTACCGCCGGGCAATCAATTCCTGGAATTCACGAATCTCCATTGCCTGCGCACACCTTCCCCACCATCATAAAGAACGCACTTCCTATGAGCTTTGAATTCCCTGCGTCCGACCGGGCCCGGCTTGTTTATCTGCCGCCGAGCAGGCTCGACAGTCTCGTCTTCTGGAAGACGTTCCTGGCCTGCGAGATCGCCTTGTTATACGTTTGCGAGGCCTTCTTGGCATAGGCGTCCCTGCCGGCCTGGCTGGAGAGGTTCAACTCGCCCGTGAGTGGGCCGTCCACTGCCTCAATGACCTCCAGCATGGTGATTTTGCTGGCGGTTTTGGCCAGAGAGAATCCACCCCGCGGCCCGCGCTTGCTCCGCAACACGTTGGCGCGAACTAACTGCTGCAGGATCTTGAGCAGATATTCCAGCGGAATGTCGTATTGTTTTGAAATATTCTGGGACAGCACAACGCCATCGCCCTGATTTTTCGCAATGTAGCCCACGGCCAACAAAGCGTATCCTGTAGACCTACTGACTCTCATGGTTATTCTCCTTCCATACAATCAGGATGTTACCACTACTGTTCTCAAACAATGTGTGCGAGTGGCCGGAATGCCGCATCAACAAATGCAATTCGGCCGCCCACAGCGTGTTCCGAAGTCCTTTTTCCGGCACCCTGTCACGACGTCCGGTGCCTCTTGCTTGCCCCTACATGGCCTCCCGCGCTCGGACATACCATTCAAACAGACAAGGCATGGTAAGACGGCATCATCACGGGAGTCGTATCGTAACCCCATACTGCTCGCCGGTTTCGCCGGACAGCGAGAACCGGTTCGCAAAATCGGTATTATTATCTACTGTTTGCGACAAAGAGCAAGAGATTTCTCATCAGAAAACGAAAATTTCTCCAGCCATGGGTCCGAGGATGAAAAGGCCATGTTTCCCCGGGCGGAAATGCGGGATGTTCTCAAAAAACTTGACACGACATGATGGCTCTCTTAGGATTTGCGGGTCTTGTGAATGTCTCAATGGGAGATCGATATGGCTGCGATTCAGCCGCGAATCAGTGTGGAGTATAAGGAGAATGCTACTGTGGTGGCATTTACCGATGAGAAGATCCTTGAAGAGACAGACGTCCGCGCGCTGCGCGAAGCGGTCGCGTCGGTCGTGGAGCAGGCCCCGGGAATCCACCTGGTGCTGGATTTCCGGCACGTGAAATTTCTGTCCTCGGCCGTATTGGGGCTATTGATCCGGATCAGCAAAAGGGTATATGAACAGAATGGCAAATTGCGACTCTGCAATATCCATCCGGGCATTTATGAGGTCTTCAAAATCACCCGATTGACCAGTGTGTTTGATATCTGTGAGGATGTCGAGAGTGCGACGCAGAGCCTCTCCTCTTGCGAGTGAGCGTTTGATCTCGCGCGAGGGGTATCTCGCGCGGTGCGACAAGCGCCCGGCCGAAACGAGCCAGTATGGCGATCGGGCGATTTCTCGGATCTGCAGACGGGAAGGTGGATGGCATGGCGGCTGAGACGCCGATGAAAGGTTCGGTTATCATCGATAGTAGGCCGTCCGAGCTGGGGCCGCTGCGCAGCGAAATCCTGTCGGCCCTCGAGGCCCATGGGTTCACACGGGACGACGCCTTTGCCGTACATTTGGCCCTTGAGGAGGCCTTTCTCAACGCCGTCAAGCACGGGAATAAGATGGATCCGGCCAGGAAAGTAACCATCGACTACACGGTGGACGACCAACAAGTCGAGATCCATATGACGGACGAGGGCAAAGGCTTTGACCCCGGCAACATTCCCGACCCCCGCGTGGGGAATAACCTGTACCGGCCCGAGGGCCGCGGGCTTCTGCTCATCAGTGCCTACATGCACCTCGTCGAATACAACGAGCGCGGCAACGGCGTGCGAATGATTCGCTACAAGGGGCGGCAGGCTCCGGAACAGGGCAACGCAACCGCCTGAGAAGCCGCCCTCGGCATCTGCCTAATTGGTGATTTCAGCAGCGCCCGACCCACGCCGGCTGAAATGCCTTCTCCCACGCGACTCGTTCGATTCCTTCAGCATCGCTAACGGATCCGGGGCAGCCGCGTCTACAGGCACGGCATGACTCGCGGCGTGCGGCCGACAGAATGCCCCGGCGTAAGATCCCCCATGGCCGAACTGATGACGATGCTGGAAATGTGAGGGATTCCCCGGCTGACTGACAGCTCGCCCGTGCGTCCCATAACATCCGCCAACAAGGAAAGGTCCATGCTTTGCCGGGCGGAAAACAGCCTCTACCGTCCGACCCACCCGGCCTCGGCAAAGTCCGCGCTCCCTCCGGCCGAAACTCTTGCTGTTCGTGCAAATTCGCTGTCTTTGTGAAGGAGTCGCCCGAGTGGATACATGTGATGCGATGGTTTCCGCCACCTACGTCCTCAACGAACAGATCGCCCGGGAGGTCTTCGACATCCTGCCCGAACAAGGTCCGATACTGGCCATCATGGACCGCAGCGGAAACTGCTGGCCAAGCGACTCCGAGGCGTTCACCAAACTCAACCTGAGCGAAACGCTTCTGCAGGATCTGCGGGCCAAGGTGGACGATGGGGCCGAGCCGGTCATTACCCAGGCAGGCGAAACGAGCATAACGGTGGCCCAATTGGCCACCGACCAGACAAACTGCGGGTACGTCGTCCTTGCGCTGCCTCGCTATAGTCCGGAGTCGGCCCTCACCAACATCGACCTCGTCGAGGCATTGCTCAATCAGATTACCCTGATCGCCCGGCTGATCGAGAAGACCAGCTTGCTGAACAAGGCGCACGGCAACCCCTATGGCGCCTACGGCGGATTGGGTGCGGCCTCGAACTGAATTGACGCGCCGGACGATGGATTGTCGGCAGGAAGTCATCTCCATACGGCACATGCACGCCACATAGAATGATCCAGCCGTACTCGGATATGGCTTCGCGACCCAGCCCCCAATCCTCGTCGGTGATGCACACGCTCGGGATTTTTGGGATTGCGTCGGGACACTGTGCTGCTATAATGCGGCGTGGGCATTTCGCAGGCGTTCGCGAGTGCATGAGGTCGAAACGTGTGTGGGATCGGGATAGTTGAGTGAAGTTTCAGGTTTTCCGAGATGGCAGGGCTGTAACTGATTTCACGCCGTCCGGCGCTTATCTCTTCGGCACGGACGGCATCAACATTCGCCGTGCACGAATCTCCTTCTCCGACGGCTATGTCGATTGCACCCGACCGAACGTTGAGACGGCCGGGTTGGCCCTGCTGTGGCCCATCGAAGGCTTCGGCAAAATCCTCTTGCCAACCACCTGTCTGCCCGAGCGGGATCGGCCCTATATATTGAACGTCGAGATCGCCCGTGCGAAGCTCATGCAAATCACGAATCGGCGCGAGGATTGGTCCTTCTTCGATAGCCTTGAGGGCCTGGAGGACGTTTCAAAGCAGTCGCAGGAGTTGTTCATTGAGGCGATTCAGAAGATCAGCGACGCCACGAAGGCCTCCCAATTGGCCGACGCCTCGCTCCGCAAGGCCATGGTCTACTCCGAAAAACTTGCCGTTCGGCAGGGCAAATCGCTTTTTGAAAAGCGGTGCCGCAGCCACGGGTTGGGCCGGGGCTGCCTGGGCTGTCGCGTAGACCCGAACCGGCTCACGGACTCCCAGTACCTGGAAAGACTGCTGGAATCCTCGACCTCGGTGACCCTGCCGATCAATTGGGCCCGCGTCGAGTCCCGGGAGGGGCACTTCGATTTCTCCGTGATCGATAGCTGCATGGCCATATTGAGCCGACGGAAGGTCGTGATCTCGGCCGGGCCTCTGCTGCGCTTCACCGAGGACCAATTGCCCGACTGGCTCCTCCGTTCGGGGGCCGGCTTCGAGAAGATCCGCGAGTTGGCCTACCAATTCGTCTCCAAAGTCGTGGCCCGCTACGCCGGGGTCGTCCACCGGTGGTACGTCATCAGCGGACTGAACGCTTTCAACCAGTTCAACTTCAATTTCGAGCAAATCCTCGAGATGACGCGAGCGGCCAATATGGCCGTCCGGGCCGCCGGCAGTCGGGCCGTCCGCATCGTCGAGGTAAGCAGCCCCTGGGGCGAATATTACGCCACCACGCCCAACAGCATCCCGCCCTTCGTCTACATGGACATGGTGGTGCAGAGCGGCACCAGCTTCGATGCGTTTGGCCTGCAAATGCGGTTCGGCAAGGATGAGACCGGGATGCACTTGCGTGATATGATGCAGATCTCCTCCATCCTGGACTGCTTTGCCCCGGTGGCCAAACCGCTGTACATAACCGATGTCGAGATTCCCAGCAGGAACGGCAAAGGCAAGTTTGACGTCGAGAAGGCCGGCGTATGGCACCGCAAGTGGGACCACACGCGTCAGAGCCAATGGCTGGAGCGGTTCTATAAGATCGCCCTGAGCAAGCCCTATGTGGAGGCGGTGAACCACGGCAGCCTGGCGGATGGCGCCGGGGAAATCGCCCATAGCGGCCTGCTCACGGAGGCCTTGGAGCCAAGAGAGTCGTTCAAGGCGATCAAGCGTTTGTACGCATCCATATTCAAACGATAGAGTCGGGCCGATCGTTCGGAGGGCGTCCTTTGGCAAGCGCGACGTCGAATTACCCCCTGGCCGAACACAGTCCGGCCGTACGGGCAGCCCAATCCATCGGCTTCGTCACGGGCGTGTGGGCCTGCTTTGCCCTTGCGTTGGGTTTTGCCGCCGGGATGCGCCACCGCACGGCAAATCCGCCGGCGGTATCCGCAAGCGAGAGAGTCAATCCGAACGACGCTCCGGCGAGCAGCCTGGCCAGACTGCCCGGTATCGGTCCGGCCCGCGCCAGGGCAATTATCGCTCATCGCGACGGAGTCCATGAACGAACGGGGCGACGGTCTGCCTTCAGAAACGCCCGCGACCTGCAGGAGGTAAAGGGCATTGGGCCGGCGACCGTGAACAACCTTCAGCCATGGCTTCAGTTCGACGGACCATTCCCCGACGGCGATACGTCTCCCGAGAGATAAAATCGCCGAATATCCATCAGGTTCTGCGGAATCGTGAAATCCCCGCTGCATCTTCCCGACTCTCACAACAGGCAAGCTGTATGGCGACAGAAATATGCCCCGTTCCGGCGAAATCTGGTAGAATGTAGAAGGCTCGGTTCTCAAAAGACGCCCCCCGAGGCGCGCGTTAGCAGAGGGAAAGAACCGCTACCGTCTCGAGCATGCGAAAGGGAGGAACAAGTGAACACACCTGTGAGAATTCCGGATTGGGCAGCGGTTGCATTCTGCGCTATCGCCGCACTAACGATGTGCCCTGCAAACGTCCGGGCGCAGACCGAGGCTGTTCCCGTGGTGATCAACGAGTTGCTTGCATCCAACAGTCACAACATGCCCGACCCACAGGGGCAGTACGACGATTGGATCGAACTGCACAATCGGGGCGACGCGCCGGTCGATGTCGGGGGCATGTATCTCACGGATGACCTCGACGAACCGACCCAATGGCAATTTCCCACGGACAATCCGACGCTCACGACGATCGCGCCCCAAGGCTATTTGCTGGTATGGGCCGACAATGACGTTGGCGATCCGGGCCTGCACGCGGGTTTCAAGCTCAGTGCCAGCGGGGACGACGTCGCTCTTTTCGATCGCGATGGGGTGACTCTGATTGACAGCATCCGTTTCGACCGGCAGACGACCGATGTTTCCTATGGCCGACTGCCCGATACCGTCGATACGTGGGCTCCGCTGGCGTTTCCCACACCGATGTCGCCCAACATTCGCATCTTCCAGGGCTTTGTTGAGGAGCCTGAAATCAGCCCGGAACACGGGTTCTATCAGGATGAAATCCTGGTGACGCTCACCTGCCGAACGGCGGGGGCGATGATCTATTACTCGCTGGACGGCGCCGATCCCTATCTGCCCGACCGCATGCGCCCGGGGGCGATCTTCGTCAACACATCACGTGGCGAGGTGGTCGACACCGCGGCGCTCTCGGAGGCCGTCGAAGCCAGGGGCCTGCGCGCCGCCCTGGACGTGTACGACCCGGA
>Ga0207752_1000398_pt1 | contig 20541 bp, 20 predicted proteins | sample Pon2CUnioCityCA_6_FD_187272 | JGI IMG/M metagenome (GOLD analysis project Ga0207752, IMG submission 187272) | Marine sediment microbial community from Union City, CA, USA - Pond 2C Sediment 2 (SPAdes) | ecosystem: Environmental > Aquatic > Marine > Intertidal zone > Salt pond sediment ...
ACCGTCGGACCACTTGTACCTGTCAAGCAGCAGCAGGACCATTCTGCAAAGGCAGAATCCGCCCCAAGTGCTCACCCAAGAGAACTGGCACGTGGGACCGTAGGTGGGACCGTGTCAATACTTTGACCACGTGAATCTGGCTCTGAAAGGGAATCGGCCAAATTCGGCGTGAAGAACCTCTCAGGAGATGGCACCGTCGATCCGGCATAATGGGGACCGACCCAAGCCGCGGCGCGCAACGGGCGCGCCACAAGGAGATTCGTTTCGCCTTCGGCGCGGCTTCGGCCAGCATCATAAGTCCTGTAATGACAATTGTTAATCGTTTCACGACAAGCACTTACAAACCTGGGCATCGGACTGGTTGTCTAATCTGGCGGTGTTGTAAGTGTTGAGCGGGCCGGGGCTTGTGTGTTCCGGCCCGTTTGCTTTGACGCGGACTTTGACGTACTCAGAGGGTCTTGTTTCCGCTTATTGCGCCATGCTATTCCACCGATGTATCCTGAAGGGGCCCAGGTCGAGTTCTTTGCGAACCAACTGTTCCGCTTCCTCAACCAGTTCCAGTCCGAATTTCCAGGCGTTGCTCGCCTCTTCTGCCAATTTCTCTTTCGTTGCGTCTCGGGTCGCTCTTTGTAGCGCGCCTTCCTTCAGCCGTATGAACCGTACATTTCCCCGGACTGAATGCCAGTTCTCTACGGCCTTTTTGGGCAGGACTCCTTCATTGTCAAGCATCCACTCGTTATGCTCCTTCGTGAAATCAAGGACATCCTCGGAGACACCCTGGATATATGTTGAACGAAGACCGTTGAGGATCCTCATCGTTCTTCCGAGTACTTTGGCTTTCTGCTCACCCAAGGTTTCCTTGAATCTCACTTGTCCTGCGGTACGCGCTTTATACCATGCTGTCGCTACTCCCCCAAGGGATGCACAGACTCCACCAAGCAAGACAAGCACGACATCTTTCAGCGTGTCCATTGGAAGTCTCACGATTCAGCTTCATCTCTGCGGGAGCGCCATTTCCAGATACTGCCCACATCCTGATTATCGACCAGATTTCTCTGTGGATTAACGTAGAACCCAGGAATGGACGCACGGAGTTGAATTCTGGTTGCCATAGGGGGCATTCTCTCGAAGACGTTTGTAAGGGGGCCCTGCAGTCCGAGAAGAACCGATTTGACATGCCTTCAGAGGCCGGTAGAATATGAGCGGTCCGGGTCGCTCCCGGCGGATAGAACTTGCCTGGCGGGGCCACAGGCCCCCACCTACGCCTGTGGCCGGCCGGGCCAGAAAGTAGGTGGATCATGAACAATGAAACAGAAGCGGCTTTCCGAGCGAGACTTGAAGATATGGCAGTGGCCGGCTTGCCGAGTCCATTTGTCCGGTCGCTCCTGAGCGAACGCGCGAAGTGGCGAGCGGATTTCATCGGACTACTGATGCAGCTCTTTTCCCGCGGGCGGTTCCTGCCGGCCTATTGGGAGCGATATGACCTGCCGGACTTACGAAGAGAGTTCCACGAACTTGAGCTGAGCACGGGGGTGAAGAGCCTACAGGGATTGCTCACAGATGAAGAGCTTGAGTGCTTCCGTCATGAAGTGAGCGAGGCGGCCACAGCATGGATGGTTTGGCGTGAGAAAGCTATCGTTGCGGGAGTTCTTGAATCGCTCCGGCAGACTGACCGACGGGCCAAGGATACGGCATGGATCAAATGGGTGGATGATAACCGGGCGCTGAAACAAGAATGGGATGATTTGACCGATGCACTGGACGAGCTACGACGGCGGCTGGAAATGACGGGCGCGCTGGTCGATGCGAGAAAGGCTGAGCAAGGGAGCGGGTGGCTTGGTGAAAGAGGTGAGAAGGTCGGGCCATCACCTGATGGAATCCCGGGAGAGGCTCGGGCGCTGGCTGTGCTTGTTGAACATCCGGAATGGAGTGACCTACGGATTGCCAAAGAGGCTGGCGTGAACCGGACGCAGTTGTATCGCTACCCTCGCTACCGGGCTGCGCGACAAACCGTGCGCGAGGCTGGGAGGGGAGCTATGCCGAAAGGGTGGAAGACGGCGGCAGGCGATCTCGACGCGTACGAATGATTATTCTTCTGTCGGCGCGACACTTTTTGTAACACCCAAGAACCGTAAATCCATTTCCCTCCGGCATTTATCATTTCTGAGGCGCGACACCCGCGCGACACCTGCGCCATAGGTGATGGCGCAGCAAGCGACACAACGAGTTGATTATCGGCAAAGCCCGGTCGCATGGTTCTTTCTGCTGGAGCAGGCTCGGCAACGCGGTGACTTTGAGCGCGCAGCCGAAGCGCAGAAGGAACTCCGCCGGCTTGGAGTAGATGTTCGTTACCGCCGGGCACAGGAGAGGCGACGATGAGCCGAATCACGCTTGAGCCCCTGTGTCTTTCGGCAGCCGACGTCGGCAAACTGCTCGGCATTTCCGCGCGGCAGGTGTACGCCTGGCACGCGGCGGGAACGTTGGGGCCTGTGCCGGTCAGCCTGTCTGAACGGGTGACGCGCTGGGATCGCAGGGAGATCGAAGCATGGTGGAACACCTGTCGAGCGGCCGGACGGCGGATCGGGCGCGCGGAATGGCTCGCGAGAGAAGGGGGTGCTTGATGCGACGCGCGGTTCCGAAGGTCTGGCGGATTTGCCGGTTCCGCGAGCGCTTTGAAATGACCGGTGAATACGAGCGGAAGACGGGTCTTGAATACGTTCGCCAATTCATCGGCGCCGGGGGGCTAAAGTCAACGGAATCGACGCAGTTTCTCTCACAGCTCCGGGAATTGAAGCACTACTACCCCGAGCGACACTTTCACTTTCGCGGGATCTTCGATGAGCTGCTGGCCCTGGCCGGCACGGTCGAATTGCGGTTCCGCGGCTTCCTGCTGAACAGCCGGCTTGGGGCGGCCGCGGCGCACGAGCTGGCGGCCCGGCTGGATGTCACGGTGAAGGAGATGCGTGAGGCTCTGAAAGCCTTGGAGCGTGTCGGGCTGATTGAGCGGATCGACCTGCCGACGTTCGCCGACGATCCGAGCGATGAGGCGTCCAACGATCACACAGAGCGGGACGCGACGAAACCGAGAAGCAAGCGACGTCCGCGAACAAAAAAGGCTGGAAAAGGGCGGGCGAAAGCGGTTTGTCGGAACAATTCGGAAATGTTTCCGAATCGTCCCGAAGCCTTCGCGCGAACTGAAATGGCAAATGGCAAGGGTAAGGGAAAGACTACTGGCCAAAGGCGAAAGGGCAAGCCTGAGGGCCAAGCCCCCACTTCCCCGACCACCGCCCCGCCATTGCCAGCAGGGCCACCAGAAGCCACGGCGAAGGGGCCGAGGCACTTCCCGCCAACGGCGGGGAGACAACGGACGGAGGCCCCTTCCCGTGTTCCTGAGCAGCGCAGGCACTCTCTCGCGATGGAAGAGAGACAACCCGCTATCCCCGTTGCTCGGGGCTCTGAAGGCCCGCGGATCCTACCCCTTAGACACGGTGACGCGGTGTCCCTGGGGGCCATGCTCCCCCGGGCGATGGACGGCCTTGCCCACGGCTACACGTTGCGCGCCGACGAGTTCGCTTCGGAGGTCTTCGCGTTGCTACAGGGCCCCTTCACGGCCGACAGCCGCGAAGGGCTGCGGGAGCGGGGCAACTACCGCGCGGCGCTACTGGACGCCATCGACGCCGGCCTGTCACCCCCACAGCTTGATGAGCTGATGAGGAAGGGCCGGACGGACGCGGGCCGGATCGCCAAGCATCGACGGCGATACTATCGCAATGGCGGTTCGCCCGAGCAATATTGGCGCTTCCTGTTCAATAAACACCTGAATTCACGTCGGGGCCTTTCGGTCACAGCCCGGCAGAAAGCGGGGGCCGGCTGATGAATATCGAGGAACACGTGAACAAGTTACAGGCCGATGCAATGCAACTCCGTCTCACCGTCGAGCGGCTGGCTCACGGTGTCGATCACAACACGGTCGAGAGTCGGGCGGCGGCCACACTCTACAAACGGGCCCGGCGAGTAGCGCGGGCCTTCCTCACGCGCGCCCGGGGACATCAAACGCGGGCGATGAATCGCAGTCGGAAGCTGGCTGAGTATCGGACGGCCTGGCTTGATCTTGAAAGGCGGCGAGAAGATCTGGTTTGGCGATCGCGGGGGCAGTATGGCAAGGCCCTGCAAGGAGTGAAAGTGGACCTGCGGTCGATCAAAAGGACTATGGATCAATGGGCGACTGAAGGTCAGGCAGAGAAAGGAGCTGGCGATGCCGAGTGAACCTTCACCACAACGCCTTTTCTGGGATGTCACGCCGAGGCGGCCGGCGCCATCGAGTCGTGTCATCGAGCAACAGACCGAGCCGGGCAGCAAACAGAACGACCCTCTGCCGAGTTTTCTGGCGGCTGACTCTTTGAAGAAAGCGGGCACTTGGCATCGGCAATTGTGGACGGTCTATCGCGGACTGCGGCGGTTTCCCGGACTGACGGCAGCCGAGTTAACCGAACGGCTGGGCCTGCGGGATCGGTATATCTGCAATCGCAGGCTCCCAGAGCTTCGGGATCGTTTCAAGCTCGTCTGTAACGGCCGGCAGAGACGATGCACGGTGTCCCCCGCGCGGCGACTTTCTCAGACGTGGTACTGTTCCCGGCCGTTCTTCCCCAAGAACGCAAGCCGGGGCAAGATCTCAGCACCAGCGCGGCCGGTCCGCGCGACAGCGCCCGCGACGGCAGCGGGCGCCGAGGCCCCTGTCTTGACCGTCGAGGAACGTCAACGGCTTCGCCGCAAGCTGGCTGCCGAAGGCCACACCTGGGCCGATGAGTACACGGTCGCGTCTGCTTCTCCGGAGGTTTCATGATAAATCGAGTGTCATCATCACCCGGGGGGAGGGGGGCAAAATCACGCCGGATCGCCCGGCGAAAGACCGGCGGTCACCCCGCGCGTTTTTTTCCACGGGTTTTGAGGGGGGGGTAGGGAATTGGCGGAAAGTCGAACGGTTTGCGCAAGCTGGTCCTGTGAAGGGCCCAGATTGCCTCAGAGGTAAGTTATTGTGGGGTCGTAAGTTATGATCGACCAGAACGCGGCTGCGGGCTCGGAAACGGCTGTCCTGGGGGCAAAGACGCGTGCCTGTGCGCGTGCAGATTGCGGGGCCCTGTTCTGCGCGATCGATCCACGCGGCGGGCGAAAATACTGCAGCGCCAGATGCGGCCATACGGAGAAGATCTCGCGGACGCGCCGGGGCCGGCGGGTGTGGCGAGGTACGGGCCGACAGCCTGTCTGTCGAGGGTGCGGTGGCACGATTGATCCGCCCGGGGCCAAGGGCGGCCGGCCGGCCAAACTGTGTAATTCGTGCCGCAAGGGCACGGTCAAGGGGGCGTCTTATGAACTGCGAGAGGCATAGCGTCACCGTCACGACGAGCGACGGGTCCGGGACGGGCTACAGTGAATCCGCCATTGGCGAAATCGAGCAAATTCGCTACGTGCCCGATGATACAGCGGCATTCGACGCGAGCATCAACGTGGCGGTCACATTGGAGGATACCGGGGTCGTCGTCTGGACGGAGGCGGCCTTTGATGGCTCCGCGGCTGCTACGCGGCGACCGGCGCACGCGTGCCATTCAGCGGAAGACGGCGGGGGCTTGACCTACGATGGCGCGAACCCGGTGACGGATGATGTTGTCGTCGCCCACGAGCGAATCAAGATCGAGGTGACAAACGCCGGGGCCGGCAGCCGGACCGGAACGTTTGAGATCTGGGTAGCCTGAAAGGAGTCGTTATGACGATCAAATCAGTAGACAACTTTCTCACAGTGAAAACCGTCAAGAGCGGCAAGCTCACGGCCGTGGCGAGTACGGCCGGGATCGACCGGGACGGCGAAGTCGTCCTGCCGATTGCTTTCCTGAATCGACTCGACCGTTACCGGGCCAACGCGGTAATCCTGGCGGCGCACACACACCGGACGGGCGACGGGACACCGACCATCATCGGCCGGGCCGACAGGATCGCCGTAGAGGGTGATGCGCTGGTCTTTGAAATGACCTTTGCCCAAATCCCGATTGCCCGGCAATGGCAAAGTCTCTTTGAGCAAGGCTTCGCCAAGGCTTTCAGTATCGGCTTTATCCCCATTGACGGCGGCTTTGAGCAGCGCGACGGTCAAACCGTCTACGTTCACACGGAGGTTGAACTGTTGGAAATCTCGGCTGTGGCCGTCCCTGCGAATCCCGAAGCCTTGCGACGCGGCATGGATACCGGGACACGGCAGCGCGTCACATCGTCGTGCACAAGCATGGCCGATGAGTTTGAGCGGATCGCCCTGGGGATCGCCGTCACCGACGAAGACAGGGAAGCGGTACGGCAGGCGGCCCAAGGCATTCGCGATGGGTACATTCGGGACTGGCAGGCGCAAGACCTGCTCCGCAAGGCAAAGGCGCAGCGGTCGCGCGCAGGCGAGCAGCAGCTCGCGGACGCGGTCGAGAAACTCTGCGCGAGTGCGGCCGGAAGTGGCCGTTCGTAGCAGTACCCCGCTTTGCGCTTGGCGGTAGCCGGCCCTGGCGGGCAGAGATCGAATGGCAATGAAATGTCATCATACATAGAGGATTGAAAATGGATGCTTTAACGAAGACACTGGAAACGATTCAGCGAGTCCAGGGGACATTGGACAATCGCCTTGTCCCCCTGGAGCGACAGTTAGCCGAAATCCAAGGGATCGACGAGAAGCTGGCCCGTCTGGACGGGCTCATTTCGACCGTCGAAGAGTTAAAGGCCCTTCTGCGATGCGGGGCCTTTGTGGGTGACGACGGGGGCTACGAGGGGGCTTTCCCGAACGAGCAATCCGCCAAAAACTTCGGCTTGCTCATCATCGGGACCGTCGGCAAGCAGCAGTGGGCCCTGGATCGGCTCGCGGATACGGGCGTTGCCGGCAAGGCGATGGCCGAAGCCGTCAATTCGACCGGGGGCAGCCTGGTCCCGACAGAGTTTGTTCCTATCGTCATCAAGCTCGTCAAGAAATACGGCGTCTTTCGCCGGAACGCGCGCGTCGTCCCGATGATCTCGGATAAGCAAAGTTGGCCCAAACTCGACGGCGATGTCACGGTTTACGCACCGGGCGAGGGCGGCGGAATCACGCTGAGCGATGTCACCTTCACAAACGTCAACCTGATCGCGACCAAATTCGCCACGCTGACCTGCATCAGCAATGAGCTGGCCGAAGATGCGATGCCGGAGGTCGGGGAGATCGTCGCGGACTCGATCGCGCGCGGCTTCGCCAAAGCGGAAGATGAAGTGGGCTTCCTCGGGGACGGCACGAGTACCTATTTCGGGATGACGGGGATCACCGGGGCCTTGCGGGCTGTCGATTCGACCATCGCCAATATCGCCGGCCTCACCGTCGCCAGCGGCAACGCCTACAGTGACATCGTTGTGGGTGACTTCAACGGGGTCATCAAGAACTTTCCCGATTACGCGGACATCGAAGGCGACGTCAAGTGGTATATGTCACGGTCCTTTTTTTGGGATGTGGTTGTCCCACTGATCGAGGCTACTTCGAGCGAGATCCCCACGATCGGGAGTCCGCTTGACGTGCAGCGCGGTCCCCTCAAGGCCCTGCGCGGCTACCCGGTCGAGTTCGTGAACGTCATGCCGAGCACAGAAGGCAATTCGCAGATCTGCGCCATTCTGGCAAATCTGCGGATGGGCGCCTATCTCGGGGAGCGTCGGCAGATGCAAGTGGATCAAAGTCGGGACGTCTATTTCTCGACGGACCAGCTCGGTATTCGCGGCACGGAACGGCTGGCGGTCAACGCGTTCGGCGTCGGCGACACGTCGGACGCCGGGCCGATTTCGGCGTTGATTACGGCGGCAAGCTGAGTTCCATGATGGCCTGGCCGTCTTCCAGCGACGGCCGGGCGTTTCCCTTCAGGCCGGCGGGCCTCTCCAACCCGCCGGCCTTTATACCGAACGCTGTCGGGGTGTTTCAGGGGGTCTTATGGGTCAGGTGGAATTGAGATCGTCGATTGTAGGAGCTCTGGCGCAGCCGGATTTCGGCCGGCCTCTGCGAAGATCCCGGTTTCGCCAGCGCGGATGCACAGGAGCGGCCCTGAGCGACGATCCGGCCCAAGCCCGTCCAACGGACCAGGCCGGAGGCCGTTCGCTTCACAGCGGCTACGCTACACGGCACGGCGGGCAAGCTCGCGGGCGGCTCGGGCTTTTTCCAGCGGCCGGGAGAAATTGCTTGACGGCCGGCTGATGGATCGGCAGAATGTAGAGCATGAAACCAGTAAACGACATCAAGACTTCAAATCCAAACTTCATGGCCGGGGGTAAGGTCTGTCCGCAAGGCTGGCCGCGCTTCAGTTTACTGGGCGTCATTAACTCCCCCGGCCGTCTTTTCAAGAGGTGTCACTATGGAACCAGTAAAGCACACCACACCACAAGCGGAGAAGCCTCAGACTGACTTTGAGGCGACACAAGAACACGTCCTATCGGCGGTGGTCGATAAGATTCTCGCGGAGGTCGAACGGCTGAAAGAGCCCTTGCGGCGCGAGGCCCTGCAGAAGGCCCTGGCGAGTCTCACGGATCGATCCGACGAGGCGGAAAGTCTGCGCGTCGAAAAGGCGAGCGGTCCGCTTGTCCCCCTGGTCCGATGGCTGCTCGGCTGTTCGCGGGAGCAGAAGGTCGCAGCGGTCCTGGCCGGCCGGCTCCTGGACTGCGACGTTGCGGAGGCCATCCGCGATGCCGGCCTCTATGATGGGCAGATCGGCCACGCGGTTTCACGCTCGTGGACCGATGAACTACTTGGCGACCTGGAGCAGTTGAACGAACGCGAACTGCTTGCCTTTGTGGCCGGCCTGGACACCGGCGTGAGTTGAAGTCCACAGGCTCGGGGGCCGGTCGCGCGGGTATCCGGCCGGCCCCTTGTCCGATGAAAGGTGGTGACGTATGAACCTGTATCGACCGAAGTTCAAAGATCGGAAGACCGGGGAGCTTCGCGAGTGCCGGCGGTGGTATTTTGACTTGAAAGATCACCATGGCACACGCCAGCGGTTCGCGGGTGACACAGACAAGCACACAACGGCAGAGTTCGGCCGGATGCTCGAGGATCTGGTTCGTTGCCGCAAGCGGAGAATTCAGCCGGCCGACAAGCTATGGACCTGGCTGATGGGCCTGCCGGCAGACGTGCAAGCCAAGCTCGTGAAGCTGGACCTGGCGGATAAGCGGTGGTTCACTACGCTGTCGCAAGGCGAGCGGCTGTCCGCATGGGTCGACGATTTCGAGGTCTGGCTGAGAAGCAGCAAGGCCCGGAGCGGCTATCACCGCAACGCGGGGCACGTCCAAGTCACGATGGGCAGGATCCGCGCGATCGTGGCCGGCTGTGGTTTCAAGACTTGGGGCGACATTCGCAAGAGCGCCGTCGAGACCTACCTGGGCGGTCTCTCTGTCGCCCTGGCAACACACAATGGCTACATCAAGGCATTCAAGCAGTTCTGCACGTGGATCGTTCGCGACGGCCGGGCCGAGTTCTCGCCAGTGCAATACCTTGACCTTGTAGCGGTCCCGGACAAAGAAAAGCGTCGGCCCCTGGGCGCCGACGAAGTCCGCAAGCTGCTGGCGGCAACCGCGAACGCGCCAAAGCGCTACAACATGACCGGGATGGAGCGGTCCGTTCTATATCTCGTGGCGATTGAGACAGGCTTTCGGCGAAACGAGCTTGCCCACTTGACGGCAGGGAACTTCCACTTGGGCAGAGCGGACAAGGCCCACGTGTATCTGCCAGCCGAGTTCTGCAAGGATCGACGCGACGCCACGCAGGCTATCACGATGGCCCTGGCTCGCCGTCTGGCGAGCTTTCTCGGATCGAAGGATCCAACGGATAGGGTCTTTGCGCTGCGGACGCCCAAGACGGCCCTGATGATTCAACGGGATGCAGCCGGAGCGGGCCTGCCTATCGTGGACCACGAGGGCCGGGAGCTGGTCTTTCATTCTCTCAGACATACCTTGCGAACGGAGCTTGAGCGCGCCCGAGTGTCCGACGGCGTTTTGGACAGGATCATGCGCCACAGGCCGCAGGGTGTCGGCAAGCGCTTTTATCGGCACGTGAGCGACTTCGAGATCCGCGAAGCCATTGAGCGGTTGCCGGAGTATCCGTGGCCGGGTGAACTTGTGCAGCGGCAAGCGAAGAAAGCGGTGTCCTGATGTCGAAAACTGATTCTGCTTTGACGCCCACTTTGACATATCAAGCGTATTTCCATGCGCTTAAAGGTTCTTGTTGCACAGAGCCCATCTGCGGTATTGGCTCAGAAATACGGTTTTCTGGCTGATATGCCGCTTTCTGTCGTGAGCAGCATTAGACTGGTTGTCCGATAACCCTTGCCTTAGAAAACTCACCACGCGGCCCTATGGCGCGTCCTATCCTCATGCATGGCGGGGGGTGGAGCAGGCGAGGTCTGTAACGTCTGCTGGCGGGCCAACAGTACGCCCGAATGAGCTTGCCGCGGCCCGTCATCCTGGCTCACACTTCATCAGGCGATTTAGCTGGCGGCCCTGGGCTGAATTGCTCTCGGAGTGCCCTCAAATTGCCCTCAAAACACGTCACGAGATAGTAAGAAACCGTGGGAGTACAGCAAATCAGCGAGAGAATCTAAATCCTTGTCATTCGAGGAGTTGAACTGCAAATGCAGTCCCTGTACAAGCTTGCAGAAAGAGGGCAGATCGAATCCCGCCCTCTCCGTTAGTTGTGTCAAGCGATGACGAGTGGTCCCTGTTGTGACCTAAAGTACCGACCGGTGGGGTGTTGCGCCCATCCTGGTTCTTCAAGGCTTCTGATCGAGCCTGGAGATTCATTGCAGTCTGCGGACATTCGGGGCAGACCGCAGGTGTCAATCCACGTGTCCATTTAACCCCTCGAATCACGTTGGGAATGAGTTCCTTGCCGTTCAGGCGGCGCCTCCGGAGGGGAATTCTCTTGCCTTCCGGCCGGGAAAAGTCGTATAATAATAGGGGAGGCTGGAGGACCAACAAGGGTGATGAACGTGCTCAAATCAGTCTGCTTTCTGGTGGCCGTCTTGGTGGTCACGCAGGTGGCCTTCTCTGAAGAACCGGTGCATTTCGATGACGCCAACCTCAAGGCGGCGGTCGAAGCCGAGCTGGGCCGGACGGATCCCACGCCGGGGGATATGCTCGCTCTCACGGAACTCCGCGCGGCCGGCAGCGACATCATTGACCTCACGGGCATCGAGTATGCGTACGATCTGGAAGACCTGGACCTGCACTCGAATGACATCAGCGACGTCTCCCCGCTCTCCGGACTGACCGGTCTGACGAGTCTGAATCTTCGCGGCAACGACATCGGCGATGCTTCGCCTCTGGCGGCCCTGATCAACCTGACGCGGCTGGATTTGGATTGGAATCGGATCAGCGATCTGGCGCCGCTCGCCGGCCTGGTCAACCTGACGGCCCTTCAAGTGGAACTCAATGACATCAGCGACCTTTCGCCGCTCGCGGGGCTGACCAATCTTACGCAGATGGATCTCGAGTGCAATCACATCAGTGACATCTCGCCGCTCGCGGGGCTGACCGGCCTGACGGCCCTGGAACTGGATGAGAATCAGATCAGCGATATCTCGGCGCTCTCGGGCCTTACCGCTCTGACGCGCCTGTGTCTGCAGTCCAATCAGATCAGCGATCTTTCACCGCTATCGAGTCTAACCAGTTTGACGACGCTCGTGATGCCGGACAATCGGGTTGCCGATGTCACGCCGCTGTCGAGTCTGGCCAATCTGACGTGGCTAAGCCTGAGTGAGAATCAAATCAGCAGCCTCGCGCCGCTGACCGGCCTGGCCTCTCTGGCACGGCTGTACCTGGCCGACAATCTGATCAGTGATATCTCCCCCCTCTCGGACCTGTGCAATCTGACGCTCCTGTCGCTGGACGGGAATCCGCTGAACGCGGACGCGTGCGTCCTCTACATCCCTCAAATCGTAGCCAATAACCCCGGTCTGACGCTCTACTGCGACGCCTGTACCGAGAGTGGCACGCTCACGATCTCCGCAACCGCCTACGGCTGGGTGGCAAGTCCCGGGGCCGGATCGTTCGAGTACGATCGCGGGACCGTCGTGTCCATCGTGGCGGCAGCGATGAGCGGCTCGCGTTTCACGGGTTGGACCGGCACCGCCGTCGCGGCGGGCAAGGTGGCGAATCCGAGCTTCGCCGACACGACCGTCACGGTCGACGGCGACTATACTCTCCAGGCAAACTTCGAACCCGAGGATGATCCGGAGCAGTACGAGCTGATCGTAATCGCGAGCACGGGCGGCTCCGTGTCCGAGCCCGGCGAGGGTGTGTTTGCGTACGGCAGCGCCACAACCATATCCATAACCGCACGCGCTCATAGCGGGTATCGCTTCTCGCGCTGGACGGGCACGGCCACCAACGCCGGCAAGGTGGCCGATCCCGCAGCCGCAAGCACGACAGTCGTGGTGGACAGCAGTTATGAGTTGCGCGCCACCTTCACCCCCTTGAGCTCGTCGGCCCTGCAGCTCCTCGCTCCCAACGGTGGCGAGACCCTCGCGGCGGGCAGCACGTTTCCCATCCGCTGGCTGGCGCAGGGCGACGCGGAGATCGTGAGCATCGAACTGACCCTGGATGAAGGCTCCACCTGGAGACGCATCGATCTGTGCGAGGTGGCCGCAAGCTCGTACGATTGGCCCGTCCCTTGGGTCGATTCAGACCGCTGTCTGATTCGCATCGCGGCCGACGACAGCGCCGCGCTCTTCGATACCAGCGATGCCTGTTTCAGGATTCGCAAGCCGCTCGGGCGCACCTGGTACGTCGATGCGACGGCCGTCGGTAAAGGCGACGGCATGCGTTGGGACAGTGCCTTCCTTCATCTCCAGGAGGCGCTGGCCCAGGCCTCGGACACCGACGAGATTCGTGTGGCCGAAGGCTTGTACTGGCCGGACCTGGGCGGCGGCCAGACGCCCGGCGACCGCACGGCGAGTTTTCAACTGCCGGACGGAGTGAACCTCTACGGCGGATTTCCGTCGGGCGGCGGCACATGGGATCAACGCAATCCCTCTGTGCACAAAAGCATCCTCAGTGGGGACATCGGCGTTCCCCACCTCACAAGCGACAACAGCTACCATGTAGTCACCGCAACCGGCGCAGGCCGCACGAGCATCCTCGATGGTCTTGTGATTATCGCGGGTTTCGCGAACGGCAACGGGGCGTATATGGACGGTGCGGGCATATACAACCTACACGGCAGCCCACTCGTGAGGAATTGCACTCTTGTGGCGAATGCTGCTGCCGGCGCCGGCGGCGGGGCCTACAACAGCTACAGCAATCCCGCGTTTATCAACTGCGTCTTTAGCGGCAACACCGCCGGCGATTGTGGCGGCGGCGTTTACAGCGAACAGGGTGATGTGACCGTCACCAATTGCACCTTCACCGCCAACCACGCGATCTGGCGGGCCGGCGGCGTCTTCGACCGGACGGGCACGACCACCCTGACCAATTGTATCCTCTGGGGTAACAGTCGCTTGAGCAAAGGCAGCTACGACGAGCTGGCCCAGGTCTCCGGGGATTCTCCCCTGACGATCAACCACTGTTGTATCCAGAATTGGACGGGCTCCCTGAGGGGCGATGAGAACACCGCGCAAGCCCCGGCCTTCGTCGATGCGGATGGGCCGGATGATGTGGCGGGCACGCCCGACGACGACCTGCGGTTGCAGGCAGGTTCACCCTGTATTGACGCCGGCGACAACGCGGCCGTGTGGCTGGAAACCACGACGGACCTACAGGGCGAGCCGCGCATTGTCTACGGTGTCGTAGACATCGGCGCCTATGAGCACGGCGAGGTTCCAGCGCGATAGTCTGCAATCTTGCGTCTTCCAGGGGCAACGATCACTTGGACAGAAAGGCTGAGGGCAGTTTGAGTCGAGCACAAGCGTATGAGGCGCAGGCGCAGAAAAAAACCCTCCGATGTGCGGGAGGGTCGGGGATACGGAATTGTAACACGCAAACCTGGGCGGGGTGTGAGCCGCCTACGGTTTCTGAGACCTTCTTTCCGTTTCGTCCGCTTTCTTGTGGACGGGCTCCTCGGCTTTCTCCACCGGCTCGTTGTTGCCACCGCCCAGCTCCTTAGCCTCAGCTTCGGCCTTCTGGGCCTTCTCCCGCTGGATGGCGTCGTAGATTTCCCTCCGGTGGACGGGGATGCACTTGGGGGCGGTGATCCCCAACCGGACTTTGTCTCCGCGGACGTCGACGATCGTGATCTCCACGTCGTCGCCGATCATGATGGACTCATCTCTTTGTCTGCTGAGCACCAACATCGTTAACTCCTTTTGTCGGCTGGTTTTGCAAAATTCTTACGAAAGGAAGAATTTCTTTGTTCGTTTTGCCGATCCGATCGTTTTTTCAAATATGCGGCGGCTCCAAGAACTCAGGGTCCTTGGTGCCGCTCCGTCCTCCAGGCGTTCAGGACATCTATATTTCGGCTAATTTTGGGGGGGGAACCAGACAAATTCAGTTTTCTTTCCGCTCGCCGGTCCTACTATGGGACGTTATCGACGTAAGTCCTTTTGATGTAGTGGCTTAGTTGTAGTCTCGACGGCGAAAAAAGTCGGGGCAGCGGGTGGTTATCCGGCACTCCCGTGCTTTCGCCAGTACTCGTACCGTATCGCCAGCCAGTATCCGAGGACACAGCCGATAGCGCCGAGGGCGATGAGTTGGACTGGAAGAATGGCACAGACGCTATGCGGGAAGAACGTGGCGGGGCGGGTCTCGGCGAAGCGCTGGACGACCTCAGCCCTGCCGTATACTGCCTCCGCGAAGCCGATGGCGAATACGGAGGCAATCGCTGGCCAGATGTAGCTCAGATTGAGGAACTTCTTGACCGCGAATGCCGAGACGGCAAAGGCCGCAATCACGGCAAAGAGAATCTGACCGGCCGCCGGCTGAGTGGCCATGATATTATCGGAACCTATGAGGTCCTGGGCGAACACGCCTACAAAGAAATGGGCAACGAGCACGGCGACAACGAGGGCGGTCAGACCGTGGATACAGGCGTTGGGATCGAGGCGCCACTTCTTGCCGATGACGTCAACGGGCTCGGCGAGGACGGATCGGACGTACTGGGCGCCCAGGACGCCTGCAAAACCCGCCGCGACGATCAGCAGCCAATAAACCGGCTCCAAACGTAGCGAGTGCAGCAGGGCCTCACGTTCATGAGTTTCCATGTGGCGCTGAGTCAGGGCTTGCATGGGGCCGGAACGGCCCGCCCAGACGGCCAGGCCGAAGGGCACCGCCAGGATGCCGATTTCACGCCCGTGAGGCCAGGCAATGAAGTAGCTCGCAAAGCCGACGGCAAATGCCAGAGCGAGCAGGACCATCGTCCCCAAAGGACTTATGCTCCATGCGCGCACGGGCAGCATAGGGTCCTCCGGTGCGGCCAACGGCCAGGCCAGAATCCCGATAACGATCATGCCCAACGCCGCCACCGCAGCGATCCTCAGCTTGTCAATCCATGACAGTTCCATAAGTGCGTCTCCCAAAGAATACCTTACGCTATCACCGAGAGCCAATGTTGTCAACCTCACGATGCAGTCAGGCTGCACGTTCGCAACCATGGGAAAGCCACGTTAACCATGAGTCCCTCGCATCAGCCGACTTGACGTTGGCGAATCGGGGCCGGCGCTGGCGGCTGTCTCCGGGATCTCGAGTCAGGACCGGCGAGCCAGTGAACGGCATTCATCGTGACCGTCAAGGTGTCGGTCCGTCGGGCACGGCATTTGAATCCGGCATGAGTTCATCGATGTGGTATCTCAGTTCATAACTGTCAGGTCCGGATTGGCGAATGAGTGCCCACCCGATCTCCAAGGAATTGAGGATCCGCGTCACTCTTTCCGGCGATACACGCATCTCTTCGATGATCTCTGCTTTCGTCGTAGTCCCGGTTGCTATGTGCCTCAGGATTTCCATTCCCTCGATACCAACGCCGAGCGATATCGCGGCTGTTCGTGGCGGTTGTTGGGCTTGTGAAAAGTACTTCTGACCGTTGGCCTGAAGAGTTCCCGGTTCGCTCAGGAGAATGGTCTTCTCCCGGACCATTCCAACGACGTGGTCCGCCCCTATCTCTATTGGTTTGCAGCGTTTCACAAGATGAAGCAGGTAAGCCTGGGACTGCGATCCGGAAATCCAACCATCGTGCGGAGCCACAAGGACGATATCCTCCGGGCCTTCCAGGAGAGGGTTCAGCCAGGTAACATCCGGATCCTGGGTGGACTGAAGTTGCCGCAATGCAAACATGTAGCCCGAGAATGATCGTGGGCCATCATCTGTAGGACGCCATGTCGCATGCGTCAGGGCCACTGGCGATCCTCCGGCGAAGCTGGGGCGAATGGGCAGAAAGCAGGCGAGTACAACGGCCAGGACGACCGCGCCGTGGAGGACACGCTGGCCCCATCTTTGGACGACTGCTGCTTCTGCCAGGGTCCATGCCGCAAACAGCCCAACGAACATATAGAAGGGCACAAGGTATTTCGGTGTCACGATCGACGCAATGGGATAGAGAAGCACGGCCAACGGACAGACGATCAACAGGTCGAACCATCTTCGGTTGCGTATCGTGCAGCAAAGCCTCCAGACAGCACTCGTCGCTACTGCGATCCAGACGAATAGGTTGATGCCAATCAGGCTGAGAAGGATTCTCTCGCTGAGAGATCGATCAAGAACTCCGCCGCTGCCGACGACTCTGTCATGTTCCAGGAATGTGGTAAACAAAGCACCCGGACTGAACAGTCCGCACGGATACCCGACTGCGAATACGATCGCGCTGCCGGCAACGAAGGCCAGGTTGTTTCGCCACAGGCCGGAGGAGTCGGCTCGAATCATCAGAAACATGCACATCGGATACATCAAGGCGAAATCGAATCGGCACAGACAAGCCAGGGCAAGGCATGACCCGGCCGCAAGGTCGCGAGCGATGCTTCGCTTGTGCCTGGGGCCGCCAATCCAATCTTCGCAAGTGAGCCAGATCGCCACCGAGGCAAACACGAATCCAAAGACTGTGGAGTTCATGTATATGGATCCGAACAGAAATTCCGGAACGAGCAGGACGATACCGACGAGGACAGGTGCGCTGAGCTTCCGTGAACTGACCTTCCGCAAGGCGCCGAGCAGGATTGTCATACCGGTTGAGCCCAGAATCGCAGGAAGGAACATGCACAGGTATACACTGCCGGTCAGCCTATACATCATGCGAATGATCAGGTACGTAAGAGGTTGCCAGGCGAACCGGTAGAAAGGGATGTCGCCTTCAATCGCATCCTCATAGAACACGCTGCCCAGTGTGATCTGGATGCCATCCCAGTCGCCTCCGGACAGATTGACCAGGGACATTGTGAGAAGTAGGAAGAACACCAGTACCAGTGCACTGTCGCCGAGGTGGCTTCTACCCGCTGAATCAGCTATGCTTCTCGTATCCATCTGCCTCTTCCCTTGCGGGATTCGAGCGACCATTCATTGCCCATCGACTACGCCGATCTTCCACCGTTGTATCGGTAGAATCGGACACATCGGCCAAAGAAATTGCTGGCACAAGGGGACAACTTCTCTTCAGGAGAGCGAAGCAATCCGGGAGTTCCTGCAGGATCTATGCGCATCTCATCCTGTGGTCAGGTTATGTGAAGGGCGGGCGCGCGGACGCCGAACGTTGACGGGTGGGGCCCGGCGGCGTATGCTGGACAGGGGCCATGGGTAATTCTCGCGTCGCGGCGAGGAAATCAGGGACGCCATTTGTCAGGTCGATCCATTGGGGACGGGCGGAGAGTTGTATGAAGATTCTTGCTGTTGTTGGCAGTCCGCGGAAGGGCGGGAATACCGATATCCTGGTCTCGAGTATTGCCGAAGGGACGCGGGCCGGCGGAGCGCAGGTGGAGATCATCCGTTTGGGTGATCTTCACATTCGCGAGTGTGACGGTTGCCACGCCTGCTGGCGGGGCCGGCCGTGCAGTAAGCAGGATGACATGGGCGGGCTCTATCCGAAGATTGCGGCCAGCGACGCGATCGTGTTCGGGACGCCTGTGTACTGGTATGGGCCGACGGCGCTGATGAAGGCGTTCATCGATCGCTTCGTGTACTTCAACTGCGAGGCGAACCGGCCTATGGTGCGCGGCAAGCGAGCGGCGGTGGCCGTCGTACTTGAGGAAAAGACCGAGGCGACCTGGCGGCCGGTCGTGGAGTTCTTCGAGAAGAGCCTTGCCTACCTGGACATGGAATTGGACGGAACGATCGTGGTGCCCGGGGTGGGGGAAAAGGGAGCGATACGCAAGCAGCCGGAGCGACTTGAAGAAGCGCATGTTCTGGGAGAAAAGCTCGCAGGTCCTGGTTGATCCTTTGGAGATCACCGCCGGTCGGGCCGCCAAATCCCAAGTCACGCTCTGTACAACAGGCGTGCTCCGTGTGTATCCTACATCCGTCGCAATACGTTGCACGCAAAGTAAAGAGCGCTCCATGGACAGGCAGAAAGCGTTTACGCTGATTGAACTGCTGGTGGTCATCGCCATCATCGCGATTCTCATGGCGATCTTGATGCCCGCGCTAAAGCGGGCGCGCGAGCAGGGCCAGCGAGCGGCCTGTCTGAATAACCTCAAGCAGTTGGCGCTGGCGTGGATCATGTACGCCGATGAGAACGACGACAAGGTCGTCAGCAGCGAAGCGGGCGGAACGTGGAGGGATCAGTTCGGCGAGCCCTGGGTGGGAGTCACGTGGGCCGGCGATTACACACAGGGTGGCCAATTGCCACCGGGCGATCAGATCGAGGGTATCAAGGAGGGCGCCCTGTGGCCGTACGTGCGGGAGACAAAACTCTACCAGTGTCCGACAGGCTATCGCGGCGAGTTGATGACGTATGCGATGATGATAGCCAGTAACGGACGCTCCGTGGACGGCAGCCCGGTCTTCAAGAGGAGGATTCTCGTGCCTCAGCCGGCCGAGAGGCTGCTGTTTATCGACGAGGGGCTCTCCAGTCCGGACGCATACTCAACGCGCTACACCACGCGGGAATGGTGGGATCAGCCCGTCACGCGCCACGGCGACGGGACGACCTTCTCCTATTACGACGGGCACGCCGACTACCACAAATGGACGGGCGTGGAGACGGTCAAGAAGGGCAGGACGAACGTCCGGTCCCATCCGGGCATCTGGGGCCCGAGAACCGAGGAAGGTATTGCCGACGTCCAGTGGGCGCAGATGGGAATCTGGGGCCGACTGGGCTACACGCCATAGGTTGATTCATATCCGCGGCTCTCGCAGCCAGTTCACGTCATCCGTTTGTTCCTCCCGCCATCAGTGCCTATACTTTACAGGGGTGCTATTCTGCGGATCTTCCGGCAGAACGCGTTCGACGGCACTCAAGAATTCGAGCAGATGGGGAGGCAGTGATGAAGACGCCCGATGTGACCGGCCTGAAATACGTCGCGATTGGTTTTGCGTGCCTCGTGATTGCGCTGGCAATCCTGCGGACGCTGGGCCTCGAGAATCACACACTGCCTGTTACGGGGGCCATCCTGTTCTCGGTCCTGGTGGCTGCTACACGCCAGAGCGGCCGACGCCATGCGTCCAGTACATGAGTTGACAATAGTCCCCCTCGGAAGGTCAACGTAAGTGCCGATCATCGCACCGGTGCACCGTTTGCCGGTTGCCCGGTACGGCAGCGTCAATACGGAAGGGCTTTGTAGTTGTGGCCAGGCACAAGGCCGCGGCGGTCGTCGAGCGGGCCCTTCGCATTTCTGAAGTTCACCGCCACATCAAACCGCTCGGCGGCTGGCCAGAACTGATAGACCCCGAAGTGCAGGTGCGGCTCGCCCAGGGTGTTGCCGGAATTGCCGCTGGAGGCGATGCGTTGGCCGCACTCAACGCGGTCGCCCTCTCGTACGAGCACGCTGCCTTGTTGAAGATGCCCGTAGAAGGCGACGGTGCCGTCTTGGTGTTCGATGAGGATGTGGTTGTGTTGGCCGGGATCCTGCTCGGCGCCGTAGTCCGGCAGATCGTCTCGGGTGCGGCGGACCACCCCGGTCCTCGCGGCCGTCACGGGCTCGCCGATCGGCATGTCGAAATCGTAGGCAAGCTGATCGCGGTGCCCGCCGTAAGGATAGCAGTATGCCTGGGCAAGTCGGTATGAGCTGCCCACGGGATAGGGCAGGACATACGGCGATTGAGCCGGATCGCCGAAGACCGCTCGCTCCAGGCAGGGCCGCGGCTCACGCCGGGTTTCTCGGCAGCCCGCAGACAGAATGACCACGGCACAGATCAATAGGACCATCGACGGCATGTAGTGACATACGCCTACACGTGCGAATCTGCTCCTGAGCAACGCAAGAACCACTCTTCACCTCCTGGACAACGCCATGCCTGCACACACGATCATGCCGGATTGACAGCGACATTATACATGCAGTCGGGCAGTGTGTGCCCAAATATCGTGGCGGGCCTCCTGTCATTCATCATGTGGAGCCGAGCCCCTCCTTCCTTTTGTCATGTCGAGCGGAGCGAAGCGTAGTC
>Ga0207752_1000399_pt1 | contig 20541 bp, 10 predicted proteins | sample Pon2CUnioCityCA_6_FD_187272 | JGI IMG/M metagenome (GOLD analysis project Ga0207752, IMG submission 187272) | Marine sediment microbial community from Union City, CA, USA - Pond 2C Sediment 2 (SPAdes) | ecosystem: Environmental > Aquatic > Marine > Intertidal zone > Salt pond sediment ...
GGCCCTGTTATCAATCCGTCAGATGGTTCCTTCAGCGTTTTTGTTTGGGTCAAAGATTGTGCGCCGGGGCAGGTCATTGTCTCTCAACAAAATGTTTCCAACTGGCTCGCAATTGATTCGGATGGTAACTTGATGACAGAGTTGAAAAGCTCCGATTCGGCTGCAGGTCCTCTGTTTTCCGAAACAGTTATTACCGACGGGCAATGGCACCGAATAGGTCTTGTCTGGGATGGTTCGCATAGAACACTTGGTGTTGACGGTATCGTGGTGGCTGAAGATACGCAGCCCGGTCTGGAAAGTTCCCAAATGGGTTTATATATTGGCGTTGATAAGTTCTATGCTCCCGGTACTTTCTTTTCCGGCCTGATTGATGATTTACGTATTTACAACCGTGCAGTCAGCCCATAAGTATTTATGGAGGAAACAAAAGGTCTAAAGAGCTGGTAGTTTAGATCTGCCAGCTCTTTGTTTTAGCAAAAGTCACCTATGAAAAGCTCAAAGTCAAATACCTAAAACCTTGTTACCATAAATATTTTATCTGAGGTATCAATATAATGACGTGACAATCAATGTCACTAACTAATTGACGATGTCCATTGAATACGAAGACGATTTTTTGGCCATGGCCTATCCTCTTAATAAATAAGTACTTATAGAGTTAAATATTTTTAAAAAACGGTAGATATTGGCCTTTTGAGTTGTAGTGCAGTTGTATCGGTTTTGCGAGTTAAATTTGGGTCATTTCGAGGACATTATGTCACTCTACTTCGGCTTCTTTTTGCTGTAGTTTTGCTTGCCATTATTCGACGGTTTAATACACCATACATCAAAAATGTGCAAATGTTAATGCTCTCTGGTTAGTTCTCTGGAGGATAGCATTTGAGTAAGCATTGTAATTAGGTTCTTGACAATCTTATCTGCTGCTTGGAATTCGACTCGACTCGTACCAAGCCAAGTCTCATAACCGCCAAGCTCATGTTGCTTAGCTGTGGGCAGGTAACCGCTACTCCCATTCGCATGGGAGATAAAGAAGGTTATGTCAAAAGAACTCTTTTGCTTTAATTCAAGTCCAATTTCTACAAAAACTTCGAATGGAATCGCACAAACACCCAAATCACCTATGCGAAAAGTCTGCAAAATCACAGAGATATTGTCGGGTAAATCCCGGAGGTCCAAAACACGTTGTGCGTAAACTCTTTCGTGTCTATGATATTTTGGAGCATCTTCCGGCATATCCAATATTTTTTTGGCAAAAGCGATCTGTTCAGCCGTAGGCTTTCGTACAACCAAATCTAACTCTTTCTGCCGAACGTCTAATCCGATCCAGTCATGGAACTCAACCTGCCGGACTGACTGGTGGACCGCGTTGGCGACAATATTTGCCACCTGATTCATCTTCTCATACGGCGGCCAGCGCTTCTGGGATTTCTTTAGCCAGTTGATGTTATTGATATCACCACTTGTTCCATTCGAAAGAATTCCAACAAAGGGTGGATCCAGTCGGTCCGCACCGAGCATTTCTTGAATGCGGTCGGCAAAAACTCCAAAGTAGTCGGCGGAAATCACTGCTCCGGCACTCGGGCCGACATAATGAAGCGAGTAGTTGGCCAACAGAGCTATAGGCCGACCATCTCTGGACTGCGCATAGAAAAAGACAATCTCAGGATCCGTCGGACCGGCAGCCTTGAGAATGTTGGGATTGCCCCGCCCCGGATTCATCACGACTTTGTCTGTGCCTCCGAACGGATTAGGAGTGGGTGTGCCAGGTTTCATGAAGTAGCGGCGATTAAAGACCTGGGTTGGTTCTTCTGCACGACCCCATGCAATGCGTGACGGTTCCAGGTTATTCAGAGCCCGTTGAACACCATCTGCAATGCGTCGGATAATGAAACGCTGGTAATCACTAAACATTTCATCAGTTTTGATATAGCTCGAGCCCCGGGCGCTGATCGAGGAATGTGTATGAGTTGCGGCCATCAGTATGTTCTCTTTGGGTATACCAGTTTTGTCCTGGATAATATCTTTGGCAGCATCAAATACACTGCGCCTGACACCCAGACTGTCCACTAGCACAAAAACCAATTTAGTCTGGCCATCATCCAAAACCAGACACCGCGCATAAAGCTCATCATGAATGTGCGTTGCTGCAGGCGAGTTCCAACCGCCCACAATAGGTTCATCTAAAGGAGGTGTGATGTTGCTCGCGGCAGCGCCTGCCTTGAATATAGGGGCAGTTGTTAGCTTCTCAGTTAAGCGCACTTTGGTTAACGTCCTGCCTGTTGAAACAGCAGCTACGGCAATTGCAAAAACCAAAATAGAAATGCCCAATTGCCTGATTCTCATGGTCAATCTCCTTTATTTGATTCGATTTTGGATTGGTTTTAAGCATCAAGTGCTATTGCCTTCCACTAATATATTGTTAATGCACCTGGGGATGCCTTACGGCTGTGTTTTCTTTTTTTTCCATACCTTGACATAGTCCACGTACATATATGAAGGATTCGGTGTTTTGTCAGTGGGCCATCCAGGTCCCAGAGCCAGGTTCACCAGTGGAAACAAAGGTGTCTTAACCGATTCTGGCGTCTTGTCTCGGTGAAGCTCGACACCGTCGAAGTAGAGAATGATATATTCGGCATCGATCATTACACCATAAGTGTGGAAATCATCCTCCATTCCAAAGACAACGAATCGCTTTCCATTGTGCCTGCTCTCGGCGCCGCTTAGGCCCCACTGGTGAAGAACATAGTGAAGCCTCCAGGGCCAGTGCCCATAATGTTCCACGACGTCTATCTCCGGATTTATCCTCGGCCCCGTGTTGCCCGGCAAGCCCTTGAGGTTTTTGAGACCCATCAGCCAGAAAGCCGGCCAAGTCCCGGGTCCTTTGGGAAATTTGGCGCGACACTCGAAATAGCCGTACTTCTGTTTGAAACCATTCCCATTTGGATCGACCGCCGAGAGCAATCCGCTGTGCCATCGACCGTTCTCTTTGCGAGCCTCGATGCGCAAGAAGCCATCCTTGGCCGTGAAGGGAAAGCCGGGTTTCGGATCAGTGAACCCAGCATCGCCAAAATCTCCGTGCCACGGTGTATGTGCGATCCATCGCGTTCCCTTTAGGCCGGTCGGACCCCATGCCGAGACGCTCAAATCATTGAACTCTTCATTGAATGTCAAATGATACTCCGTCAGATCGAGCGTCTTCTCGCCTGGCTCCGGAATCGGCGCATTAGCGTCGACGGTCAGAATACCTATCTTATATTGCTTGTCGCTTACTTCTGTTACTCCCGGGCCCATGTTTAGAGACTTTCGTCCTTCATTCTTATCGTAAAGCCCAGAATAAATGGAGTACTTTCCTTCGGGTAATCCGACGTAAACAGTGCGTTTGTCTTTAACCTGCCATTTCCCCAAAGGAATGGTCCGGGTATATTCAACCTTGCCGCTCCACCGGGAAGTTGGTGTCGGCGGTTTATGGTCGTCCTGGAGCACGATTTTTCCATCGTTGTCGACAAAGTGGACGAATATTGTGTAGTCCTTATCCATGGGCACCGCCTGCCAGCAGTATGTGATTTCAAAACCATTTCCCAGCCGGCCTGTCGGATTATCCGGATCAGCCTTCAGGATTGTAGTTGTAATACTCTCTGTGTCATTATTTAATACCGGCAGATGCTGTCCGATTTGTATTGTTATCTTCATTTGGTTCCATCTGTAATTAACAGTATGGGATTTGCCTGAACTGTCTTTCATCGCATCGGACCAAATCAACACCATCTCGCTTCCATTCTTACTGATCCACTTTGGTGACAGCTTGGGTTGATAGGTACGGTTCATAGGAACATCAACTGTCCAGTAGTCCGTATAGTAGAACTGATGCCATGGGCCATAAGGATTTTCGGAATACCAAAAGCCGAGACTGCCTGTGCGAGTGTGCATCCATGAATCATAATAATCCTTATCAGAGGCGGTCATGCCGTGTCCGGCATAAGTTCCGCCATTGACCATTATGTACAATCCAAGACCTTCGTTCCAGACTACTGATGGTAGCCATGAATACCATCCGAAATAATTGCCGTCTTCACTCTTTTCGGGAAAAACATGCACATAGCCTCGCTTTTTGATGTCGGCAGTCCATATTGGTTCATTATTGTCATACCTTTGAAAATACTCCCAAGCACTTCGAATACCAATCTTATCCTTATGAACTCTGGCTAATAACAGCTTATGAGCGTGTGCCCCCTCTGGAGAATAAATGTATATATAATCATCTCTCGCGGCTAAATTGGCTTTTCCCTGTTTGACGAAGTCTACATATGAAAATGGATAGGCTTCTTTTTCTTGATGAGGCAGTCCAAACTCCTCCAGGAAGAACATTTCATTGGTATCCACTTCATTTCGGGCGTCATCCAATGGGCCAATCTCTCGTTCATTCCCGTAGCGGTTCACCCGGTGCCATGTTTTTCCATTGTCGTCAGACTTCAACAACTTAATCCCCCTGAACGGCCCTGACCATCTATTGGCGGGAGTTTTGGAAACAACTGAATAGAGAACGCCATCGATCGAAACAATGCCGTACCCGAACCAGCTTCCGGTTCCCCAGATGAATTGCGGATAATTGCTGATATCCTCTCTCTGGAAATTGTCAGGACCACCAATAATCCGATATAGATGATTATGATAACTTTGTACTCCTTTTAACCAATTTCCATCACACATCGACGTTATTTGTGAGCCATCCGAGGCCCATGTAATGCACCAGTTATCTCCTCTACCATCGGATCTATACAAAGTCTCTTGATGAAAGATTACCCCGCTTGGAAATTGCCTGAGCGAACCAAAGCTATCTCCAGAAACGGATATTATCAACAACAAAAAAACAAGGATACAGTTAATGCTTTTTAGCTGAGTCAATATTGATACTATAATTTCTTTAAGGAATGAAAATGAAGTATGTCTATCGAGAACCATCTTTTATTATTTCTTTATATTAACAGTTGCGACTGAATAGTAATTTTCCTCATCCAGTAGTTTGGGATCAAGAGCAACAAATACATCTCTACTCTCTTCCTTCGAATACAATTTAAATTTCAGCTTGTGTCGGCCTGGTTGAAGTGCTTCAGGAATAGAAATGTGATACATTTCAGAATAAACGCCGCCAAGAGGTTGCGGCATCCATCTTTGGTTTCTCGAATCCAGTTCGATTTCTTCTACCTTGGGATCATCAAACTTGATCTTTAAACAATATGTGTGATAAGCTGGAGCCACACCCCGGTTTTCCCAATCCATTTGAATATTGCAAGTCTCACCCGATTTAAGCTCTTCGGGAATCTTCAGCGCATGGAGGAAATACCAATACCCGCATCGGTTTAGCAGTTCGATTGTCAAGTCTGGATTCTCGGTAAACCATTCATTTGCATCTCCATGATAACCGATATACGTAGCACGTAGTAATTCCAAAGCTCCCGTGAAGAAATCCGGCCCGTTCTTTCCTTTAGCATATTTGGATAGAGATGATCCTTCTTTCACTTTCCAATTACCATCTCTCTTTACAATATGATAGTGCTGCAGTTCAAAAACAGTGGGCGTTTTGAGGTAAGCATCTTTGAAAAACTCCGGACTGCGTACGGTGTAAGTATCCGCGTATCCTCTTACATACCCATTTACCAGTGGGCTATCATCACGATAAGAAATGCCATTTTTGAGGATGTATTGATGTAATTTACTGCGATTTTCTAAATCGCTGATCGAATAGACATAATCATCTGAGATAACAAGCTGAGTCTTTTTGAAATATTTTAAGTGTAGATCAATATGAAGTTTTCTTAGTTCGTATCCATATTCTAAGCGACTTCCGGAATGAGTATGCCCTTCCCCCCAATCTCCAATACTACCAATGTCTACATATCGAAGCCATGATTTACTATCATATCGCACAGCAAAATTTTTGAGAAAGTTCTCGAGCTTTTCCAAAAAAATGGGATCATCAAACAATGGCTCCCAGGGCCCATCGGGCCCGACTTTCTTGCCGCTACGATAATAATCTCCTCCGGCTCCTGAGTCCATCACCCATTTAGGTGTTGCGAATTGCTGCTGAATCCTATCCGTGCTCGTTTCCTTGCAACTAATTCGAAAAGCAATTTTCAGCCCTTTTTCAGTCCATTTATTAATGATGTTGTCAATAATATCCCAATTGAATCTCCCTTCTTCCGGTTCCAGATAGGCCCATGACAAGCGAATATAAAGATGGTCCATACCGGGAAAATCAAATAAATGCGAATCCTCCCGAATGATGTATTTATTGATATGATTATCAGGATAATGATGGTACCATCCTTTATGCGGATTCGCCAAAGGAATTTGGTCATTCCAATGCGTTTTCATTTCAATTTCCCGGCAGAAAACAGAGTTGTTAACGAATGCAATCAGCAATAATAAAAATGTGGTCAATACTCTGTGTGGTTTTAGTAAAATTACATGATTCATGTTTATTACCTTTACTGCATTTGAAACTTGAAAAATGCAACGCCCTCTGCCGGGAGGGTGAATGTGTGTTCATCTTCGATTGTAATGGTTTCGTCGGACCAGATATCTTTTAATCGAAAATGTTGGCGTGCAACCGTCAGATTGTAGCTTGCTTCAAAGGCGACGAATCCTAAATCCTGCTTGGTCAAGGTGACTTTTCGATAGGACTTGCTACGATTAAAGATGCCAATCCACCCCATACGTGGATCCATCTTGTGAGGTGTCAGCCAGACATCGATATTACCGGCGCGATAAACGTTGACACCCATCACGCCATTCTGGTTGCAGGCCAGCATCTCTCGGTTGGTAAGCAGGCGGTAGGAAAAGTCATCCATGGTCAGCAAATCCCCTCCGATTATCAATGGCGAGGCGGCCAGGGCACGCTGGGTAATAAAGGTTCTCATCTTGTTTTCGTTGAAGCGGCTCTGACGGGCCCGCCGATCAGGATCCTTACTGTCGGGGAAGATTACGTCCAGGCAACCGAAGGGGATCATGTCCAGGTCCGGCCAGAAGCCGGGTCTTTCGGTGCCCTGAAACTTTTCCCAGGCAAAGAAACCCTTTTCAAGGCTCAAGGGATTGTCCCATATGTCACGGGTAATACGCAGCATATTCGCACGCCTGTAATACGTTAAGTGCGTCGGATGATGCACGTCGCCAGGCGATAAGCTGTAAATCATGGTGTGTCCACCTTCTTCGATGGCCTTGGCAACGGCAACAATCTCCTGGGGGTTGGGGACCATATCGTCAACTTTTATAAAGTCGATTCCCCAGCCGGCCAGTTTGTCAATCAAGGCGTTGTAGTAGGCCTGCGCTCCCGGCTTGGTCATGTCTAAGCCATAGTTGCTCTGATTCCAGACGCATATGCTATTAGTATCGGCAATATCGCGGGCAAAATAGGGGGTACCCTTGATGGGAAGATTCTGCTCGACGGCCTGGCGGGGAATTCCTCGCATCAACCATACACCAAACTTCAGCCCTTTCTTATGGGCATAATCGGCTAGCACTTTGATACCATTGGGGAAATACGCTTGGCGGACCACGTAAAGGCCAAATGAATCTGGCCCCAAACCCAGATGTTTCCGAGGACGCATGCTACTATACCAACCGGCATCCATCACAAAGTATTCGTATCCAAACGGGAGATATTTTTCCGCCATCACATCCATCAAGGCATAGGCCTTGTCTTCGGTCAGATTCGATCGGTAGCTGTCGAAGCTGTTAAAACCTAAAGGCGGTTTAGGGGCAAAATCCTGGATGCGGGTTTGGGCATAAATCACCGGTGAGATAATCAAGAAAATCAAGCTTAGCATTACAGGAAAACTTATTGTTTTGGATTTCATCGCTTATATTCCTTTAACGTATAGATAACACGATGGCTTTTTGCAGGTGTCTGCATAGGTTCTCACAAAATACGGTTCTGATTCTAACTTATAAATCCTTTTTTTCAAGCGGTTGGGGATTAAAAACGTGAGAATGCAACATAGTCAAAAGACTTTGACCCATAGTTCCTATTACTTTGCCCCACACCTATGATATAATAGTCGATAAGTTATGGATCCATTGTGTTGGTATTTATTTAAGAAAAAATTATACACTCTCATAATATGTAATATGATGGAATACTGAGATATGGTGTAAAATCAGTATGACTATGCTTGGTGTTTAATAGAATTATGGAGCTTCTCATGTCGTATAAGAAGGTTGCCAAGGGTTTTACTTTAATTGAGCTATTAGTGGTAATAGCTATCATTGCGTTACTTCTTTCAATTCTGATGCCTGCATTACAAAGGGTTAAGGAACAGGCGAAACAGACTCGATGCCAGGCCAATCTCAAGCAAATCGGCCTGGCAATGCATGCTTACGCAGGCGATAACGATTATTTGATTCCGCGGGCGGAATTGCGGCCTGGCATAGGAATATATGCAGATATAGATATGCGATGGCCCGTCTTGTTCATGCCTTATTTAGGATCGATGATAGACGACATTGACGATCTCGTAGAATATTATGAACTTGAGATATACGATTGTCCGAGCTATCCCGACAAGGAACAAACCGTCGATTATTGCATTAACGCGTTCGACTTAAAGGGTACCAATTCCGAGTGTTTCGGATTCTCCAAGATAGATGACTTTCCCCGCCATGCAACAACAATATATCTGGCAGACTACGAATATGACCCCGATTCAGGTCAAGTTCAAATAATACGCAAAGACGATCCCCCGGATACGATGAAGACGAAGATGCAGTGGCTGGATGTCTGGAATCCTGGTCATCTGCCGGCGTCCCCGGATGGTACGATAAATGCAGGGCGACGAGTGGCGCTTGATCGTCATAAGAAATGGATTAACGGCTTGTTTGTAGACGGCCATGCCGGTAAGGTGCGCCCACTTGAGCTTACTGTGTACGATTTCGGCTTGCCGGCAGATATGGTGGGCAATTAAAGCTTAATTTGGACCGGCAGAAGTGGAAAAAACATGGATTTTTCCGTTCTGATTTGATAGTATAAATTTGAAGAAATTAGGGATTATCGCGATGCAGCGTGCCCCGTGAATCCCGGTTAAAAATATCAATTTTTATAATGGAGGATGGCAATGTCCAGAACAATATTAATTGGCCTAATAGTATCTGTCGTGGCACTCTTGGCAGTACCGACCCAGGCGGAATTCTATGGTATGTCCGATTGGGATGTGCTTGTTGAGGCTCCTGATGGTACTATTGGCAACCCCACTGTCGTGCAAATCGATGGAAATCCGCCTTATCCTTTCAGAGGTTTCACCTTTATTGACGCGAATATCCCGCTTGAGGACATCGTCGTGGCCGAAGAAATCACAATGCAGGAGATCTCGATCGATCCGGGTGGACACGATAATCCGGGGGACGTCCAGGATTTCGATCTGGAAAGCGGCTTGCCACGTAGCGGTCAATCTGATCCCAAAATGTATGTACGCAACTGGGGTGGATCCCCCACATGGCAGGATACAAATGGTGATTTGTATGACTTCTTCCTGTTTGAGTATGGGCGCAATGACGAGTTTACGGTCCAGCCTATTCTGCCGGGTCCCGGTGGTACCGAGATATTAGGTGAGCCCGTGGTTGTGCCCGCATCCACGTGGCTTCCAATCGCTGCCGATGAGCCGGATATCGCCCTGACCGGCCAGAGTTTCAACGGGGGCCAAACACTTGGTGGCATCGCCTTCAAGGTAACTGACTTGAAGGACGAGAACGGAGATCCTTTAACAAATGAATCAGTAATTCTGGGCCTCTTATACATCAACGGCGGCATGGATCCATCCGGATTCTATGCTACTAAAGGCGTGCCGAAAGGGCCGGAATCAGCACATGATCCTTCACCCGTAGATACTGCTTTGCTTGTGGCAGTTGATGTAATCCTCGGTTGGAATCCCGGAGCCAATGCAACACAGCACACTGTATATCTGAGCCAGAACCAGGATGACATCTCCAATGATATTGGTGGTGTAACCGTTACTGAATCAAGCTATGATCCCGGTGTTTTGCAAAATGGCACAACCTACTATTGGCGCGTGGATGCATTCGACGGCACAACCCCTATTAAAGGTGACGTCTGGAGCTTCACTACATTACCTGCTGGCCAGGGCGGGCTGAATGGAGAATATATTCAAGGTGCAGATAACCTTGTTGGTGATCCAACATTAACACGAGTTGACCCTGTTATCGACTTTGACTGGAATACAGAGAGTCCGGATCCAGGCATAGACCGCGAAGCCTTCACAGCTCGCTGGCGAGGCACTCTGACCATTCCGGCCACGGACACTTATACGATTATCGCCAACAGCAATGATGGAGTAAGAGTATTCCTTGATGGTGCCGAAGTCATTGAGGACTGGGGTACTCACAGTGCGCGAGATGCCCTTGCTACTCTCGATTTGGAAGAAGGGACTTATTCGATTCGCATAGAGTACTTCCAGCAAGGTGGCGATGCCGAGTTGCATTTGCTTTGGCGAAGCTCTCGTATCACGCAACAGATAATCCCATCGGTGATGCTAAGCTCCATCTTAAGAGCAGAAGTAATCTCGCCTGTTAATGGTGCCAACGAGGTCTCGCAGGCGCCGCGTTTGATGTGGATACCAATAAGCAGTAGCGCCGGACATGATGTCTATGTGGGTACTGACGCTGAGGCTGTAGAGGCAGCCGATACGAGCACTGCTGATATCTATAAAGGACAGCAGGTTGACGCTTCGTACCTGTTAGAAGGTTTGGATTTGAATACGACCTATTACTGGCGGATCGATGAAGTTGTCGGTGGTAGCACCACTAAGGGCGTTGTGTGGAGTTTCACAACTTCCCAGGCGTTTGTAGTTGATGATTTTGAGAACTATACAGACGTTGCACCCAACGAACTCTGGAGAGCCTGGATAGATGGTATAGGCTACGAAGATCCTGCACCAGGCAATCCGGGCAACGGAACAGGGGCTGAAGTTGGTAATTGGCCGCCACCGATCGCTGAGTTAAATACTGTAAATGGCGGCCGGCAGTCAATGCCTTTGGTATATAACAACGCCGAGCAACCGTTCCTGTCCGAGGCGCACCGTGACTTGGGTACACCTCAGGACTGGACGCAGGCTTTTGGCAAGACGTTAACGACCTTGCAACTATCGTACCGTGCTGACACACCTCCTGGTGATTTCAGTTACGATTCCGGCACCGGGACCTATACGATAGGCGGTTTTGGCGAAGGTATTGAAGGCACGTCAGACAGCTTCCGATTCGTATATAAGCAAATGACTGGCGACGGCACCTTGACTGTCAGGCTTACACAGATAACACGTTTTTCGGATGACACCCACTCCGGGATTATGTTCCGCGAAACGCTGGATCCGGGATCGGTTATGGTAATGCACGCTTTACGCGCAGCAGGTCAGGTTTTCGTTAGATCACGTGTCACTGCAGATGTTGCAGTTCAGGATGGACCTCAGGTGCCCCAGTTCCCGGCGACCCTGGTGATTCCGCACTGGATGCGTCTGAAACGTGAAGGTGATGTATTTACCGCCGAACACTCCAGTGACGGCCAAAACTGGGAGGTGGTCGGTGATCCTGTGACAGTAACCATGGCCCAGACCATTTACATAGGAATGGCCGTAGCAGCGGACCAGCCCGAAGATAGCATTTTGTACAATACTTCAGTATTCAAGAACGTTTCTATTGAGGGGACTGTAGACCAGCCGGGGTCGCTGGAAAAAGTCCTGGATATCGGGATGCCGACCAATTCCAGCGAAGAAATGTACGTGATCATCGAGGACAACGCGGGAAATTCTGCCGTCATTACCAATCCTGAAGGGAATAACGTGACCATTACTTCCATCTGGACGTCATGGAAGGTTATACTGAGCGAAGCAGCCAGCCAGGGCGTGGACCTGACCAATGTCCAGAAGCTAAAAATCGGCATAGGCAGCAAGTTGAGCCCGAGCGCCGGTGGTACGGGTAAAATGTTCATCGACGATATTAAACTGTATCCAAGTCCATTGACGCATCATTGGATGCTGGATGAGGATACCGCAGCAGGAACCACAATTGCGGCAGATTCCGTCGGAGGCAAGGACGGCGTAATCAATGGCGCTGTGACAGCCGCTGGTGTGCTCGGAAATGCACTTTCTTTCGACGGCACATCTGATGTTGAGGTAGCTGATTTTTCAACAGAAGATTTAAAGAGCATGACAATTACTTTCTGGATGAATCCGGAAGTCGGTTTCACAACTACACCCGCATACAAACGTGTAATCTCTGCCGGAGATAATTGGGAAGTTGTAATGCAGCCTGATTCGGGTCTTCTTGGCAATAACTTTTATCAGGGTGGCGGAACCTATCCGCAAAGCACGAACGCACCTGTCGAAGGCGAATGGACGTTCGTTGCTATGACATCCGACCTCGGAACGGCAGCAAATCCAGGCACTATGGAGATTTACATCAATGGAGAATTAGACGTCGCGGCTGATAATGCCGATGATGACTGGGCTGGTGGCACGGTTCTATTTGCTCACCGACCTGGAAGAGGTGACAACGAGCGTTACAAAGGTCTCCTGGATGACATTCGAATTTACAATGAAGTTCTTTCGCACACTGAGATAGAATCTGTTATGAATGAAAGGTAGTCTTACGATAAGCAAGGAATTAGTTAAAAGGGCTCACTCCATAAATTTGGCGTGAGTCCTTTTTCATAAAAGTGAAGCATTTTTCTAAACACATTAATTAGTCTGAGCATCTGCTAAAAAGATATTAAGCTTATTGAATATAAGATTTTTTATATTATACTACTCTGGAAATTGAAATTTATTCATCATATCAGGTAAGGAGTTTCGCATGGTTAAGCATTTGAAAATGTTAGTAAGTTTTATATGTTTCATATTGGTGGCAGCTATATGTAGCCAGACTGTCTCTGGTGCACAAATCAGCGGAGAACTGAAAAAGTGGCACAAAGTGACGATAACGTTCGATGGGCCTCAAACAGGTGAGACGGCCGACCCCAACCCGTTTCTGTACTATCGTCTGAATGTTACCTTCGAGCATCAAGGCAGCGGCAAATCGTATACTGTGCCTGGTTATTATGCAGCGGACGGCAATGCAGCAAACACCAGTGCTGACTCCGGCAACAAATGGCGCGTCCATTTCGCACCTGATCGGGTAGGTACCTGGAAATACAGCGTCTCGTTTAGCAAAGGTCAAAATGTTGCCGTAAGTGAAGAAAAAAATGCCGGCGAAAGTGCAGGCTTTATGGACGGACAGAGTGGCACATTTAACATCGCTCCAACCGACAAAACAGGTCGAGATTTTAGAGGGAAAGGTCTGCTGCAATATGTCGGTAAACATCATTTACGTTTCGCAGAGACAGGAGAGTACTTTCTGAAGTGCGGAGCCGACGCTCCCGAAAACTTTCTGGCCTACAAGGATTTTGACGGCGATTTCAAGTCCGATGGTCATAAAGACAACTTTATCAAAGATTGGGCCCCTCATATCAAGGATTGGAAACCAGGTGATCCCACCTGGCAAAACGGCAAAGGAAAGGGCATGATAGGAGCCATAAATTATTTAGCTTCGAAGGGAATGAACGTTTTCTCTTTCCTGACTTTGAACATTATCGGCGATGATCAGAATGTATTTCCGTACACTATATACAATGAACGACTACGGATGGACGTCTCGCGGTTGGACCAATGGGAAATCGTATTCGAGCACGGCACCAGGCTCGGCATGTATCTGCATTTCAAGACACAGGAAGCCGAGAACCAGCGGTTACTGGATGACGGAGATACTGGTATAGAGCGGAAATTATATTATCGGGAATTGATTGCGCGATTCAGCCATCATCTGGCACTGAATTGGAATCTGGGTGAAGAAATCGGCAGCTGGGGTAATGTCAAAGGCCAGGACACCGCTCAGAAGCAGGCAATGGCACAATATTTTTATGATCACGATCCCTATTGTCACCATATTGTGATTCACAACGGGGAGAACCATTATGACCTGCTGGGTGACGCATCGAAGCTGACCGGTTTTTCGCTACAGACAAACAAGCCGGATTTCAGCCGGGTGCATGATCAGACGAAGAACTATATTAATCGTTCAGTTGAAGCAGGTAAGCCATGGGTAGTGGCATGTGACGAGCCGGGTGATGCAAGTCACGGATTGATTACCGATGCCGAGGATCCAACACGTGACAATGCCCGCAAGAATGCCTTGTGGGGTAATATCATGGCCGGCGGTGCTGGCGTTGAATGGTATTTCGGCTATCAACATCCCCATAGTGACCTGACATGTCAGGACTGGCGCACAAGAGAGAAAGTCTGGACACAGTGCAGTTATGCGCTGGACTTTTTCAAAAAATATGAAATACCGTTCTGGGACATGAAATGCCAGGACGAAATGACTGAAAATACCGATGATTATGTCTTCTGCAAGCCCGGCGAGATTTACCTGGTCTATCTTAAACACGGCGGCACGGTCGAACTCAACGTGTCTTCCGGCAAGTTTAATTATAGCTGGTTCAATCCACGAACGAGCGATGGTATAGATGGTCTGCTTAGCACCGGCTCAGTCAATGCCGGCCAAAAGATTGAAGTCGCTGCACCAGATAAGAATGACTGGCTTCTTATGATTGAAGGTTCCGGCAACATCAAACTCGCTTCCGAGCAACCTCCTCGACCCGAAGTCGTGCCGAATGCGGAAGGAGCGATTATTTATAAAGCAATCAGAGATTTTGAGATTGTCACCACCGGCGACTTCGTTCCAGCATATAAAGACGAAGGACATGATGCTTTAGCCATTAACCCGGGCAAATACAAAGACAAATTCGCCGCCGCGGAGACCAAATTCAATGCCAAGACCAACACCTATGACATCACGCTGAATACAATGACCGAGACTGACGGCGAATCGACTTACAAAGTACTGATAGGCGGCAAACTCGTAGGGCAATTTACTAATCCAAAGACTACTGTAGATTACAAGCCGATCCCAAAAACATGGAAGAATATCTCAGTAGATAAAGGTGCAAAAATAAGAGTTGAGTTCAACACAGCGACCAACAGCAATAAAACGAGTGGGCGTATACCCTATGCACGCGGACGCTGGATTGCTTTGACATTAGTTCCGACCGGATCAAAGAAAGCAAAGTCTATGACACGAGATATAATCTCATCCGACGGTACAACAAAGATCTTCGAAGAAACAGGTGGTCTGGTTGCGGTCGAGGCAGAGCATTTTGCCGTACAGACAGATACAGATGTGAGAAAATGGTACATAACTTCAAAATCGCAGACGCCGGAGATTTCTCCCGATGGTGATGAGAATCACGCTAACTCGGCCAGCGGCGGCGCTTATGTTGAAATCCTGCCGGACACAAGGCGAAACCACAGCATGAAACTCATTCATAGAGAGAATTTTTCCAATCAGCCTGGTAAACTGGGCATACTGGTGTATCCTGTTCACTTTAACACAACAGGACGATACTACGTCTGGGTCCGCGCGTACTCGACCGGCAGCGAAGATAACGGCTTGCACGTCGGGCTTGACAGTACATGGCCGGATTCAGGCCAGCGTCTGCAGTGGTGCGAGGCCAAAAACTCATGGCGATGGGAGAGCATGCAGCGAACAGAGGCCGAGCACTGCGGCGAGCCTCACAAAATCTACCTGGACATCAAACAGCCCGGCCTGCATACGATCGAATTCTCAATGCGAGAGGACGGTTTCGAATTCGACAAGTGGCTCATGACAAAAGACCGAAACTTTACGCGGCCGGGAGATGCAGGCCCTTCGGAACAACTCCGCCCCGAAAGTATACAAAGCCTGTAGCATCATATAAATACGCGGCGATAAATATACATTTGCTTTTTTTGCCTTGTAAATTATTAAATTCTGTCTATAATCCGTCGTAAATATGACCAGAAAAAACACATACACAATTGCAGTTATTCCCGGCGATGGTATAGGGCTGGAAATAGTACCCGCCGGTATCAAGGTTCTTAACGCAGCGGCTAAAGGTTTCAAATTTCAACTACAATACGAAGAATTTCCTTATGGAGCAGGACATTACAAGCAAACCGGAAAGTTCATGCCGGATGATGCTCTGGAAAAACTAAAGGTATTCGATGCTCTTTACTTCGGAGCGGTCGGGCTGCCGGATGTCGATGACACTCTGCCTGCCAAATTGTTTACCTTTAAGGTTCGAACCAGCTATGATCAATATGTTAATTACCGTCCCGCAAGGCTCCTGCCTGGAATCGAAGGGCCGCTCCGTGACAAGACGCATGAGGACATCGATTTTGTAGTTGTGCGCGAGAACACCGAGGGAGAATTTGTTCAGTCAGGTGGTTTCGTTAGGTCGGAATTCCCAGAGGGTATGGCGACAGACACGAGCGTTTTTACACGAAAAGGGATCGAGCGAATCGCTCGCTATTCGTTTGAGTTGGCGCGCAATCGACGAAAACATGTAACTAATGTGACCAAATCCAATACATTGATTCACAGCCTGGTTTACTGGGATAGAATTATTGAAGAAGTCAGAACAGCTTATCCGGATGTAAAGTATGATAAAATGTACGTCGATAACGCTTCGGCGAATTTCGTACTGCACCCTGAACGGTTTGACGTAATAGTTACGACCAATTTTATCGGCGATATTCTCAGCGACCTCGGCGGAGCAATTATGGGCAGCCTCGGTCTGGGACCGAGTGGTAATATCAATCCGGAACAGACTTATCCTTCAATGTTCGAACCAATTCACGGCTCGGCGCCAGACATAGCCGGACAGAACATCGCCAATCCTATCGGTGCTATATGGTCGGGAGCGATTATGCTTGAGCACCTTGGTCTTAAGAAAGCTGCTAATAGTATTATCCGGGCAATTGAGATGACGGTGGAACAAGGAGTGCTACCTGTCGATTTGGGTGGCTCGGCAAAAACAGGCGAGATAGCCGATACGATTATCAAAAATCTTGAATCTACCATGGAAGACAATGACACGAGTAGTTGACTTAACGCTGCCGCTTGCCTCCGGTGACAGGGGAGTGAAAATCGAGCCTGCTCGGTGTCTGGAGAAGGACGGCTGGAATGCTACAACCCTGTCTCTCTATTCTCACTGCGGCACACACATGGATGCTCCCATCCATTTTGGAATAGGAACACAAATGATTGATAGTTTTGCCGCGGAGGATTTCATTGGTCCGGCCTGGGTGGCCGACGTACGTCCGGTCGAGCCTCGTGTACTTATTAAGCCGGAGCATCTTGGAGATATAACCGATCAATTCGAGCCTGGAGATAGCCTCTTAATCTGCACTGGTTGGAGTGATTATTATGGTCAGGAAAAATATCGCAATGAGTTGCCGCGAGTAAGCCTGGAGCTTGTTCTATGGTGTGCAGATAAAAAAGTAAAGATGCTCGGTGTCGAGCAGCCATCGGTTGCCGATGTAAATGATATAGATGAGTTGACTGCGATACACCAGATACTTTTCGAAAATGAAATTATAGTAGTCGAAGGATTGGCTAATCTGGTATCTTTATCAAAACCTAAAGTAACCTTCATTGCTCTTCCGCTGAAAATTGCAGGCGGTGATGGTGCTCCAGCTCGGGCTGTTGCTATCGAGGATGACGATTAGCCTGTTCTCACAAGAAATAGAAATGCCGATACAATTACAGGAAATCTTAAGCTCTTTACCTTCTATCTGGCCTGAAAATCTGCTGCCTGCAATTCAGCATGAAATAGCACAAAATCCTGCATCAGTAGTTGTTTTGGATGACGATCCGACCGGGACACAGACAGTGTATGATATTCCCATTCTAACGAGTTGGAACTCGCAGTCTATCATTGATGAATTTAAAATGGGAACGTCGTTATTTTATCTTCTTACAAATTCACGAAGCATGTCGTGTGCACGTGCGGTTAATTTAGCTGTGGAGATCGGAGAGAATATTCTGGAGGCGTCGCGTAAAACAGGCCGAGCCTTTGATATCATCAGCCGAAGCGACTCAACTTTGCGTGGTCATTTTCCTGCTGAAGTTGATGCTCTTGCTGAAGTAATTGGAATGGAACAAGCAGTTTACATAATCGCACCTTTTTTTGAGGAGGGTGGCAGATATACCATCAATAATATACATTACGTTAGAAACGGACAACAGCTAATTCCGGCCGCCGATACGGACTATGCAAAAGACGTGGTTTTTGGCTACTGTAACTCCGATCTCAAATTTTGGGTCGAGGAGAAAACACGAGGCCGGATCTCCGCCACAGCAGTCCATGCATTATCTCTTGAAGAAATCCGGCAAGAGGGCCCGGATTATGTTGCGGATAAAGTTGCTGAATTGAAGCCGGGAAGTGTTTGTGTTGTTAATGCCGTAGATTACCGTGATCTGGAAGTGTCAGTTCTGGGACTGCTCCGGGCCCAGCGGAAAGGACAACGTTTTCTGTTTCGAACAGCCGCTTCTTTTGTTCGTGTTAGAGCAGGCATAAAAGACAGGCCGCTATTGACCGCTGATAAAATTAGTGACTCAACTCATAATGGTGGTCTGGTCGTGGTAGGTTCTCATGTCTCAAGATCGTCTCAACAGTTGGATTACCTGCTTGAGCATGGGAATGTACAAAGCATCGAGGTTAGTGTTGATAAAATTCTTTTGGAACAGGATCGCGAAGCAGAAATACACAGGTCTATTGATTTTGTAGATAATTCATTGTCTCAGAGAAGGAATGTGGTGGTATATACCAGCCGTAAGCTTATCACCGGCCAAGATAATGAGAGCTCTTTGTCTATCGGCGCTCAGATTTCACGGGCATTAGTTAAGATTGTTCGCTCGTTGAACGTCCGCCCTCGGTACATCTTGTCCAAAGGAGGAATCACCGCGAGTGACATTGCCACACAGGCATTGGGGATAGTGAAGGCAAAGGTGCTCGGGCAGATATTGCCGGGCGTTCCGGTTTGGCAAAGTGGTTCTGAGAGTAGGTTTCCGGGTATGCCATACGTGGTCTTTCCCGGTAACGTTGGTTCCGTCGATGCAATCACGGAGATTGTCAATCGCTTTGGAGAAAAGTAAATCAGTAAAGATTTATGAGCATGATATGGAAAAATCACGAAACATTATGAGCCGTCAGCGTTATGTGCTGATTTCCATTCTCTTTTTCCACAGCGTCAACACATACATGGATCGTGTCTGCATCGCTTCTGCAGTAGATCATATCATGAAAGACCTTTCGATGACGGCAGAGCGAATGGGATTAGTGCTTGGCATTTTTGCTCTGGGATATGCATTATTTCAGGTTCCTTCCGGATGGATCGCTGACAAGCTTGGGCCACGTAAGGCACTGACGATTGTTGTCTCCGTATGGAGCATGTTTACTGCTTTGACCGGGACAGTCCGAAATGGCGTACAAATGCTTGTGCTTCGATTTTTGTTTGGTGCTGGCGAAGCGGGAGCTTTCCCTGGAGCGACACAAGCGTTTTTCCGCTGGTTGCCCGTTAAAGATCGTGGTTTGGCGCACGGCATTAATTTCTCAGGCAGCCGATTGGGCGCCGCATTCTCGCTCTTTTTAATGCCATGGCTGATAATGAAGATCGGCTGGCGATGGACCTTCGCAGTCAACGGATTGATTGGTGTCATCTGGGCCACGGTATGGCTCGTATGGTTCCGCGATAATCCCAAAGATAACAAGAAAGTCAATAAGGCGGAACTGGATTATATCGAGCAAGGTCGTGCCAGTGACTTCACAGCTACGATCAAATCGTCGTTTGCGGAAATCTTTACATCTTTGAACATGTCACTTGCAATGCTGCAATACTTTGCCAGCAATGTCACTTTTTTCATTAGCTTGTCATGGTTGCCTAAATACATCAAAGACCAATGGCCCGATGATCCCAATGCAATCTATTATTCGGCTGTACCGCTGATTTTTGCCGCTTTCGCGAACTGGATCGCCGGTACGATGGTAACCGGATTATTTAAAAAGGGTTATCATGTCGGTTCGAGACGTGCTACAGCAATTGTCGGTTTTTCCCTGGGTGTCATCGGCCTTGTGCTGGCGATGCAGGCCAAGAATCTGGATTTTCTGGCTACAGACAAGGCGCAGCTTTACTGGTTCGTCTTCTGTTTCGCTCTTGCGACATTCGGTGTAGATATGACGCTAAGCCCGAGTTGGGCCTTTTGCAACGATATCGGCGGAGCAAATTCCGGTGCAGTTTCAGGCTCAATGAACATGGTAGGCAACATCGGGGCTGCCCTTAGCGCTATCATGTTCCCGATTTTGTTAAACAAAGAGACGGGAAGTGCGAATTTATTTTTTGGTCTTGCTGCATGTCTTAACTTTATGGCCGTTGTTATCTGGTGCTTTATGAATCCGAATCGCACTTCAGCTAAAAAGCTTTCGCCAGAAGCTGTTCGAAATCGGTTTATTGCCATGCTTACATCTCTGGTGTTGCTGACTCTCGGCACGGTGGGTTATAACATTTACAGATCAACTCGCAAGAAACCACCAGCCGAGGATCAAACTACTCAGGTTGATGCTAATGA
>Ga0207752_1000400_pt1 | contig 20488 bp, 18 predicted proteins | sample Pon2CUnioCityCA_6_FD_187272 | JGI IMG/M metagenome (GOLD analysis project Ga0207752, IMG submission 187272) | Marine sediment microbial community from Union City, CA, USA - Pond 2C Sediment 2 (SPAdes) | ecosystem: Environmental > Aquatic > Marine > Intertidal zone > Salt pond sediment ...
AACATTGGCGAAGGGCTGAGCAATGTAATCGTCGAATTTGTCCAGACCGGCCGTTCCAGTGTCCTTGACGATCTCCAGGGAGAAGTCACCCCGGCAGACCTCTTCGATACCGTCCCGGGGATTGGAAAAGAGCTGGCCCAACGGATTGTAGACCAGTTAGAGATAGACAGCCTGGAGAAATTGGAGCAGGCCGCCCACGATGGCCGGCTGGCGGAGGTCGAGGGTTTCGGTCCCGGCCGGCTAGAGCAGGTACGCACCAGTCTGGCCGGTATTCTCAGCGGCGCTGCCCAACAACATCGGCGCCGCGTTGCCGCCGGCGAGGCAGGAGATAGTGAAGACAAGCCCCCGGCCAGCCTTCTCCTGGAGATTGACAAGACGTACCGCAGACGTGCCCAGGAAGGGGAGCTGCGGACCATCGCTCCCGACCGATTCAACCCGGACAACGAGGCGTGGTTACCGATTATGAACACCACCCGCGAGGGGTGGAAATTCACGATCCTCTACTCCAATACCGCCCGCGCCCACGAGCTGAATAAGACCCATGATTGGGTGGTCATTTACTGGCAACCGGCAGACGGCAGCGGCTCGGAACGGCAGAACACGGTTGTGACGGAGAGCAGCGGACCGCTGAAAGGAAAACGGGTGGTACGGGGGCATGAAGAGGAGACGAGAGAATACTACGAGGAGTAGCTCAGAACACCCGGCTCAGGTAGAGAACGGCCTCGTGCGAGCGCTCAATGAATCCGCCCGCCTGGTCGAGGAGCGCCCGGACGTCGGCCAGGGTGCGAATGTTGGAGTGCGTCCGCATCTGCCGCAGGTAGTCCTCAGTCGACGCCCGGGAAGACCAAGGATAACGTTTAACGGTGACCTCCCAAAATAGCCAGACTGCATCTCGCCTACACCATGGCTGATTCGCTCGGATACCGCCCGAAGGGTAGCATGAGAGTCAGGCAACGCTGCCTGGTGGAGGGCATCCAGTTCCCGCTCATTGTACCAGACTCACACCCAGTGCCTACTGCAACGACCGCCACCATTCGCGTTCCCTCCCCTGACCGCTATAATTAGGATGACCATTTGTTTTGTTACGCTAGCTACTATGCGACGATATGCCTGACGAACGATTTTACGCCGAACAAAGAGAGAAGATGATCCAGCGCCAGGTGCGCGCCCGCGGCATCCGGGATGAGGCAATTCTAAACGCGCTGCGCGAGGTCCCCCGGGAAGTCTTTGTCCCCGACAGGTACAAGGCAGCCGCTTACGACGATTCACCCTTACCCATCCCGGCCGGACAGACTATCTCCCAACCCTACGTGGTGGCCCTGATGATCCGGGCGTTGCGCCTGGGGCAGGAAGACAAAGTGTTGGAGGTGGGTTCTGGCTCGGGCTATGCTGCGGCTATCCTCAGCCGGATGGTGCGCGAGGTTCACGCCGTTGAACGGCACGAAGAGCTGGTCGAGTATGCCCAGCAGCGTCTGGCGCAAATCGGATACGACAACGTACACGTCCACCATGCTGATGGCACCATGGGCTGGCTTCCGGCAGCCCCCTATGAGGGGATTATGGTCTCCGCCAGTGGACCGCGTGTCCCCAAGTCACTGGAAGAGCAGTTGGCGGTCGGCGGACGGTTGGTGATGCCCGTCGGCAGTGCCCGGGGCCTGCAGACATTGATCCGTCTGACGCGTGTGAGCGAAGATGAGTACGAAGAAAAGGATCTGGGGGGCGTTCGTTTCGTGCCGCTTATTGGGGAGGAAGGTTGGTAACGGGCAAATCCTGCTCGCGCCACGCCTGCATCCCGCCCTCTATATTCAACACCTCAAATCCCGCCTTCTTCAACCGGCGGGCTGCAAGAGGGCTGCGATGGCTGGATTGGCAGATCGCCAGGATCTGGTGATCCTGCGGTAGCTCCGCCATCCGCTGGCCAATCTGGGTTAGCGGAATGCACACCGCACCGGGGATTACGCCCCCTTTCCATTCAGGTGGCTGGCGCACATCTACGATCATCGTTGGTTGGTCTGTCTCAAAATGGCGTTGGTACGCTTCCTCGGGCGCAATATCCTGGGCAGATGGCCCCAGGAGCCAGTCAACAATTCCCACTGTTAGCTTTGCCTCACACTAATTACCGGTTGCCTCAAAATTATAACAGATCAACAAGCTCCGATCTCCAATCTCTAATCCCTGGCTTCACCCCCGCAAATATGGCACAATGCATCTATGGAACCCGAGGTTTCCCTGCGTCTGTACTCCCGTTTGCCCCTGCTCTGGTTGGCCCTCATTTTTCTGGCCGCTCTTCTTCTCCCCGGCCGGATCTGGACTACCCTGTTGATTGGCCTCGGCGGTCTCTTCATCATCGCCTATGTGTGGGCAAATCAACTCGCGCGCGGATTGCGGGGTCACCGCCACCTTCGTTTCGGCTGGGTAGCGGTGGGCGACCGCTTGTCCGAGCAGTTTACCCTGGTCAATCGCAGTGGGTTCCCTGCCTTCTGGGTCGAGATTGTCGACGAATCGAACGTACCCGGTTACCGGGCAGCCGTCGTGCGCAGTGCCGGCGCCCAGGGCACAGAGCGGTGGCGCCAGGATGCGATCTGCCAGCAGCGGGGCCACTTTCGCCTGGGGCCCTGGTCGCTGCATAGCGCCGATCCCTTTGGCCTTTTTGAACTGACCATCAGCTATCCGGTCTCGGATGAAATCATCATCCATCCACCCATCCACACCCAGTTGCCTATCCCCCTCCCATCCGGGCAGAGTAGCGGGCGCACCCGGGCCCGGGAGCGAAGCTGGCAGGCAACCATCAACGCCGCCAGTGTGCGCGATTACCGTCCCAATGATCCTTACCGCTGGATTCACTGGCGCACCTCGGCTCGGAAGAACCAGCTCCACGTCCGCCAGTTCGATCTGGACGCGGCCGGTGACGTCTGGCTGCTGCTGGATCTGGAAGAAGCGGTACAACTGGGCACAGGTGCAGAAGGGACAGAAGAACATGCTGTCCTCCTGGCCGCCTCGCTGGCTGCGCGCGCTCGCCTGGAAAACCGGCCGATCGGCCTGGCTGCCTATGGGCAGGCGCCGCAATTGATCCCGCCGGGCCAGGGTGAAGGACAACAGTGGCGCCTGTTACGGGCCCTGGCCCTCGTCCACGCCGACGGTGATATCCCCCTGACCCGTGCCCTGCGCGATCTGAGCCGCACGGCGCGCCGGGGCAGTGCTGCCGTCATTATTACCCCGACCGGCCGTGCCGAGTGGCTGTCTGCGCTGCTCGAGCTGACCCAGGCCGGCATTCAGAGCAATGTTATTCTCCTGGAGCGAGTCAGTTTTGGCGGCGAAGGGAACAGCCAGGCCCTGCAGGATGCCGTGCGCCAGGCCGGCGCCAACTGCCACCTGATCCGGCAGGGAGACGTGGGGCGCCCGCCGGAACAGCAGGAGCAACGTGGCTACTGGGAGTTCAAGACGCTGGCCACAGGCAAAGTTGTGGTGGTGAAGCAGCCGGAGACGTGATTGGGGATCAGGGTGCAGAGCCTGGCCGACATCCACACCGTTCTGGGCGCAGGTTACCGTTATATGCCACCTGTCACGCGCGAAGGTGACATTCTGCACTGGTAGACTGCGCAGCACTCCCCCTACAATCAAGAAGCCAACGGGTAACAGGGGCCCCAGGATTGGTGTCGGACATGCCGAGCCCGGATCCCTGATCCCCAATCCCAGCTCCAAAGGAGCGCTTATGATCGGAAAATCAAACCTCTGGGCCGAAGTCGACGAGGACGGCCGGCTGGTGCTACCCCCCGAAGCGGTCGCCCGCTATGGGTTGAAGGCGGGAGCACGCGTGCGTGTCGATTCCGACAAAAACAGCGTCCGCCTGCACCGGCCGGTCACCCACCTGACCAAAATCTATGTGGAGCCGACCAATCGTTGTAATCTGGCCTGTCGCACCTGCATCCGCAATGAGTGGGATGCCCCCCAGGGGCGGATGCGTGACGAGACCTTCGCGGCAATATTGGATAACGCAGCTCGCCTCGACCCGGTTCCCACCATCTTCTTCGGTGGCCTGGGCGAGCCCCTGTTTAATCCGAGTACTATCGACTGGATTGCCCAGGCGAAAACGGCCGGTGCTCGCGTGGAGATGATTACCAACGGCACCCTTCTCGACGAGAGTCGTGCCCGGCGGATAATCGCTGCCGGCCTCGATCTACTCTGGGTTTCCATAGATGGTGCCACGCCGGAATGCTACAGTGACGTGCGCCTCGGGGCACAGCTACCCCAGGTCCTGGAGAATGTGCGCTTGCTGCGCAAGTTGAGACCGGGAGGCCACCATCCCCGGCCGGAGATTGGCATCGCTTTTGTGGCGATGAAGCGCAATATCGACGATCTGCCGGCCGTGTTGAAACTGGGCCGCAGCCTGGGCGCCAAACATTTCTCGGTGAGTAACGTGCTACCCCACACCGAGGAGATGCGCGAAGAAATCCTCTACCTGCGTACACTCCGCACCGTCGGCTACCTCGACTCTCCCTGGCACGCCCACCTGGACCTCCCCCGGCTGGACTTAGACGAGACGACGAAGGATGCCTTTTTCCAGGCTCTGAACAGCGATTACAACATCACCTTCGCGGGCAACCGGCTGGGTGGAGCCAGCGATGTCTGCTCCTTCATCGAGAGTGGGACAATCACCGTCGGTTGGGATGGCGCCGTCAGCCCCTGCATCCCGCTCCTCTATGATCACACCAGCTATCTGCGCGAGTGGAAGCGTTCATCCCACCGTCACGTGCTCGGCTACGTGGATGAGACCGATCTGCTGGACCTCTGGCTGGAGCCGGAGTACGTGGCCTACCGGGAGCGGGTTCACAACTTCGCCTTCGCCCCCTGCACCTTCTGTGGTGGCTGTGAATTGCTGGAAAGCAACGAGACCGACTGCTTCGATAATCCTTTCCCGGCCTGCGGCGCCTGCCTCTGGGCCCAGGGAATCATACAATGCCCCTGAGCGGCTGCGGCGCCAGTTAGTTGCTCTATGGGGATGATTAACTAATGTCCATCGCCCCAGGCATCCAGCACCTGACGCATCATCCCCAGCTCACCCAGATGGTAAGCGGTGTGATCGGCCACAACCAGGATCTCGCGCAGGATGGTGTAGTCAGGTGCGTGCCGCAGCGGCGCATAAAGCTCCGTTTCCGGGTTACGCACGATCGCCGCTAACGCCTCCCGGTCGGCCAGGAGACGCTGCACGCTGTTTTCCCACATCTGCTCGTCCGCCTGCTTGCTGTGTGCCGGCCAGTAACCGTCCGGCCAATCCGGTGACACATGTTCTGGATCGCGGATGAATTCCAGAATATCCCACTGGGCGATGCGGATGTGCTCCAGCAGTTGCCAGGGGGTATACGTAACGTTGGAGGGTGTTTCATTCATTGCTTCTGGGGGAAACTCCTCCACCGCTTCCTCGATTGTCATGTGGGCATGGCGCCCATCCAACAATTGTAGAAGCTGTTCGCGTAATAGGGCGTTGTTTTCTCCTTGAGCCATCGTTCTCACTCTTCCTGAATATCACTCGACAGGTACATCAAAACGGCGGCAGAAATCATCGATCACGGCCAGTAACTCAGCAGGCAAGCGCCGGCGTGACGCTTCTATGATTTGCCGCGGTATTCTACCATAGTACGCGTGGGCCACCGCCCCGGCCATACAGGCCAGCGTATCGCTGTCGCCGCCTAACGATATGGCCAGGCGAATCGCATCCTCCACCCCATCACTATCAAAGAAAGCAACCAGTGCTTCGGGCACCGAACCCTGACAGGAGACGTCGAAGCGGTATCCCGGCCGGATCTCATCCACCGTGCGCGCCAGGTCATAATCGAAGCGGGTGGTGAGTTCTGCCCTCATCTCCGCCTTCGGCGTGTTTTTCCGCGCCAGGAAAACGGCCAGGGCGACCGCCTGTGCCCCTTTGATCCCCTCAGGATGGTTGTGGCTCACCACTGCCGTCGCCTTCGCCTCTGCCAGCACTCCTTCCGAGGAGTCAAAAGCCCAGCCGACCGGACTGACCCGCATTGCCGAACCGTTACCCCAGCTATTATACGGTCGGGGATCCTCCGCCATCAGCCATCGGCCAAAATTGCCCCCATAACCGGCGCGAGGATATTTCCGGCCGAATGTCTGCATCGCGGGACCATAATCGATCTCAGATTGCAGAATGGCAGAGGCCACAGCCACCGTGAGCACGGTGTCGTCTGTAAACGTGGCACCGTCTGTAAAAAGAGGGAAATCGGCGTGCTTGATGGGGAACCTCTCATAGGGTGAACCGATGATATCGCCGGCAATTGCACCGAGCATTGTGTCTCCTGTTTCATTCTGTGCTGACTACCCGCGATCCTAAGCCGAACATCCCCTGCGCGCAACAAAGGGAAGGGGTGTGGACGCCAGCATCCCTCAGGTATATGGATCGAGTCCAGCGGTCAAAGGACACAATGACTTGCCAGATCGGCCAACGCCTGAGATCATAGCAACCTATCACCGCCGCTCTTCAACAGTCTGACCCGGCACGGGATCAGGAGCACCGCAGTGCTTAATCCAGAAAATCACAATCCAGACAGAAAGGAGATCAAATGACAACAGGGAAATTGGTAGGGATTTCCGTCCGTCCGGCCGAAGGGGCACCCGTCCAGGAACTTACCAGGACCGACATCCACGTGAAGGGAGGGTTAGCAGCCGATTACCGCCGTGGCGGCGGCGCGCGGGCGGTAACCGTCCTCGCCCGCGAGGATTGGGAAGCCGCTTGCCGCGACGCGGGAGCCGACTTGCCCTGGACAACGCGCCGGGCCAACTTGCTCATCGAGGGCATCCCGCTGCGCGAAAGCAAAGGGCAGCGCCTGCGCGTTGGCCCAGTGTTGCTGGAGATTACGGGCGAAACCCGGCCCTGTGACATCATGGAAGCCGCCCACAGCGGACTGCGCGCGGCCCTGGAACTCGCGTGGCGCGGCGGCGTCACCTGCCGTGTCGTACAGCCCGGGCACATCCGTCCGGGCGACCCGGTAACGTTGGAACAAGGGAGCGAAGCGTGAGCGATAGCTGGCGTTCGTACCTGGAATTTGCCACAGAGATGGCGTGGCAGGCCGGCCAGCTAACCCTGGGCTATTTTCAGACTGACCTCCGGCCGGAGTTCAAAGAAGATGAAAGCCCGGTCACCGTCGCCGACCGCGAGGCGGAACGGCTGATTCGCAGCCGGATCGAGCAGGCATACCCGGGCCACGCCATCGTCGGCGAAGAGTTTGGCGAAAAGGCCGGGGCCGGGGCCAGCCATCGCTGGCTGGTCGACCCCATTGACGGCACCCGTTCTTTTGTCCGTGGCGTCCCCCTCTACGCCGTACTGCTTGGCCTGGAAGTAGAAGGCCGGGTGGAGGTAGGGGTTGCCTATTTCCCGGCCCTGGGCGAGATGTTGGCTGCCGCCACCGGCGAAGGCTGCTGGTGGAATGGCCGGCGCACCCGCGTCTCGACGGTAGACGACCTGAGCAAGGCGATTATCTCCTTCACCGATGCGGCGACATTTGCCCGCTACCAGCGGGAGCAGGCGTGGCGACGTTTCCAACAGTGCGGGGCAACGGTGCGCGGCTGGTCCGACGCTTACGGCTACTTGCTGGTCGCTACCGGCCGGGTAGAGGCGATGCTGGATCCGATTATGAGCGCCTGGGATTGTGCGCCTTTCCCGCCTATCCTACGCGAGGCCGGTGGCTATTTCGGTAACTGGCAAGGAGAGGAGACGATTTACGCTGCCGAGGCGATGGCGACCAATGCTGCGCTACGCGAGGAGGTGTTAGCATTGGTGGGTTAGACAGCGGAAATTACGGATAGCTTGCCTTCAGCGAATGACGTCTGGCACTTCTCACCTAGAAAAGGAGCAAATATGGCAGAGTATCACTCTCAAGGAAAGGCACTCGACCTGGTCGGGGATTGGAGCAAATGGCTGGTGGGCGTGAACCTCGCCGCCACTACCGGCTGTGTCGCCGTGCTTCAGCGCGGTGTCGCCGGCACATCTCGCCTCTTCCTGCTGCTGGCCATTGGCACCTTCACCCTCTCATTGCTTACCGCCGCCCTCCTGCTGGGTCTAATCCCCGCGCTCGCCCAACGCCTGCCGGTGGACGGTGAAGGTAGCAATGCCGGCACCATTTTTGACGGCCATCTCTGGGGCGTGCTCACCGTACGCCTCCTGGCCATCATCCAGTTTACACTCTTTCTACTCGCCGCCGCCGCTTTTCTCGGCTGGGTGATCACCAAACCCGCCCCCTGACCCGCCAAACTCTCACTCTGCACGTGCACGCGGCAGATGTCACGGCGCACCCACTTCTCGAGAACATCCCGAAGAAAGCGCCCATACAGCTCCGGCTGGACTGGGCGACCGGTAACCAGGCTGCCTGCCTGCCGCTAATCTGCTACTCATGACATAGGTCACCCTTAACGCGTGACGATGTGCACTCGAGAGATCGGGGTGAGAGATGATAGGATGGTTACCGATGCGCGTTATCTCGCGCACCGGTAGAGGCAATCGGGGCTCAGGCCTCTTTTTTGGGGCTATTTATTCGCTTATGCGGATACACCTTTGTCCAAATAAACGGTTATGCCGATCACTGTGCGGACGACCTCTCTCCCACCTGTATGCAGCGAACGGTATGGCCATACCTCCGGTACAGGAGCATTACGAAGCGTTTTACTGAACATTGGATGGTAAGCTGGTACACCAACGGCTTGCCACTCACTGGGTCCGCCAGATTGGACTACCCTACGCCGCGGGAATCAGTAGAACGCTCCAGTAGTTCTGTTAAAATAGGGATCTGGGATCAGGTATTGGCGGTGATCCAATCCGCGATCTGGTGCATCATGATAAAAAGGAAGACGTTAATCGTGGGGCTTGGGAATCCGCTCCTGGGGGATGATGCCATCGGCTGGCGAGTGGCGGAAGCGGTGGAAGCGCGCCTGAAGGGGGACAGGGAGCTGGATGTTACCGGAATCGAGTTTGATTATCTCTCCCTTGGCGGATTGAGCCTGATGGAACGTTTCATCGGTTATGAGCAGGCGATTATCGTCGACTCCATCCAGACCGAGACAGGAGAACTCGGGCAGGTCTATAGCTTTGACCTGGAGGCGCTGCCCGACCGCTCAGCGGGACACACCACGGCGGCCCACGACACTTCCCTGCAAACCGCGCTGGCGCTGGGGCGGCAGATGGGCGCCAAATTGCCGGAAGAGGTGCAGGTGGTGGCGGTAGAAGCGGACCGGGTGTTTGATTTCTCCGACGAGTTGACCCCGGCTGTGGCAGCAGCCATCCCCGAGGCAGCGGCAGCGGTGTTTGCCCTTCTGCAGCAACCGGCTGAGGCTCCCTCTCCAGATAAGATACCCTCTACCCACGAAAAGGAGAAGGAACAATGATCTCACCTGAAGTGCTCCGGCGTTACCCTTTCTTTAATTTTATGAATCATGAACAACTGCGTCAGATAGCGATGATCAGCGAGGAAGTAAACCTGGACGGAGGGGAAACTCTCTTCGAAATGGGCGACGTGGCCAGTGGCCTTTACCTCCTGGAGGAAGGGAGCATTGACCTGCAATACGTGGTGGTCGACGAACTGAAGACAGGAAAGCGGATGGCGTTCCACATCGGCCAGATCAATCCGGGGGAACTCGTGGGCATCTCCTCCGTGATCGAGCCCCACAAGGTCACAGCCACGGCCGTGGCCGATACCCCGAGCAAATTGCTGAAGATTGACGCAGCTGAATTGCGCGCCCTGGAGAAAGCGGACAGCGCGCTGGCCTACGGTCTGCAGCAGAAGGTTGCGCGGGCGGCGATGCGTCGCCTGCACTATGCGCGGATGGAACTGCTGGCGGCAACGGCAGAGGGACAGATGCCGGAACCATAACCGGATTTTGACTCTGTTAGATTACAACGGCCACACAAATGGTAATAGTAACAGGGTAACAACCAGCACCACGACGGTGAGAGGCAGTCCGACACGCAGGTAATCGCCGAAGCGGTAACCGCCGGGGCCCATGATCAGCACGTTGGCCGGATGCCCGACCGGACTGAGGAAACTGGCGGAAGCAGCAATGGCCACGACCATGATCAGAGCGTAAGGGGAAAGGCCGAGGTCGGCCGCTGCGGAGAGGGCGATGGGGGCCAGCAACACGGTAACCACTGCGTTGGGCATCACCTGGGAGGCAAGGGTGGTGAGCAAGAAGAGACCGCCAATCACGAATAGAGGTCCGAGGGCACCCATGCGCGAGATAATGCCCTCGGCCAGGAAACTGGCTGCGCCGCTGTTTTGCATGGCAATGCCCAGGGGCAACATGCCGGCAATGAGAAAGACGGCATTCCACTGGATGTGACGATAAGCTTCCTCCATCTGCAGACATCCGCTAAGGACCATGAGGGCAGCTCCGGCGACGGCGGCGATGGAAATAGGCAACCAGCCAATCATCACCGCGAGGACAACGCCTGCCATGATCAGTGCAGCCACCGGCGCCCGCTGCAGGCGGGGGGCTTCCTGCAATGCCTCTTCCAATACCAGGAAATCCGGGTCATCGGCGAGCAGGGCCAATTTCCGCCGCGGGCCGTACAAGAGCAGCGCATCCCCAAAGCGCAACGCCATGTCGCGCAACTGGGTGCGATAAGCGCGCCCCTCCCGCCAGATGGCGACAACGGACAACTGGTATTTGTCACGAAAATGCAGTTCGTTCAACGTCTTCCCCACGAGGGTCGTGTGGGGAGAGAGGACGGCCTCGACCATGCCAATTTCGGCCGATTGCAGCTCGGTCCAGGCCAGGCGCGCGCGCGGATCTATTTCCAATGCCTGGAGGCCGCGCAAGGTGGAAAGATCCTCGCGGCGGGCCTCTACCAGAAGGGTATCTCTGGCCGCCAGGCGGGCATCCGGGGGAGGCATCAATTCAGTCTGCCCATTACGGACGATGCCCAGCACGTTCAGATCGAAAGCGTCGCCAAAGCGACTCTCGCGCAACGTCTGGCCGACGAGAGAGGAATCGGGCGGAATCTGGAGGGCGAGGAGTCGCTCGTGCAGACGATAGATCCCGGCCGGGCGGGGCGTGCCCGTTTCGGCAACGACGATAGCCGCCGATTGGCGTAGCACCCTGATCTGGGCACGGGTCCCCTGGACCAGCAACGTCATCTCCGGTCGCAGGGATACGTCCTGGAGATCGGTGCGCTGCAGGCGACCGTGTCCCCAGATGGCGAGAACGTTTACCCCAAAGCGGCCCCGAAAATCAATCTGCTTCAAGGTCTGGTGTAGAAAGGGGGAATCCGGCGGCAGCGTAACCTCCACCAGGTCAATTTCGCTGGAGGTAAGGTCTTCCAGGGACACGTGGGCATTTTCCAGAACGAGATACTCCCACTCCCGCAGCTTGGCCAGTCGCTCTACGGCACCAGTCACCAGCAGACGATCGCCACCGCGCAGCACCGTCTCCGGCCGGGGGGCCAGTTCTGTCTGCCCATTCCGGATAACGCCCACCACCGTCAACCCCAGGGCGGTGCCGATACGGCTCTCTGCCAGGGTCTTCCCCGCGAGGGGCGTATGCAGCGGTAAGCGAATGAGCGAGAGGCGCTGTTCCAGGCCGTAGACTTCCCCCAGTTCAACCCCATTTTCGGCAGCACTCTGGCTGGCCATATCCCGTTCCGGCAGCAGATGGCGGCCGACCAGGGCCATGAAAGCTACCCCGGCGAGCATGATCGCGCCGCCGACGGGAACGAAGTCAAAGAGGGAAAAGGGGGTAAGCCCAGCATCGCGCAGAGCGTCGGCGGCGAGGATGTTCGGCGGGGTACCAATCAGGGTGGTCAGCCCGCCCAGGAGGGCACCAAAGGCCAGGGGCATAAGCAAGCGAGAGGGCGCGCGGCGGGTACGGCGGGCGATGTCCATGACCACCGGCAGGAGCAAGGCAGCCACGCCGACGTTGTTCATGAAGGCGGACATAACGCCCGCGGCGAGCATAATAACTACCAGCAAGCGCACTTCGCCACTGCCGGCGAGCCGGAGAACATGGCGACCGACGGCATTGGCCACGCCGGTGCGGGAGAGGCCGGCACTGAGAATAAACACAGCCCAGACGGTGACCACGGCCGGGTTGCTGAAACCAGAGAGTGCTTCGGTCGGAGTGACCAGGCCGGTAAGGGCCAGACTGGCCAGTACGAGCAGGGCAATCAAGTCAATGCGCAACCGTTCGCTGACGAAAAGGATGATGGCGATCGTGAGAATGGCGAGGGTCAGGGCAATTTCTGGAGTCATGACCTCCTCCTTTGACGGCGGCGGAGAATGGCTGGCAACCTGCTTACCTGATGCTTTTGTTTAATAAAGCGGGATGATGACCTGAGATCCTGTATTGGTCGCGTAACCATCGGCTACAGGAGACAGAATGACCATCTTCCAAGTGTAAGTATATAATACACTGAATTCGGCTGGTTGGCAGAGGAAAACGGCCGGGAGCGACGGTTAAGTGGCCGGGGTGGATAGGTGATGACTGCTCCTTTCTCGCCGCCCCCCCCGGCCACCAGGATCCCAAAACGGGCTAATGGATCCTGGTGTCAAGATCCGCATCCGCGTGCGTGCGCAGGCGGAATAGATAAAAAGGTCCAGATAGTATGCTTCCAAAAGAGGTGATCCGGCCGGGTTGTTCCCACAAACGTGGGCGGGGAACGGTGCTCAGCCCAGAGGATGAATAACAGCTTCCGCAGATAACTTGCCTGCCGTTTCGCCACGAACAAGAAAGAGTCGGAAGAGAGAATAGATCGGTAATCCCGGCCGGGGCCACCAGAGGTTCGTGGCGATCAGACTTGAAACGACAGATGAATGCGTGAACATGTACCCAGTCTAGTACAGATCACCCGCGCCGGGGAGGGCCGGCAGGTGCGAGATCGTCGGACACGTACGCGCTACGGCGGCTCCGGTGCGCTTGGGTGCGCTGGCGGGTGGGAAGGTGCGCCTGAGCATAATGGACACCGGGAAACACGCTCCCGGCCGGCCGTTCAGGCCGGAACGTGCCCGAGCAGTTCCTGAACAAACTCGACGGTCTCGCTGTTGCCCCGGCTGAGGAAATGCGACGCGTGCTCTGGGGTCAACACGCCGACAGTGGCCAGGATCTGCCGGACGGCCGGGGACATGGCGGCTACAAAGCCGCCCTGGTTCAATACGGCTACAATCAGCTCGTGTACGCGGGGATCTGAGAGCAGGGCCGCTATGCTTTTACCGCCATCGGGGAACACTAACAACTGAAAGTCTGTTGCCACGGATTCCGCCAGTTGGGAGAGGGAGATGTCCGGACAAATTGCTATCCCATGCAATCCTTTGAGTACGCCGGCCATGGTGCCTACCAGCTCCACTGCCAGGCCCTTCTGCCGCATCTGGCAGAGGCACTGAATCGTCGATTCCTCGTTGAATTCCGGTGCAACGAGGATCGCAGCTTTGTTGCGAGTCGCTGTGCGTGTGGCTTTCATTTCTCACCGCCTTTGGGAGGATGGCAACCCAAGTTGTGTTAATTGTATTAACAGGAACAGTCTAAATCAGCTTTGCCGATGAGAGTAGGGCCATCTGGCGCGAAAATACGTCACAATTCGCGCCAGGGCGCACGGAAGGGCGTTTTCGTGCGGCCGGGTGCGGCAATTGTGAAGGAAAGAGATAGTTCGTGTATGATTAGAGATGGTGAACGTCGCCAGATTAGGGAAAACTATAGCGAAGGAAGCAGGCATGCCTACATCCCCTCCCCTCACAGTAGACGATCTGTACCCGGCGGTACGCGACGCCTTGCAGGTGTGGCACAATCCAGACGGGACGGGCCAGACCGGGCTGGAGCATTTACTCCTGATTCAGAAGCAGCGCACCGAAATCGGCGACAGCCAGCCGATTGTCCTGCGCCTGACCACCAACGAGCTTCTCCATACCAGTCTGCAAATGCTGGCTCAGCGCGACAAAACCAGCGCAAACATCATCCGCCAGCGCTACCTGGAAGGTGAAATTGGACAGGAAGTGGCCAACCGTCTGAGTCTGAGCCTGGATCAGTTGAAGCGCCGCCAGCGCAAGGCAATTCAGGCCCTGGCGGCGGTGATCATCGAGCGAGAAATCGCTGCCCGAGAAGCATTGATCGAGGAGATTGAACTGACCCTGGCTCCACCTACATATAGCCAGTTATTCGGTGTGGACGACGCACGGGCCGAACTAGTCGAGAAAATGCTGTCGGCTGACGGGCCGCCTGTCATCATGCTCACCGGCATCGGCGGCATTGGCAAGACCTCGCTGGCCAATGCCGTTGTACGCGCGTTGCTGCCTCATTTCCATTACGAGAAATATCTCTGGCTGCACGTCAATCCGCACGGGCGACGGGGGGCCGGGCTACCGGCCGACCTCACCCGGGAACGGATCATGCTCCGGCTGGCGCAGGAGTTGCATTTGTCGCCAGAAATGGAAGCGACAAGGCGAGATGTGCGCATTCGCCAGGCGCTGAATACCATTCCCCACCTGGTAGTCATCGACAACCTGGAAGAGGATACCGATCCAATCCTCCTTGACCACCTGCATAATCTGGCGGGGACCAGTCGTTTCTTGCTCACTTCCCGAATTCGCCTTGCCAGCCGGGTGGGCGTCTACGACTTCCCCATTCAGGACCTGGACGCCGCGGCTGCCGAAGCCCTGGTGCGGGAACAGGCCCAGGCTACCGGTGCCACCCTGCTGGCGGCAGCGCCGGCAGAAGAACTCAACGCTATTTACGAGACAGTGGGAGGCAATCCCCTGGCCTTGAAACTGGTTACCGGCCTGGCTCGCTCCTTTTCGTTACCAGAGATTCTGGAAGACCTGGTCGAAGTGCGGCTCGAGGAAGTAGAAGAGATGTACCAGCGCATCTATTGGAAAGCGTGGCGCGCCCTCGGCGACGACGCACGCACGCTTCTGGAAATGATGCCCATCGCCGCCGGCGCAGGGATTGGTCAGGCGCAAATGCTGGCAGTGAGTGGTCTGGAGAAAGGGCAGTTGCGCCGGGCGATCCGCGAGTTAAGTGACCGTTCGCTACTGGAGGTTCGCGGCTCCGTCTCTGAGCGCCGTTACAGCATCCACCGCCTGACCGATACCTTTCTCCGTAGCGAAATCATTCATTTGCCTGATCAATCTCTATGAACGAAATAAGTACGCGAGAGATCAGCCCGGTTTTTGTCCGGTTTGTCACCAGAAATCTCACTTACTGGCAAGAGCAGGCGCCCGGTTTCGACGATCAGCAGATTCGCCAACTGGCGCCCGAGCATGACAACGTCGCCCAGGCGATTGAACTGGGGCTGACCCTGCCGGGTACCACAGAGACAGCAACACAGCTTCTGCTAGATTTCTTTCCCTTCGCCGAGCAGCATGGGCAGTGGGAGACATGGCAACCGCTGGTCGAACAGGCGCTGGATGGCGAAGGGGAACAGGAGGCACCGGTTCGGGGGCAACTGTTGAATTGTCTCGGCCGGCTCTATCGTTTCCGGCACCGGCTGGCACTGGCAATCAGCATTCATGAGGATGCGAGAATGCTGGGCAAGCAGCTCGCCGACAGCAGGCTGGTAGCTACCAGTCTGCTTAACCTGTGCATCGCCTGCCGGCGCCAGCGTGAATATGAAACAGCCACTGCACACGGCCGGGAAGCGCTGGCCCTTTTCGAGAAGATGGCGAACGCTGACAAAGAAACGGCCGATGCCCTTAACGCGCTGGGCCTGGTCGCACTGAGCCGGAGGGAACTGAACACCGCCGAAGAATACCTGCAGCGGGCAGCCGATTACTGGCGCAGACTGGAGATGCCGACGAATCTGGGACGTACCCTGAACAACCTGGCGCTGGTATTGCAGCACCAGGGAGAAAATGAGGCGGCTTTGCGAATATATCAGGAAGCCCAGGAGCAGCTTTCGTCCACTTCCAGCGTGCTGGATCAGATACGGGTGCAAAACAGCCTGGGCACCCTCTACTTCAAGCTAGAGCAGTTGGACCAGGCCGAAATCATATTCCGGCAACTACACCGCGTGGCCATCCTCAACTCAGGCGACGTGTATTTGCGGGGAATGCTGGCCCAAAATCTGGGCAACACTCTGCTCAAACAAGGAGAGTATGACGAGGCGGAAAGATATCTGAAGCAGGCCATCGCTATCTGGAAACAATTGGGCGACGAAATAGCTCTGGCCAATACCCTGGCAGCGGTGGCAGAAATCCAGGCAAACCGGCAACAGATTAAGAGAGCGGTTGACATTTATGGTCAGGCTCTTGTCCTTCTGGAAAAACATCCAGATGAACCGTGGGCAAAACGCCTGAGGCCTATATTCACAGCAGAACAGGCAGCCTTACTGGAGGAAGAGGAATAAAAGGCCGTGCGCACGCGCAACGGCCTTCTCAAAACCCGGTCTGACAGTCAGTTTACGTATCGCACACGCTGCCCATGCAGTCAGATTGGGGCGCCACCCGGCTTGAGGGCCCGGAGGGCATGCCCATCAACATGACCAACACGGCCACGGCGAGCACCAACTGGCTAACTTTCACACGGAGAGAACGACGCATCTTGAGCACCTCCATACTCGTTAGAGGAAGCTGATGAGGTGGCGCGCCTGGGACAATGCCCACTCATGAGAACTCAAGAGCTTCGATCAATAATGGCCCCGGATCCGTAAGTTGTAGCCAGTATGCCCGAGCGGAGATCGGAATAGTTGGAGCAATGATCGGAATCTGCTCCGAATTAACAGAAAAGGGTGGTTTACCTTATGGTAACGTCCAGGAGATTTGGGGATTTGCTCTCAGAAGCAATCCACACCATCAAGGTATGCGAGGGCTCTACGATTGCCATCGTGCAAGATGAGCTGGGATACGCATTGGGAAGAAAGGGTGGTTCGGCCATCGAACGGTGGCGCCAGGGTTATCTGCCGCCAACCATGGACGACCGGGAAACGCTGGCGCGCCTCCTGATCGAACGGAGTTGCGGGCGTCTCGACCAGGAGTGGCTGCGCTCCTTTCTCAGGAGCATGAAGCATCCCTATTCGCAACAATTCGGTGACGAGTTACTTTCGAAAGCACAAACAATTGACAGTGGTCCTCCCACGCTCCCCCTGCCGGCCTGGGTAAAAAGCGATAACGTCCTCGTGGGGCGGACCGCGGAGCTGGACCGGCTGGCAGAATTGTGGCAGGCGGCCCGGGGCGGCCTCAATCAGGCGGTCTTTGCCACAGGGGAGGCCGGGATCGGGAAGACGCGCCTGCTCTACGAATTTATTTCGAGACAGCGACGGGGAGAAAGCGTCTGGCTGGCAGCGCGCGCCTACAAAGGGTATCAGAGCACGCCCTACCTGGTCCTGGCCGAAGCGATCCAGCCTCTCCTCAATTCGGGCATGGTACCGGGCGTTGCCGACGAAGTGCTGGTCGAAATCGGCCGGCTTATTCCCGGTACGGTTACGTTTCCGACTAACGGCCCTTCGTTCCCCTCTCCAGAGCCAGAACAGGCCTACGCCCGCAAGCGTTGGGCGCTGAACAATTTGCTGACTGCCCTGGCGGCGAAGCGACCACTCATTCTCTGGCTGGATGACCTGCACTGGTGTGATCGAGGCACCCTGGAAAGCGTGCAACAGCTACTGCTGCGGAATCCCCGGCAGCGCCTGCTGCTCGTTGCCTCTTTACGGGATACGGACGTAGAAGAGGGAAGTTATCTGACCGAGGTCTGGGCCAACCTCCACCGGAGCGGGTTGCTCACCGAAATTCCCCTGTCGCCACTGAGCCAGGAAGAAACCCGCCAGTTGATACAGTCACGATACCAACGACCAGATGTGGATGCCTTTAGCCGGAGGCTACACACGCATACGGAGGGCAATCCCTTTTTTCTACTGGAGACCGTAGAGTTACTGCTAGAGGAAGACATAACGGCAGCAACCGGTATCGAAGGGGCCGCGGAGCCCACAAACAGTACAATGCTGCCCATTCCCGACAGTGTTGAGGATCTGATTCAGTTGCGGCTGCAGGTTCTCAAGGAAATGGAGCGCCAGTTTGCAGAGATAGCGGCCGTCGTCGGCCGGGAATTTGACCCTGACCTGATCCAGCGTGTGGCAGAGATGGACGAGCGGCAGATGGCAGGCACCATTGCAGCCCTGCAAGAGAGAGGCGTGATCCGGGAGCAAGGAGAGCAATACGATTTCTCTCACGCCATGCTACGCACCGCCATTTATCAGGGGTTGAGTGCCTGGCCGCGCCGGCGCTGGCACCGGCAGGTTGGCCAGAAATTGGCAGAACTGGCCGGAGATACCCCGTCCGCCACGGACTTGCAGCAGCTTGCCCAGCATTTTTACCAGGCGCATGCCTGGCCTGAGGCGTTTACCTACCAGCTCCGGGCCGGTGTGGAAACGCTGGCGCTCTTTGAGACGAGGGCTGCCCACACCTACTTGAAAACGGCCAAGGCGTTGGCACAAACAAAGCTAAAGACGATCACGCCTGAACAACAGCGGATACTCTGGGAAGGATTGGGCGATGTTCACAGCAACCTCGCCAGATTCGACCAGGCGTTGGCCTATTACCGGGATGCCCTGGCCCTTAGCTCCCCAAACACGGCCGGGGCGGCGGCGTTATGCTGGAAGATGGCCACGGTCTACGAGCGGCAGACGCATTACGACGAAGCCATTCGCTGGCTGGAAAGGGGGATGGTCGCGTTGGAGGGGGAACGGGACGATAACGTCTTTTCGCGAATTTGTATTCAGTACGGCCTGATCAACACGCGCCGGGGGAACCTGGACGCGGCCTTTAGCTGGGCTACCCGCGCATTAGTCGTCGAAAGCGCCCAGGCTCACAATCTTTTGGCCACCCTTCATCGCGCCCAGGGAGATCTGGAAAAAGCAGACACTCACTGTACGCAGGCTATCGAACTGGCGCGGGCAAACGGACAGCTCTTTGATCTGGCTAAGGCTTATACGAACCTGGGCGTCATCCGCTTCGCCCAGAACGCGTGGGAATCAGCCGCTACGGCGTACCAGCAGGCGATTGAGTTCCACGCAAACACAGATAACGCTTACGCCTATATCATGACACTCTGTAATCTGTCTGACGTGGAGCGCCACCTCGGCAACCTGGAGGAAGCGAGCCGGCACGCACAAAGAGGGGTTGAGGAGGCCCAACGCCTGGGTGCTGCCTTCAGCCAGGCCCATGCCCATTACAATCTGGGCGCAGCCCTGCTGGCAGCCGGCGAAGTCTACCGTGCCCGGGTCGAACATCTGGAGGTAGCCCGACAGCTATTGGACGAAAAGGGAATCAAGGAACTGCTCTGCGAGATAGAATGTACTCTGGCGGAAGCCCTGTTACAGGAAGGGATGCCGGAAGAAGCAGCGCGCGCTGCCGGGCGGGCATTGGCGCTGGCAAAGGAACAAGACGCGCCCCTGGATCTGGGCCGGGCACGCCGCATCCAGGCAGAGCTGTTGCTTGCCCAGGCGGAAGTAGGAGAGGCCGCACAACTACTCGAGCAGAGCGCGGACATTTTACAGAAGCATGACTTCCGCTATGAACTGGCCCGCACCTACCTGGTTCTGGCCCGCCTCCATGGCCAGAATAATGAACGTCGGGCGGAAGCAACGACAGTATTAGAGGAGGCACGCACCATCCTCGAAGAGTTAGGCGCGCAACTTGATTTAGACAGGGCGGATACCCTCGCCAGAGAGATGGGACTGTAGACGTCCCTCAGGAGTAAGCGGATGAAACGCATAGGATTGGCATGGGGAGTGGCAATGGTGATGTTGCTTGGCGTCTTTATTGCCCTACGGCAGGCTGGAGCGGCTGCGGTCCCACTCCCGGCCGGCAGCAACCTGCAGGCTGACCAGCATCTGAAGGCCCGTGACAGCATGATGGCCATCTCCGAACCTCCAGACAAGCCCGTTGCACAATCTTCGATGACTGTGGAGGAATTGCATCCATTCGCGTTCGCTTTGCAGCGGCAACGAGAAGATTGGGCAGCGCTTCAACAATTGTCCCCGCTGCCCCGGCGCACTCGCTCGCTGCCGACCCGCCCGGCGCTCCACACAGGTACGCGTCATTCCTCCGAACTTTCCGGGCCTCTCTCAACCTGTGTCGTTAAGGACAATGCCAATGCCGGAACGGGTACCCTGCGCCAATGTCTGCTGGACGCCAGCGTGGGAACGACGATTACCTTCGACGCAAGTGTATTTCCCGCCGCTGCCCCGGTAACGATTACCCTCATCACGCCCTTGCCGGCGATCATCACCGACTCATTGGTCGTCGATGGGAGTGATAGCTGGGTCATTCTCGACGGCGGCCAGCTCACCTCCGGGAGTGGCATCCTCGTCGAGGAGGCCAGCGACGTCAGCATCCAGGGGTTGCAGATCGTGCACTTTCCCTGGGCGGGAATTGAGCTGATCGCCGCGGAGAACGTGACGATCGGGGGGGATCGGGCCAGCGGCAGTGGCCCTTTAGGCCAGGGCAATCTCCTCAGTAATAATGGCGGTTTTGGGCTCTGGGTGGTTTCCAGTGTCACCAACACCGAG
>Ga0207752_1000401_pt1 | contig 20481 bp, 22 predicted proteins | sample Pon2CUnioCityCA_6_FD_187272 | JGI IMG/M metagenome (GOLD analysis project Ga0207752, IMG submission 187272) | Marine sediment microbial community from Union City, CA, USA - Pond 2C Sediment 2 (SPAdes) | ecosystem: Environmental > Aquatic > Marine > Intertidal zone > Salt pond sediment ...
TCCCAACAAAACCGGCGATCAGACCGAAGGTGATCTGGCTACGCGGCTGACCGAGCTGGATTACGCTTTGATATTCCACGGCAATCCGGGTGAGGAGGTTAAGGGTATCGAGCGGAACATTCCCGGTATGAACTTTTCCGAGTCGCTGCGTACTTTCCTGCGGCTGCTGGGGCTGGCTTTAGGGATGCCGCTGGAGTTGGTGCTGCTTGACTGGACCAAGAGCAACTATTCGCAGTCGCGGGCGGTCTTGGAGCAGACTTATCGTACCTTTACCCGCTGGCAGAACAAGCTGCGGTACTTTCACTATCAGCCTCTGTTCGACTGGAAGTTCGATAAGTGGCGGGGCGATTTGAATATCTCGGCCAATCGCGAGATTACCGTTAACTGGATAGCTCCCGATTATCCGTGGATAGACCAGCTCAAGGAAGCTCAGGCGCATGCGACCAAGGTCGAGCGGGGATTTTCTACTCACGCGGCGGTCTGCAAGTCGCTGGGCACCGACCGGGACGATATCATTATTCAACGGGAAAAAGAGGTGCGGGACGCTATCAAAATCGCCCAGAAAATCGAGGCCGATACCGGCCAGGTGGTGCCATACCAGATGTTCTGCGGCTTGAAGATCGAGCCGGGCAAGGGGCAGATGGCACAGGTGGAAGAGGCCGACCGCAGCGCTGAGGAAAACGAAGAAAGCGAGCAGGAAAATGATTAATTCTATAGTATCTGAATATCAATCCCAGTTATGGCTGATGGAGCCCGCCTCGCTGGCAGCTTTTGTCAAAAGACTGGCCGGACTGCCGGTAAATGCGGTTTTGCCGAACGTCAAAATTGAGCAGCGTAAGAGCAAGCTGAAAGTAGCCAATTCGGTTGCTCAAATTGATATCAGAGGCGTCTTGCTCGATACTGTGCCGGGCTGGCTAAGATTGTGGGGACTCGATGTTACCGGCTATGATGAAATTGCCGAGCAGGTTAAAGAGGCGTCCGAGCGGGAAGATGTCACCGGGATTATGCTGAATGTCGATTCGCCGGGCGGTATGGTCGCAGGAATCGCCGATGCGGCGGACGCCATTTATAATGTACGCGGCGGGATGGATGTGAGGGCGACAATTAAAAATTTGGGGGCTTCGGCAGCTTATTGGCTTTCGTCACAGGCGGACTATATCACCGCGGCGGACAATAATACGCTGGTTGGATCGATTGGGGTGTACACGTATTTCATAGACTACACGAAGCTCGAGGATGATTCAGGCATAAAAGTCATAGTGATTCGAAGCGGCGAGCACAAGGGTATGGGACTGGACACAATCACCGAAAATCAGATTTCCTCAGTCCAGGAGTACATAGACGCCACTGCCGCCAATTTTATCGATGCGGTAAGTCAGGGCCGCAGAGTTGAGCGGGAAAAAATAGAAAAGCTGGCGACCGGCCAGCTCTGGATAGCAAAAAAGGCTGATGAAATCGGATTAATAGATCGGGTTTTCGAAGGCCGCAAGCAAAACTCAAGTGATTTAGATGGAGAAATTGCCATGAAAAATGAGCAGGAACAAATCGACGCTCAGATAGCCGAGAACGAGAAAAAGGCCATCGAGCAGGAAAGACAGAAGGCGGTCGATGCCGAGCGCAAGCGTGCCGCCGAGATTAGAGAGGCCTTCTTAGATGATGCCGAGTTCGCAATCAAGGCTATTGCCGAGGGCTGGAGTTTACAGGAAGCCCAGGCCGAGTACAGTGACATTCTGCGCGAAAGGCTCAAAGAGCAGGCCAAAGCGGCGGAAAAGAATCAGTCCAAAGCGGAAAAACCAGCCGAAGGGACGGCGGCCATCGCTACCGATGGAACCGATGATGCCGGCGGCGAGGACTTTCTCACCGAGGCCAGGAAAATCAGTGAAGAGAAAAAGATTTCCATGGCCGCCGCCATGAGCCAGCTGGCCCGCAAAAAGCCTCAGCTTCACGCCGAGTTCAAAGAGCGTTGCAAAACCGAAGGCCGTGACTTTTACGCCCGTGCGGTATAGGAAGGAGCGAAACTTATGACTACAATGTCAAATTCACCCAAGACCTTTACCGCTAAAGAAGCTCTAAGCGCTTACCGGCGGGTAAAGATAGCCGGGGCCAGCCGCGGGGCATGGTACGCCGATTCGGCCGAGTACGGGATCGGCACGGTAATCGAGTCTGTAGCGGTCAATAAGAATGTCGCTATTCGGTTGTGGGAACACGGCGGGACGCATAAATGCATCGCCTCGGGCGCTATCAATGCCGGGGCTAAGGTTTACGCGGCCGCAAACGGCAAGGTCTCCGCTTCGGGTACGGTGCTGGTCGGTACAGCCCTGGATACGGTTACTGCCGACGGCAGTGTTTTGGAGGTCCTGCCGCATCTTGGCTACGCACAGTCGTCTTCGTCCAGCTCATCGAGCAGTTCGAGCTGATAAACGGTAAATGTCACTCTAATAAGGAGTATTGAAAATGACGGTAATGAGCAATTCGCCGAAGACCTTTACGGCCAAAGAGGATTTATCCTACGGCATGAGGGTCAAGATAGCGGGCGCTACTCGCGGGGCCTGGCTGGCCGATGCCTCCGATTACGGGGCGGGCACGGTCATCGAAGGCGTAGACAGCGGCGATGAAGTTTCTATCCGGCTGTGGAACCACGGCGGCTCGCACAAGTGCGTGGCCTCCGGTTCAATCAGCGCCGGGCAGAAAGTTTACGCAGCGGCTTCCGGTAAGGTTTCCGCCTCCGGCTCGCTGCTGATTGGAACGGCCCTGGATACGGTGACTGCGAACAACTCGATTCTGGAAGTGCTGCCGCATATTAACTACCTGCAGTCGTCTTCTTCCAGCTCATCTTCAAGTTCGTCTTCCAGTTCGTCTTCCAGCTCGTCTTCCAGCTCATCGTCCAGCTCGTCTTCGAGTTCATCGTCGAGTTCGGCTGCCGGTTAAAAATAATTTCGCCACGGGGCAATGAAAAAGAATCCGGCGCTTGCCGGGAACCCTTACGGGGCAATGAAAAAGGAGTAAAAAATGTTACAGAAATCTACACACGCGACGCCGAGAGCTGATTTAGGCGAAGCCTTTCACGAGTATTCACCGCAAAGGATGCGCTTTATAGCCGATCAGATACTGCCGGCCAGAGGCGTGGCCAAGGAAGCGGCCACGCTGAGCGTAATCAAACGTAAGAACATAACCATACCGGAGACCAAGCACGCCGACGGTGCGGTCTATAACCGCGTAGTCCTGTACGCAGACGATATGACCTATACCTGCGTAGACCACGGCCTGGAAGGACAGTTGACCGACCGGCAGCGGGAGAAGTTCCGCAACGATTTCGACGCCGAACTGGAGACGGTCAACGGCATCAAGACCAAGATGATGATCGCCCGCGAGAAACGGGTCAAGGATCTGGTATTCAGTACGACTACCTGGACCGGCTCGGATTTGTACACCGACAACTCGGGCAAACCCTGGGACACTGCTTCTACCGATATTATCTCGCAGGTCAACGCAGCCAAGGAAAATGTAAGGCTCAATACAGGCGTAATGGCCGATTCGCTGATAATCGGCGAGGCGGCCATGCAGAACCTGCTGAAAAATGATGATATTATCGCCAGGTTCCCCGGAGCTGCACTAATTACCGAGGCCACGCTACGAGCGAATCTTGCTGCCATTTTCGGCCTGCAGAACCTTATCGTCGGTGCAGTTGCCTATAATTCAGCCGATGAAGGGCAGGATTTCTCCGCCACTGATCTGTGGGTGGACGATTATGCCATGGTGGCGGCATTAGGCAGTGAAGGGATGCCGCTGTCCGAGCCGCAATTGGGCAGAACCATCATCTGGGAGGAGTATATCAGCGGTCTTCGCTACGTCGAGGAGTATCGCGAAGAGCAGACCGAATCGGATATCTTCCGAGTAAAGGAATCCATCGATGAGAAGATATTCGATGAGTATTTCGCTCACCTAATGAAAATCGATGCCTGATAAACAGATTTGAAATTGATCTCTCGGATTTGAGATTTACCGATGTCGGATGTTTTCGATGATACGCTGAAAAGGTCGGCGGATAGTTTTTTCAAGCTGCCCGGCTATGAAAGGGTCGTTTACCGGCCTTCCGGCGGCCCGGCCCGAACGATTAAGGCGGTAGTGACCCGCAGCGATTTGGAGACAGTACCCGGCGTCGCCGTCGGCGGCAGGCCGGTTTTTAACGTGCTTCTCAGAAACGATGAAACCGCAGGCATCGATTCGGAAACTATCGATACCGGCGGCGATAAGATAGACCTGGCCCCGCGGGTGGGCGAAAGGCCGGTGACTTTTAGAATCACCGAGCTGCTCAATCACGATGCGGGACTGTTACTGGTAATGGCGCAATGATAGAGCTGCGTTACGACAAGCAGAAACTAAAGCGACTGGAGCGGGAGCTTCGCGGCTTCGGCAAGACGGCCCTGCCTCGCGTAATGAGCAGGGCGCTCAATCGCACCGCCGGCCAGGCCCGCACCGCATCTTCGAGACTGCTGTCGCAACAGAGCGGCGTTAAGGTCGGCGATGTCAAAAAGCGGATAATCTTAAAGCGGGCCAGCTATTCGAGCTGGCATTCGGCAATTCGCGTAAGCAGTAAAAGACTGTCACTGCGATATCTAAAACCTCGCCAGACCAGGCGCGGCCTGTCTGTAAAATCCGGCAGAAAGCGGGTGACTATCCGTCACGCATTCCCGGCATTGAAGGGATGGTTTATTCGACTGCCGGCCGCCGGTGGCTACAAGCAGACTATCGGCGTTACTCAGGCAAAAGAGATCGACCAGACCCGAAAGGTCGGCCGGCTGCCGATTGGAAGGATACGCGGGCCGATTCTCTCGCGGATTTTCGCCGCCGCCGACGAGCAGGTCAGGGACATTCAGGCCGATTCGGCGCACAAGCTGCAGGAAAATATCGACGATCAGGTGCAACTGATTCTGCGAAGGAGGCTGCCGGCATGAGCACACCGATAGTCGAGCAGATTGCGGTAAAGCTGCTGGCGGCGGTCGATGCGATTACCGTTGCCAACGGCTACAATCAGGACCTTACCGGCGTTCGGCCCAAGCGGATTCACCTGGAATCGGATCTCAATACCGACAAAGCGGTGATAATCGAACAGGAAGATGCCAATATCGAGGAAGATTCCACCACGCACGTAATCTGGCGGCAGGGCTGGACTTTGCAGGCCCTGGTAATCGATTCCGACGATGCGACCTCACCAATCGATACGCGATTAAATACAATTCGCAGCGATATCGAGAAAAAATTGATGTCCGACGGCGTCTGGGATCTGGATGGTCTGGGCGAGATACTCTTAAAAAGTGCGGAAAAATTCATATCCGAGCCGCAGGTGGCCGGAATAGCTGTCAATATTGATGTTCTGTACCAGGTCGAAAAAGACGACCCGTACAACAATAGTTAGGAGATAAAAAAATGATTTTACACGGATGGACCTTAACCGGCTCAGACAGCGGCGTTTTGGGTAAGCTGGTCAATGTCAACTGGACCGGCCTGGTCGAAGATGAGATTGATGTCACCAACGCCGATTCGACCGGGCGGTGGAATGAGTTCGAGGGCGGGTTCAAGGATCCAGGCGTTATCGCCGCCGATCTGCTGTTCGACGCCACTACGCTGGAGACGATTCTCTCGGCCTTTGCCGGTGACAACGAGACCTGGCGATTCGATAAGGACACTATGACATTGACGGTGACCGGCCATATCCGCTCGGCGACGCTGAATATGCCGCTGCGGTCGGCCGCTATGCACCCGATAGAGATTCGATGCAGCGGGATGCCCAGCTTTACTTCATCGTCTTCCAGCTCGTCTTCCTCATCGTCATCGAGCTCTTCGTCCAGCTCATCGAGCAGTTCGAGTTAAATATTTTTGAAAGGAGTTAATTATGCCTGAAAAGGAAAAATGGGCGACAGCCAAGGCGTTTTTCGATTGCCCGATGCCGCGGCAGAAGATGACCGTGCCGGATATCGGCGATATCTACGTGTACGGTCTGAGAAGCGGTGAAAAAGACGATTACGAGAACAACGTGGTCCAGTTCAATCGCGGCGACCGGCAGATCAGATTAGACAACGCCCGGGCGGTCCTGCTGCAGTTGACGGTAAGAGACCAGCACGGCAATCGCATGTTTGCAGAAATGGACATCGGCAAGCTGGCCGCTCTACCGGCGAAGGTTGCCGATCCGATTCTGGTTGTCGCAAGAAAACTTTCCGGCATGGCCACCGGCGAGATCGATGAATTAGTAAAAAACTCACAGACGGCCCCGGCGCCGGTCAGCGAAGACTAAGATTCCGATTAGCCGAGGCCCTGGGAAAGTCCGAGCGATGGGTAAGGGACAATATAAGCGGAGCAGAGTTACTTCAATGGCAGCTACTGGAAAATATAAATCCCTGGGGCCAAAAGAGAGACGATTACCGCTCGGCGGTTATTTGCTGGATTATCGCCAGCAGCAATTTCGGCGGAAAGGGACGACCGCCGCAACTGAAGGATTTTATAAAACTGTTCGATTTTACCGCCAGATACAAAAGCAGTACCGAGCCGCAGGATGATTCGGCGTTCATCGAGCAGATAAAAAAGCTCAATCGTAAATAGTAATCTGAGATTTGAAATCTGAAATTTGAGATTTAAGAATTGAGATTTGAGATTTAAGAATGGCCTTAATGACACAAGTAGGATTGGAGTTTATCGCAAAGGACCGCTCCAGTCGCGGCCTGATGCTGCTCAATCGTCATCTGGGCGGTCTGCACCGCAGCTTTAGGCGGCTGGGCGTTACCATTCTTTCGGTGGCGGGTATCGGCGGGTTCGGCTATATGATCCGCCAGCAAATGAAGGTCATCGACGCCACCGCAAAGCTTTCTGCTCGTATAGGCGAGACTACCGAAAACCTGGTCGCCCTGCAGCATGGCGCCGATATTAGCGGCGCCGGAGCCGAGAGATTGTCGGCGGCTATCGACGTTTTACAGAAAAGACTGGGCGAGGCCAAACAGGGAACCGGCGAGGCGGCCAACGCGTTAGAAGCGATGAATCTGCGGGTAGAAGATATGATTGCCTTGTCGCCTTACGAGCAGATACTGAAGATTTCCGAGGCCATGCAGACCATACCCAGCCAGGCGGAGAAGGCGGCCATTACCTCCGATCTGTTCAGCAGGGCCAATCAGAAACTGCTGAACCTTATCGATCAGGGTCCCGAGGCGATCCGCGAATATCGCGTGGAAGTGGAAAAGCTGGGCCTGAGTTTCAGCAGAATAGATGCGGCTCAGGTCGAGGCGGCCAACGATGCACTTACCCGAACGCGGGCGGTATTTACCGGCCTGTTCCGGCAGGCGACTATCGAGCTGGCGCCGTACATCGAGGCGGCGGCGGAGGCCTTCGTGCGGTTCGCCACACAGGGCGAGGGAGTCGGCGCCAACGTTGTCAGCGTGTTCGAGTCAATAGCTCTGGCTATATCTGAGGTGATAGCACAGACCGAATCGCTGATAATCGCTCTGGATAAGCTCACTTCGCCGCTGGATAATATAAAGAAAACATCCGAGGCCAATCAAAAGGCAATCGAACAGTATCGCTCCATTACCGGCGATGTTCAGGCCTTTACCTATCCGGGCGGGCCTCTTTCGACTCCGGTCCAGCCGCAAAATCCCGAATGGTGGCAGATTATATCCGAAGGTCAGCGCCAGCACGCCGGTATTCAGCCGCAGGATCGAAGCGGTGAGATTCGGGCGGCGTTTGACGATATTCGGGCCAAGGCCGAACAGACGGCCAAGGCGATAGTCGAGGCCGATAAGTCCCAGCAGAAATTCGCCGATACCGTTGAAAATACTACTGCGGATATGACCGCCGATGTTCGCGAACATATCGATTCGGTCAGGCATCAGGATTATCTGACTCGTATGGAGCGGATACAATCCCTGGAGGCTTATCGCGACAAGCATCGCGAGGTAATGTACGATGTGGTCGGCGAGGAGACCGCCGCCGGCGAGATGATTCGCAAGGAAATAGAGTCGGTAAAAAATTCCAGGCTCGATGCCATGAAGGTCTATCAGGCAGAACTGCGCGAGGATATGCAGAATCTTAATCTGTATATATCCGAAAAGTTTCGCGAAACCGCGCAGACCATCGAGTCTTCTCTTTCCAACGCCTTCTATTCGATTATCGCCGAAGGCCAGAGCTTCAAGGAAGCGATGAATCAGTTTTTCATAGAAATCGGCAACGCCTTCGCTCGCATGGTGGCCGATATGATTGCCCGATGGATAATGTTTCAGACGATAACCGCCTTCGCCGGCGGATTCGGCGGATTGTTCGGCGGCGGAGCTGGCGGTTCGCCATCGGCGCCGACTTATGTTCCGCACCACGAAGGCTGGATACCGGATACGATGGACAGTTATCACGGCGGCAGAAGGATGATGCAGAACGAGCATCTGGCGCTCATCGAAAACGATGAGCTGGTAGTGCCGCCGGAAAAGGTGACACGGTCGCTGAATATCGGCGGCGGCGAGCCGACTGTAAATAATTATATAACCATCAAGGCTTTGGACTCTCAGGACGTGCAGCGTGCTTTGCGGAAAGAAAAGAACTTTATCGCCGACTTGAATTTTAATTCGATGAAGTCCAATCATCCCGGCCGCCGGTTCGAGAAGAAATAATGGAAATTGATATAAAGACATTCATCAATCCGACCTATAACGATATGTACCCGTTGAGGGTCGATTTTCAATGGGCGACGGACGTGGTTCGCACCGGTCGTAATTCGCAGCGCAATCAGCTCTGGTCGCAGCCGCGGCGGCATTGGCATATCAACTGGAACGCCCTGAAAAGCTCCGGCCGAGACAATTTCCTGGAGATATTCAACCGTGCTTCCGGACGGTACAGAACGTTTCTCTTGAAAGACCGGGACGATTATCTCTGCACCGTCTCACAATGCTCGGTGACAGCGGCCGGCAGCGAGACTACTACTCAGCTGGTAAAGACCTATTATCCCGGCGAAACCGAAGAGTGGACCGAAAACAAAAAGAAGATCGTGCCGGGCACAACTTACGCACCGACTGTTAAGATAGACGGCGTCGAGAAGACCGAAGGCACGCACTTTACCCTAGATGATACTACAGGAATAATCAACTGGGACGGCGGCAGCTCACCTAACGGTGCTCTGAGTGCCGGCGAGGTGGTCACAGCCGATTATCAGTTCTACTTTCAGGTGCGTTTCGATTTCGATACTCACAGCGATATCAAGTTCGCCCCGCAGTTCTGGCGTGCTTCCGGCATTCATTTAGTGGAGGATACCTAATGCGCAGCGTATCGGCGGCATTTCAGGCGGCGATAGCCGAAGGCGGCGTAAGGCTCTGCGAGCTGTACGAAATCGAGCTGGCCAGCGGGACGAAGTATCGCTATACCAATCACGACAAGGACATCATCTGGGATGCAGCCGGCAATACCTATACCGCTATACCAGGCCTGCAGCGCGGCCCGATGCGGTTCAATACCGAAGGACAGTTCACCGAATGCGAATTGACGCTGGGCATCCAGGGCACCGAATTTGTCAGTCAGATCCACAAGAATATCCTGGACGCGGCCAAGATAACGCACAAGCGGATTCGCTGGGACGCTTCCTACGCCGCCGACGAAGAGTACACACTGAATATCTGGCGGCCTCAGATAGCCTTCAATCGCTCGGCTCTGAACGTTCGGCTGCTTAGCCTTCTGGACAGTCTCAATATCCAGGTTCCCGCCCACAGCTATCAGGAGCCGTGCAATAATTTCCTGTTCGACGATACCTGCGGACTGACCCGGGCCGATTACGCCTATTCCGGTACGGCCACCGATGGCGACAGGATTTCCATTACCGACGCCAGCGCCGCCGAGCTTTACAAGGTGAACTTCGACAGCGGCGACGATTCCAATCCGATAGCCCGGGGCGAGACTATTACCGGCGGCGACAACGGCTATACGGCGGTAGTGGTACAGATAACCTACTTCACCGCATCGCTCGGGACGATCTGGTACGCCGAGCTGTCCGACAGCAGTAACTTCAACGATAATGAAGTGTTATCGAGCGGCGGCGATACGATTACCGTCAACGGCACACCGGCAGAGGATACCGAGTTTTACCAGGGCGGCGAGCTGGAGATGACCGGCGGCGATAATTCCGGCGAGAGACGGCTGATACTTTCCAGCTCGGGCACGGTGCGAACGGTTCTCTGGCCCTTTCCTTACGCAAACGCCTCGGGCGATACCTATAAAATCTATCCGGGCTGCGATTTCAAGGCGGCTACCTGCCTGAACAGATTCGTTAACAGGGACGCATCCGACAGGCTTGCTTACCGCGGCTTTCCGTTCGTGCCGCCTGTGGAAGAGATTATGTTATGAGCGATATTCAAGAAAAATTCGCCGCATCGGCGATAGAATATGCCGAGCAGAAGGTGCCGTTTCGCCATCGCGGCATCGACCGCCGCGGCTGCGACTGCACCGGCCTGCTGATAGCCATTGCCCGCGAGAACGGCTGGCTGAAAAATTATAAGCTTCGCGAATATAACATGCAGTGGAACCTGCATCACGGGGCCTCGGATCAGATAATCGAAGAGCTGGAGAGATTTGCCGATCCGATTGATAACGGCATGGCGACCGTGGGCGATATCGCGGTGATGCGGTTCGGCAAATGTCCTGCCCATTGCGGGATAATCGTCACCAAAGGCCTGGTCTTCGTGCACTGTATGAAAGAGCGGGGCAAAGGACGGCTCTCCGGCGGCTGTAAAAAGAGCGTATTGAAAAATTCCATGTGGTCCAGACGATGGATCGCGACTTACAGGATTGACGAGAAGAAACTGCGATGTTTCCATTGATTGAAAATCTGCTGGGCGTGGGCGCCTTAATCGGCAGCGTGATAGTCAATCTGGCCGTCGCCTTTGCGGCCTATTACATAGCCAGTCAATTCGCGGCGGACCCTGACGATTACAGTATGCCGGACGTTTCGAATTATCCGCTGCAGACGTCGATGAAAAGCGGACCGATACCGAAGGTTTACGGCACCCGCCGGGTGGCCGGCAATATCATCTGGGCAGGTCCGCCGATACCTTACGAAGAGGAAATTGAGATAGAAGGCGGTAAGGGCTCCGGCGACGGAAACTCGCCCGCCACCGTTATCACTAAATATCGCCGCAGCTTTCTGATAGCCATCTGCGAGGGTCCGGCGTCTCTGCTGAATCAGTGGGTGGGCAAGGACGCTCTCAGCGCCGATACTTTCACCTTTTTCGAGGGCCTGGACAATACCGGCATCCGGGCACTGACCGGCGAGGACTACGGCGACTGGAAAAATCTCTGCTGCGCGTTCTTCGAAGATTACGATCTGGGCACTACCGAATCCATTCCGAATTATACCTTTGAGATAGGCAGTGGATTGACCGCTTATCCGACTCTGCAGATAGCGGACGGCACTTTTCAGACACGATATACCGCACCGACTCTGACCCAAGATACGCCCATATCCAATGCTACAGATTTGCAGAATATGAAAAACGACCTGACCGGTAATTATTATCTCACCGGCGATATCGACTGTTCGGGAATAGCCAACTTCGAGCCGATTGGAACACAGGCGAATCCGTTTACCGGCACCTTCGACGGCTGCAGTTATACTATCAGTAATCTCAATATTGATAGAGCAACAACCGACTTCGTAGGGCTTTTTGGATATTTGAGTGCCAGCGGCGGCTCGGATGTTATTATAAAAGACGTCACTTTGAGCGGCTGTGATATTACCGGAGATAACGGCACCGGAGGTTTAATTGGACTTATCGGCACGACCGGAGGCGGAGATGAAGTAAAAGTTTATAATTGTCATACAGCAGGAAATATAAAACCAGGTACGACGGGCGGCACAACCGGCATGGGCGGTATTTGCGGCGATGTGGCATCGGCCACTAAAAGCTATTTTTATGATTGTACTACTTCATGTTCCATTGATGTGTCAGGCGGTTCCGCATCAGCATATAGAGAAATCGGCGGTTTTATCGGTGTTGTAAACAGCATAGAGACAGAATTTTACAACTGCCGTGCCACAGGAGACATAACCGGAGATCTCACTGATGATGAGCAGATAGGCGGATTTATTGGTTTACTATCTTATAACGGCTGCGTTTTTCAAGACTGTCACGCGGACGGCAATGTCACGGGCACTTTTTATATTGGAGGTTTCATCGGCCAGGGAGCCAATGCAGCCTACACCCGATGCAGCTCTCACGGCGACGTAACTTCTGCCGAAGAAACTATCGGCGGTTTTGTGGGACGAGAATCAGGAACTACTACTACGTTTATAGACTGCTATGCCTGGGGCAATATTAATCAACAAACAGCTAACGGATATGCTTTAGGCGGTTTCGCGGGCGATGTTGATAATGCCGTTACTTTTACCAACTGCTATGCAATCGGAGCGGTTTCCGGCGATACCTCAATGGACGGTGGTTTTGTTGGTTGGGATTATAGCGGAGCGACCTATACCGCCTGTTTCTTCGATACCGAGACCACCGGCCTTTCTTCGGACGGCAATAACGGCGGAGCGGTCGGTCATGTCACTTCCTGGATGCAAAGCCGGTCCAATTACGAGGCCGCCGGCTACGACTTTACCACGACCTGGGAGATAGTCTCCGATTACAATGATATGAACCCGGCTGATATCATCGAGGACATTATCGAGAATACCCGCTACGGCGTGGGCGATACGACCATTCTGGACGATACATCACTGACGGCGGCACACGATTACTGGGAGACGGAGAATATGCTGATCTCGGTGGTCCTCAACGAGACCAGGCCGTGGATCGACTGGGTCGATTACATTCTGTCCCACGCCGGCGGCCTGCGGTACAATTCCGGCGGCAAGCTGCATATCGGCGTCTTGAAATCCGAATCGGCGCTCGCCGCCTTAACCGACGATGATATAGTCCAGCCGGACGCCGACTCGGAGAACCCGCCGCCGAATGTCGATATCTCCACCCGCCCGAAAGACGATACCTTCAATCGCGTGGAGCTGAGCTGGACAGACCGTAACAATAAATACGACAATTCCGTGGCCGTCGCCTACGATGCGGTCGATGTGGCCCGGACCGGCTCTGTCCGCAAAAAGAAGGTCAAACTAAGCGGCATCTGCAACGCCGCTCTGGCCAAGCGGATTGCCTGGCGGTTTCTGATAGACGGTCTGTACCGATTTAACTTTTACAGATTTTCCGTCACCTTCGCCAACTCGCTGCTGGAGGTCAACGATGTAATTACCGTCAGCGACAATCATCTGCTCAGCGCTGAGAAGGTACGGATAATGAATATCGAGGAAGCCGAGAACGGCCGGGACCTGAAAATAACCGCCATGGACGATTACGCCGAGCTGTACCCGGATGTCTCGGCCTATTCCGACCAGGACTCGCTCTGGCAGGCCGACCCGACCGTTACCTTAGCCGATGTGACGGTCAACTTCCGCGAGAATTACGAGCAGGCAAAGATACATCTTTCCGTCACGCCGGCCAATGCCTACTTTAACGGCGGCTACGTCTATATGTCACGCGATGATATCAGCTATCAGCTGGTGGGCAAGTTCGGTGTCGCCGGTGTCACTTCCGGTCTGTGCAATTCGGCGGGAACGGTATCTTCCGGCAGTATCCCGGCGCACGGCTCGATGACCTGGCGGCCGGACGAGTATATCTACGTCGATATCGGCACGGTAACCGACCTTAAGACCGATGTGACCGAGGATGAGTTCTGGCACGACCGGTATCTGGCGAAGATAGGCTCGGAGATAATCGCCTTCAAAGACGCCGAAGAGACGGCCGTTGCCGGAATCTGGAAGATAAGCAACCTTCGCCGCGGCCTGTTCGGCACGGTAGCGGCCGCCCACAGCTCGGGCGAGAGTTTCTGCACGCTGGTAAGCGATATGACCTATAACTACGCCGAGACCGATATCGGACAGAGCCTGTATTTCAAGGTGATCGCCTATTACGGCAGAAATTACCAGATCGTCTCGGACGTCAGCTCGTTCAGTACGACCGTCAATGGCTGGTATCGGCGACCGGGACCGGCGTCGCTGCTTCGCCTTTCGGCCGACGAAAACGACAACGGCTATCGGTATTCCGGCAGCAGCTTTACTTTGTATTGGAACAATCCGGAGAATGAAAGTCCGTGGGACATTCTGAGCGACGGCGAGCCTTTGAGCGACAATACCGAGGACTCGCGGCTAAACAGTATTACCTTAAAGTTCGAGCAGACCGATGGCACGGCGATAGGACAGCGGGAAATTGATGTTGCCGAACAGGCGACCATAACCAAGGCAACTGACCTGGGCGGATTCAACGATGCGGTAATCAAAGTTGTTCCGAGAATCGTTTACGGTTCCAGACTGGAAAATTCATTAACTGTTTCGCAGGTGTAAATCATGGCAGACTATACGACTAATTACAATCTGGCCAAGCCGGAAGACAAAGCTACTAATACCCGGCAGGCCTATAACGGCAATATGGACACCATCGATGAAAAGCTCAAGGAGATTTGGGACTATATGATTGGTATTTCATCGTCAAGTTCCAGCTCTTCCAGCTCAGAATCATCATCGAGCAGTTCCGAATCGTCCTCATCGTCATCGTCATCAAGTTCGAGTTAGGAGAGAAAATGGATATTCCGATAACAGAGATAGGAGTGGGCGGCGCGGTTGCTCTGATTATCGTGCGCGAGGCCTTCCGTTTCGCCAAAGACATGAAATCACCGAACAGCAACGATGCTATCAAAAGGAAAGAGTTTGAAGAGCATAAAAGGGATGTAGTCTATAAAGACAACTGCGCACTGGTAACCGAGTTCAACAACGAGCGATTCAACAGAATCGATCGCAAACTCGAAAAAATAGAAACGCTGATAAAAAACGGCGGCAAATGAGCAGTACAACAAAACATATCGAGCGGCTTTTCAAGGAATGCTACGACATTCAGCGTCACGGCCATTGCCGGGACGGGCCGAGCTTCGTGGCCATCAACGATATAGAGATAGGTATCAACAATCTTCGCAAGGCGTTCGAAGAGGAAATCATCAACGGCAGATCCGAAAGAAAAAAATGAGTGAAGACGATTATTTCAAGCAGCTTGCAGTTTTGGTGACCAGCCATCCCAAACAGCATATGTGGATGGACACCGCCTTCGAGTCCTGGGCCGGATATCCCGGATTCATGCTTCTAGGCTACGACCATACCGATACCGATGACCTGCCGCTGGGCCGCTGGACGCCGCCTGTTACCGAGACGTTCGTTACCGGCAAGCCGGCCGGTTACTGGGGCCACTTTCGAGGCGAGCTGTGGCAGTTGAAAACCGGCGGTAAGATCTGCGCCGAGCGCGGCTACAAATATATCTATAAAATAGCCGCCGACAGCACCTGCTATCGCTGGCGGAACTTAAAGCGGATCTTCAAGGTCCTGGAAGGCAGGCCCCGCTACGATATTATCTGCTGTGGCACTACGCAGATATTCGCCCGGCTGGACGCCTTTAATGCGATTCTTGATTTGTGGTCCGAGCAGATAAAAAAATGCGGCGGTGCGGAGATATTTTTCAATCATCGCATAAAGGACCTGCAGCTCAGGGACCTGCGAAAGAAAGGACCCTGGTGGACCGATATTCTGGGCCTGATCCACGTACAGGGCGAGTACGCGTTAAATAATAAGATTTCCATAGTGGATACCTGGGCGGTCGGTCAGTTGTGGGGCGATTATTATTCGCATCGCGATTTGGACCCGCGAATAAAAAAATTAAAGCCGCACATCCGCGCGCAAATGGAACTGACCAAACTAAGAGAAAGGAGAAGAAATGACAGAAACTGAAAAACAGCCGCACCGGCCCGATTATACCGAAATTATTGAAAGGGGCCAGCGGCGCATGGTGCTCAAGGATTTGGAGCTGATAGACAAATACGCTCGTGCAATCCAGGCCCGCAATATAGTGGAGATAGGCTCGATGGACGGGACATCATCGATTCTGCTGGGCCTTATCGCCCGCGATTTCGCGGGAAGATTGTTCTGCATCGAGCCGCAGCCGAAGTCCCGCTGGGCTAAGAATATGATTGAATGCGATCTCAAAGAGCACGTCGAGCTTATTAAAGCCTGCAGTCCGTGGGTCGAGATGGACAAAATTCAAACGCCCATCGACTTTCTGCTGATAGACGGCAATCATCGCACCCGCTGGGCCATCGTCGATTACCATTACTTCTTTCCATTCGTCCGCGAAGGCGGCCTGATCGCCTTCCACGATTACAACGCCCGCAAAGAAGTGGGCAAATGGGTCCGCCGGGCCATCGATATTATCCTGGAAGACGACGCAGAAAAGATAAAAGAAGTCGGCCATAACGAGACCTCCGACCGCGGCACGATTATCTTTCGAAAGGAATGCCCGTGAGCTATCAGAACATACCGGGATTCAGCAAAAAATTCGAGCGGGACTGTCTCGAACGATGGCGTCTGATAGAGCCGGAGCTTCCGGCCGAAGGCGTGGCGGTCGATATCGGCGCCGCCGAGGGCTATTTCTGCCGGCAGATCGCCGAGCGGACAAACCTCTTAGCAATCGCAGTGGAAAAGCACAGAGGCCGGGTCGTTTTTCAGCACCGCTGGTTGAACGATTCTTATTTAGGCAAGGTGGTCAGCTGCTGTGGCCGGTTCGATACCGATTTCGCAAAGCGACTGGCGGCCACGCCGGAATGGTTCGATGTGACGCTGCTGATGAGCGTTCTTCACTGGATCAACTCGGACGATTTCTTAAAAGCAATCGCCTCGATGAGCGGTAAGGTCGTAATCGAGATTCCCGATTTGAACGATACCAAGGCCACCGGTCAGAAGTTTATGGCCCGGCTGCGCGAGATCGGCTCCGAGCGGGAGTATTTCGAGAAGATAACCGGCCGGTCGGTGCGGCTTTTGGGTAAAGTCGCCGCCCACACCTATCCGCATCGCAATCTGTGGATAATCGAAGGCGATTTGTACCGCGAGAACCGCACGCCGCATATCAATTACGGCAAGCGGACCGGAATAACCTACGTGCAGGAATTTGTCGCCGGTCGGCTCAGCTACAAAAAGCGGTCTAAAAAGCTGCCGTGGATACCGGGAATCAACCTGGCCACCTTAAAAGAGCTGGGCGTCACCTGGCCGGGCATTCGATACTGGCGGGCGAAAATAGCCGATTCGATCGATGCTCTTGATGATAAGGCCAACGATTTGCGGATCCACAACGTTATCATCTCGCGTGAGAAAATTAGCTGGATAGATACATTTCACAAGGCCGGAAGAAATACCATCACCGAGGATCTGGACAATCTGGTAAAGGAGTTAACATAATGAGCAAAATATCATTTCCGCCGTGGTTCGGCGAGTTTGGCTGGGAGGTGGCCACCTGGGCGCCTTACTGCCGGCGAATCGCCGAAGATTACGATGAGATAATCGTTACAAGTTTCGCCGATACCCAGCCTCTGTACGCCGATTTCTGTACCGAGTTTCGCAGCCACGGTGAAAAAAATCGCAGCCTGAACTATCCCAAGCATTACCGCATCAAGGGCAAATACTATCGCTACGGCAATATGCGGCGTGCGGACTTTAAGTTCGATGTGATCTTTCATAATCGCGGCATTCGCCGAAAAAGCAGTATCAACTACAAATATTTCGAACAGGTCCACAAGATTATCAAGCACAAATGGCAAACGCCGATGAACTTCGCCTGCGTCGGCGGCGCCGAAGATAATCTGGTGGGCAACTACGCCGATTTGCGAGGACTGCCGTTGAACGAATTGATGGACTATATCGCCGCCGCCCGCTGCGTGGTGGGCGTATCTTCCGGGCTGATGCACCTGGCGGCCTTCTGCGGCACCGATATAGTGGTCTGGGGCGACAGGCGGACATATTTCGGCGAGACTTTGGAGAAGCGATACAAAGAAACATGGAACCCGTTCGGCGTAAGAGTCGGCTGGATAGATGCGGACGATTTTCAACCGGAGCCGGAGAAAATAATCGAAAGGATTAAGGAGTTAATATGAAGATTTTACTAATAAATACCCAGCCGCTGCTGGGCGACCGGCTGATGTTCACTCCGGTAGTGCGCGACCTGAAAGCGGCCCGGCCCGACTGGCGGATAGGAGTAACCTCCGCCGGGCCGGAAATATGGGAAAATAACCCGCATATCGACAGGGCTATTAATGAGACCAACTGCGATAAGAAATTCAATATCGGCCCGGGCAAGGTCACCCGCGGCTCCAAGACCAACGGCAAGCATATTACCGAGGCCTTCCGCTGCTCGCTGCAGGAGCATCTGGGCGAGCAGATCAAGCAGGGCCCGTTCAAGCCGGATATTCACTTATCCGAGGCGGAAAAGAACCAGCGATTCATCGACGGCCGATACTGGTTAATAAACTGCGATACCGGCCCGATGACCGCCAAAAGATGGCCGCTGGAACGGTTTCAGCAGTTGGTCGATTCCATGAAGGATTTGACCTTCGTTCAGGTCGGCCTGGCCCGCGACTGCCGCGGAAAGCTCAAAGGCGACAACGTAATCGATATGGTCAATAAGACCAAGGTCCGCGAGCTGTTCAGCCTGGTCTATAACGCCGACGGCTGCATCTCGCTGGTATCATCTTTGATGCACGTGGCGGCGGCTTTCGATAAGCCCTGCGTGGTAATAGCCGGCGGCAGAGAGCCGTTCAGCTTCGAGCGGTATGCCAATCACCGCTTTATCGATAGTATCGGGACGCTCAAATGCTGTAAAAACAACGCCTGCTGGCACAACGCTCTTTCCGCCTGCAAGGACCACGACGGCAGGTTCGCTAAGTGCATGAGACTGATCGAGCCGCCGCAGGTCGAAGCCGCCGTGCGGTCGTATTACCGCGGCGGTGCTGTTTCCTATCCGCAGCCGGCCGATCGGCCGCAGGGCGCTATGCTCAAGCCGCTGCTGCGTATCGTGGCCAAAGGCGTAATGTTAGGCGGCGCCGAGCGGAGCTGGACTACTATCGCCAAAATTTTCATCGAAAAGAACTGGCGTGTGGAAATCTGCCCGCCGGAGCCTTTATCTCCGGCGGTAAAGGCGGCACTGCCGAAAGAAGCGGTGATTACCAATCACTTATCGCGGCGGTGCGATGTGCTCTTGTTCTATCCGTCCGATCTGGTATTCGGCTTTCACGAGAGCCGGTTCGATGTATTCAACCGCATAGACGCCGGACGTAAGGTAATGGCCCTTACCTACAAAATCGGCAAGGCCGGAGAGGTGCCCTGGACGAAAGGCTGGGACAAATACTTGTTTTTAAGCTCCGCTCTGCGGAACGGATTCTTAGAAAAATTACATTATGCAATATTAAGGCAATGCACAGAGATTCTGGCGCCGTGTGTGGATCTCGAGCCGTTTTTTAAGGCCCGGCCGAAATACGATCAGGACGGCCTAATACGGATAATGCGGCACAGCTCGCAGGGTGATAAGAAATTTCCGCCCGATTTGGCTGAGCTGATGCGCAAATGCGATAACGGCAGAACCGAGTTTTACCTAATGCCCGGCCCGGCGGGAATGGATAATCGCGACAACCGCCGCGTATGTCCCTGGCAGTCCAAGCCCGAGGGCGTGGCCGATTTTCTCTCTTACGGCAACTGCTACTGGTACTTATTGCCGGACGGCTATACCGATCAGGGGCCGCGAACGATAGTAGAGGCCATGGCGGCGGGTTTGCCGGTAATCGCCGAGAATCGAGACGGCGCCGCCGACCGCGTAACGGAAGAGACCGGCTGGCTGATAGACTCGCACGCCGAGGCGGTTGAGATCATCAGTAAACTCACGCCGGAGATTTTAGAGAAAAAAGGCACAGCCGCCAAAAAGCGGGCGAAAGAAGAATTTGTAGCGGAGAAATGGTTCGATGCAATTAAAGGATTTCGAAGAAATAATGAATGCGGAAGATAAAAAACAAATTATGAAAGGACGAAAAATGAAAAACCAAAAACAAATTTCAAAAAGACTGCCAAAATCCTTAAACCTCGACCAATGGAAGGTGCCGGATAGTCTCAATCATTTGAAGCTGCATAACTTCAGTCATTTCGGAGATACATCGAAGTGGAAATGACGCCGACAGTCTCAAGTCCACTTATTCAGGAATAATCGACAAGCAAATCGACTTGTCTATGCAGATTATAGACTCTTATGGCGAAGGTAAACCTGTATGTAAATAGCGCAGACGGTTCAGGAAGTTGGACCAACGTGGGAAGCTCGCCGTATCTCGACGCCCAGGACCAGCCTACCAATTACATACACTCCAACAACCGCAACGCCGACAGTGACGTATTCGGCTTTGCCGACAGCTCCGATTTGGGCACTATCACGGCGGTCAGGCTGTTTATCTACGCCGTTCAGGGCGGAGCTTCGAGCGACTTTACCACTTTTATCAATTCCACGGACACCGGGTTAGGCCCGCCTGCTTCCTGGGGTTGGGTGTCCGTCGATATAACTGCAATCG
>Ga0207752_1000402_pt1 | contig 20427 bp, 16 predicted proteins | sample Pon2CUnioCityCA_6_FD_187272 | JGI IMG/M metagenome (GOLD analysis project Ga0207752, IMG submission 187272) | Marine sediment microbial community from Union City, CA, USA - Pond 2C Sediment 2 (SPAdes) | ecosystem: Environmental > Aquatic > Marine > Intertidal zone > Salt pond sediment ...
ATTTTTGAGCCTATTCAACGGCCTGCCGGCCGTGATCGCGATCGGGAGATCGCTGCTACCGGGCAGGCTACCGCGGGATCGGACGACCCCGCGGCGCCGGTCGATTCAGCGAAATTCAAACTCAGCCGTTCAACTTGTGCCTGAAAGCATCCGCGCCCGGGTAGATGGCGCGATCACCCAGCTCGCCTTCGATGCGCAACAGCTGGTTGTATTTGGCGATGCGGTCGGAGCGGGACATCGAGCCGGTCTTGATCTGCTTGCTGCAGGTGGCGACGGCCAGATCGGCGATGGTGGCGTCTTCGGTTTCACCGGAGCGGTGCGAGGTGACGCTGGTGTAGCCGGCGGCGTGGGCCATTTCGATGGCTTCGAGGGTTTCGGTGAGGGTGCCGATCTGGTTGACTTTAATCAGAATCGAATTGGCGATGCCCTTTTCGATGCCCTCGGCGAGGATTTTTGAATTGGTGACGAAAAGATCGTCGCCGACCAGTTGCACCCGGTCGCCGAGCTTATCCGTGAGCAGTTTCCAGCCTTCCCAGTCGCCTTCGTCCATGCCGTCTTCGATGGAGATGATCGGGTATTTATTCACCCAGTCGGCGAGGTAGTCGGCGAAACCTTCGGCGTCGAATTCGCGGCCTTCGGATTCGAGTACGTATTTGCCGTTTTTGTAGAATTCGGAGCTGGCGACATCGAGGCCGAGGAAGATTTCACTGCCGGCTTTGTAACCGGCTTTTGCAATCGCTTCGAGGATGACTTCGATGGCTTCCTCGTTGGAGGACAGGTTGGGTGCGAAGCCGCCCTCGTCGCCGACCGCGGTATTCATGCCGCGCGCGGCGAGCACCTTTTTCAGCGTGTGGAAGATCTCCGCACCGGCGCGCAGGGCTTCGGAGAAGTTCGGCACACCGACCGGCAGAATCATGAATTCCTGCAGATCGACGGAATTGTCGGCGTGCGCGCCGCCGTTGATGATGTTCATCATCGGCACCGGCAGGGTGCACTGATCGTCACCGCCGATCCAGGCGTACAGCGGCTTGCCGGCTTCCGCGGCGGCGGCGTGGGCGACCGCCATCGACACCGCCAGCAGCGCGTTGGCGCCGAGGCGGCCCTTGTTGTCGCTGCCGTCCAGCTCGATCATCCTGCGATCCACGCCGGCCTGATCGGATGCCTCCATGCCCAGCACCGCGTCGCGGATCTCGCCGTTGACATTGGCCACCGCCTGCAGCACGCCCTTGCCGAGATAGCGATCGCCGCCGTCGCGCAGCTCGATGGCTTCGCGCACGCCGGTGGAGGCGCCAGAGGGCACTGCGGCGCGGCCGAAGGCGCCGGATTCGAGGCGCACATCGGCCTCCACGGTGGGGTTGCCGCGCGAGTCGATGACTTCGCGGGCGAGGATCTCGACGATCTTGCTCATCGTTTACTCCGAAATGGGGGAACCGGAAAACCGCGCATTAAAGCAGATCGACGCTGCCGGCGACGGCGAAACCCGGCACAAAGCCGACAAAATAAAAGCCATAAAAATCCTGCGCTTGGCCACGGCGAGCTGCTGGCCAGCGGCTGCAATCGGGGAATTTGGCGCTACAGTTCAGCCTCGGCCAGCGGCCGCGATTTGACCGTGCGATCCAGCTCGACCAGCACCTCCAGCAGTGCCGCCATCCGCCCCAGCGGCCAGGCGTTGGGGCCGTCGCAGAGTGCTTTTTCCGGCTCCGGATGGGTCTCCATAAAAATGCCGGAGATGCCCGCGGCGACCGCCGCGCGCGCCAGCACCGGGACGAATTCGCGCTGCCCGCCGGAGCTGGTGCCCTGCCCGCCCGGCAGCTGCACCGAGTGGGTGGCGTCGAACACCACCGGGCAGTCGCAGTCACGCATGATCGCCAGCGCGCGCATGTCCGAGACCAGATTGTTGTAGCCGAAACTGGCGCCGCGCTCGCAGACCATGATCTGCGCGTTGCCGGTGGCGCGCGCCTTGTCGATGACGTTGCGCATGTCACCGGGGGCGAGAAACTGGCCCTTTTTGATATTCACCGGCACACCGGCGGCGGCGACGCGCTGGATGAAGCTGGTCTGGCGACAGAGAAAGGCCGGCGTCTGCAGCACATCGACCACCGCGGCGACCTCATCCATCGGCGTGTCCTCGTGGACATCGGTGAGCACCGGCACGCCGATCTCGTCGCGCACCCGCTGCAGAATCCGCAAGCCTTCTTCGATGCCCGGGCCGCGAAAGCTCTGCGCCGATGAGCGATTGGCTTTATCGAAGGATGATTTGTAGATGAACGGCACGCCGAGACGCTCGCTGATGGCCTTCAATTGCTCAGCGACGGACAGCGCCAGCGCCTCGGATTCGATCACGCAGGGGCCGGCGATCAGGAACAGCGGCCGCTGCAGGCCAACGTCAAAACCGCAGAGCTTCATCCGGCGCGCTCCTCCGCCATCGCGCCAGGCTGCTCGCGGCCGGCGTGGGCCAGGGCGGCGCCCACGAAGGCGGTAAACAGCGGGTGGCCGTCGCGCGGGTTGGAGGTGTATTCGGGGTGGAACTGGCAGCCGACGAACCAGGGGTGGTCGGGCAGTTCGATCATCTCCACCAGCGCTTCGTCATCCAGCGATTTGCCGGAGAAACGCAGCCCGGCGGCCTCCAGCGGCTGCAGGTAGTTGTTGTTGAATTCGTAGCGGTGGCGGTGGCGCTCGAAGATCTCCTCGCTGGCGTAGATCCGGCTGGCGCGCGAACCCGGCGCCAGACGCGCCGGCTGGCCGCCGAGGCGCATGCTGCCGCCGAGATCGGAACCCTCGTCGCGGGTCTGCACGCTGCCGTCGGCGTTCTGCCACTCGGTGATCAGGCCGATCACCGGGTCGGCGGCTTCGCGGTCGAACTCGGTGCTGTTGGCACCGGCGATGCCGGCCACATCGCGGGCGAATTCGATCACCGCCACCTGCATGCCCAGGCAGATGCCCAGATAGGGCACGCGATTCTCGCGCGCGTAACGCACCGCGGCGATTTTGCCTTCGATACCGCGCGCGCCAAACCCGCCGGGGACGAGGATCGCATCGACCTCACCCAGCGCCGACAGATCACCGCATTCCAGGTCTTCCGAGTCGATGTAGCGGATGTTGACCCGCGCCTTGTTCTGGATGCCGGCGTGGGACAGCGCCTCGTTGAGCGATTTGTAGGATTCGGTCAGCTCGGTGTATTTACCGACCATGCCGATGTCGATCTGGCAGGCCGGATGGCGGATCGCATCGACCACCCGATCCCATTCGTCGAGATTGGCCGGCGGCACCTTGAGGTGGAACTTGCGGGTGACGATCTGGTCGAGCCCCTGCTCGTGAAGGACCCGCGGGATGCTGTAGATGCAATCGACATCCTGCGCGGTGATCACCGCTTTTTCAGCGACGTTAGTGAACAATGCGATCTTTTTGCGCTCACCTGCGGGCAGTGGATTCTCGGCGCGGCAGAGCAGCACATCGGGCTGGATGCCGATCGAGCGCAGCTCTTTCACCGAGTGCTGGGTCGGCTTGGTTTTGACCTCGCCGGCCGTGGCGATGTACGGCACCAGGGTCAGATGCATGAACAGGGTGTGCTCGGGGCCCAGCTCCACGGCCATCTGGCGGATGGCTTCGAGAAACGGCAGCGATTCGATATCGCCGACCGTGCCGCCGATCTCGACCATCGCCACATCGGCGCCGCCGGCGCCCTCCTTCACCAGCCGCTTGATCTCGTTGGTGATGTGCGGGATCACCTGCACGGTAGCGCCGAGGTAGTCGCCGCGGCGCTCGGCGGCGATGACGTTTTCGTACACCCGACCGGTGGTGAAATTGTTCGCCTGGCGGGTGCGGATGCGCACGAAGCGCTCGTAGTGGCCCAGATCCAGATCGGTCTCGGCGCCGTCATCGGTGACGAACACCTCGCCGTGCTGGTAGGGGCTCATGGTGCCCGGATCGACGTTGATGTAGGGGTCCAGCTTGAGCATCGCGATGGACAGGCCACGGGCTTCCAGCAGGGCACCCAGAGACGCGGAGGCGATGCCTTTCCCCAATGAGGAAACCACGCCGCCGGTCACGAAAATGAATCGGGTCATTAGCCGTCGGACTCGAAAAGAGGTTGTCGGGATAGTTCGGCAGAGATGGCGCTGCAGAATAGCAGAAGCCCGTATGGCGGACAATTGAATTGCCGAGTAAAAGTTCTTAACTTATTGATTATTAAGTTTTTTATAAAAACCAGCGAAATTCGCGCCACAGGCCACGCCAAGCGCCGCAGCCAGTTCGCCATCGACGAACAGCAACGGGACTTGGCCGCGCTGCCAAGGCGGTAGCCCGGCTTCCTGAAGCAGTTTCTTAAGCGGCCGGGTGATCGGCCGACGATCCGCGCCGCAGGCCACCCGCAGGCGTTCGCCACCACGGCGAAAGCCGATCTCCAGCCGCGCGCCCGGGGGCAGACGCAGGCCATCGAGCAGCGCCGGCTGGATGCGCAGATCGCAGCCGGGAATCTGCAGCGGCTGACCCGGATCGGCCCACAGCAAACGGCCGGCGGGCGGCTCGACCAACTCGCCCGCCGCCAGCAGGTAGAGGCGATCCCGATAGCGGCGGATCTGCGCCGCGGCATCGCCCCGGCCAGCCGTGCCGCCGCCAATCGCGCCCCAGTGGACCCGGCACTGGGCATCTTCACGGGCAAAGAGCACCTCATTCAGCACCCGCTGCAATTGCTTCTCTGTGGGCGCGGGCAGGCCGCGCGCGGCGATCCAGTAGCGCAGCAGGTTGCGACAGCGCGGCGCGGAAAGGCGGCGCAGCGCGGTCAGCGACAGGCAGTCGCCATCGGCCGCGCGCTGCAGATCCAGCTCGGCCAGCTCGCCGAGCAACGCATCGGCCTCGGCGCACAATCGCGCGCTGCGCGCGAAGGCGCCGGCCACTGCCGCGCCACGCTGCCGGCCATCGTCGCGGCCATCGTCGCGGCCATCCGAACCCCTGCCGGTGAACCCTCGGCCCGCAAATCCCGGGCCTGCGCGCAGCGCCGGCAGCACGCGCTGGCGCAAATGGTTGCGGGCGAAGGCGGTGTCGGCGTTACTCGGGTCCTCCACCCAGCGCAGGCCGTGGCGCGCGGCATAGTCGGCGATCTGCGCACGGGTCGCGCCGAGCAGCGGCCGCCACAGCTGGCCGTCACCGCAGCTGGCGCGCTCGGCCATGCCGGCGAGCCCGGCCGGCCCGGAACCGCGCAGCAGCATCAGCAGCACGCTCTCGATCTGGTCGTCGCCGTGCTGGGCCAGCAGCAGCAGCTCGCCGCGGGCCAGTTCGGCGGCAAAGGCGCTGCGACGCGCGCGACGCGCGGCCGCCTCGGGGCTCTCTCCGCGCGCCGCAGCGGCATCCACGCGGCGCGCGCTGAAGGGCAGATCCAGCTCGGCACAGCGCGCCGCGCAGTGCGCCTGCCAGGCGTCGGCGTCCGGCTGCAATTGATGGTTGATGTGCAGCGCGCGCAGCGCGGTCGCGGCCGGGCGCTGGGCAGCGGCGAGATGCAGCAGCACGCTGGAATCGAGGCCGCCGCTGTAGGCGACGCAAGCGCGCGGCACCGCGGCCAGCGCGGCGTGCAGATCGATGCTGGTTTCCAGCGGCGGCTGGCTCACTGCGGCGCGCGGCGGACCGGCGGCGCTTCAGCGGCGCCCGGCTCAGGCCTCCTTGAAATGCCCATAGCTGGTCAGGCGCTGGTAGCGCTGCTCCACCAGTTCCTCATGGGACATTGCGCCGAGGCGCTCCAGCGCGGCGAGCAGCGAGCTTTTCAGGCTGGCGGCGGCGGCGGCGACGTCGCGATGGGCGCTGCCGGCGGGCTCGGGGATGATCTCGTCGATCAGCTCCAGCTCTTTCAGCCGCGACGAGGTGATGCCCATCGCCTCGGCCGCCTCCGGCGCCTTGTCGGCGCTCTTCCACAGGATCGAGGCGCAGCCCTCCGGTGAGATCACCGAATAGGTGGCGTATTCGAGCATCATCACGTGGTCGCCGATGCCGATCGCCAGCGCGCCGCCGGAGCCGCCCTCGCCGATCACGGTGCAGACGATTGGCGTTTTCAGATCGGCCATCACGAACAGATTGCGGGCGATGGCCTCGCTCTGGCCGCGCTCCTCGGCGTCGATGCCCGGATAGGCGCCGGGGGTGTCGATGAGGGTGATCACCGGCAGCTGGAAGCGCTCGGCCATCTGCATCAGACGCAGCGCCTTGCGATAGCCCTCCGGGCGCGGCATGCCGAAGTTGCGGCGGATCTTCTCTTTGGTGTCGCGGCCCTTCTGCTGGCCGATGACCATCACCGGGGTGCCGTCGAGGCGCGCCACGCCGCCGACGATGGCGGCATCATCGGCAAAGGCGCGATCGCCGTGCAGCTCTTCGAAATCGGTGAACACGCGCTCGATGTAATCCAGCGTGTAGGGCCGCTGCGGGTGCCGCGCCAGCTGCGAGATCTGCCAGGGGCGCAGCTTGGAGAAGATGCTCTCGGTGAGCGCCTGACACTTGTTTTCGAGCTTGGTGATTTCCTCGTTGATGTTCAGATCGATGTCGTCGCTGGCGTAGCGCAGGCCTTCGATGCGCGCCTCCAGCTCGGCGATGGGCTGTTCGAAATCGAGGAAGTTGGGGTTCATGGCGCAATCTGTCGGTGGAATTCAAAGATCGCCATGATACAGCGCGTTGTGGGCCAAGTCGCGCCCGGCCCGGCCGCCGCCAGCGTCTATGCTGTCTGCAACCGCATGCCACCGGGAAACCACGTGAACGACACCCGCCTGCTCTGTTTTCGACGCGACCTGCGCCTGGCCGACAACCCGGCGCTGTGCGCCGCCGCGCAGGCCGCCGACAGGCTGCTCTGCGTCTACCTGCACGACGATGCCGAGCACTGCGGCGGCGCCGCCGGCTGGTGGCTGCACCGCAGCCTCGCCGCGCTGGACGACGCGCTGCGCGCGCGCGGCAACCGCCTGCTGATCGCGCGCGGCCCGGCGCTGGCGACGCTGGCCGAGCTGTGCGCCGCGCACGGCGTCGGCGCGGTGCACTGGAATCGCGGCTACGAGCCGGCACAGCTGGCCCGCGATAGCGCCTGCAAAGCGGCGCTGCGCGACGCTGGCGTCGCAACCCACAGCCACCCCGGCAGCCTGCTCCACGAACCCTGGGATATCCGCCGCGAGAGCCGCGACGGGCCGGCGCCATACAGGGTTTTCAGCGCCTGGTGGCGGCGCGCGTCGCAGCACATCGATCACCCCCTGCAAGCGCTGCCGGAGCAGCTCCCGCCGCCGCCGGATGATGCCGGCGGGCTGTCGCTGGATGCTCTGCGCCTGTGCGACGGCCGCCCCTGGCAGGCGCGCCTCGGCGAACACTGGAGGCCCGGGGAGGATGGCGCGCAGGATGCACTGGCGGATTTCATCGACGGCCCGGCGGCCAACTACGCCGCCGGTCGCGAACTGCCCGGCCAGCGCGGCACTTCGCGGCTCTCGGCGCACCTGCACCACGGCGAGCTGAGCGCGCGGCAGGTGGCGCACGCCGCGCTGCGCCTGGCCGATGGCGAGGATCGCGCGCGCTTTCTCGCCGAGATCGGCTGGCGCGATTTCGCCGCACAGCTGCTCTACCACTTTCCGCAGACCGTCGCGGAACCACTCGACCAGCGCTTCGCACACTTTCGCTGGGAGGACGACGCGCAGGCACTGCGCGCCTGGCAGCGCGGCGAGACCGGCGTGCCGCTGGTCGATGCCGGCATGCGCGAGCTGTGGCAGACGGGCTGGATGCACAACCGGGTGCGGATGGTGGTGGCGTCGTTTCTGTGCAAGCACCTGCTGATCCACTGGCGCCACGGCGCGGCCTGGTTCATGGATACGCTGATCGATGCGGATCTGGCCAGCAACACCCTCGGCTGGCAGTGGGTGGCCGGTTGCGGTGCCGACGCCGCGCCCTACTTTCGGGTTTTCAACCCGGTGGCACAGAGCCGCAAATTCGACGCCGGCGGCGATTACCTGCGGCGCTGGCTGCCGGCGCTGGCGCGGCTGCCGGATCGCCACATCCACGCCCCCTGGGAGGCGCCGCAGCAGCTGCTCGACGCCGCCGGCCTGCGCCTCGGCCGCGACTACCCGCTGCCGATTGTCGATCTGGCCGAGGGCCGCCGCCGCGCGCTGGCACGCTTCGCCGAGATCAAAGGCGCCTAGCGAGCCGCTTCAGATGCCGTTGCGCAGGGCCAGCTCACGCGGGTGCGGGTGCAGGTAGACCTGGCGCTCGATGTAGGCCTTGGGATGGCGGCGGAAGTGGTGGTTGAGCAGGGTGATCGGCACGATCAGCGGCAGCTCGCCGCGGCGATAGGCTTCGATGGTCTCGACCAGCTCGGCACGATCGGCGGCGTCGAGATCGCGCTTCAGATAGCCCAGCAGATGGCTGAGCACATTGCAGTGGCCGCGCGCTTTCGCCGGGCGCGCCAGCGCAGCCATAAAGCCGGCGGCGTAGTCGTCGGCGCGCGCTTCGATATCGCCTTTGCCGGCCTCCGCCACCAGCTTGCCGAGGCGCCGGTAGGCCGCCTGGTTGTGGGCCATCAGCAGGTATTTGTGATCGCTGTGAAAAGCCACCAGCCCGGCGGCATCGATGCCGCTCGCGCGCAGCTGCTGCCAGCGGTGGTAGACGAATATCCGGGTGATGAAATTCTCGCGCAGGCGGGCGTCGCCGAGGCGGCCCTCCTCCTCCACCGGCAGCAGCGGCATGGCCGCTTTCACCGCGGCGGCGAAGGCGCCCTCGGCACTGCCGTCCGGATGGCCGCTGGTCGCGTACACCTTGACCCGAAAGGCGCCGCAGCTCGGCGACTTGCTCTTGAAAATATAACCGCTCAGATCGGCCAGCCCGGGCAGGGTCCGGGCGGCGAAGTCGGCCAGCCTGTCGGTGACATCCAGCGCCGGGTCGCGCACGCCGCGCACCCGCAGCTGACCATCGATGCGCACCAGCCGGATCGGCGCGCGCGGGATGCCCAGGCCAATGGCCACCTCGGGGCAAAAGGGGCGGAATTCGAAATAGCGTCCGAGCGTGGCGGTGATCCAGGCATCGCGCTTGTGGCCGCTGTCAAAGCGCACCGGCTCGCCGAGCAGGCAACTGCTGATGCCGATGTGGATGCTGTCGTGGTTGTTCATGGCCGCAATTGTAGTCGCATATCCCGCGATACGCGGATTCAAGACCTGATCGTCGCAGGCCGATAGTGCACATCGTGGCCGCGCGTCAGACACGGCTGCACCCGACGACAGATTCCTCAGCCAAGGAGCGCCCCGTGAACAAGACCGCACCGATCGCACTCGCCGCCTGCCTGCTCGGCCCCGCCACATCAATCGCCAGCAGCGGCCACGAGGAGGCCATCGCCGCGCTGGCCATGGAAAAGATCAAACCGTGGCTGAACAACCCTGTGCTGGTGGCATCGCTGCGCGATCAGAACGCGCGCCACGCCAGCATCTCACAGGCCGATATCGACCGCCTCGACCAGCAGTGGCGCACAGAGAGCGCGGCGGCCAACCGGCCGCTGATCGACAGCCTGCTCGGCAACACCCTGTCGAGCGAGCTGCAGCGCTTCAAATCCAGCGCCCAGGGGCTCTACACCGAGATCTTCGTGATGGACGCGCACGGCCTCAACGTCGGCCAGAGCGACGTCACCTCCGACTACTGGCAGGGCGACGAAGCCAAGTGGCAGAAGACCTTTCTGCTCGGCCCGGATGCGATCCACGTCGGCGACATCGAGCACGACGAATCCAGCCAGATGTTCCAGTCGCAGGTCAGCCTGAGCGTGGTCGATCCGGCCTCCAGCGACGTGCTCGGCGCGATCACCGTCGGCATCAACGTCGACCTGGCCCTGCAGTGAGCGCGAACCGCAAGCGGCAGCCCGATCATCCGCCAGTGCGGCGATGGAGACACAGATGACTCAGAGTTTCACTTTTCCCGGCATGCGCTCGATCGGCGCCAAGATCTCCCTGCTGGTGGTTATCGGCCTCGGTATCGGCTGCGCCGCGATGATGGCGCTGCAGAGCGGCATGCAGCGCCAGCTGATGGAGCGCGATGCGCTGCACAACGGTACCGCCATCGCCGAGCTGCTGGCGGCCAACGTCAGCGGCGGCGTGCGCTGGAACAAGGTCTCCGCCATCGAGCAGGCCTACGCCAGCTTCGTCGCTCGCGAAGACAGCCAGCTCGCCAATCTGGCGATCCATTCGGTCAACGGCAAAATCCTCGCCGAATACCGTGCCGCGAGCCTGCCCAGAACCTCGCTGGCGGGGCTGCCCGGCAAGCACGCAGCCGCGCTGGAGCGCGGCGAAATCGCCAGCGAAATCGTCGATGAGCACGTGCTGGTAGCGGCGCCGATAAACGCCGGCGGCAAACGCGTCGGCAGTCTGGCGCTGGCCTTCAGCCTGGCGCACAACAACGAGCTGATGTTCGAGCACATGCTGCATCAGACGGGCATCGCGGTGCTGCTGGTGGCCATTCAGGCAGCGCTGCTGATCCTGCTGCTGCGCGCCGTGGTGCTCAGCCCGCTGCAGCGACTGATCACGCTGATGCGCGATATCGCCGAGGGCGATGCCGATCTGCGCCGCCGCCTCAACTTCCACCAGCGCGACGAGCTGGGCGTGCTCGCCGGGCTGGTCGACCAGTTCATCGAACGCCTGCAGGGCACCGTGTCGCGGCTGATCGACGCCACCGGCGAAGTCAGCGACAGCGCCGGTGGCGCCAGCCAGGCCGCGCAGACCACGCGCAACGAGCTGCATCTGCAGGAGCGCGAGATCACCGCCGTGGCCACCGCCATGAGCGAGATGTCGGCCAGCGTCGCCGAAGTCGCGCGCAGCGCCGCAGAAACCGCCGGAGCGACCGGCGAAGCCGACAGCGAAACCCGTCGCGGCCGGGAGGTGGTCGGCGAAGCGATGGCTTCGATCCAGTCGCTGGCCAGCGACGTCGAGCGCGCCGCAGAGGTCATCCGCCGCGTCGAGCAGGAGAGCGAAAGCATCGGCCAGGTGCTGGGGGTGATCCGCGACATCACCGAACAGACCAACCTGCTGGCACTGAACGCGGCGATCGAAGCGGCGCGCGCCGGCGAGCAGGGCCGCGGCTTCGCGGTGGTCGCCGACGAGGTGCGCACCCTCGCCTGCCGCACCCAGGAATCGACCCGTGAGATCGAGACCACCATCGAACAGCTGCAGGCGCAGACGCGCAGCGCGGTGCAGGTGATGGATCAGGGCCGCAGCCAGGCGCAGCAGAGCGTGCACAGTGCGCAGGCGGCCGGTGAAGTGCTCGATGGCATCACCCGCTCGATGAGTGGCATGGCCGACCTCAACAATCAGATCGCCAGCGCCGCGGAGCAGCAGCGCTGCGTCGCCGCTGAGGTCACCCGGAATGTCGAGAGCATCAACGTGCGCAGCCGCGAAGTGGCCGCGCGCAGCGATACGGCAGCGCAGACCTGCGACGACCTGTCGCGGCTGGCCGGCGAGCTCAAATCGCTGGTGGCACAGTTCGAAGCCTGAGCGCGCCGCCGCAGCCGCCGATATGCAGATCTCCCGCAGCCGGCCGCGCTGGCGGCCGGTTCGGCGGCGACTCTGCAAGCCTCACAGCCGCTGGCGGATATCCTCCGCCAGCCAGTCCGCCAGCTCGCCCAGCGACTGCTGCAGCGGGTCCAGCCAGCTCAACCCCGCCCAGCCGCGCAGCCAGGTGAGCTGGCGCTTGGCCAGCTGGCGCGTGGCGACGACCCCCTTGTCGCGCATCGTCGCGCGGTCGAAATCGCCGTCGAGGTACTGCCAGATCTGGCGATAGCCGACGCAGCGCATCGACGGCGACGACGGGCCGAGACGCGGGTCCCGGCGCAAGCGCTCGACCTCGCCGATGAAGCCCATCTCCAGCATCTGCTCAAAGCGCTGGGCGATGCGCTGGTGCAGCAGGCTGCGATCCGGCGGGCAGACGCAATAGTCGATGAAGCGATAGGCCGCGCGGCCGGCGTTGGCGGCGCGGTGGTGCTCGCTGAGGCTGCGGCCGCTGGCGCGCCAGACCTCCAGCGCGCGCAGGATGCGCTGCGGATCATTGGCGTGGATGCGCGCGGCGGATTCGGCATCCACCGCGGCCAGCTCCGCGTGCAGAGCCGCCAGACCGCGCGCGGCGCACTCGGCTTCGAGCTGCGCGCGCAGCGCCGGGTCGCTATCCGGCATCTTCGCCAGGCCCTGCTGCAGGGCGCGGAAATAGAGCATCGTGCCGCCGACCAGCAGCGGGATGCGCCCGGCGGCGCTGATCTGCGCCATCGCCGCCGACGCATCGTCGCGAAAACGCGCGGCGGAGTAGCTCTGATGCGGCTCGATCAGGTCGATCAGGTGGTGCGGCACGGCGGCCAGGGTGGCGGCATCCGGCTTGGCGGTGCCGATATCCATGCCGCGATAGACCAGCGCCGAATCGACGCTGACGATCTCGCAGGGCAGCCGCTGCGCCAGCGCCACCGCCAGCGCGGTCTTGCCCGACGCGGTCGGGCCCATCAGACAGATCGCCGGCGGCAGCGGCTGGCCCGCGGCGTCGCTCATCGGCCGCGCAGGAACAGCCGATCCAGTTCCGCCAGCGACAGCTGCGTCCAGGTCGGGCGGCCGTGGTTGCACTGGCCGCTGCGCTCGGTGCGCTCCATATCGCGCAGCAGCGCGTTCATCTCCGCCACGCTGAGCTGGCGGTTGGCGCGCACCGAACCGTGGCAGGCCATGGTCGAGAGAATCTCATCGATGGCCGCGCGCAGGCGGCCGGAGTCGCCGTAGCTGAGCAGGTCGGCGAGCACGTCGCGCAGCAGCTGCTCGACATCGGCGCCCTGCAGAATCGCCGGAATCTGCCGCAGGCGCAGCTGCTCGGGGCCGCTGCGATCGACCTCAAAGCCCAGCTCGGCGAAGAACTCGCGGTGCCGCTCGGCGCACTCCGCCTCGCGGCCGCTGACCGCCACCGCCAGCGGCACCAGCAGCGGCTGGTGGCGCAGCTCGCCGGCGTCGTAGGCGCGCTTGAGGCGCTCGTAGGTGATCCGCTCGTGGGCCGCGTGCATATCCACCAGCACCAGCCCGACGGCGTTCTGCGCCAGCACGTAGACGCCGTGCAGCTGCGCCAGCGCGTAACCCAGCGGCGGCGCCTCGCCGGCCTCGCTGGCCGCCACCGGCGCCGCGGCGGCACTGGCGAAGGCGGTCGACAGCGCCACGTAATCGGCGCCGGATTCGCCCACCTCACCTCGCCGGGGGAATCCTCCGCTGGCGCCAATCGCGCCGCCACCACCGGCCGCAGCCAGCGGCATCGCCGCCTGCGGGCCGAAGCCGGCGCGCGGTGCAAAAGCGCCGCCGGTGGCGGCGGGCGCCGGCTGCGCATCGACCGCGGCGGCCTCGGTCGCGCTCTCGCCAGCGGCGGCCGGGCGGATCTCGGCCAGCGCCTCGTGCAGCGTGCGGTAGATGAAATCATGCACCAGACGGCCGTCGCGAAAGCGCACTTCGCTCTTTGCCGGATGCACATTGGCATCGACCAGCGCCGGGTCGAGGTTCAGATACAGGACGAAGGCCGGCTGGCGGCCGTGGTAGAGCACGTCGCCGTAGGCCTGCTTGACGGCGTGGGCGATCAGCCGGTCGCGCACCGCGCGGCCGTTGACGTAAAAATGCTGCATGTCCGCCTGGCTGCGCGAGAAGGTCGGCTGCGCGATCCAGCCGCCCAGCGACAGGCCGGCGGCCTCGCGCGACAACTCGAAAGCGGCTTCGACGAAGGCGGCGCCGCAGACGTCGCGCAGCCGGCGCAGGCGCTGCTCGGCACCACCCGCCGCCGGCCAGCGGGCCAGTTGGCGGCCGTTGTGGGCAAGCCGGAATTCGACCTCGAAACGGCCCAGGGCGAGGCGCTTGATCAGCTGCTCGACGTGGCCGAATTCGGTGCGTTCGGTGCGCAGAAACTTGCGCCGCGCCGGCACGTTGAAGAACAGGTCGCGAACCTCGACCAGGGTGCCGGCCGGCTGCGCCGCGGGGCGCAGCTGGTGACCCGCGCCGTGCGCCGCCGGGGCCAGCTGCCAGGCGGCATCGGCGCCGGCGGCGCGCGAGCTCAGCGCCAGCCGCGACACCGAGGCGATGCTCGGCAGTGCTTCGCCGCGAAAACCGAGGCTGGCGACCCGCTGCAGGTCATCGAGGCTGGCGATCTTGCTGGTGGCGTGCCGCGACAGCGCCAATTCGAGCTCGTCGCGGGGGATGCCGCAGCCGTCGTCGCGCACCCGGATCAGGCGCACGCCGCCGCCCTCCAGCTCGATCTCGACGCGCTGCGCACCGGCGTCGAGGCTGTTTTCGAGCAACTCTTTGACCACCGAGGCGGGCCGTTCGACCACTTCGCCGGCGGCGATCTGGTTGATCAGTTGGTCGGGGAGCTGGCGGATGGGCATGGCGACGGCCGCGGTTTGCAAACGGCGGATTATCCCGCATGCCCGCGGGCGGGTACAGGCGCCCGCAACGCCCCCGCAACGAACACGGGGAGCCGCGTGGCTCCCCGTGGTCTGCGAGATTCGCGCCGAACCCGGCCCGCCGGCTAGCCGACGGTCGGTGCCGGGCGCCCGGAGAGGATGGTGCCCGGCGGCGCCTTGCGCTTGAAGTGGTTGAGGATGCCGTCGCCCATGGCCAGCGCCAGCTTGTTCTGGTAGGCGGCGCTGCGCAGTTTGCGCTCTTCGCGCGGGTTGGAGATGAACGCGGTTTCGACCAGGATCGAGGGAATATCCGGCGAGCGCAGCACGGCGAAGCCGGCCTGCTCGACCCGCGACTTGTGTACCTGCCCCACCCGCTTGAGCCGGCCGAGCACGTTGTCGCCGATATCCAGACTGGATTGAATGGTCGCTTTCTGCGCCAGATCGAGCAGCACCGAGGCCACCAGATCGCTGTGCTGATCGAGCGCCACGCCGCCGAACAGATCGGAGGAATTCTCTTTGTCGGCCATCCAGCGCGCCGCCTCGGAGCTGGCGCCGCGCAGCGACAGGGCGTACACCGAGGAACCGCGCGCGCGGCGGTCGCGAAAGGCGTCGGCGTGGATGGAGACGAACAGATCGGCCTTTTTCGCTCGCGCCAGCCGCACCCGCTCGCGCAGGCGGATGTACTTGTCGCTGCGCCGGATCAGCACCGGCTGGATGCCGTGTTGCCGTTTCAGCACGCGTTCCAGCTTCAGCGCCACCGCCAGGGTGATGTCTTTCTCGTGGGTGCCGTGATTGCCGACGGCACCCGGATCGCGGCCACCGTGGCCGGCATCGATCGCTACCACGATATCGCGCAGCGGCTTTTGCGGGGCGCGCTTGGCGGCCCGCTCGCCGCTATCGCGACCGGCGTAGAGGCGGTTGTCGAGCAAATCCACCACCAGCCGCCAGCCGGAGTCGCCGGAGGGGCGCTGCAGAAAGCTCTTCGGCCGCGCGCGGGCATTCAGATCGACCACCACGCGCAGGTCGTGGCCCTGGCGCACGCCGTGGCGCAGACGCGCCACCAGGCCGGTATCGCGCAATTGCGGCAGCGGCCTGTGCAGCCTGGTCTGCTCAATATCGATGACTACGCGATCGGGTTCGCTGAGGGTGAAGACGCTGTGCTCCACCGGTCCGTTGAGGTCGAACACCAGTCGCGTGCGGCTCTTGTTGTGTGAGTAGCGCAGGCGCTGGATCTGGCCGCGCGCGGCGAAAAGTTCGAGCGGTAGGGCGCCTAGCGCGGCCATGCCGCCCAAGCCCCCCAGACGACGAATGAATCGGCGCCGGCCGATGCCGGCTGGCTCCGGTGCGGGACGGTTCAAGCTCGGACCCCCAAGTTGGCTGCCTTGTTTGTTAACCATGACTTCACAATGCCTAGACCACGTTGAGAGATGCTTCAAGGAAAGCGTTTTAAATTTAGCAGTTTGGCCGCAATAGTTGAAGTCAACTTTAAGCCCTGGAAAGGCATTCTGCGCCAATTATTTGTCGAATATTTCGTCAAGTATCAGTCGCCGCCCGCTTCCGGCGTACTCGATGCGCAGATCGATGTCAGCCCGTGGCAAGTATCCCTCGCCCATCTGCGGCCACTCGATAAGGCAGGTTGCCGATCGCGCCAGCAGGTCGCGAAAGCCCAGAAATTCAAGCTCTTCCGGATCGCCGAGGCGGTACAGATCGAGGTGGCAGACCTCGCCACCGGGCAGCTCGTAGCTCTCGATCAGGGTGTAAGTAGGGCTCTTCACCGCGCCGTCATGGCCGCGCTGGCGCAGAAAGCCGCGCACCAGAGTTGTCTTTCCGGCGCCGAGTTCGCCGCGCAAAAAAATCAGCGCGGAATGTGACAGGCTTCTCGCCAGCTGCGCGCCGGCTGCCTCCATGGCCGCGGCGTCGGCGATCTCCAGCTCGCCGCTGCCCCCACCCAGCCATCCGGAATTCATCAGCAGGCACCGCAGCCGCAGCCGACCGATTCGGGGCCGCGCAGCCGACGCAGCTCGCTGAGCAGGTCGGTGGCCAGCAGGCCGGCCATGCCCGAGTGTGCGGCGCGATCGGCCGCGCTGGCGTGCAGCCAGGCGCCACCCGCCGCGGCCACCAGCGGCGGCAGCCCCTGGGCCAGCAGGCCGACCACGGTGCCGGTGAGCAGATCGCCCATGCCGGCGCTGGCCATGCCCGGGTTGCCGGCATCCACCAGCAGGCACTGCTCGGCATCGCAGATCAGCGTGCCGTTGCCCTTCAGCACCCAGACCCCGCCGTAGCTCTGCTGCAGCGCGCGGACCGCGGCAAAGCGGTCAGCCTGCACCACGCCGGTGTCGGCACCGAGCAGGCGCGCGGCCTCCGCCGGGTGCGGCGTGGCGATGGCATTATCGAGGCGCAGGTCGTTGCTGCGCGCGACCAGGTTGAGCGCGTCGGCATCGATCACCAGCGGCTTTTCGCTGGCCAGCGCGGCGGCGAGCATGCTCTCCGACCAGCCCCCCTGGCCGAGGCCGGGGCCAACGGCGACCACATCGATACCGCGCAGCGCCTCGCTGGCCACGGTGGCGTCATCGGCGGCGCGGCTCATCAGCTCGTGCATATCGCTGTTGACCAGCGGCGCATTGACCCTGCCGGTGATCACTGTGGTGCGCCCGGCACCGACGCGCATCGCCGCCGCGGCAGCCATCTGCGCAGCGCCGAGCATGCCCGGCGCGCCGCCGACCACGGCCACATGGCCGTAGCTGCCCTTGTGGCTGGCGCAGCAGCGCGCTCGCCACAGCTCGGGGAAGCTGTCGGCATCGACTCGCTCCACCGCGCCATCCAGCGCGGTGTAAATTTCCGCCGGCACATCGAGATCATCGAAGAACAGCGCACCGCAGTGATCCGGCCCCTGGTGGGTGAGCAGGCCGCGCTTGCAGCCGATGAAGGTCAGCGTCGCCTGTGCCGCGACCGCGATGCCGAGTGCGCTGCCGGTATCCGCATCCAGCCCGGAGGGCACATCCACCGCCAGCACCGGCGCAGCGCAGCCGTTGATCTCGCGGATCAGCTGTGCGGCCATGCCCTGCACCGGCCGCGCCAGGCCGCTGCCGAACAGCGCATCGACGACCACTTCGGCGCGCTGCCAGTCGATATCCTGGGCGGCGATCAGCCGGCCGCCGGCGGCGCGAAAGTCCTCGTAGGCGCGGCGCGCGTCACCGCCGAGCCACTCGTGCTCGCCGAGCAGCAGCAGTTGCACCTCGCGCCCGGCGCGCACCAGCAGGCGAGCGATAACGAAACCGTCGCCGCCGTTGTTGCCGCTACCGCAGACCACCAGTACGCGCCGCGCCGCCGGCCAGCGCAGGCTGAGCAGATCAAAGGCGGCGCGCCCGGCGCGGCACATCAGCTGGTAGCCGGGAATGCCGCAATCCTGGATGGCGATGCGGTCCAGTTCACGGGTCTGCGCCGGGCTGTAGAGCCGGCGCGGCAGTCGGCTGAGCATCCGCGGCCTCCGCTGGTGTGCCGTCAGGGCCGCAGTTGCGGCGTGCCACGCTCCGCGAAGAGGCGGAACACGGTGGCGCCGACGCGCTCGGCGAAGCGGGTCAGCAGGTCTTCGCGGGGCGTGAAATTGACCATCCGCTCGACGCCGATCACTTCGCGGGCGACGTAGCGATCGCTGCCCAGCGCATCCACCAGTCCGTAGCGCAGGCTCTCGTCGCCGGTCCAGATCAGCCCGGAAAACAGCTCGTCGGATTCGCGCAGGCGGTCGCCGCGACCGCTGCGCACGGCGTCGATAAACTGCTGGTGGATGCGCTCCAACAGGCCCTGCAGGTGTGTGGTGACCTGCGGGTCCTGCGGCGAAAAGGGGTCGAGCAGGCCCTTGCTTTCGCCGGCGGTGAGCAGGCGGCGCTCGACGCCCAGCTCGCGCATTGCCTCGACAAAGCCGAAGCCATCCATGCGCACGCCGATGGAGCCGACGATGCTGGCCTTGTCGGCATAGATGCGCTGCGCGGCGGCGGCCACGTAGTAGCCGCCGGAGGCGCAGACGTCGCCGAGCACCGCGTACACGGGTACGTCCGGGTGCAGCTCGCGGCGGCGGCGCAGCTCGTCGTAGATCACGCCCGCCTGCACCGGGCTGCCGCCGGGGCTGTTGATGCGCAAAATGATGCCGGCGGTGTTGTCGTCGTCGTAGGCGGCGCGCAGTCCGGCGATGATCTGCCGGGCGCTGGCCTGCTCGCCAGCGGCGATGGTGCCTTCGATATCGATCACCGCGGTGTGCTGGCCCTTGTCGCGCTCGAAGCGCTGCGGCTCCATCGCCTGCCAGACGAGAAACAGGCTGAAGCCGACGTAGGCAAAGCCGAGCAGTTTGAAAAAGATGCCCCAACGACGTGCGCGGCGCTGCTCGGCGAGCGCCGCGCCGGCCAGTTTGCCGAGCACCTCGCGCTCCCAGCCGTCACTCTTGCCGTCGCCGGCCCCGCCTCCGTTCGCGCCGGGCGCCGGCTGGCGCGGGCCGGAGGTCCAGGGATCGGCGTCGCGATTGTCGTTATCAGCCATGTTGCGACTCTCCAAGTCTGTGTTCGAAAGATCCCTATTGTAGGGAAAAGCACCGCCTCAGCGCTGTGCCAGCAGCCAATCGGGCAATTCGCTGATGGCATCGATGTGGCCGCGCGGCGCACAGCGCAGCAGGCGCTCCAGCGGCTGCACGCCGTAGCTTACCGCCAACGCGTCGACACCGGCATCGCGCGCCATCTGCATATCGTGGATGCTATCGCCGATCATCAACGCCTCGGCGGCCGGCACCTGCAGCTCGTCGAGGATATCCAGCAGCATCTGCGGGTGCGGCTTGGAGGGCGCGTCATCGGCGCTGCGGGTGCTGAAAAACAGCGCCTCGCCGCGGTCCGCCGCACCGCTCTCCGCCGCGCCGATCAGGCCGCTGTCAGCCAGCGCCTGGTGCAGGCCGCGACGGCTCTTGCCGGTGGCGATCGCCAGCCAGTAACCGGCGGCGCGCAATTCGCGCAGTACCGCGTCGGCGCCGGCAAACAGCTGCTGTGCATCGCGCGCCGCGGCGAAATGCCGGCGCCGGTAGCCGGCGGCGAGTTCATCGGCGCGCTCGACCGGATGCTGCGGAAACAGCCGCTGAAAGCCCTCCAGCAGACTCAGGCCGATGATCTCGCGCACCGCTTCGGCGGACGGCGGCGACTCGCCCAGTTCGACGGCGATGCCGCGCACGTTGTCGATGATGTGCGCGGCCGAATCCATCAGCGTGCCATCCCAGTCGAATACCAGCAGGCGGTAGTCAGGCATCGCGCAAGCGCTCCAGCACGGCCTCCAGCTCCGCCGGCAACGGCGCCTGCAGGCGGTAGTCGCGCCCGCCGAGGGTGAAATTCAGCCGCCAGGCGTGCAGGAACATACGCTTCAGTCCGAGGCGGCGCAGCCGGCGGTTGGCCTCGCGCTGGCCGTATTTGTCGTCGCCGGCCAGCGGATGGCCGAGGTGCGCGGCGTGGACGCGAATCTGGTGGGTGCGGCCGGTGTCGATGGCGACGCGCAGCAGCGTGGCGTCGGCGAAGCGCTCCAGCGGGCGAAAGCGACTGCTGGCGGCGCGGCCGTCGGCGGCGACCCGCACCATGCGCTCGCCGCTGCTCAGCGCGCCCTTGCGCAGCGCCGCATCGACGTGCCGCTCGCCGCCGCGCCAGCGACCGCAGGCCAGTGCCAGGTAGGTTTTCTCCACCGCGCCCTCGCGCAGCGCCGCGTGCAGGCCCTGCAGGCTGGTGCGGCTGCGCGCTAGCAGCAGGCAGCCGGAGGTATCGCGATCGAGGCGGTGGGCGAGTTCCAGCATCTCCCCGGGGCGCGCCGCGCGCAGCGCCTCGATGACCCCGAAGTCCACTCCGCTGCCGGCGTGCACCGACATGCCGCCGGGTTTGTCGAGCACCAGCAACTCGTCATCCTCGTGCAGCACGCGGCCGGCCAGCGCGCGCTGCGCGGCGGATGGCACGCTGGCCGGGTCACGCTCGGCGACGCGCAGTGGCGGCAGGCGCAGCCGGTCGCCGGCCGACAGCCGATAGGCGGCCTTG
>Ga0207752_1000403_pt1 | contig 20399 bp, 15 predicted proteins | sample Pon2CUnioCityCA_6_FD_187272 | JGI IMG/M metagenome (GOLD analysis project Ga0207752, IMG submission 187272) | Marine sediment microbial community from Union City, CA, USA - Pond 2C Sediment 2 (SPAdes) | ecosystem: Environmental > Aquatic > Marine > Intertidal zone > Salt pond sediment ...
GCCGCCACTTCGCTGGGCGTCTTGAAGTTATTGTCCGGGTGCTTGAAGATCTCTTCCGGCAGATGCCGTATGAAGTTGAAGATGCCCGTGTCCTCCCACTGGTGCTCGCCCAACGTCTCATAATCCATAAAAAGGTTGATCGCCTGGCCGTTGCCGTTGACGGCGCTGACCCAGCGGGCAAATTTGTCCGCCGTCAGGGGCCACTCGGCCCAGTGCCGGTTTGAGAATCGGAAGGCGATGTCGTCGCTCAGCGAGTAGTTCTTCAGGAGCATCTTCAGGTGGCGGCACCCTTTCGGGCGGTACACGAAGTTTGGGCTTCGGAACCCGAGGATATGGTCCGCTCCTTCGGTGATGATCGCGTCGAAGCAGCCCATCGCTTCGATGAGCAGGCCGAGGTCGTTGTTGTAGATCAGCTCCGTGTTCCGGAAGACCTTCGGCCTCTGGCCGAACAGCCCCTCGACCGCGTCCATGTGCTTGCGAACCTGCTCGACGAACTCCTGACGCGAGTACAGAAAGCTCAGGCTGTGGTAGTAGGTCTCCGCCAGGAACTCGACGCATCCCGTATCCGCCAGGGCGTGAAACGTACTCAACACCTCGGGGCTGTAGGTCTCCAGTTGCTCGAGCAGAACGCCGGTGAGGCTGTAGGCGATGCGGAACCGCCCCTCGTACTGTCGGATGAGCTTCAGCAGGAGCCGGTTGGCCGGCAGGTAGCATTTGTTGGCGACCTTCCTACAGATGGCGGCGTTCTTGCCATCGTCAAAGTACCGGTCGTCGTTGTCAAAGACCGTGTAGTGCCGCAGCCGCATGGGCTGATGCACCTGGAAATAGAAGCACACCGAAGGCATAGAAGCACCCTAATCCTTCTGAACCGTTCCGACCCTTTTCTCTGCCCCCTGTTACGCGGGCACGAGCATCTCCTCATAAACCCGCAGGCAATTGCGTGCGGCGTCCCGCCAGCGCAGTCTGCGTACCTCGAAATTGCCGTGGCTGCGCAGCGTCATCTGCAACGGCGGATACTTCAGCACGGCCACGACCTTATTGGCCATCTCGTTGACATCCCAGAAATCGACCTTCAGCGCGTGTCGGAGGACTTCGGAGACGCCGCTCTGCTTGCTGATGATCACGGGCACGTCATTGTCCAGCGCCTCCAGCGGCGCGATCCCAAAAGGCTCCGAGACGGACGGCATCACGTAGAGATCCGCCATCTGGTAGATCCGGCGAACGTCATCGCCTCGCAGAAAGCCGGTGAACAGGACCTTGTGCCCGAGCCCCAACTGGGCCGCCAACTCAATGGACCGATACATCAGATCGCCCGAGCCGGCCATGACGAACTTCACATTGTCCATCACCTCGAGCACCTTCTTGGCCGCATAGAGGAAGTACTCCGGCCCCTTCTGCATGGTAATCCGCCCAAGGAACAGGACGATCTTCTCTTCCCGCTTGATGTGCGCCGGCGCCATTGTCGACCACCCACCGTTGCGCTCGACTCCGTTGTATACGACCTCCACCTTATCGGCGGGAATCCCGTACCGGCTGATCACGATGCCCCGCGTCAAATGGCTCACGGCAATCACCTTGCCGGCACGCTCCATGCCTTCGCGCTCGATATCGTAGACGACCTGATTGACGTGTTCGCCGCTGCGGTCAAACTCCGTCGAGTGGATGTGCACGACGAGGGGCTTTCCGCTCATCCTCGCCACGGCCACGCCGGCCGGGTACGTCATCCAATCGTGAGCATGGACAACATCGAATTGTTCGCCTCTGGCCAAGTCCAGCGCCATGGCGGCGTAACGATGCACTTCCCTGTACAAATCGCCCGCATAGTCCAGTCCGCCGCCCCCGCTGCCGCTCAGCAGGCCCATACTCTCCCGTTGGAGCCGCAAGATTTCCTCAACCCGCTCGTCGTACGTTTCCGGTGTCGCGTAGGCTTGCAGTGGCGATTGAATCGGCCGGAAGCTGACATTCTTCAACTCATCCTCCGTCATCGCCCCGCCGCTTCTCCGTTTACGGGAGCCGGGGGTCAAGAGCCTGACATGCGTCGCATACCCGCTCTCCACCATCCTGGGAAGCACGAACGTCACCTTCACGCCAAGCTGGTCCATCGCCCGAGTCAGCCCATAGCAGGCCGTACCGAGCCCTCCGCTGATGAACGGCGGAAACTCCCAGCCCAGCATGAAGACCCGAATCTGCGCCCCCTCGTCGTCTAGTCCCATAAGTCCTCACTCGTCTTGAGGTTTCTCAATACCGCCTATGGAGCAACCATAGACTCGACAGCCACTTAACAATGCCACACCGCGGCAATGCCGACACAGCCGTTCCGCTACTCACCCTATCGGCAGCGGCGTGCACACGCTTGATTTTCGGGCGCAAAAATTCTCCTCGCACAGTTTCTTGCTGTCCTTCTATTCTCATCGGGTATTTCACCCGCGCAAGTTCACAAATTCCCCCAAAAACACGCCACGAGGATACTGTTATGGCGGTTTTTATGGGTTCCACCTGAACCGCCGACGGAATGCTCAGAATTCTCCCCAATATCCCTTCCCATGGTTTTATCGGCCCCGATCTTCCCTGACCGTGGGAGCGCCGGACCTCACCGCTCAATTCGCACTGCCATGCACCCTATACATGCCGGATGCAAGAACAAAAGCCGTCCCGCAGGTCGCCGGCGAGACGGCTCATTGGCAACATGTCTACCGCATTGTTAAGATACGCAAAGTTTGCGATCTTCCTCTGCTGTGCTTAGAGGTCCTGCGCCTTGACGGTGCTGCGACGGTTTGCCTTGGCACGAGCAATGGCCGCATCAAGTATGGTGTAGACGTGATCGCTGATCGCCTCGACGGATTCCGACGAAGTCATCATCCCCTTCCCTTTGATGTACGCCTTCATCTTGCTTGCCACGACCAAAGGCTCCTTCTTTGCTGCTTTTTTTGCCATCGCACGAGTCCTCCCTGAAAAAAGAGAAACCATAAATGAAACATGAAATTGATCTTCCCGGCGTCACATCCGGTAGGCCCACACAGCACTGTCTGTTCTTATTGTCTATCGGACTTCACTTTGCAACAAAAAAAACGCCAAATGCTAAATTTTTCCATCTATAAGGCCGATAGGCAAGAATGGGCTTGGGCGGGGTAGAGCAGGTTCGAGCCGAATCGCCCCCGTCCGACGCCCGGTGGGATGAGAAGGTGGACGCCTCCCGGGGGGCGGCCATAAATGATGGAGAGTCGATATGCAAGAACGTCCGAACAGCAATGGCACGGGACAGGCAAAAGTCAAGGAATTCGTCGTTGTCACCTTTGTGGACAACGTGGAGCAGGCGAGGGAGTACGAAACGCTTCTGCGGCTTAACGATATCCCCGCTGTCATCAAGGAACAGATGGATGAGGGTGCGGATTGTAGGGCGGTCGCCATCATGGTTCCCGAAGACTTCCTTGATGAGGCCCACGTAGTCATCGAGTCGCAGGATGCATACGATGACTTCTACGATTACACGATGGAGGACGAAGACGAGTTCGATTTCGACAACGACTTGTTGGATGATGAATTCTAAGTCCCTGTCGCCCGACACAGCACCGATATCCCCGCTCGGCGCCCCGCGCCGTTGCGACAAGAACGCAGACGCTGGGCAAGAATAAGGGTGGTACTCCATGCCAGAAACCGATGACAACCACGTTCCCGAGAGGCGCGGCGGAGGAGATCGGCGCAAGAACCTGTCCGACCGACGAAAGCACGACCTCGGCGGAAACCCCTACGATCCCAATTTCGTGGATCGGCGAAGCGGGCGGGACCGGCGTCAGAATGTCGTGGACCGGCGTCTGGGGCTGGACCGGCGTCGCGGCCCGGGCCGCCGACGTAGCGATGAGCGCAAGGCCGCCGAGGAGGGCCAGATGTCTGACGAGCAGTTCGAGTTCGTCATGGCCATCGACGAGTACAAGCGGGTCAATGCCAGACCGTTCCCGACCTGGACCGAAGTCCTCGAGGTGATCAAGGCGTTGGGATACCGCAAGGTGGCCGAACCACAGTCGCTGGCGAGCCACGGCTCCGCGGACGACACGGACACAGCCCCGGCGACCAGGCGAAAGGCCGAGGAACAGCCGCAGCTTGTCGATTAGCCGATAGCCGTCGGCTCTACACTCGCGCCCCCGTCATGTGGGTGAGGCAGGCACCGCTGCCATCGCCAGTGAGGATTTGCGAACGTACACGAATACGATGCGTGCGTTTTCGCAGGCTGCATTTCACCGCTTGCCTGTAAAATATGCGATCATATCCGTGCCGCGGCATGGAATGGAAGCCCCCCCATCGCCACCTCCGCGCGAGTAGTCCCTCGTATCAGGTTCACAATCGTGTTCGGGGTCTTCCCTCAGGCAGAAAAGTTGACAGTAGTCCCGGGAACGACTAAACCCCTTGGTACAGCCGCGGCTTGCTTCCGGCCGAACGTCATCGAAAAAGGAGACCAGCAAAGGAGCTGTGTATGAAACACGTCACGATCCTCCTGTTCGCCGCACTCATGCCTCTCGTGTCGCCGAGCACAGTACGATCTCAAGGCCAGGCCGACCCCTATCTCTGGCTTGAGGAGGTCAAAGGCGAGAAGGCCCTGAGTTGGGTGGAAGCCAAGAATGAGGCTTCATTCTCCATCCTCCAGGCGCAGCCGCTGTTCGAGAAGGTTCGGGACAAGACACTGCGAGTTCTCAACTCGGATGTCCGCATCCCCTATCCCCGTCTTCAGGGCAAGCACCTCTATAACTTCTGGCGGGACGAGAAGAACGAGCGGGGCCTCTGGCGTCGAACCACGCTGGAGGAGTATCTCAAGCGCTCGCCGCAATGGGAAGTACTGCTGGATATCGACCAGCTCTGCCGCGACGAAGGAGAGCAGTGGGTCTTCAAGGGGGCTGAGGGACTGCACCCTGATTACTCGCTCTTCATGGTCTACCTCTCGCGAGGTGGGGGCGACGCCGTCGTGACACGCGAGTTTGACGTGGGTGCGAAGCAGTTCGTGAAGGACGGCTTCTTTCTGCCTGAGGCCAAGGGTAGCGTTTCCTGGAAAGATCGCGATACACTGTACGTGCAGACCGACTTTGGCGAGGGAAGCTTGACGGAATCGGGCTATCCGCGGATCGCCAAGCTATGGAAGAGAGGCACGCCGTTGAGCAGCGCCAAGGTCGTATTCGAGGGGGAATCGACCGACGTAGCCGTGGGCTGCAGCGTGATCAATACGCCGGAGAGGCAATACGACATCATCCATCGTGGGATCACCTTCTACACATCGCACACCTACGTGATCGAGGATGGCAAGGCCGTCAAGCTGGAAATCCCGGACGATGCGGACTTCGGCGGCTTCTTCAAGAATCAATTGCTCGTCCGCCTCAAGTCGGACTGGACGCCGGGCGCCAAGACCTACCGCCAGGGCGCTCTGATCAGCACGGACTACGACCGATATCTCCGAGGCGGCCACTCATTCGACGTCGTTGTTGAACCGAACGAACGGTCCAATATCGCCTCGTTCGCCAACACCCGCAACCTGTTCCTCGTTCACATGCTGAACAACGTCAAGAGTGAGTTGCACCAGTACGAACTGAGGGACGGTCAATGGGAGAAGCAAAGGGTGGATACCCCACGATCGGGGACGCTGGGCCTCGTCTCCACAGACGAGTTATCGGATCAGTACTTCTTTAGCTATGAGGGGTTTCTTACGCCCACGAGTCTTCACTATGTATCGGACGAACAAACCATACGGGAGGTGAAGAGCCTTCCTCACTTCTTCGACTCCAATGGTCTCATGGTCGAGCAGTCAGAGGCCGTCTCCAAGGATGGCACGCGAATCCCCTACTTCGTGATACGCCCCAAAGACATGCAGGCAGATGGTTCCAACCCGACACTGCTGTATGGGTACGGGGGCTTTGAGATCCCGATGCGGCCGCGTTATTCACCTCTCACGGGCATTCCCTGGTTGGAGAAAGGCGGCGTCTACGCGCTGGCCAACATTCGCGGAGGGGGCGAATTCGGCCCCCGGTGGCACCAGGCCGCACTCAAACAGAATCGCCAACGGGCCTACGACGACTTCATCGCCGTGGCCGAGGATCTGATCCGACGCAAGATCACCTCACCCCGACATCTGGGCATCATGGGCGGCTCCAACGGCGGGCTGCTCATGGGGGTCATGTTCACACAACGGCCCGAGTTGTTTCACGCCGTGGTCTGCACCGTGCCGCTGCTCGATATGAGACGTTACAACAAACTGCTGGCCGGGGCCAGTTGGATGGCCGAGTACGGCGACCCTGACCTCTCGGAGGAATGGGCCTACATCCGGAAGTACTCCCCCTACCACAACGTCCGTGCGGATGCCACGTATCCGGAAGTGTTCTTCTACACTTCTACGACGGACGACCGGGTGCATCCGGGACACGCCCGCAAGATGGCGGCCAGGATGCTGGACATGGGCCACAAAGTCTATTATTACGAGAACACCGAAGGAGGCCACGCCGCAGCGGCCACAAATAGGCAAAGCGCGCTCCGAACGGCCCTGAGTTACAGCTACCTCTGGATGCAATTGCAGCGATAAGGACGCCTTTGGAACCTTCCGCAAAACCTCCGCCGCCGATATCGCAGCCATCGTCTTGGCCTTTCCGTTGCCATCGGCTTGCTCACGCGACAGTACCAGCATCGCACGGCCAATCCCACGGACCGGCGGGGTAGTTGCAGGTTTTTCCCTTGCGAGGTTTGCACTGCGCGGGCGTATGTCGTAAGGTGGCTTCCGCGGGTACGTTCGGCCTGGGGCGAACCGAGGTGAGCGGATTGATGCCCTGCTCTGCAAACACAACTGAAGAAAGGAACTCTCATGGCACAGGCGAAGACCGGCGATCAGGTAAAGGTCCATTTCACAGGCAAACTGGACGATGGCACTGTATTCACCACATCGGCGGAAGCCGGACCGATCGAGTTCACCCTTGGTGATGGCAATGTGCTACCGGCCATAGAGCAGGCGGTTGCCGGCATGCAGCCCGGCGAAACGAAGATCGTACACATCCCCTCCGATCAGGCGTATGGCCCCAGGCACAGCGAGTTAAGGCAGGAGATCCCGAGGGACGATCTGCCGGACGATCTCGACCCGCAAGTCGGCCAGCAATTGCGCGTGGGCCAGCCCGGTGCGGAACCTGTGATCGTATCGGTGACGGACGTTTCGGATACCACCGTGACGCTCGACGGCAACCACCCACTGGCCGGCGAGGATCTCACCTTCGATCTGGAATTGGTGGATGTCTCCTGACTCCAGCACCTCTGTCCATCTGCGCCTGTCGACGAACGCTTGCAGGATGCGCAGCCACATCCGGAAGAATGGACGCGTGAGTCCATGGGACGCTGAACTAAGGACCGCCTCCACGAGAGGGGAGTAAAAAGGGCATGTGTGAATTCTGCTTGAAGCACGGCGAAGGGAAGAAATGGTACCTCCAGGCGAAGCATTACGCCGATGACCTGCTCAACGACGTTCGCCGGCGCAAGCTGATGGAGAATTTTTTCACGGACACAGACGCTCTCAGGAGGGACATGCGTCGCATGGAATGGCTGGAGAAATTCCCAAGGCCGGTGCGCGCCCTCATCGGCCGGATCATCTCAGCACGGCTGAAGCGCGTCCATTATGGGCAGGTCGTCCCAATCGAGGACGTCGAGCGGATCTTCGACATCGTGAATTCCGTCACCCGGATCGCCTGCATCTGCCGCCATGTCACCCTCGGCAGTGAGAAGCGCTACTGCTACGGGTTCAGCCTCTCGCCCGACGGCGGGCACCACGATAAGATCCTGGCCGGCCTCGACAAGAGCTTTCTCAACGGCCCCGACACGGCCGGCCTCGAACGACTCGACAAGCAGGAAGCCCTCGCGATGCTTCGCGAACACGAGCACGAGGGCCTATGTCACAGCGTTTGGACGTTCCGCGCCCCCTACATTGCCGGCCTGTGCAACTGCGACCGTTCAGACTGCCTGGCCATGCGCGCCACCGTGACGCGCGGCGTCCCGGTCATGTTCCGCGCCGAATACGTGGCCGAGATCGATCCCGACGCCTGTGTCGGCTGCCGCCAGTGCATGCGGCTCTGCCAGTTCGGGGCGATCTCCTTCAGCGCGTCGAATCAGAAAGCCGTGATCGATCAACGCTGGTGCTACGGCTGCGGCATCTGCCGCTCCGCCTGCCAGAAGAACGCCATCCGCCTGCATGAACGCAACAAGGTCCCCGCAGCCGCACACCGCTGGTAAAGGGGAACCGACGTACGCGATCCCCTGCGTGTGATTTAGTCGCGGCGATTTAGGAAGACTCCGGTTTGGGCAGCTTCTTAACCTGGATCTCCCGGATTTGGATTTCAGCGGTGCCGGAGTCGGGTTGGGATTCGAGGTGGATTCCGATTCTCCCTTCCCCGAGTCCGTCTACGAGGGCGGCCCCAATTTCCTCGGCGTTGAGCCAGACCTGGACCCGGCGATCCTCGACGCGCACCGAAAGGGTGTTCCAGCCCTCCCGATCGGTAAGGTCCTTCTGGAAGCTGGTCAGGGCCAATCCCCTTTCGGGGAGGTAGAGACTGCCCGTGTAGGCGAGCGGGCTCTCACTATCGAAGATCTCCACGCGAGGGCCCGGCGAGGCCGTCGTATGGCGCAGCCAGATCCCGGCGCGGACCGGCCAAGCGGCGCGGAACGTGACGGCGAGAAGGTAGTTCTCGAAGGTCGCCTGGGTCCACAGGTCTACGGCCTTGTTCGGCGATTCCAGTTTGCCGGTGAGGCTGCGGCGACGGATCGCCCACGCAGAGACATCGGCCGCCTCCCAGCCGGTCAGGTCCGCACCGTTGAACAGGGCGAGCCATTCGCCGGCCTGTTCCTCATCATCCGAGCGAATTGGCTCGTCGAGATTGTGCGTGCCGTGACAGTCCGTGCAAATCGGCTGCTTCGTAATGGCGCGACCGTTCGGTCGGATGCGGCCGAGCCACTCGTCGTGGAACTGCTTGACCTTGGCCGGATCTTTGTGATCCTGCAAGCCGTATTCGGCGCGACCCTCGCCGGGAGCATGACACGTCCGATTGGAGCACATGGCGCTGACCTCCGAGCGGCCGAACAGCAGGTCCGGCTCGGTCATCAGCATCTCGTCGTGCATATGCTCGGTCGAGCTGCCGTGACATTCGTCACAGGTAACGTCCGCAACGAGGTGCTGCGTGGTGATGTCTTCGGCCTTCAACGTCGGGTGGCAGACGTAGCATTTGCTGTTGCCACCGGCGCTCTCGGCGTCGGCGGGTTGCGTCTCATTCGCGACAGACGCCGTTAGAGCCGCCAGCAGGACTCCGCAAAGCATCAGCACGGACGAGGCGATCTTGGGATAAGCGCGCACGATTCTTCTCCTGTCTTGGACGAAAGGGAATGCCCCGGTCAACGGCCACGTTCAATTGGCAACTCGCGCTATACAATCTCCCAGTCGCGCAACCAGGCATACTCCTCGGGCAATGCGGCCCAACGCTCGTCGGTGACCCCCTCGATCCACTGCTTCTCGGCCGGCGAGAGCCCGAGCACGCGGGAGTACGAGGCACGTGCGGCGTTCTCGACCTCGTACTCCGTCGAGAGCCCGGACACGGTCGCCGTGATCGCCTTATTCGTCAGGATGCATTGCAGCGTCAACCGGGCGAGGTCGTTTTCCACCTTGCTCCCGACGCCCATCACGGGGAACTTCTCCTTGCCGTAGCTCTCGAAGAGGCTGCCACCGAAGAAAGGCTTGATCGTCACGATGCCGACGTTCTTCTCGAGCACCGTTTTGAAGATGCTCTGCGTCTGGTCGGAGCCGTGGCCCGGGTTGACCTCCTGCACGTTGCCCGGGGTCGGCGGCACATCCTTCTCTCGCGTCTTGGCGCTGCACGGGAAGATGACCATCTCGAATTGCGGGAACGTCTGCAAGACGTGCTCCAGCCACGGTCGAGCGTGCGACGACATGCCCAAATGGCGGACCTTGCCCTCCTTGCGGAGTTTCTCGAAGGTCTCAATCAGGACCTGGACCTCTGCATCGGTATTGCTGCCATCCATCTTGGCCTGGGGTCGCCAGATGTCGAGGTAGTCGGTCTTTAATAGGCGCAAGCACTCCTCCACGTTGTGGGTCTGGTCCTTCACGTTGCATCGGTCGGAGCCGCGCGGGCCGAGGTTGTGGATGTCGGCCCCGACGAGCATCTTTTCGCGCCGGCCCTTCAGGGCGGCACCGTAGCTGAGGCACTCGGCCGCTGTGGTGATGTCGAGGTAGTTAATGCCGCAGTCGATGCACGCGCTAACTACCTCGGTCCGGTTCTTGGCAACATCCGTCGGGACCTCGTCATTGGAGAATGAGTCCCAGTACCGGCCGGCGTTGCGGTTCTTCCAATGCCCACCCAGGCTGACCTCCGAGAGCATCAGATTGCTCTTGCCCAGTCGACGGTATCGCATTTGCTGATTGTAGTTCAGGATCTTGGACGTATCGGGCGGGCTCTCTGCCGCCCCGGTCTTCCCCGCAAGGCCGCCGGCAACGGCCCCGGCCGCCGCCAGCGAACTGTTGCGCATAAACATTCGACGGGACATCGAGTCGTTTTTCATCTTAATACCCCTCGTTCAACTGGAAGCGTATGACTGCTCTGTTCATCAAGACGCCTGATATGCGCAGCATCCGCCTGCGCCAACACAATGTCCCATTGTCGCCGAGAGATCGGGCGCTGTCAACGCAAAAGCAGGCAATTTGCAGAGAATTCCGCCCGGCTTGCCGGGATATCCTCGACTTCGAAGAGAACGCTTAGATGGGATTTCCCATCCGGAAATCGGTAACTGATGCCAAAGATGTCCCCCTGTGCGTGCCGAGCCGCAGGAAGAGATAGACATTTCCATGCAACCCTTCTCCACGGGTATGAGTCAGCATCCTAATGACACGTCATCGTATCATTCATCCTATGCAACGTCCCGGGAGAAGTGCACGAACGTGAAGCACTCCGGAATATGGGAGTCATACACGCCGTGCTTGTTGAACGACCAGCCTACTGATGGGTCGGTCACCCGGCCGTTGTAGGGCAGCGCCTCAAAACGCGAAAAGTCCATCCGCCAGATATCTCCATCCCGCGGGGGCAACGCGCGCCCTCCGGCCAGAGTCCGCATGCCATCCCAGGGAAAGGCCAGCTCCACCGTCCAACCGCGATCCACATCGGAACTGTCGTTCAATGTCCCATCGACTTGGACGGCGGTCTTCAGCCCGGGAAAATCCCAGTCCATGAATGCCCAGCGACGACCGCGCGGGTGTTTCTTGTATCGCATGGTATCCTGGAAGCCACCGAGGACATCGACGCTGTGTCTGAGCAGATCGAATTCAGGCTTGTCACAGAAGCCGCCCTTCTCGTACGCATTCTGCCAGATGTAGAACACCTCATAGATGGTCCCGCGCGCGTTGATCTGGAATTCGTAGTAGCAATCCTGGCCTGCAATAAAAACCTCGACATCGTTCTCAAAATAGACGGGCGAATCTCGCCTCGTGAACCGGGCCTGGACGTTGGGCTCTTCGATCCAGAAGGCGACGTATAGATTCTCGTCATCCCACAGGGCGGCCATCCGCGTATCGAGAAAGCCCGGCGTTCCGGTCACCATATCGACAAACCGAGGCGACTTCGGCGCCTTCTGCCAGCAAGGCTTCGAGAGCTGTCCGTCAATCGCCATCTTCTCCGTCGTGCGATGGCACATGTAGTGACCGATGTCCTTCTCCTCGCATCCATATCTCCCGCTCATTCCTATACCTCCTTCGCGCAGCCATTGGGGGTCTGTCGGATTCAGTTGTTGGGTGTCTTGTCCATCACAAGGATGTGTACAGCCCTTGTTACGATGGTCCCCTCCCATAGGTCTCGCGGTCTCGGCTTCCTGGGATACCCCGCCGACTGATACGTATATTGAATCCTGTACAACCCGGGGACTCCGAGGCCCGGCAGATCGTCCTTGGGCAACTCCAGCCTCTCATCAATCACGGTCTGTCCGCGCAATTCGCCAAACGCGTCTGTCCCCAATACGTATTCCTTCATGGGACCTGCGTATGCGATTGCTCCTTCCGGTCCGAGGATCTTCAGGCCGGATGAGCGGGCATAGAAAGGGTCACCAAAGGGGCGGAGGATGGTGAGCGAATTGTCCGTGTTGTTTCTGATCGCACATCGGACCGTGATTGTCTCGCTGGGGGTGAAAGTCGTTTTATCAACAACAAGGGTGACCGACACTTTCCCATCACCCGACTCGACCCAGTCGGAAAGGATCCGCGGAGTCATCGACCTGTGATAATCCCCGCCTCGGCTCGCGACGGCGACGACAATAAGTGCTCCGAACAACGAGAAGACGACAATCCACAGATTCTTCATTTCTCTTCTCCTGTTCCCCGCTCACCGCCAAAGGACAGCCGCCGGAGCCGCCGGCGAACGGATGTTATGGGTGGTGCCAGGCCACGGCTCAGTGCATCAATACCCATGTCTATTCGCTGAGCTTGACCGCCGTGCCGTAGACCAGGAGTTCGGCGGCGCTGCCTACCACGCTCGTCGTCATATAGCGAACGTTGATAATGGCATCCGCGCCCATCTGCGCCGCCTCGACGATCATCCGATTCGTCGCTGCCTGCCGGGCCCTTCCCATCATCTCTGTGTATTCCGTCAATTCGCCGCCCAGGACGAGCCTGACGAGGGCGGAGAGGTCTTTGCCGAGCCAGATGGCGAACACTGTATGGCCCTGGGCGAGACCGAGAATCTCACGTGTCTTCCGGCCGGGCACGTCTGTGGAATTCAGCAGCAGGACCGCGCGGCCGGACTCGACAGGCGTCGATATCCCTGCCGACGGGCCGGTTTGCCTTTGTTCCAGCGCCACGGTCAGCAGGACCACGAGGATACCGCCCAGAAGGCAGAACACTGCGATCCTCAGCCACCAGGGCACGACCGGATCCTCGGCGACCATTACGTGCCACGGCACCCCGGCGAACACGACGACGAAGAGCCCCAGCACAAATGCCAGCGAACCAACATGTCGAAATGTCTTCATAGCGTCCCCCTTGTCTCTGAGAGTCCAAAATGTCAAATGCCCCTTGCTGACACCACCGCCCTGGCTGCCAGGGCATTATTCTCCCAACCACTCGTTGCGCAATCACCTACTGAACGTCGACAGTACTTCCCGACAACGCTCAACCACCGCCCTCTGCAGTAACCCGCTCGAGATCACCCACTCTCAATGAAGGATCATGTCAAACGGCATCATCAGGATCACGCCTTCCTGACGGATGAGCTCGATGCGCTGCAGAGCCCGCCAGAGGGCCCGGGCTTGCCGGGGCTCGGTTTCGCGCAGCAGTTCGAGCAGCGGCGCCAGGGTCGGGCCGCCGGCCAGCACTGAGGTTGCATCAGGCATCGTGATGTCACTGGGTTTGGCGCCCTTTCCCGAGAATTCCTCGATCAACTGCGTGAAGAAATCCTTGGGCTCGGGAATGATGCGGACTGCGTAATCCTGCAACGATGCTTTTGCCACCGCGTGCTCGATGGCCTGCTCAAGCCCGCCGATGTGATCGACCAGGCCCAGATCCAGCGCCTGCTTGCCGGTATAGACGCGCCCGCCGGCGATTTCCTCCAGCGGCTTGCGCAGCCGGTCGCCGCGGCCTTGTACGACGTGGCCCTTGAAAGTCTCGTAGACCTGCCCCATGTAGTCCTCGAGCAGTTGCCGCTGCGCATCGTCGAAAGGCCGGTTGCCGGTGAAGATGTCGGCATTGGCCCCCCGCTTGTAGCCCACCCAGTTGATGCCGAGCTTGTCCCAAAGCCCTTTGGTGACAAGCTTTCCGCCCACGACGCCGATGGAGGCCGTGATCGTCGCCTCGTCGGCAAAGATGGCATCGGCGGCGCACGAGATGTAGTAGCCGCCGCTGCCGGCCACGTCGCCCATCGAGACGATAAAGGGCTTCTTGCCCTGAAACTGACGGGTGGCGTTGAGAATGACCTCGCTGGCCTCGGCCGAGCCGCCGGGCGAATCGACGCGCATTACGACCGCCTTGACCGATGCGTCTTTGGCGGCCGTCTCGATGGCCTTGCGAATGTCACCGCTGTAGGCGGCACCTTGCCCGAACAAGGTCGGCCGGCTGTAGCCCGGCAGGATAACGCCCTCAACGTAGATAATCGCCACGCTGTCTTTCTGTGATGCCTCAGACGTCTTGAACAACTCCGCCAGGATCGAGAAGAACGCCAGCGGGTTGGCGAAGTTGATCTGAAGCCCCCCATCCTGGGCATACCGATTGTCCACCCGTATCGGCCCTTCGATGTCCTCCCTCACGCGGGCGAGGAACTCTTCCTGTGTCTCTACGGCATCGATCAGACCCTCTTCGAGTGCCTGCTCAGCCAGGTACGAGCCGCGGTCGATGAGATCCCGGACCTGCTCGGGCGTCTTGTCCCGCGACTGCGCGATCATACCGACAAGGCAATCGTACCAGCCGTCCAGGAGCCAGTTGAGATTCTCGTCGGCCGGCTCACTTGGACTGCTCCGCGTGAGCATCTCGGCGGCGGACTTATAAGGGCCCATGTGCATGAAGTCCGCCTCGACCCCGATCTTATCCAGCAGGCCCTTGACGTGAAGCGACTGGGCATAAAAACCCGTAAGCCAAAGCGATGACTGCGGCGCCACGCTGAGCCAATCGCCCGCGCACAGCAGGCCGTAGGTGAACGTCGTCATCCCGCCCGCGTGGACGTAGACCTTCTTGCCGGCGTCCTTCACCCGTTGGATCGATCGCCGCATCTCCTCTAATTGCCCGAAGCCAAAGTACATCCTGTCGAACGTCAGCACGACTGCCTTCACCCGGCTGTCGGTGCTCGCCTTGTCCATTCGTCGCACCAGGTCCTTGAGCGATGTCACCTGCCCGCCCATCAGACCGAACGGATCCGCAACCGGCGATTCCGTCAAGACCCCATGCAAATGAAAATGCGCCACGAGCGAAGGACTCGGCGCTACGGGGCTGTCCTCTGCCTGTTCAGAACCCAGGCACACCGACACCGAAAGCAGCAACGTCCCGACAACGACCCACAACCATCCCGTCCCTAACCGTCTCATGATTGCACTCCTTCCTAATCGAATCTCCACTACGCCCTCTTTTCGTACGCGCACAGACAACGACTGAGTCAAGTATATCCATCATCCAAAGCCCATTTCAATGCCGCTATTGTACGGCAGGAGCAGGTTTGCCGCGTTCCATGAGCTCACAGAGCAGTGTAGCCGCGGTTTTCGCTCCGTCCGCAGCGATGGGTGGGTATTGCACGTGCCGGCCAAGGTTGGCCAGGATCGCATCAGCCAGTCTTTTCGGCGTCGTCTTTCTGTATTCGAGCCGCACCCCCGCCCCATGGCGTTCGAGCTTGCCGGCCACGTGAATTCGCTGCTCGAAGTGGCCTTCCAGCGGGAAATAGAGAAACGGCCGACGCAGGGCCGTCAGCTCCGTGGTGGTCGTGCCGCCGCCCTGGACGACGGCGAGGTCGCAGGCCGCAAAGTGCTCGTAGAGCGCGTGCACGTAGCCTCTCCGCCCCACTCCGTCGGGCACATCGAGGCTGTCCGGCGAAAGACGCGGCCCGCCGATCAACTCCATGCGCAAGGAGGGCAACCTGTTTCTCAGCAAAGGATATGCCCGGCCACAAAGCTCCAACAGCGGCTTGCCGACCGCCGTGCCGCCTATCGAGCAGATGACCAGGGGCTCCGGACCGTAGGCGAGCCTCTTGCGAAGGGCCCCGCGATCCTGATAATCCGAAGGCTCGAACGGGCACACGTACCCCACGTATTGCAGCAACTCTCGGGCGAGTTCTCGCCGGTTGGGCGAAAACAGACCGAACGGTTTGTCCGGAACGTCTTTTTCCTCACCCACCATGATCGCGAGATCAAAGATACGAGGAAGTCGCTTGGCGAGGCGCGACATCCACCAACCGCTGAGTTGAATCGGAAGCCACTCAAGTGGGTTCCGCGATGTGGCGTCGATGCCCACGAAATCGTAGATGGCGGCAAACGGCCTGCACCGAAGCGTCGGTTTCAGAAGAAGCGCCAGAGCAAGCTCATACGCCTCGTCGGCGACAATCAGATCGAACCGCTCTCTTGCCGTCAGTTCTTTGAAGATCGCAACATTCGCTTGCAGCCCTCGTGCAAGCCGCCACAACGCACCGATTCGGCGCGGCGACGTAAGCACACCGACAGGATTAAAGAAAGAAAGGCGAAACCGGCCAGCAACTGCTTCAGCAAAAGACGTCTCATCCGAATATCTCTCGCACTCAGGAACCAGCGTCTCGCCGGTTCTCTGCAGTACCTGCCGCGCCGGATCGCCGGCTAACCAAACCAAGCGCACGTCGGGGCGCTGCCGGCGCAGCTCGGCCGCAATCGCCAGATCGCGGGTCACATGCCCGAGGCCGATACTTCCGCTGACAAACAGAACGTTGCGCGTCACCAGAACTCTTTCAGGAAAAATGGCCTTCTTGACCTCGGTCTCCATGCCCAGGCAGCCGCTGACCGTGCGCCGGCGGGATCAATCACCGAAGAAGCTTGCCAAGAAGGTACCTGTAGGCGGAGCGAATCTGTGACCGAGGTGACAACGACGACACGCCGTGCCGGGAAGGAGAAGGCCTCAAGCAGGCACTTTCCACTTCGCAGTTCACTCCGGACAGGCACCGACCGCGTGCTTCTGTCGATGCAGTATGCCCAAGCCGCCCGTGGAAGTCAAATGCCGGTAGGCGGTAGGCAAGAATGCGGCCGTATAACAACCACGTATAGGGGGGATCCCAAGACGGGCCTGCCGTCTCAATCCGACCGGCGGGGTGCTTCGCCACGGGCGAAGTCGGCCGACTCCCACACGCCGGATCATGGATACGCGTAGAACGCCACCCCTTCGTACGTGAAGACCGCCGCATACTCGTCGATGATCTTATTCTTCTCGGCCTCATTGATTGTGTAGAAGTGGGTATTGTCGAGCGGCTTCCAGAAGCGGTGAACCGGTTCGCACTCAGCCGGATGTGCCTCCTCGGCATAGGCGTAAAAGACGGCCCCCTCAAATGTCCACACGTCGGAATAGTTGTCGATGAGCTTGTCCTTCTCGGTCTCCCCGATCGTGTAGAAGTGGGCGCCGGTCACCGGCGACCAGAACCGATAGACCGGGACCAGATCGGTTTGAGATGCCGAGCTGAAGGCATTGTAGACCGGACCTTCGTAGGTCCAGAAGTCTGAGTACTGTTCGATGAGCTTGTCCCTCTCGGTCTCGCTGATCGTATAGAAGTGCCGCCTCGTGCTGTAGGCGTAGAAGCGGTAGACGCTTGCATACAGCACTTCGAAGCTGTGGCCCATGAGCACGGCCTTGCCGCACTGGAACGGCGTGGCATCCGTGCTGAGCACCTCGTACAGGTTGGCGAATGCACAATCCACGTCGAATACCCCGTTGCCCACGGCGTATGCATTCGAGCTCGTGGCCGTCTTCGCGAATACATCGCTGGCCACCTGGGTCCCGGTGTCGGCCTCGACGATCGTCAGATAGATCGAATTGACGTTCGTGTCGGTGCACGCGTTCCAGGTGAGCGTGACCGGAGTGTTGACGACCGCTCCGTACGCCGGGTCCGTGATCTGAGGCTTCTGTGTCGGCTGGGGAATCGGGCTTCCGCCACCCGGCAGCAGATACGCGACCTCCGTCTCGGAGCTCGATCCATCCGCCAGACGTGCGGTTACTCGATACACACCATCCCCGTATTGGCCGGCGAGCAGACCGGCGCTGCTCAGCTCTGCCCAGTATTCCCATATGTGTGTGTCGCCATCGACACGATGGAACGTCTCCACAGACCCCACAACGGTATACGGCTCATTGGGAATCACATACACAGTCGCCCCGGCGGGCGCCTGGAACTCAATATGGTCTACGGTGTCAGCCGTCTCCAACAGGAGCGTGAAGACATAGGTTGCAGACGTGTCACTGGGATTATCGTAGAGTACGCCCTGGAAGATCTCGCCGTAGGCCATGTGATCGGGCGGCCCGGCGATCTCATACGCGCCCATGTCCACGATCGCGCTGCCGTTGCCATCGCCGTCTGTGATGCGCACGTTGCCGTCGTAATCCACGTCCACGCCGGCCACGGCCGCATTGTTGCCCTTATCGGCGCACGGCGATCCGAACGGAAGGTGGAAATCTCCTGCCGTTGCGTTCGCAAACTGCGGATCGACCCGCAGATTCCCCGTGCCCGGATACGTGCTGCTGCCCTCGATATCGCAGTAATTCGCCACGGTCTCGACGGGCCACACGAGTTTATGGTTGTAGATACCCGGGCTGGAGAAAATCGCCTGGTTGCCCCAGATAATGCAGTTCGTCAGCGTGGCCGACGAATTGTAGCTGTACAGTCCCCCGCCATCGCTCGCCGAGTTCCCGGAGACCGTGCAGTTGATAAACTCCGTGGCGGCAGGATCCAGATCGAAATCGTAGTCGATGTAGATGCCGCCGCCCCCGCGCATGGTCGAGTTGTTCCAGATTACGCAGTTGATGAACTTCGCGGCCGATTGATCCAGGATCGCCCCGCCTTTGGAGTCGACGTAATTATCGTGAAACAGGCATCCGCTGATTGTCGGCGCACCACCGACGTTATAGATGCCGCCACCACCGAGGGTAGCACGATCAGAGTCGGCAAACGTGGAGCCCTCGATCGTCGCATTTGTGCCCCAGTTGCACAGCCCCGACCCATACGGCGCGATGTTCCCCGTGAAGAGACAATCGGAAATTGTGGGCGCGCCGCCTTCGTTCAACATGCCGCCCCCCCCCTTATTGTCCGTCCACAAGGTTACATTGCCGTCAAACGTGCAGCCGGTCACCTGGATGTAGGAGTCGTGGTTGGACATGCCGCCGCCGCCATAGTTCGATTCGTTATCGACAAACGTGCAGCCGATGACCCGGACACCATCGTCGGACTCGTTGTACATACCGCCGCCGCCGTAGTTCGACCTGTTCTCGACGAACTCGCAATTCTCGATCCTCGTGTTCCCGGCTAGTTCGGTGGCTATCCCTCCCCCGACATAGGAGGCCTCATTCCGGTAGAACGTGCAGTTGCTGACGACCGCGCTGCAATTGCCGATGTACATGCCACCGCCCATATCGCCCGGCGTCATGCCCCAGGCCGACCCGCGCGTGATGGTGAAGCCATCAATGGTGGCGTTCGCGCGGACGTCAAAGCCGTGCTTGGCGTCGTTGTTGCCGTCGATCGTCGTCCGAAAGACTTCCCAATTGCGCGCGCTGCCCGCGCCGCTGTAGCCGCCGTAGATCTTCACGGCCTTGTTGACCTCAATGGCCCACGTAACCGCATAGGTCCCCTGCTTCACCCAGATTTCGTCCCCGGCGCCGACGGCGGAATCGTCGAGAGCGGCCTGAATGGTTCTGTATGCTGTGGCCCAGCTTTGGCCGTCCGCGCCGGAGCCGTCGAGGGCCACGTAGCGAACCGCCGCATCTACGCCGGAAAGAGGCAGTAACACGGCCGCGACGACCACGATCATGGGACCCAGATTATGCTTTCTCATTGTGTCCTCCCGTACGCCTCATCGCTCTGCCAATCCGAAAGGGACCACCCAACTCCCCCGAACTGCTCCGACCCCAATAGCAGGATATGGCAGATGACAGTTTCCCAGTGTTATCAGGTACGTTGGCATCATACGCAGTATCGGCAATATAGGTAGCTGTGGTTTACGTGCGATTTCAGCCCAATGTCCTGTGGGTTCCGAAACCAACTCACCGCTGGTTTCGCGCCGCGAAAAGGCATCTACGGCCCGTCGCATGACCGCCAGGACCTCCCCCATGCGCACCACGCGGCAACGACGGTGAATTGCTGTAACATCATGTACAGGAAGGGGATACAACCGAAAGTGATCCGTGGCGACGGTGTGTGACGCAGTTTGCCCTGCGTCCCCGCTTCGCCGCTCAGCCCGGGTCGGAAACACCCAAGCCATGGCGCAGCGGAGCGGATTCTATTTGTCCATGGCCACTCCCAGGATTATAGGACTCGCATCAGCAGTGCGGCTAAGGCAAACCACTGCTCTCTACTCCGGCCCGCCGATCTGTAGGAACGAGACGAGGGAAAGAAGGTGCATCTCACAGCGAATCTGATATGCTGAGAATCGTGTCTTCCGCTGGAAGGCAAGGGCTGCCACTTGATACTCGTACGGAGGCCTTCGCTCATGAGTCCAATCGCTTGGAAGAGCAGACAGTTCATCCTGTCGATTTTGGTTGTTCTACCCGTTCTGGCTCCCTCGTTGCGGGGGGAGAATTGGCCGTGTTTCCGCGGGCCGGGCCGGCAGGGAATATCGCAGGAAAAGGGTGTGCCGACGGAGTGGAACGCCACGTCGAACGTCCGCTGGAAGACGGCGATCCCCGGCGAGGGCTGGTCGTCGCCCGT
>Ga0207752_1000404_pt1 | contig 20322 bp, 17 predicted proteins | sample Pon2CUnioCityCA_6_FD_187272 | JGI IMG/M metagenome (GOLD analysis project Ga0207752, IMG submission 187272) | Marine sediment microbial community from Union City, CA, USA - Pond 2C Sediment 2 (SPAdes) | ecosystem: Environmental > Aquatic > Marine > Intertidal zone > Salt pond sediment ...
CTGAACGGGAAATCCCCTCGGCCTGTGGAAGTGCACGATTTGCGCTGGGTCAGGCGCGAAGAACTGCCCGAATTCCCCATGGGGAAAATTGACCGGCAGATCGCAACTTATTTAATACAAGGCCAGGAGCAGATCGACTAAACCATGATCCTTGTTGACGCCCATGAAGACCTGGCCTGGAATATGGCCACATTCGGCCGGAACTACCTGAACTCGGTCGAAGAAACCCGCCAGCGCGAGCGAGACACAATCATCCCCGAGCTGAATGGAGATACATTGCTGGGATGGCCTGAATACCAACGCGGCCAGGTGGCCGTCGTTTTTGGTACGCTGTTTGCTGCTCCGCTGCGTGCCCAGGAGGGAGATTGGGATACGCAGTGCTACCTGGAAAGCGATCAAGCTTTCCGACTGTACAGCCGCCAGCTCGATCTTTACCAGCGCCTGGTCGAGGACCACGCGGAGAAGTTTAGCCTGATCCAAACCCTTGATGATTTAGAAACTGTCATCCAGCCATGGCAGCAAGAAGAGCAAGCCGTAGAGAGCCGGCCGGTGGGCATGGTTGTGTTGATGGAGGGCGCCGAAGGCGTTCGAGCCCCCTCAGAACTGGAAGAATGGTGGCAGCGCGGCGTTCGTATCATAGGTCCGGCGTGGCGTGGTACCCGCTTCAGCGGGGGGACGCGCGAACCAGGCCCGTTGACCAAAGAAGGTTTCGCACTTTTAGAAGCCATGGCCGGGCTTGGATTCAGTCTGGACGTCAGTCATATGGACGAACAGGCCGTCCTGCAGGCGTTGGACAGCTATCCGGAACAAATTCTTGTCTCTCACGCCAACCCCAAAGCCCTGCTCAAAGGCACGGAAAGCAACCGCCACCTTCCAGATCGGGTGATTCAGGGTATCCTCGATCGAGAGGGTGTTATCGGCATCGTTCCGCTGAACAGCTTCCTCAGAGTTGGCTGGCTGCGCGGTGACCCGCGCCAGGGCATCGATTTGCAGGACGTAGTAGCCCACATCGACTATATCTGCCAGATGGCCGGAGACGCACGGCACGTCGGCCTGGGTAGCGACTTTGACGGCGGTTATGGCTTACAATCGACACCCGTCGGTATCGATACCATCGCCGACCTGCAAAAATTGGTTCCCCTGCTAGCGGAGAAAGGCTATGATGAGGTTGACATCGCGGCGGTTATGGGACAGAATTGGATCGAACTGCTGCGCAAGACGCTCCCTACAGGCAGTTAGCGTCATCACTCTGTAGAGCTAAATTAATCGATCATGGAAAACACTGGAAATCGAAATTCCACCGGCAGCCTGCTACGCATCCGCATCGGTTTAAGCGTGGTTATCCTGGGCCTGCTGATCTTCGTGCTGGGCGCCTCGCCGGGCTGGTTCAATCTCGACCGCAGCCCGGTCACCGGCCTGGTGCAAATTGCGACTTTCCTGATCGGTCTGGCTTTGATCTGCCTGGGAGGCTACATCACCCTGAACGCCCTGTGGAATGGCCGGCAGAAATCTATCGCTGCGGATATTGGCTTGCGTCTGGTCAGCACCGGCTACGTTATCAGTGTGGCATCCGGCATGGCCGATGTCTTCGGTTTTGGCAGCCACCCTTTTCCGAATATTCCTTATTTTGGTCCTATGCAGGCTTTCGGAGTGATGGTCGGCGAAGTGATTATCGCCATAGGATTTGTGCTGCTGGTTCCTTGGCCTGGCAGGAATGGGGAATAACGGCGGCCGGAATGCTTAACTAAGCGAGGCTCAGGCAATGTAGAAACATCCTGGGCCTCTTTTTGATTTAAGATTCAAATCGGTATATCTTTATCTGCCCCACAAATCACTCTTCCAGCTCCAAACCGATCGCCTGCAGCATCTCTTGGTTTGATTTATGCTTATAAAATCCGACGCCCAGGCGTTCGGCATGCTCTCTCTCGGCTTGCTCCAGGCGTTTGACAGCCTGTTTGTTTACCACCGGTTTGCCTGTTAGTGCAACAATTTCATCCAGGCTCTCCATAATGGCCTGCTCGTTCTTTACCGGAGGTTTAGCCTCCAGGTACCGCAGGATGGCCCTGGCCCCATTTTCGCCATCCTTGCGGGCTACGCCTACCAGGCCGCTGCTGGCCTCCCGGGACCACCCGGCGACGAAGACGCCCTCGATCGCATGCTCTTCTTCCGGATCATAAGCTTCATAAGAAAGATCATCTACCGCATAGCGGGGCTGGGGATTTTTAACAAATTCGTTCCATTTCACCGGCAGTCCAAATTTTTCATCCACCCGGTCGCCAATGCAGAAGATCACGGTGTCTACGTCGAGCACCCGGGAGGTTCCCAGGCGCTTGGCCTTCGTGTCGCCATTCTTAGGAATCAGAGTGGTGTCTTCTACTTCCAGCCCACATACACGTCCCTGATCATCTCCTAAGATACGGCTGGGAGAAGCCAGGAATTCAAACCGAAAACGCGTATCCGAAACCGGCTCTTTAGCTTTTGGCAGCGCCGAAAGAATGAAGTCTTTGGCCGCCTGAACGTCTTGTCCCACGGTTTGCATGACCGGCGCAACCCGGGCAATTTCCTCATCCAGGTCCTTAACGTCCAGGTTGCGGGCGACGTTTTCCATTTCCTTCTTTGAGAATTTGACCTCAGCCGGGCCTCGCCGGGCCACAGCTACGACGTCGTCCACTCCTAACTCACGAATAGTCCAGTGGGCGATGTCGAGCATGACATTGCCCACCCCAATCAACGCAACCCGTTTGCCGATCAAGAAATCCTGGGTGCTGAAAGGTGGCAACCGGTTGTAATGATAGACTAAATCTTTGGCGTGATAGACACCAGTAAGGTCCTCGCCGGGCAGCCCCAGCCACTTGGTACCCTGGGCGCCGACGGTCACCAGGATGGCCTGGAAGCCGAGTTCTCGCAAATCATCCAGCGTAAGACCGGTTTCTTCGCTTACGGTCACGTTACCCATATAGCGGATACCGGTTTCTTCGAGAATCTGTCGAAACTGTTTGCGCAAACCTTCCTTCATGCGGTGTTTCGTGTGGTAGATGCCGTATTCGGCCAACCCACCCGGTTTGATATCGCGGTTGATCAATACCACACGCACCCCATGATTGGCTAAAAATCTGGCTCCATAAAGTCCCGCTGGTCCTGCTCCAATTACAGCGACGAGGTGATGATCGTCAGTCACATTACCCTCCCTGTTCCTATCCATTATGCCAGCGCCGGCTGCCGTTTATGGCGACCGGGACTGTTCTTTTATGCATTTCGATACAGCTCCGTACACAGATCACCAACTTGATTATATTCTGAGGCTTACAATTCTACAAGTATGCGCCCCTCAGGCCGGTTTATTGCACCCTTAGGTTTCAAAAGTTGATATGATTAGGCTATATTTTTCAGCCTGGGCTAAATTCTAAATGCAAAAAAGCGATCCTTGCAAATTCGAGACTTACCTGAGGAGATAAAACATGGAATATCCGTCGCACACCCGTTCCTCTCGTCGTATCAGACCCCAACAGAAGCCCGTACCTGCGCCTCTGCCACCGGAGGTAAAAGACTTGCTCTGGCAGGGAAAGATTGGTCCCGCATTTTGGACCATCGCAAGTATAATTTCATTGTCCATCAATGTGATCTTGATCGTTCTCCTGATTCTGGTCGGTCGGGAACTTTTCTCCCTGAAAGGATTGATCTCCAATCAACTTGTGGGTGGTCTTTACGACAATTTCGTTCAGATGGATCAGGCGCACATTAAGACCACCATCGCGGTGGAGGATACGATCCAGGTGAACGATACCATACCGGTAGTGTTCGACCTGCCTTTAAATCAAGAGACCGAGGTTATATTGACCAAAAACACACCGGTCAACAACGCCAGTGTTTATCTGAATGGGGTGCCGGTGACCACGAACATTGTGCTAAAGAAAGGCACCCCACTTAACATACGTCTGAATATGAGCGTTCCGGTGAACCAGACCATTCCGGTGGTCCTGAATGTGCCGGTACACCTGAACGTTCCGGTGGATATCCCTTTGGAAGAGACCGAATTGCACCAACCTTTCAGCGGTTTGCAGAATGTGGTCTCACCTTATGATAAACTGCTTAACGAACTACCAAGTTCCTGGGAGCAGACGCCGCTTTGCCATCCGCTGCTCGGGTGGATATGTGACTGGCTAGAAGAATAAGGATAACAACAAGATTCTATGATCCGATCTCCACAAGAGACTCAATCGCAAGTAAGCAAAATTTATTTATCCAATGGATTATTAGTCCTGCTGAAAGAAATCCATACCGCCCCGCTGATCAGTCATTGGGTCTGGTACCGGGTGGGTTCCCGAAACGAGGTTCCTGGAAAGACGGGCGTTTCGCATTGGGTGGAACACATGCAGTTCAAGGGTACCGAACAGTTTCCACCCAGCGTGCTCGACCGGGCTATCTCGCGCGAAGGGGGATACTGGAACGCCTTCACCTATATGGATTGGACTACTTACCTGGAAACCATGCCGTCCGACAAGATCGATCTGGCCTTACAGCTTGAGTCCGATCGTATGACCAATAGTCTGTTTGACTCCCAGGAGGTAGCTTCCGAGCGGAATGTGATCATCTCTGAACGGCAGGGTAACGAGAACGAACCACTTTTTCAACTCAGCGAGGCGGTACAGGCGGCGGCTTTTCGTGTGCATCCTTATCACCACCAGGTGATCGGGGATATGGCAGATTTGAAGACCATCCAGCGCGATACACTCTACGAACATTACCGGGCTCATTATGTACCCAGCAATGCCGTCTTGACGATGGCCGGAGATTTTTCCACCGACAAAATGCTGGCGCGCATTCGCGAGTTGTATGAGCCCATCGCCACCGGCAATGATTCCCGGCAACCCGTGCGGCCTGAACCACAATCCAACGGCGAGCATCGCCTGACGGTCGAGGGTCCCGGCGACACAACCTTTATCCAAATCACCCATCGTGCACCTGAGGCTAAAAATTCAGATTTTTTTGCCATGACCGTTTTAGACAGTCTGCTCACCGGACCGATGAACCTGAATATGTTCGGGGGTGGCATTTCCAATAAGACCTCCCGCTTGTACCGGGCACTGGTCGAATCGGAGATTGCTGTCAGTGTGCGCGGGGGTCTACAGGCGACCATCGACCCCTTCCTGCACGCACTCACCGTCATCAGCCACCCCGATCACAGTGTAGAGCAAGTGTTGGCTGCCGTCGAAGATGAGATCCACCGGCTGCAAGATGCACCGCCTCCCAAAGCCGAACTGGAACGGGCCGTCAAGCAAGCCAAAGCGCTCTTCGCCTACGGCAGCGAAAGCATCACCAACCAGGGCTTTTGGCTGGGCTTCGCAGAAATGTTCGATAATTACGAATGGTTCAATAACTACGTCGACAATCTGGCGAGGGTCACGCCTGAAGACGTACAGCGTGCCGCGCAGACCTATCTTCAGCCAAAGAACCGGGTGCTGGGGGTTTATTCACCTACCGGAGAAAACTAACCCTACAACCCACCTGTGACAATACGGGGTTCAGGACAATAATGATTCGAAATTCAGCCACGATTCTTCAACCTGTTCAATTCGCAAAAGCAAAGTTGAACATCGCTAATTTAGGTTCCCTGCCCGGGCATGACGATATCACCCGGGTAGTACTTCCCAACGGCATTACGGTGCTCACCCGGGCTAACTTCAACAGTCCATCGGTGGTGATCAACGGTTATCTGACGGCGGGAGGGCTTTTTGATCCGGATGAGAAACTCGGTCTGGCGGACTTCACCGCCTCGAGCTTGATGCGCGGTTCACAAGAACGTGACTTCCAGCAGATCTATGATGCGCTTGAATCGATCGGCGCTACGCTAGGAATCGGTGGAGGCACACATACCACGGTCTTTCGCGGCCGGTCCTTAGCCGAAGACCTGCCCATAATCGTCGCTCTGCTAGGTGAGGTACTGCGGAGGCCTGCTTTCCCGCTCGAACACATCGAAAAGCTGCGCGCCCAATTGTTAACCAGCCTGGCCATTCGCGCCCAAGATACCAATGACATGGCTTCCCTGGTTTTCGACCAACTGGTCTACAACGGACATCCATACAGCCGGCCTCAGGACGGTTATCCTGAAACAATCCAGGCCATCCAACGCGCTGACCTGCAAGCCTTCCACGCCGAACATTACGGCCCTTCCGGCATGGTAATTGCGGTTGTAGGCGCCGTAGAGGCTTCCCGAGTGGTGGAGATCATCGACCAGGCGCTTGGTGATTGGCAGCATCCCGGACAGCCCGCGCCGCCAGAGCTTCCCGAAATCAAACCCATCGAGCGCATGGTGACACAGAAAGTTACCCTGCCCGGAAAATCACAGGCTGACGTGATTATGGGTGCAGCCGGGCCACCGCGCAGCGCGCCCGATTATCTGGCTGCTTCTCTGGGCAATAATATCCTGGGGCAATTTGGCATGATGGGCCGCATTGGCGAGGCCGTGCGCGAGAAAGCCGGACTGGCCTATTACGCTTCCAGCAGCTTGAGCGGTGGGTTGGGCCCCGGTCCGTGGTACGTATCCATGGGTGTCGATCCCGCAAACGTCGAACGGGCCGTGGAATTGGCGCGCCAGGAAATCGCCAACTTTATCAGCCAGCCGGTTAGCGTGGAGGAACTGTCCGACACCCAGGAACATTACGTGGGGCGTCTGCCGTTATCGCTAGAATCCAACGGCGGCGTAGCCGCCGCACTGAATAACCTGGAACGCTACGAACTTGGGCTGGATTATTATCGCCAATATCCTGAACTGGTCCAGGCGATCCGTTCAGAGGCTGTGCTCCAGGCGGCTCGACATTATTTGGATCCCGAGCGCCTGGTGGTGGCTGTCGCCGGTCCTTAGAAATAAATAAATTATAAGGTTGCCTGTTGTGCAAAGCCCCTCTCATCCCGTACCCCCCTCAAAAGGGAATCCCCCTTGCCTCCCCCTTATCAAGGGGGAAATGTCCGCCCACCTGGAGAATCCCCCTTGCCTCCCCCTTACCAAGGGGGAAATGTCCGCCCACCTGGGGAATCCCCCTTGCCTCCCCCTTATCAAGGGGGAAAAATTTACTTGCTTGACAGAAGCCCCCCATGGAAAGCGGGACCCGTTGGCTCTGTTAACCAAAGCCCCCCTTGATAAGGGGGGTTGGGGGGATTCAAAATCGCTGGCGCACAGAATCTTAGAACAAAGCCATCCCAATGATCCTACGTTCCGGCATTGATGTCATCGAAATCGAACGCTTCCAGCGCGTGTTGGAACGCTTTGGCGATCGTTTCTTACAGCGAGTCTTTACGCAGCAGGAATTGAGGGAAACGCGGCGTGACCCGGCCTCTCTGGCGGCGCGCTTCGCGGCCAAAGAAGCGGCATCGAAGGCCTTGGGCACCGGCATCGGCGTGGTGACCTGGCACGAAATCGAAATTCGCCGCGGTCCGGCACGCGAGCCGGTCTTGTACCTGCATGGAGCGGCATCCGAACTGGCGCAAAAGCAAAACCTAACCACCTGGTCCATCAGTCTCAGCCATTCCCAGCACTATGCGGTCGCCCTGACCGTTGCCATGGGGAGGCAGAAGGAGCTTTAAATGTCGCCTGTATCTCGATTCCTAGCCGGCTTGCTGGCCGCGATCTTGATCCTAACAATACTGGCAGGGGCCTTTGCCTACTACACCGTTAGGCGCTCCTTCCCTCAGCTCGATGGACCGATCCAGTTGAGCGGATTAAATGAGCGTGTAGAAATCTACCGGGACCCGATGGGGGTTCCCCATATTTATGCTGCCAACCAACACGATTTGTTCTTTGCCCAAGGCTTCGTTCACGCCCAGGACCGCTTCTACCAGATGGATTTCTGGCGCCACATCGGATCCGGACGCCTGTCCGAGATGTTTGGCGGTGACCAATTGGAGAGAGATCAGTACTTGCGAACCATGGGTTGGGCGCGCGTCGCCAGACAAGAGCTCGACCATATGGACCCTGAGCACCTAACCTTATTGCAGGATTATGCCGACGGCGTCAACGCCTACCTGGCCGGGCATCAGGGCAGCGCACTCAGTCTCGAATATGCTGTACTGAAATTGGTCAACGCGGAATACCAGATCGAACCCTGGGCGCCGCTCAACAGCCTGACCTGGGCCAAGGTCATGGCTTACGATCTGGGCGGCAATATGGAATCAGAGGTCTACCGGGCCAGGCTGCTGAAATCTTTCTCTCCTCAACAGGTACAGGAACTGCTGCCCGCGTATCCGCAAAACCACCCCTATATCGTCCCGCAGCCCAATACTGCCGCCGCCAGGCCGGAATTCTCCTCATCCCAGGCAGTTTGGTTTGAAAACCAGGCCATTGCCGCGCTGCTGGAAAAGAGCGCCAACCAGATCAATCAAATGCAGACTGTTTTAGGTCCCACCGGCGCAGACATCGGTTCGAACAACTGGGTTATTTCTGGCGAGCGGACCAGCAGCGGACAACCATTTTTGGCAAACGACCCCCACTTGGGCGAGCAAATGCCTTCCATCTGGTATGAAATCGGTCTGCACTGCACACCGAAAGGGCCGGATTGCCCCTACCAGGTCACGGGTTTCTCCTTTGCCGGCAATCCGGGCGTGATCATCGGCCATAACGATCGCATCGCCTGGGGCGTCACCAACGTCGGCCCGGATGTTCAGGACCTGTTTATCGAAAAAATCAACCCTGCAAATCCAAACCAATATGAGGTAAATGGGGAATGGGTGGACATGCAACTTGTCCAGGAGAGCATTCAAGTGGCCGGTGCGGATCCGGTTCCGCTGACCGTGCGCTACACTCGCCACGGCCCGCTGATTTCCGACGTCTCCTTCGAGGATTTTGGTGAGCAGGCCGGCATCGACTTGCCGGAACGTTATGCACTGGCCCTGCGCTGGACGGCTTTGGAGCCCGGCACCCTTCAAAAGGCGATTTTAGGGTTTGACCGGGCGCAGAACTGGCAAGAATTTCGGCAGGCAGCAGCCCTATTCAACGTCCCAGCCCAGAATCTGGTCTACGCCGATGTCGAGGGCAATATCGGATACCAGATGCCCGGAAATATCCCCATACGCGCCGGCGGTGACGGAAGTCTACCGGCCCCCGGCTGGAACGATGAATACGCCTGGACAGGGTACATCCCCTTCGAAGAATTGCCTTTCGCTTTCAACCCCCCACAAGGCTACATCGTCACAGCCAATAACGCCGTGGTGGGCCCGGATTACCCGTACCTGATTTCCACCGATTGGGATTATGGCTTCCGCGCCCAACGCATTGTCGAGATGATTGAAAGCGCGCCGGGAGCGGTGGATCAGGCAACTATTCAAAAAATGCAAGGCGATAATTTGAATCCGGGCGCTTCCGCACTGGTTCCTGTGATCACCCAAATAGATTTCGAGGAGCCGCGCTTGCAGCAAGCGCGCGACTTGTTGGCTAATTGGGACTACCAAAACCGCATGGACTCGGCTCCAGCAGCCTTGTATGCTGCATTCTGGCGCCACCTGTTGGCGAACACGTTCGACGACGATTTATCCGAGCAGGACTTCCCCAGCGGAGGCAGCCGCTGGATCCAGGTATTCTCCCAACTGGCGCAGCAACCTGAAAGTGCCTGGTGGGACAATCACAGCACTCCCCAGAAGGAAAAACGGGATGATATCTTGCGCCAATCCTTTCAAGAGGCTGTCAGCGATTTAGAGAAGAACTTCAACAACAATCCGCAGAACTGGACATGGGGCGACCTGCATGGCCTGACCTTCCACAACCAGTCATTGGGGCTCTCCGGTAACCCAGTCATCGAATCAATCTTCAACCGCGGCCCGTTTCGCACCTCCGGCGGCGCGTCGATCGTTAACGCTACCGGTTGGGACGCTACAGAATCCTACCAGGTGGTATCGCTGCCCTCTATGCGCATGATCGTCGACTTGAGCGACTTATCCAAGTCCCAAAGCATCCATACGACCGGGCAGTCAGGTCACGCTTACCATTCCCACTACATCGATATGGCGGACATGTGGCGCAATATCCAATACCACCCCATGTATTGGGAACGCGACCAAATCCAGGCCACGGCAGAAGGCAAGCTCGAATTATCCCCAAGCCCTTAAACGAAAAAAGCGCCCTGCCGCGCAGCAGGTTATTCCAAACGCTGCAATACACACAAAAAGCGAGTGCAATCAGACAATTACAATTGCACTCGCTTATGTTTTAAGAACGTTTTGATTTACTTTGTGGGGTTAGACGTTTAACTCCTGCGAGGCCCGCTTCATGCGTCCTTTGACCACCTCGAAAACCATTGGAAGCACCGAGATCATAATGATCGCCACGACAACAAAGGTGAAGTTTTGCTTGACAAAGGGCAGGTTGCCGAAGAAGTAGCCCCCCAGAGAAAACAAGCTTACCCAGGTAATACCGCCGATGACGTTATAGGAGATAAAGCGCCAGTAGCTCATCTTGCCAACACCGGCTACGAAGGGAGCAAAGGTACGGATAATGGGAATAAAGCGAGCCAGCACGATGGTCTTGCCGCCGTGTTTCTCATAGAAAGCTTCCGTGCGCTCCAAATACTCCTTCTTGAGAAAGCGGTTGTTCATGCTGAACGCTCTGGGTCCGATAAAATGCCCGATCCAGTAATTGACCGTATCTCCCAGGACAGCCGCCGTACACAGTAATAAATACAGCACAACGATATTCAACGGCGAACCAAGCGCCGGGGAGGCGAAGGTGCCGGCGGCGAACAGAAGCGAGTCTCCAGGAAGAAAGGGAGTGACGACAAAACCGGTTTCCATGAAGATGATGAGAAACAACAGCAAATAGGTCCCGGTCCCATACTGGGCAATGACCAGGCTGAGATGTTCATCCAGATGCAAAAACAGGTCAATGAAGTAAGCAATTAAATCCATGAATACTCCGTTTAAAACACTTAATCAAACAATCTAACATTCGCTCTCAAATTTTTGAAAGCGGTAAAAAGTCAAGCCGGAATTATAGCACGTTCCGATCTTCTCAGCGCCCGGTTTGATAATAACAAGACTGTGAAGGCTGCCAGTGTCAAAAAACCCAGCGCGATCGGACCAATGGAACCCAGACGGGTAACCAGCGGAAGCGCATCCTGGAGGTCTTGCATTTCAGCAAAAGAGCTGAAAGTGATCATCAGTGTCATACTGTTCCACAAGCCGTGGATCAGCACCGAGGCCAAATAGGTCAAACCTAAAGTCAAATAACGCTTCTCCCGCCAAGCCAGGGCCAGCGCCCAGCCGGTAAAACCGGTTGTCAGGATGTGGATCACTGCCGTACCGATGCGGGCTGTAACCAAAAAAACCCAATCCTGGCTGCCGCTGCTCAGCACCAGGCTTTCAAATAACGCATATCCGGCGCCGCTCAGCAAGCCGGCGGTGAAGCCTTCTACTGGGGTAAGTGACGAGCCCGCCAGCAGCCACACACCGATCGGTTTCAGGGCTTCTTCAATCAGCGGGACGATTACAGCGATAAAGGTGAGCACGGATAGGATCACGACGGGCCGGGTGAGCAGTGGTGCAACCAGTTGGTTCATGCCAGACGGCGAAGGGGGAGAAACCTGCAGGCGCTGCAGCAAGGTATTCAACTCCTGCTGCAGTTCGGGCTGTGTTGAGAGCGGGACCAGCAGGACGAATCCAAAAGCCAGCATGGCAAACAGTTCGCTTACTAAGATCAGCGTAGGGCCAAGCACCAGACCGCTTCCGAAGACCCCCCAAATTCTTTGCAGCGAACCGGCAGGCAGCTTTCTCAAGCCGAGATAGAGCAGCCACAGCACGGGCAGGCCGATGGCAATCACGTGGATCGGGGGCAGCAGCAGCCAATTGAGGCTCGCATTGATGGATACCCAATAACCTGCCAGCAGCACCAGCGGCAAAAGCAATATCAGGATGGTCGGACGCAGCACCCAGGGAATGCGTTCTGGCGCCGGCGCCTGGCGCCCAACCATGCGTAAAAAGCCCAACACCGCCGATGGGAGCAGAAGCAACCCGCTGGCAGCCATCGAGACCGCCATCAAAAGCAAGGGCAGCGTGTCGTTTTCCCCCGCAGTGGATTGAAATCGGCTTATAAGACCTGCTGCACCCAATCCTGCCGCACCGGTCCATAATCCCAGGAGCGCCAGGGTAGAAAGTGCGAACTGGGCGGCTGAGTACCAATGGATCTGAGAAGTACCGCTGGTTCCGGAATGCGTTTGAGTGTCGGGGGTTGGTTCGGATGTCTGCATAAGATTATTTTAGAAGGCTGCAGGGGAGCGTCTCCTCCGGCAGCCTTCTTGGTCGTCTCGTCACTTCTCTTCGATGGTTACGTCTAGGATTTTATCCCCGGGGGGCAGAGTCATGGACTGTGAAGGATCGCGAGGTGTCAATTCCTCAACCACGTCCATACCCGAGAGCACGTGGCCGAAGATGGTGTAGTTGCCGTTCAAATCGGGTTGCGGTGACATTGTGATGAAGAACTGGCTGCCATTCGATCCCGGTCCGGCGTTAGCCATGGCTAAAACTCCGGCGTTGTCAAATTTCAGATCTTCAGAAACTTCATTGTCGAAGCCGTATCCCGGCCCGCCAAACCCAGTGGCGGTGGGATCACCAGCCTGGGCGACGAAGTCCGGCAGCACGCGATGGAAAGTCACGCCATCATACCAATTCTGGTTGGCCAAGAATATGAAGTTGTTGACCGCTAGAGGTGCTTCTTCGGGATATAGCTCCAGAACGATGTCACCCTTTTCGGTTTGGAGGGTGGCAATGTATTGCTTGCTAGGATCGATGGACATTTGCGGGCAGGTTTGGAACTGCTCCTTTTCCAACAGGATCAGCTTCATGATGGCAGACAAATTGCCGTAGCTGAGCGGCCCGTCGTAGATGCGACCGTTGATTAGCATAAAGGGCGTGCCCGGCAGACCGATGGTTGAACCCCGGTCCCAGGCTGCCTGGGCTTTGTCCTGGTTGGCCTGGCTGGTCATATCTTCCAGGAATTCATCGCTGTCCAGAGCGAGCTCGTCTGCACGTTCGACCACCCAATCCTGGAATTCATCCACGCTCATCTCGGCCCATTCGCTCTGGCGCTCAAAAAGCAGGTCGTGCATTTCCCAAAACTTGCCTTGAGCTCCGGCAGCTTCGGAAGCCTGCGTGGCGAGCGCGGCCTTGTCGTGAATGGAAATTAGCGGAAAATGACGATAAACGATGCGAAGATCTTGTGGAAATTCTTCTCTGAGTTGCGCCAACACGGGCGCAAGACCGGCGCAGCCCGGTCATTGAAAGTCGCCATACTCCAGGATGGTTACATAAGCGTCCGAAGGCCCGTCCGTCCAATCTTCGCCGCTGACCGCCGGAAATAATGAACGTTCGGTCGGGCCAGGGGTGGGGATTTTACTGACCACAGTGCACCCGGGGGGCGCGGCTGTGCCGGCGATGGCCTCTTCGCTCGGGCTGGCGACCTCTTTAGTCTCTTGCGCCTGAGTCACTGTGGCCTTCTCCACCGGGGTTTGGGTTGGGAGCGCTGTAGCGCTCGACTGGGTGGTTTCAACCTCAGCAGGTATGGCGCTCTGGCAGGCTGCCAGCAGCAGACCCAGCAGGAGCGTGAATAAAATAATTGTCTTTTTTGGCATTCGTTATAAATTCTCCATCTCTTGTTTACTGGTAATCCCACCCATTTTACCAGCCAAATGGAACAGACAGGTGAGTTCTGGATTAGGGTTGCTTGAAATTAAGCAGCGCGATAGTAAATTCTTCTTCCTTTTTACCGCTTTACCATGCTCCATAACGAGGTAAATCTCCGCGACGATAGGCTTGAATGCGTCGCAAGCTGCCCGGCGAAACGTCTGCGGGCAAACGATCCCAAGGGAAAAATGCCACCCGCTCAATTTCAATATCTCCTTCGCCCGTCAGGGTAAATCCATGGGACAAGAATAAAGCCACGTGGTCGCTCTTGAAATCGTTAAACTGGGTAAAGATTCCTAATAACTGTAAATGACGCAATTGGGCGCCGCATTCTTCCTGCACCTCCCGGCGAATGGCTTGCTCGAGTGTTTCATTGCGCTTGACGCCGCCTCCGGGCAGAAACCAGGCATCCTGGTAACTATGTCGCACCAGCAGAACAGAGCCGTCACGCACCATCAGAATGCGCACCCCAATGGTGATCGGACGGGTGAAGAACCACCATACTCGGAGCAGCCGGTAAGCGGCTCTAAGAAGAAGAGTCATGAACGGCCTGCTGCAGTTGTTGGAATTTCCACATCCAAGAAATTCGGTTCAGGAATCCGGCCAGATTCGAACTCTGCGCTCGCAGATTGCGCACGGCAGTTCCAACAGGGTCTTCACCCGCTGCCCCGCCGGGCTGGTCTGCGTAAGCGCCGTAAAAGGCAAAGTAGGCTTGATTTAGTTTACGAATGTGGTAACCATTTTCCCAGAAGAAGATGCGCCGCTGCTCCATGTAATCCTCCGCTTCTTCAACCTTGCCATCTGCTAAAAGCTGGTCCACGTTGACCCGCGTGATGCGCATCTCAGCGCGAAAGTCGAATTCTGGTTGCGAGGGGAAGGCAGGCGTCTGCGGCGTATTTGGTTCAGCGGGCTCGGGAGGAACCAGCTCAGGGTAAAAACGCTCCAGCACAACCCGTCCGATTTCCTTGCCGGCGATGGAAGCGGTGGTTTCGTTCATGGTGCGCAGTTCAGGGGAGGCATAATAACTGGCCCCCAAGGGCCGTAGAGTCAGGAAGTTGTGCACCCACTCGTGGGCCACTACTTCGCTCAGCCAATTCATGTCACTGGTTTGCTGCACCATGGTTGGATAAATTCCGACGCCTCCCACCGGTACCACCAGGCTGGATACGTTCAACGAACGATCGACCTGATCCTCAAGATCTACAGTTTGATCCAGATTGAGGTACGGGTCCAGCGAAATATCGGCGTCCTGGCGGATTACGTCGCGTGGGCTAACGATCAATGCCAGGGGCAGTGGCGAACTGTGGTAAAGCACCGGGGGCAGGGGCTGCCCGCCTAGGGTTAAGCCCATGCTGCCCACGACCGCGCTGATTTGGTTCTGCAGTACGGCCTCAGCCACAAGTGCAATAGCCTCCCGGCGGGCTTTTAAATCCACCAGTTGCTGGCGGATTTCCTGCGAAGCTGCCTGCGGATCGGCGATATCCGGATCGCCATAGATGTCGTTCACCTGGGCCTGGCCCTGCTGAATGGTGGCCACAAGGCTCAAATATTCTAAGACCAACGGTTTGCGCCTGCCGGCAGGCAGATATTCGCTGGCGCCCAAGGAGCTTTGATTGATTTTCAATCCCAGTGTATCCATTGCCCAGCCGGCATAATCGAACTCGATATTGCGTGTAAAGGCCCGCACCCGCTGAATTCGATCTCCTGGCGGCACATTACTGGAGGTCAACACCAAAGCACTACTGAACATGACCAAAAATACTTTTATAAAACGGCCAATTGAGATCGAAAAATTCATAGAATGAAATTCTACCATGCACGGCTTAATCAAAACTGAATTTCGATTGTGTGACAGTTACCGGGCCAGGCATCAAGACCTTCACATTCCGTATTGTGGCCCATGCTATAATGCAATATGAATTCTTACATCGGGATTGAGAGAACTTCAGAGAGCAAATGAACTTTTTAATCACCGGCGCAGCCGGCTTCTTAGGGTCAACTCTGGCAAACTACCTGGTGCGTGAGGGTCACCAAGTGCGTGCCCTGGACGACCTCTCGACCGGAAATCCACAAGCGTTAGCGCCAGATGTGCTCTTTACCCGCGGGGACGTTAACGACCGGCCGAAATTGTGGACCCTGCTACAGGACGTGGATTGTGTCTATCATCTAGCGGCGCGCGTATCGGTCCCCGAATCCATCCTCTATCCGCGTGAATACAATGCAGCCAACGTCGGGGGGACGGTCAGTTTAATGGAAGCCATGCGCGATGTAGGTGTACGGCGGGTGGTTTTCACTTCCTCCGGCGCCGTGTACGGCGACAAACAGGAACAGCCGCTGCGGGAAAATGCTTCGCCGAACCCGCACTCACCCTACGCAGTTTCCAAATTGGCAGCCGAGTATTACGTGCGCACCATCGGCGAGCTGTGGGGAATCGAAACCGTCAGCCTGCGCATTTTTAACGCCTACGGCCCGGGCCAGCACCTGCCGCCATCCCATCCCCCCGTCATTCCAAACTTTCTGCGCCAGGCTATGCGCGGCGGAACCCTGGTGATGCACGGCGACGGAGCCCAGACGCGCGATTACGTGTTCGTGGATGACACGGTCAGCGCCATGATCGCGGCCTCCACCGCGCCCGGGATCGACCATGCGGTGATCAACATCGGCAGTGGCAACGAAACCAGCGTGCGCGATCTGGTGCGCCTGGTGCTGGAGGTGACCGGCACCGAGCCGGAGGTGATCAATAACCCGCACAACGATCCAGGCGTTTCACGCATGTGCGCAGACCTGACACTGGCCAGGGAAAAGCTCGGCTACCAGCCGCGTATCTCACTGGCGGAAGGCCTGCGCCTGACCCTGGAACGTGACCCGCGCTTCCACCGGGAACCCCCCACCCGGCCGATCTTCCGGTCCTGACGAATCCCTTATCTCCGAGCTGGCTGAACGGTCAAAAATCCCAAACCTAAGAAAAAATTAAAATTTCCATCCTCTTATTAAAAAAGCGAAGGTGAGAGATGAGTGTTACCGCAGTCGTCGGATCCCAATGGGGAGACGAAGCCAAGGGCAAAATCGTCGACTTGCTCTCAAAGGACGCCCGCATTGTTGCCCGTTACAATGGGGGAGATAACGCAGGCCACACGGTCGTCAACGAGTACGGAACTTTTAAACTGCGGCTGACCCCCAACGGATTCTCCAACCCACGAACCGCCTGTGTTATCGGACCGGGCGTCGTCCTCAATCTAAGCACTTTAGGCCAAGAGCTTGCTTATATCCAAGAGCAAGGCATCGATCTGACCGGCCGGGTGTGGATATCGCCGCGCTGCCACGTCGTTATGCCGTACCATCCGATGCTGGAAGCGATCTACGAGAATGCCAAAGGCGCCAGCCGTACGGGGACCACCCGGCGCGGCATGGGGCCAGTATACGCCGACAAGGTCAGCTACAACGGCATCCGCCTGTATGATCTGGAAGACCCCGACGTATTTGCAGAGAAATTGCGTATTCAACTGGCAGTCAAAAATCGCATTTTCGCAGCCTTCGAGGTGGACCCCCTGGACTTCGATCATGTTTTTCAGGAGAAGCTGGACCAGTACCGGGCAATGCGCCCATTTGTACGCGAACCTTTCGGCCTGCTTCAGCAAACCCTGCAATCCGGGGAAATGATTGTGCTGGAGGGCGCGCAGGGCACCTTCCTGGACACGGATTGGGGCACTTACCCGTTCAGCACGGCTTCCACCACCATTGCGGGTGGCTCGGCAGCAGGGCTTGGCATCGCGCCGCGTTGGATCTCACGCGTCATCGGGGTCGCCAAAGCATACACCACTCGGGTCGGCGCCGGCCCGATGCCGACCGAGCTGCACGACGAAGCCGGCCAAACGCTGCGCGAGCAGGGAGAGGAATTCGGCACAGTCACCGGGCGCGCGCGCCGCTGCGGTTGGTTCGATGCGGCCCTGGTAGGCTTTTCGGCGCAGTTGAGCGGGTTTAGCGAAATCGCCCTGAGCAAGCTGGACGTGCTGGACAGCCTGTCCAAGCTCAAAATCTGCACCGGGTACCGGCAACCGGAACAGAACAACGACGATGCCTCCCTTCTGGCGTATTGGCAGGGAGACGCCCGCTGGCTGGAAACTTGCCAGCCGGTTTATATCGAGATGGACGGCTGGATGCAGCCCACCACCTCCTTGCGGAAATTCTCAGACCTGCCTGCCAACGCCCAAGCCTACGTTCGCAAGATCGAGGAATTGGTGGGTGTGCCCGTTTCGATGGTTTCCGTAGGCCCCGCCAGGGACGAAATCATTTTCAAGGATTGATTCCCGTATTCTCCCAATTTCCCGCATGCACACACATTATCTGCGCTTCATTTTCAGGTGGGATGCTCGTTCTCCAGGGCGGCGCGCAGCTCCTGCGCCAGGCGGCGCGACCAACGCGGAGCCGCGCCCACGTACCCCCGGAAGTCCATCAGGTTGCCCAATTCTTCCTGGGAGAGATATTGCAAAAATTCCTGATCCTGGAGGATGCGTTCGACCAGGACGTGCGCCTGTCCAGACTGAACTTGGGTTCGCGTCTCCAGTGTATGCCGGCGTAAACGGGCGTGCATAACTTGGCGATCCGCGCCGGCTTTACCCAGCGCCATGAGCACGCGCTCCACCGCCGCCAGGGGGCCATAGCGATTCAAATTGCGCTCGATAGCCGTTGCATCGACCTGCAAGCCCTCCAAAATTGAACTGGTGACAGTTAACAACTCATCACAAATTAAAAAAGCTTCCGGCAGCCACGTTCTGCGGTTGGCCGAATCGTCGAGCGTCCTTTCCAGCAAGGAGTGGGCGGCGTTGTCCCAGGCCAGACGCGGTATTTGGGCCAGCTCGCGGGCCAGGGAATCGATTTTTTCAGCCTGGATCGGGTTACGTTTAAAAGGCATGGCCGAAGATCCGACCTGCTGCGCAGCGAAAGGTTCCCCCAGTTCGCCGGAATTGGGCGATTGCAGAAAGCGCAAATCGAAGGCAAATTTATATAGCGTGGCGCCCATGCCGGCCAGTTGGCTGGCGAGCTGGAAATCCTGCTTGCGAGGATAGACCTGTGTGGTGACGGGATAGAAATCCAACTCCAGGTGTTGGGAAAGTTGCTGCTCAAAGGATTCCAACTGTGCTTGACCCATTAATTCGGCGTAGGCCGCGCCGGTGCCCACCGCGCCTTTGAAGCCCTTCCCTTTGAGCGTCTCGATCCTCTCACTCAACAGCCGCCAGTCATCGAATAAGTCCTGGGCGTACTGGGACAGGCGGTACCCCAGTGTGGATGGCTCGGCCGGCTGCAGATGGGTCAAGGCGATCAGTGGCACGTCCGCCCAGGTTGTAATCCTTGCCGCGAAAAGCAGCAAAACCCGGCGCAGCTTCTCCAGGATGAGTTCCAGGGACTGGCGCATACGCAACACGTCAGCGTTGTCCTCGATGTCGGTTGAGGTGGCGCCCAAATGCAGCGCGCCGCCCCCGACCGGAGCCTGCTCCGCAAATACTTTCAGTTCGGCCATCAAGTCGTGATGGATTTCGGCTTCGATCTCCAAGGCGCGCGGCACGTCAACCTGGTCCATATGGACGCGCAGGTCGGCGACCTGCTCCGGTTTCACCAACCCAAACGATGCTTGGACCTCGGCCAGGGCGACCCAGATCTTTCGCCACAAGCGCCGCTTATGGGCTTCGCTCCAAATGTGGCGCATCTCTTGGCTGCCGTAACGCCAGGTAAAAGGGGACTGGTAAGTTTCGTAAAAGTCTGACATTTGAATTTATCCCGAACAAGAAAGCCTGTTATGCCCACCGATTCGTAAAGATTATACGCCAGCCAAATAAGGCCATCAAGCCGGAGTTTGACTAGCCAGCCAGGCAAATGGCTCAGAGAAACCCGGTTCGTTAAGCTGGAAGCCCGGCAGGTGGGGTAAAATTCACCCCAACAAGAACCATATTTTGCAAAGGAGGGGAAATTTTGCCGAAAGCCATTCTGTCCGTATACGATAAAACGGGGCTGGTGGATTTCGCCACGGGCCTGATCGATCAGGGCTGGACGCTGATCGCTTCCGGCGGCACGGCCGATTTGCTGCGCCAGAACCAGATTGAAGTGACCGAGGTCGCCGATTACACAGGCTCACCGGAAATCCTGGGCGGGCGGGTCAAAACACTGCACCCAGCCATTCATGGAGGCTTGCTGGCGCGCCCCTCCGAGGCGGATCGCGCCGAACTGCTCAACCTGGGCTGGGACGCCATCGACCTGGTAGCGGTCAACCTCTATCCCTTCGAAAAGACCATCGCCAGGCAGGGCGTCACACTGCAGGAGGCGGTTGAAAATATCGATATCGGAGGCGCTACGCTGATTCGCGCTGCGGCCAAAAATCACACCCGGGTTACCCTGGTCATTGATGCGGGGGATTACTCGGCGGTGCTGGAAGCCCTCAAAACCGGCGCCGTACCGGACGACATGCGCCAGAAGCTGGCTATTAAAGGCTTCTCCGAAACGGCCCGTTACGACGCGGCGATCAGCGCTTACTTCAAGAGCCAGTTCGAAGGAAGCCAACCGGCCCCAGCTAGTCTGCACCTGGACCTGTTCCCCGTCAGCGAACTCAGATACGGGGAAAATCCCCACCAGCAAGCCGTGCTTTTCGCTTATGAGCGGGAGGCGGGACCG
>Ga0207752_1000405_pt1 | contig 20297 bp, 16 predicted proteins | sample Pon2CUnioCityCA_6_FD_187272 | JGI IMG/M metagenome (GOLD analysis project Ga0207752, IMG submission 187272) | Marine sediment microbial community from Union City, CA, USA - Pond 2C Sediment 2 (SPAdes) | ecosystem: Environmental > Aquatic > Marine > Intertidal zone > Salt pond sediment ...
GCGGATTGTGGATGATGGGGCCGGAACGGAGAGCAGCACCGGCCGGTTGGGCCACGGGCTGGGGATGCAACTGACGGAGTGGCCCTCGCTGACCCCGGCAGACCAGACGGTGCTGGTGCCGGGCATGGTGCTGACCCTGGAACCGGCACTGGTCGTCGGGCCGGGGCGGACAATGGTGCACGAGGAGAATATTGTGATCCGCGAAGATGGCGCCGAGCTGCTGACGCGCCGGGCGCCGCGGGAACTGCCGGTGATTGGGGGATGAGGGTCTGCAGGCTGACCGGCCTGACCAGCCGGGAGAAACTGCCTGGTGGAGCAGGTTTGAGCTGTTTGAGGAGATATGACAAAATGGATAAGAAACCGGAAAAGAAGCCGAATCGTACAGGGGAAGGCATTGCCGTGGGCATCGCCATCGGCGTGGCCATCGGCGCGGCGATCGATAATATCGGCGCCGGGATAGCCTTAGGTGTGGCCATCGGGGTAGCTATTGGCATGGTCTGGGACCGGCAGCAAAAGGGAGAAAATGGAGATGGTAAGCGGTGAGGGGAAAGAGTGAGGAAGCGATGGACAAGTTGCAACAGTTATACCCTTTGCCCACGCGTACCCTGCCCTTGAAGGGTGCTTACCTGGCCCACGATTTGCGCAGTGTGGCCGGGGAAGGAGGGCGCCCGTACGTTTACGCCAACTTCATTGCCAGCCTGGACGGGCGCATCGCCGTGCCGCGCGAAGGGGAGATGGGGATGACGGTGCCGGCGGCGACGGCGAACGAACGGGATTGGCGCCTGTACCAGGAGCTGGCGGCGCAGGCGGATCTGATTATCAGCAGCGGCCGTTACCTGCGGGAGTGGGCGGAGGGGAAGGCGCAGGAGATATTGCAGGTGGACGATCCGCGCTTTGCCGATTTGCGGGCGTGGCGGCAGGAACGGGGATTGAAGCCGCAGGCGGATATCGCCATTCTCAGCAACAGCCTGCGCTTTCCGGTGCCGGAAGTGCTGACGGCAGCCGGCCGGGAGGTAGTGGTCTTTACGAGCGCGGCGGCGGACCCGGCAGGGGTGCGGGAGATGGAGGCGCGGGCCGGCCGGGTGGTGGTGGCCGGGGAGGAGACGGTTGAAGGGGCGCAACTGGTGAAAGCGATGGGCGCCCTGGGCTACCGGCTGATCTACTCGGCGGCGGGCCCGAAGATTATGCAGACGCTGGTGGCCGGGGGCGTGCTGGACCGGCTGTACCTGACGGTCGCCCACCGCCTGCTGGGCGCGCGCCGCTACGCTACGATTGTGGAGGGGGCACGGTTTGAGCCGGCGGTGGGGATGGCGCTGAACCAGATTTACCTGGATCCGGCCGGGGTGGAGGGCGTGGAGCAGCTATTTCTATCTTATGATCGCGTGTAGCTCTTAATCCGGCGATTTCTCCTTGAAATGGCCCACGTTGGCGGTGTGACCTACACGACGAGTGTAGGTCACTCTCTGGCAATCAGGATTGCCGGCCGGTGTCCAGCGGCTTGAGTTTGGCCTCGATGCGCTCCCGGTGCTGTTCGAGGAAGGGGGGCAGGGCCAGCTTTTCGCCCAGACTGCCGGCTTCTTCGTCGACGACGAAGCCGGGGCCGTCGGTGGCCAGCTCGAAGAGAATGCCGTTGGGCTCGCGGAAGTAGATGGACTTGAAGTAAAAGCGGTTGATGATGCCGGAGATTTGTAGCCCGGCCGAGACGAGCCGGTCCACCCACGCCTCATGCTGCTCGTCGTCGGGTACGCGGAAGGCGACGTGGTGGACGCCGCCGCGCCCGAGCCGCTCGGGGCCGAGATCGGGGCGGGGATCGATGCGGATCTGGGCGCCGGGACCGCCGGCGCCGGTAGCGTAGATGAGGATCTCCCGTGCCGGGTTCTCCGCTTCGTAACGAGCTGCCAGGCGGAAGCCCATGACCCCGGTCAGGACTTGCACGGTGGGCGCGGGATCGGCGACGGTGAGGGTATTGGAGGCCAGCCCGCGGATGCCGGCCGCGACCGTGGCCGGGCTCTGGTCCCAGGGCTCGCCGCCGGGCAGGGGGGCGTCCTCGTCGTCGATCAGGGCCAGCCGCTGCCCTTCAAAGTCCCGGAAGGGGAGGACGGCCCGGCCGGCTTCGATCTGGATGGGATCGTGCCGGACGCCGTGCTCGTCGAAACGCTCCTGCCAGTAGGCGAGGGCGTCGCGACCGGTGACGCGCAGGGCGGTGCGCGAGATGCTGCCGGTTCCCGGCCGGTTCGGCGCGAGGTGGGCAATGTCGAAGAAGGTCAGTTCGGTGCCGGGGCGGCCGACCTCATCCCCGTAGAAGAGGTGGTAGGAGGAGGGATCATCCTGGTTGACGGTCTTTTTGACCAGGCGCATGCCGAGCACGCGCGTGTAGAAGTCATAGTTGCGGGCCGCCTGGGCCGTCATGGCGGACACGTGGTGTAAGCCGGTCAGTTCCATTGTCATTTTCTCCCTGGCATCCATCGCCGGTTGTAGCTACAGTTGAAGCCTGGATTAAGTAACCCGATCTTAGCACAAAGCGGCGATAAAACGAGTGATGGAGGATGGGCATGATCCAGAAAGTGAATCTGGCCGAGAAGTTTGGCATCTTTAGCGAGCAGTGGACGCCCAAGATTGCCGGTGAACTAAACGATTCATACGTCAAGCTGGCGAAGGTTGAAGGCGAATTTGTGTGGCACCGGCACGCGGACGAAGATGAATTGTTCCTGGTGATCCGGGGCACCCTCCGCATCCAGTTGCGCGAGCAGGCAGAGATTGTGCTCCACCCTGGTGAACTGGTGATTATCCCCCGGGGAGTAGAGCACCGGCCGGTGGCGGATGAAGAGGTGCAGATCCTGCTGCTGGAGCCGAAGGCGACGAAACATACAGGGGACGTCGAAACGGAGCAGACGGTGCATGAGCTGGAGTGGATCTAGCGTGACCGGCGGCGGTAGGGTGGGTTAAATCAGCACCGGTTCTTCCGGGTAGAGCACGGCCGGTTCAGAACGTCCGGTCTGCTGGGCGATGGCGACGACGATGGTAATGGCGCCGAGACGACCCCAGAACATCATCAGGATAATCAGCAGCCGGCCGAAGGCGTTCAGCTCGCCGGTGATGCCCAGGGAGAGACCGCAGGTAGCAAAGGCAGAGACCACCTCGAAGAGGACGGTATTCATGCTGAGGTCGTGGGTCATCAGGATCAGCCAGCTAATCAGGGTAACCAGGCCCACGCTCACGGTGAGCACGGCGGCGGCGCGGCGGACGGTGCCGGCGGCGATGGTGCGCCGGGCCACCTGGACCCGGGGCAGACCGCGACTGTAGCTCCACACCGCCAGGACGAGCACGACGAAGGTGCCGGTGGTGATGCCGCCCCCCATGGAGGCCGGGGCCGAGCCGATGAACATCAGCGCCGTCACCAGTAACTGGCTTTCGGGTACGAGCCGGTCGAAATCCTCAAGGCCGGGGAAGCCGGCCGTGCGGGTGGAGATGGACTGGAACCAGGTGTGCACCAGTTGCTGGTCGAGGGGATCGCCGTGGAGAACGCCGCCCGGCCGGGTTTCGGGGATGAACAGGCCGAACCAGCCGACCAGAACCAGGGCGATGACGACCCCCAGGGTGAGGCGCGTGTGCAGGGAGAGACGTCCATGGCGGGGAGAGGTCAGCAGGTCGGAGAGGACGGGAATGCCCAGCCCGCCGATAAAGATGAGCAGCCCCATGATGATCAGGGACAGGTCGTCGCCGGGAATGCCCCGTGGGTAGCGGGCCAGCCCGGCGAAGAGATCGAAGCCGGCGTTACAGAAGGCGGAGACGGCGTGGAAGATGGCGTAAAAGAGGGCGTTCTCCGCGGGGACAATGCCGCTGAGGCGCCAGTGCAGGTAGAGGAGAAAGGCGCCAACCCCTTCAATCAGCAGAATGCCGTAGAGGGTGCGCCGGAAGATCTGGAGGATCGCCTCCGGCTTGGCCAGCCCCAGGCTGCTAGAGAGGGCCAGGCGGTCGGTGAGGCTGATGCGGCGGCCGGCCAGGCGCAGGGCCAGGACGAGGGCGAACATGTAACCGACGCCGCCGAGCTGGATCAGGAGCAAAAGGAGAAGCTGGCCCAGGAAAGTAAAGTCGGTGCTGACGGTGACCACGCTGAGCCCGGTAACCGTGACCGCCGAGGTGGCTGTGAAGAGCGCTTCCATCGGGGAAAGGGGCGGCCCGACGGTAACGACGGGAAGAGAAAGGAACACGGTGGAAACGGCGATCAGGGCAGCCAGCCCCAACACCAGGCGGACGGGAACGGGCAGGGGCCGGTTGCGGAGGGCCTGCCCTGCCGGAAAACCCCGCGGACGGATCTGTTTCCTGCCGGGCGGGCGCCCCTTCATGGCAGGCTCCCCAGGTTCAGGATCGCTTCGTTGCTACCCAGGACCACCAGCAGATCGCCCCGGCGCAAGGTGTCGTCGCCGTGAGGAGCGACCAGCAATTTCTCATTTCGTTTAATCACCAGCACGGTGACTCCGTGGCGCTCACGCAGGCGTAAATCGGCCAAGGTTTGGCCCACCAGTGAGGGCGGGACATACAGCTCGCCTACCCCATGCTCCGGGCCCAACGGTAACCGTTCGAGCATGGCCGGGGACAGCAGTTCCTCGGCCAGGCGCCGGCCGGCATCATGCTCGGGTTGCACCACGCGGTCGGCTCCTACCTGAAGCAAAATCTCCCGCTGCCGGCCGGAGAGCGCCTTGCTGATAATCTGGCGAATGCCCAGGTGTTTCAGGGCGACGGTGGCCATCAGGTTGCTCTCAAAATCGCTGCCAATGGCCACGACGACGGTGTCGAAGGCGGTAATTTCCACTTCGCGCAGAGCCTGCTCGTCGGTGGCATCGAGGGCGGCCGCGTGAGCGATTTCGGTAGAGATATCCTGCACCAGTTGGGGGTCCCGGTCGATGCCGAGTACCGTGTAACCGTGAGCCGTCAGGGTGAGGGCCAGACTGGTGCCAAACCGGCCCAGGCCGATGACGGCAATATCTGAGTCGCGTTTTCGTCGGGGCATCTTTTACCTCGCAATTGGAATCACCTGATTGTAGAGAAAAATCGATTTTGGCGCACGCTTATCTATACGCTTCCCGGCCGATATCTGCTATCATGGACGTGAGGGGCGGCAGTTAGCCTCTCCGGTGAAAAAGGAAGCGATGGCCGGTCGATGTGGTAATAGTAGGACCGCTCAATCATTTCTCAGCGCTCATTATGTACAGGAGAGATTAAAGATGAAACGAATCCTTTTGTTCCTGATAGTTACTCTGGGCTTGCTGGTACTGGTTGCTCCGGCCGGCGCCCAGAGCGAGAATTACCTGCAAAATCCGAGCTTTGAAGGAACTTTTTACACATTCGTGCCAAACACGCCGGCAGCCCTGGCCGATTGCCCGGCCGGGATCTGCACGACGGTGCTGGTGGCCCCCGGATGGAGTCCGTGGTGGGTGAGGGAACGGTCGACAGACGCCAATCCTGAGTACAAGGCGGCTACCGCGCCCTATTACAACCGGATTCACTCCGGTGCATCGGCCGGGCAATATTTCTCCTTTTACAGGACGCACAAAGCCGGCTTTTTCCAGCGGGTTACGGTACCCGCTAACGCGCCCCTGGAGTTTTCAATCTGGGGACAGGCGTGGGTAAGTGCCGGCGATATCAGCTCCGATCAAGGGGCGCCGATCAATATGCGGGTCGGGATCGACCCGACGGGGGGAACGAATCCCTTCAGCGGGAACGTGGTCTGGTCGGAGGCGGCGCAGCCTTATGATGCCTACCACCTGTTGCAGGTGCGTGCCCAGGCCCAGGGAAGCGTGGTGACGGTCTTCACCTACTCCGCTCCCGAGTACGCCATGCAGCACAATGACGTTTACTGGGATGACGCTTCCCTGGTTGTCGTCGACTCGGCCCCGGCCCAACCGGCACCCGCGCCTACCCCCGCGCCTGTGACCGAGCCGGCAGCCGAACCGCCAACCACGGGCCAGTACACCGTCAAGAGTGGCGATACCCTGTCGTCGATTGCCCGCCGGTTTGGCGTTTCGCTTACCGACTTAATTGTGGCCAACAATATCGAGAACGCCAACCTGATCCGGGTCGGCCAGGTGCTGACCATTCCGGGGGCAGCGCCGGCGCCCGGCGAGACCCCGGCCCCGGCACCCAGTCCGGCCCCGTCGCCGGTGGGCATTAACGCCACGCCCTTCGTCAACCTGCGCCTGCGCGCCGGGCCGTCGACCACGTACCAGAGATTGACCACCGTTCCCAACGGGACGACGGTACCCGCGCTGGGGCGTAACCTGGTCGGCGATTGGATCCAGGTGACTTATCAGGGCCAGACAGGGTGGATGGCCGGCTGGTATCTGCGGCTCAGCGGCGGCACGCTGGACGAACTGCCGGTGCGCAATCCCTGACCTTTAAGCTGCTTCTACCACCCGGCCGAGCACTTCCCCGAAGGTGGCATTGACCACCGGCAGGAAGGGGCGTGGTACGGGGGGGAGGGGGATGACGGCCGTGGCTTCCACGCCCCGCACGGCCGGGTGATTCTCGTTTCCGGCCGGGACGAGAAGGAATACGGGCGCGTTGCGCGTGCGGTAGACCTGGGTGTCTACCAGGGCGGCTGCCTGGAAGAGGGGATCGGTGGCCAGGATCAAAATCAGGGTGTCGTGCTCGGCGTCGCCACCACCGACGGTAGCCAGCGGGCCGTGCCAGGCGGAATCGGTGTAAAGCTCTTCGGCGAGATAGCCGCGCAGGCGCAGGGAGCGGGCGATGCTGGTAGCGGCCGCGTAATCTTGTCCCCCGCCGATTACCTGGAACTTATCGTAACCGGCGTCCAGGTAAGGGGCGAGGGTGGTCTGGAGCCGGGCGACCAGGTCCTGGTCGGCCAGGAGGTCGGCGACGAGCAACGGGAGCCGGGCCAGGCCTGCTTCCCAATCGTCTACTGTCTGCCCTCGCTGCCGGGCAAGGCGAATGGCCAGGCCGGTCAGATAGACGGCGCCCAGTAGTTCCAATTGGAGCGGGGACATGTCGGCCGGCAGGGCGATGGTGTGGGCATCGCGCAGGGAGAGAATGACGCCCGCGCGTACCAGCCGCAGCCATGCCGTGTCAGGCGGCACTTCCGGCAGGGCGCTGATGAAGCGCCGGTAGACGGCGAGATCGATCCCCAACAGTTCGTGCCAGGTGGAAGCGGCCATGAGGCCTGCATTCTCCGTTGCTTCGGTGTCGGTGATCAGCAGCAGGTGGCGGTCGCGGGGCCGTGCTTCCCCTTCTGGACCTGGCCCCCCGTTTAATTTGAGGCGGGCGGGAAGCGGTTCGCCGATGACGCTCAGCGCGGCCCGCAGGGCGACGGTGGCCCGGAAGGCGGCCCGGGTAGGAGTGCCGGCGCGCGGATCCCAGGCGGCCCCGGCGGCCGGGTCGCGGGCGAATTGGGCAAGGGAGGGGTTGGCCAGCTCCGGCCGGGCTTCCACCGTATCCCGGCGCTCGGCGCCGGTGGTGGTCACCGATTTGGCCAGGTTGCGCGGGCTGTCAATATCGGCCGGGGCCAGGCCACGGGCGTAAGCCAGCGCCACCGCCAGGTCGAAGAAGAAGGGGGCGTCGAGCAGGGGCTGCAGCCGGGGCGATACCTGGGGGGTAATAAAGACGGCAGTGTTGCCCAGCGCCTGCCATTCCGGCACCTGTTCGTGCGGCGTGGTATGAATGATGCAGTAGACGCCCAGGCTCTCCAGGTAGGCAATGAGAGGCCGGGCCTCGGCATGAGCGGCAGGGGTGGTGACGTTAAAGATGAAGAGCACGCGGGCAGCGTCTTTCTCTACCAGGGCGCTGCGCTCCATCAGGGGACGGAGACTGCTGTCGTGAAAATCGAGAGGCAACGCCACGACCTGGGCCAGTTCCTCAATCTTCAATTCAGCTTCCAGGTCGAGGGGGCTGTTGCCGACTACCACGACCTTGTTGTAGTGGCGGCAACGGGTGGCCACCCGGCGGATTTCGTCGCGCCGCGCCTGATTCTCGACCAGATCACGCAGGTGGCGGGGGATGATCAGGCTCAATTCGTCGAGCAGCGTGGTGATGGCCGAGACCGCCGTCTCGCCATCTGCGCCGGGGCCGCGGAGAAGGGCCAGTTGCAGGGCGAGCAGCGCCAGCGTCATCAGGATCGCCTCGAACCCTTTGACGGTGGCCACGGAGACCTCTACGCCGGAGTGGACATCGAGGGTGCCGCCACTGTTGCCGGTCCGCCGGCCGAGGTCGCTCTGGGCACGGCCGGTGATCGCTACCCGCAGCAGGTCGCTCTCGGCCAGCCAGGCATCCAGCTTGAGCAGCGAATCGGTGGTGCCCGACCAGGAGATCTCCACCACCAGATCGTGGGCCGGGTCCAGGGCCTGGCCCAGGTTGAGAAGTTCAACCGGGCGGTAGACGTTAACCGGGACGCCGGGCAGCAGGTCGCGGAATAGAGGAGCAGCGGTCTGGGCATCGCGCCAGGAACTGCCCTCGCCCACCAGGAGGAGGCGCCGCAGGTGAGCGAGGTCCTGGCCAAAGCGTTGCTGCAGCCGGTCAAGGTTGAGGCCGGGCCACTGCACTTCGTCTCCTTCCCCGGCCCCTTCCAGGTGAATGACGCCATCACGCACGTAGGCGGCGACGATGCGGTCGACGACGTCGGGGATCTCGGCAATGTGGCTCTCGGTATAGGTATCGTAACTGCCTTTGCCGACCATGGCCGGGTTGAGCCGGAGCCGGCGCGGGCGGACGGCTACAGGGGTGCCGTCATAACGAGTGACGGTGATCCGCGGTTGGATCGCGCCGTCCTCTACCCGGTTCTCGACCTGGGCCAGCAACTCCTCACCTTGAAACAGGTGGGCATCGAGGAAGATGACGTCGACGGTGAAGCGGGCGAGGATGGCGGCGATCTCTGCCTCTACCGTAGCCGGGTCGCGCCGGCCGGTGCGCGCTTCCGTCTCGAGGCGGCGCAGCTCGGCGGCAGCGCTGTCGACTTCGGTACCGGGCCAGAGCATAAGGGCGGCGTTGATGTCGGAGGCGACCATTACCTCGCGCCGGGGCGGCGCTCCCTCCACCGGGATGGTACGGATGGCGATGGCGATGGGCTTGTGGTGGCTGCTGACGTAAAGGGAGCCAGGGCGGTGGCGACTGTAAAAGGTGCAGGCGTGGGCGTTGCCTTCGCGTACCCGCCACAGGGCCAGGCGCAGGGCCCGCTCCTCCTCGTTCCCGATCTCCCAATCGTCCAGCGCGTCCAGGAAAGCGGCGCTGTCCGGCGGGGGCGTACCGGCCGCCAGTTGGGCACGAATTCGTTCCCATTCGTAGGCGATCACCTCGGTCGTATTCTGGGAGCGGTGGGCGGGGGTGCCGGCCGGAACGCCGTGGTCGTGCCACCAGGCTTCCTGGTCTGCGCGCAGCCCAAGCATTACCCGGGCGTTGTGAGAGCCATTTTCGCAGACGGCGCGGGTGCAGCTGCGGTCGAGGAAGGGGTGGGCGTTGTCGGCGGTGACGGCACCGACCATGGCCCAACGGCCGTGGCCCATCACCATCTGGCCCAGGGCGCGGGCGGTGAGGCCGCCGACCCGTTCCCAGGCGGCATCTGGCAAGAGGGGGGCGAGGCCGGGGAAGTTTTCCTGGAAGTGGCGGGCGGCGACGGCGAAGGCCTGGCCGGGCACGCGTGTGGCGATCTCTTCCGCCCAAGCTTCGGCCCAGCCCGCGTAGCTACCGGCCGGGACGCGGGCCAGCAAGGCCGTGTTCAGGATTTCGCGCAGGGTGGGGTCCAGGGGGAGACGGGCGGCGATGTGGGCGCCCAGGAGGCGCTGGGTATGGGTCACGGGGTCCGGGTCAAAATCAGGCGAGGCGCAGCCGTTGCCGGCGGCCAGGACCTGGTGCATCTGTCGCGACAGGGTCTCGGGGCAGCCGGGGGGAGGGGCGGGCGCGCCGCGGTCGCCGAGGCCGGTGTAAAGGGGGTTGGCACGGTAGAGGGCGGCGGCCCGGTGGCCGGCGCAGGAACGGAGGTCGCCGGGGGTGAGGTCTAGTCCCTGCCGGGACAATAGGGAGGCCACTGCTTCATCATCGACAGTGGGGACGCTGTAAAGGGGGTCTGCCGCCAGCAACTCAAGGAGGCGACGAGGGGTGCCGACACTGCGGCGGAGGGCAAAGGTACCACCGGCGCGGAGGGTGGCAACGCCGGAGGAGTCGGGAGCCCGGTATTGGAGCAGATGGAGGGCTTCAAGCACGTGGCTTACACCGTCAAACTGCCCCCAGAAGGTAACGATACCGCACACTAGGCTATCTTCGCTTTATCGGCAATTTCTGGTTATGCCTCTGGTTTATCCAGCCAAAATTCTAACTGGATATTATCTGGATCCCTGACAATCACATACTTCTTGCCGTTAGGTTCATAGATCTGGATCCCTTGATTCTCAACCCCGCTTTCGTCCAGTCGCTCCACTACTTTTTCAAGCTCAACCGCAGCGTTTACCCGAAAGGAAAGGTGATCTAGCCCAACGCGAAATTCGCTAAATCTGTCGCTATCTTCGGTCTGACGGTGCCTTAAAAGTGTGATTTCCACGCCACCGACCGAAAAGTAATAGGAGCCAGCGTTTACCTCGTCCATGTGGTTCGGGGGAACCTGGGTCAGGTTGAAGCCCAGGACGTCCTGATAAAATTGGGCGGATCTATCCAGGTCAGTTACGGACAATGATAGATGATCTATTGCTTCGACAGCAATTTTCTGGCCAGTGACGATGGCAGTTCACCTTTGGATTTCTGTATTTTCTCAATTAATATCACAGAGAGGGGCCATTCGTTGCCTACCACGGATAGAGATCCACTGAGAGCCTTTCTCAGTGGATCTCTGTGTTCTTCTTTAGTTACTCTTCGAGAAGGCCTTCTTCGACGAGGAATTCGCGGGCGACGGTGTCGGCCTCGCGACTGTTACCGGAAACCTCCCAATTGAGGCGGCGCATCGTCGCGCCGTCCAATCTTGAGGAGAGTTCGTTGAGCACGTCGCCGATCTCCGGGTTTTCGTCCAGGACTTCCTGGCGAATCACCGGGGCAGCCGGATAGGGCGGCCAGAAGTTCTGGTTGTCTTCCAAAACCACGAGATCATACGCTTCGATCTGGCCGTCGGTACCGAAGCAGGTGGTGACGTCAATGTCTCCTTCGTTGATACCGGTGTAGAGCAGACCCGGATCCAGCCCGACAACTTCCGCGAAGTTGAAGGTGCCGTAGACTTCTTCCAGGCCCGGCAGGCCGTCGGCGCGCTCGATAAACTCCTGGGTGGTACCAAAGACGAGTCCGTCTGCCTGGGCAGTCAGGTCAGCAACGGTTTCGATGCCCAGTTCCTGGGCTCGCGCTTCGGGCATTGTCAGGCAGTAGGTGTTGTTGAACTGGGTGGGCTCCAGCAGAGTCAGGTCCCACTGTTCTTCATATTGTTCTTTCACGGTCTGGTAGACGTCGTCGACGCTCATGCTGGGATCGTAATCCATCCCCAGGTGGGTGAGCAGAGCCGTCCCCGTGTACTCGGGGTAAAGGTCAATCTCTCCTTCTAAGAGGGCGGTATGGTTTTCGGCCGTACCCCCCATGGCCGTATAGGTGGCGTCGAAGCCGGCGTCGTCCAGCAACATCTCGTACATGTTGCCCAGCAGGTGCTGTTCCGTGAACTCTTTGGAGCCGATGCGAACAGCGGTTCCCTCCCCGTCGCCGCCGCAAGCGGCCAGCAAAAGGGCGATAATCACGAATAGGGTTAACCGGGTCAAAGTTGATTTCTTCACCTCTTAACCTCCTTCAAGATCAGTGGTCAGTGGTTGGTTGTCAGTGGTTAGTAGATTGTGTAATGCGCCGGGACGCATGATGGGTGTCAAAGGATTGGTCCAATAAGCCTCACCTCCTCAGGGGTAGTGTTCGGCGGATACCAGGTATTGGTTAGATTGCCAATTCTCTTAATTTGCCGGACGGCACAGGTCATCTGGTGGTCAGGTGGCTGCGCCGACGGCCGGTTCGGCCTCGGGTAATACCTCTTGCTCGACGTCGCTCAGGCTCCAGATGAGTTCGATGATGGTGATGGCGGCGACAAAGAGAGCGGCCGCGAGCTGGATGAACAGGCCGTTATCCACGGTGTAGCCGTCCGGCAGCGTGGCAAATACCCGCCAGAAGCCGACGATCATCCAGAGCAGGGTCAGGACCCCGGCACCGGTAGTCAACAAGGACAGGGGCCACTCTTGCCCGCGCTCTCCCCGGCGGGGCCACATGGTGGCAACCAGCCCCAGCAAAAGGATGGGCAGGCCGATTGCCCGGTACTCATCGTGCAGGCCGGTGAGGATAATCGCTTCCCCTTCAGGACCGGTCGCAGTTACCCAGGGGAGAAAGACGCCAAAGATGAGGGGCAGGGTGGCCGCAGCCGCGAGTACCCCCAGGAGCCCCCCGGTGTTTTGCTCTCGCTCGCCGATAGTCAACCCTTTGGGAGTAGCCCAATGTTCCAGCCGGGCGAATGCTTCTTCGAAGTAAAAGGCGAGGAGCGTGGCCGGAATCGCCCCGGCCAGCATAATGTGATCGCGGTTCAGGGCGTGGCCCTGCAGGATGAGGTCGCCCAGCCCGCCACCGCCGACGAAGCCGGCCAGGGTGGCGCTGGCCACGATGAGCACGGCCGAGGTGCGAATGCCGGCCATGATCACGGCCGTGGCGATGGGGATCTCCACGCGGAGTAGTACCTGGAGGTCGTTCATGCCCATGCCGCGGGCTGCCTCTTTGATGGCATCGTCCACCTGTTCGATGCCCACAGTGGTGTTAATCAGGATGGGGAGGGTGCCGATGAGCACCAGGGCCAGGATCGTGGGCGGTGCCCCAATGCCCAGCAGGGGCAGGGCCAGGGCCAGAATGGCCAGGCTGGGAATCGTGCGGCCGACGTTGCCCAGCATGAGCAGGATGTTGCGCAGCCAGCGCACCCGCGAGCTGATGATGCCCAGGAGCAGGCCGATGGCGACGGAGAGGATCAGGGAGATAAAGGTCAGCCACAGGTGCTGGGAGAGGGCCACGGTGAAACGTTGGGAACGCTCGATGATGTAAAGGAACATGTCGGTAAGCATACGTGTCCTCCTAAGTGTGGCGCAGGGCCCGTTCGGCACGGCCGATCAGGCGGTCAAAGAGGATGGCCAGCACGCTGGCGCCGACGGCGCCGGCCACTACTTTGTCGAAGCGGGTGCCGCCACTGGCGATTCCTTCGAAGATAAGGTTGCCCAGACTGGGGGCGCCGAAGTAGGAGGCCAGGACTGCCAGGCTGATGGTGGAAACAGCGGCAATGCGGATGCCGGCAAAGATCACGGGCAGGGCCAGCGGGAGTTCGATCCGCCACAAAATCTGGCGGTTGGTCATCCCCATCCCGCGGGCCGATTCGATAATGGCCGGGCTGACCCCGTCCAATCCCACGGCGGTGTTGCGGATGATGGCCAGTAGCGAGTAGAGGGTGAGGGCGATGACGGCCGGCTCGAAGCCGATGCCGACGATGGGGATCAGGATGCCAAAGAGAGCGAGGCTGGGGATGGTATAGATCACGCCGGCCGCCTTGATCACCGGCTCGTAAAGGCGGCGTAGGCGCGTGATGAGTATGCCCAGCCCCACGCCGATAATGATCGCCAAAAATAGGACGACGAACGTAATCAGCAAATGGCCCACCAGGAATTCCCAGACCCGATCTGGCCGGCCGGTGCCGGGAAAGAAATAGAGGAGGCCTTTCCAGAAGGTGACGAAAAAGTCGCCCAGATTGGTGATGAAATCAGACATTTCACGCTCCTTTGAATGGTGTATTCAGCGAGCCGCAGTCAGGGTTCAACACGTCATGCACGCGGGCCGGTTTCGATAAGGCGCTGGGCATCCTGGGCGGTGACGATGCCCAGCAGCCGGTTTTTATCCCCCAGGACTGGTAGATAACTGACGCCGGAACTCAACATCTCCGAGAAGGCGTTCTTCATCGTCGCCTCTTCCTCGGTGGTGCTGACGATCTTACGGGCCAGCTCTTCTACCTTCTTGTTCGGGTTCTTCTGCGTTGCCTCCAGGGAGACGTAGCCCAAGAGCCGGTGGGCATCGTCCACCACCAGCAGGCTGTCTACCTGCTCCTGCTGCATCAGGTTGGCTGCCTTCTCCCCGTTCAGGTCATAAGGAGCATAGGTGACTTCGGTCTGCATTACCGTACCTACGCGGACCAGGTTCAGGCGCTTGAGACCGCGGTCGGCGCCGACAAAGTCGGCCACAAATTCGTTGGCCGGTGCGGCCAGAATATTGCTCGGGGTGTCTAATTGTTCAAGGACGCCCCCGACCTGGAGGATGGCAATCAGGGTGCCCATCTTGATCGCTTCGTCGATGTCGTGGGTAACGAAGATGATAGTCTTATTGATTCGCTTCTGCAGCCGCAGGAATTCGTTTTGTAGATGATCGCGGGTGATGGGATCGATAGCCCCGAAGGGTTCGTCCATCAGCATCACAGGAGGATCGGCGGCCAGGGCGCGGGCGACGCCTACGCGCTGTCTTTGCCCGCCAGAGAGTTCGCGCGGGTAGCGTTTGCGGAAGATGGAGGGGTCCAGGCCGACCATTTCGAGCAATTCGTCGGTACGCCGGTCGGTACGATCGGCATCCCAACCCTTTAGCTCAGGCACGACGGCAATGTTTTCTTCGATGGTCATGTGGGGAAAGAGGCCGATCTGCTGGATGACGTAGCCGATGTCTCGCCGCAAGTGCACCGGATCCTCGTCCAGAATATTGTTGCCGTCTACGTAGATGGCACCTTCGGTCGGTTCGATGAGCCGGTTAACCATTTTCATGGTCGTTGTCTTGCCGCACCCCGACGGCCCGATGAGGACACAGGTTTCACCCTCAGGAACTTCCATGGTCAGATCAGACACGGCCGGTTGGCTGCTACCCGGATAGATTTTGGTGACGTTTTCCAGCTTGATCATCGATTTTCTCCTTGTCTGCGTAACGGCGCGGCACTACTGCCCCTGAGTTTCTGAGGAGAGGATCTCATTGCTGCCGGTTTACCACCTGGTCACTTTAATTAGATTGTTGGCTTCGTGGTCTGGTTATGGCTGGCTGGTCGGCGTTCTGACGTTAAGTGGCAGCGAGGATGTAGACCCCTTCTTCTCCTCACGCGTATGAACATAACCGATTATACCATAAGTGGACTCCTTAGCTAAAAGTGTGTCCTCGCACGGTGCTGCTAACTCCAGGGGAAGGGGCTGCTGGAGGTCGGGTGTAGATCGCCCTCTTCGTAGCGAGCATAGCGGAAGGGGTAGAGGACGTCGCTCTTCTCGCCCAGCAGGACCCGGGCTACCTCTTTGCCCACCCCGATCATCTTGTAGCCGTGGTTGCTGTCGGCAACGACGTAAACGTTGGGCAACATGTAGTCGAAGACGGGGAAATTATCGACCGTGAAGGCGCCGATGCCCCCGCTGGGGGCCTGGTGGTAAACGGCGTGGCAACCCTCAAAGCGCTCCATGCAATGGGCAAGCCCGGCCGTCCAGTAATCGGCGAAGTCGGGGCCGACGGTGTAGTAGGGGCTACCCGGGCCATAAGGATCGACCTGGGCTTCCGGCCCGATATTCTCGGGGACCGCGCCGCCCTGTACCCCATGCCGGTCTTGCTTGAAATAGATTCCCCAATGCTCGTCGCTAATAACGTGCCCGTCGCGATCGGAAATCAGCGGTTCGGTGGAGTCAATGTGTAACACCGGCGGCGTCTTGCCCCCGGCCGTCACGTACTCTTGGGGATTGACGCGAATCTCACCTTCCTGGAGTCGCCAGTAGGTCCACATATCGAGGTCCGGGTGCACTTCGCCGGCGGGGGTGCGCACGTCGATTTTGTTGGGCAGATCCAGCATCGTCCACAGTTGCTTAACCCAGGGTCCCACGGCGACCACAACCTGCTCGGCGCGAATATCGCCCCGGCTCGTGTGGACGGTGGTGACGGCGTCGCCCTCGATTTCGAAGCCGGTGACCTCGGTGCCGGGGAAGATGCGCACGCCTTCTGCCTCGGCCTTATCGGCCAGACCTAACATGGAGGCCATGTTAAAGGCAAAGCCCCCCTGGTGTTCGTGGAGGACGGCGGTGAGGCCACGCGCTTTCCAGTCGGGGAAGAGGGTGCGCATGTAATCGAAGACGGCCCGCTCGCCGCGCACCAGGGATGAGCGGTAGCCGTGGCGCTGGTGCCGGTCGTGGATCGCTTCGATGTCGGCCGCCTGCCGCTCGGGGACGACGGCCAGGTAACCGACGGGATGGTAGTGGAACGCCTCGGGGTCGGATTCCCAGATTTCCACGCTTTCGCGCATGACGGCGCCCATGGCGGGCTGGTAGTAGAAGTTGCGGATGACGCCGCAGGCGATACCGCTGGCGCCGGAGCCGATAGAATCCTTGTCCACGATGATGATATCCTCGCCCTTGCCCCGGCCGCGCGCTTTTAGCTCTGTGGCCAGGTGCCAGGCGGTGCTCAGGCCGTGGACGCCGGCGCCTATGATCAGGTAAGGGATCTGTTTAGGGAAAGTCATTTTTTACCTCCGGGGATTGGGGGTTGGGGATCAGGGATTGGAGATTTGAGATTGGCGTTGGCGGATGTTGCGTGCCCGGAAAGCGGTGATGCCAGGGCGCTTAGCAGCGGCCTGATGGTGGGCAGATCGGAGATTTGCCAGAGCAGGGTTTCCAGGTGGTGGGCCCTTCCGGCAGGAAGGGTGGATTGGGCCAGGGTGCGGAATTTCTGGCGGAGGGCGTCGTCGCCGGGGGGTGCTTCTGGCCCCCACGCGGCCGGCGTTTCGCCGGAATGGAAGGTGGCACCCTCAAGCGTGGTGATGGTGACCCGGGCGTACCGTTCGGCCGGGAAACGGGCGGTGAGGGCGGGATCTTCTTCCAGGTGGACGCGCCGGGCCAGAGCAAGCACCCGCTCATCTGCCAGGCCAGTGTCGTCTAAACGATCCGGTCCCACGTTGCCATAGATGAGGGTCACAGCCAGGGGAAAAGGCAGGCTGTATTGGGCCTCTTCTGTGGTCTGGGGGCGCCGGCCGGCCAGGCGGGTAGCGGCGGCAAAGGTGGTGACATCAATGGTGGCGATGGTCGCCGGCTCCAGGGCGTGGGCGCGCTGCAGGTCCAGGGCGGCGCGAATGGCCGGCTGGGCCCAGCGGCAGACCGGGTACGGCTTGAAGTAAAGATCGAGGATGCGCCAGCGCTCGCCGAGATCGTCCCAGAAGCCACTGGCGGCGATGCCCGTGATCGTTTCGGCCGGGGCGCCGGTGAACCCGGCGGCGGCGAGCAAGCCGGCGCTAACCCCGGTATGGGCGCCCCAGCCGGAGCCATCTTTGAGCATGGTAGGATGCTCGATACAGCGCATCATGGGGGAACGGGGGCCGTAGTATTCGGCAATCCCCAGGGCGTGAGCGGTCTGGGCGCGGTCCAGCTCCAGGTGGCGGGCGGTGACGGCAGCGGCTCCCAGGGCATTCCAGGCGCCGGAGGTATGGTAATCGGCGGCGGTAGCGTGCAGGGCTTCACCGGCGCGCAGGGCAATTTCATAGCCGGCGACCAGGCCGGCCAGCAACGCCCGGCCGCTCAGGTCCGGCGGGGCAGTGGCCAGCGCGGCGGGAATGAGGGCAACGCCGGCGTGCCCTTTGCCCGGCCGGTAGCCGTCGTGAGCGTCCAGGGCGTCGATGGTGCTGGCGTGAGCCAGGGCCGCGCCCGGAGGCGATACCTGCCGCCCGTCGAGCCAGAGGGCGGGTCCCTGTCCGCCAAAAGCCGCCGCGGTAAAATCATAGATGATGCGCGAAAGCGCGGTGGCCCGCCCGCCCATAGCCGTCCCCACGGTGTCGAGCAAACAGCGCCGCGCCTGCTGCTGCACGGCCGGCGGCAGGTCGTCCCAGTCGAGCTCGTGGAGGAAGGCGGAAAGGTTCATGTTGGGTAGGGATTGGGGGTTGGGGATTGGGGATTGGCGGCGGGCCGGCCGGTCTCTGATCCGCGATCCCCGATCCCTATTATTACCTGCCACAGATAGAGGCCGAGGGAGCGGGGCCCGACGAGGGCGTAAGCCCTTTCTCCCTCCTGGTCGTGGCGGAGGATGAGCTGGTGGGTGCGGGCCACGCTACTCTCCTGCGCGCCCAGGTCGGGGAAGAGGTCCGGGTGAAAGTCCAGGCCGCAGAGGTGGCTGAGCAGGTGCACGGCGGCCGGTCCCTGGAGCCAGATCTCGGCCCGGCCGTGGGTCACGTCGGTGATGGTGATCGGGCCGTCCTCTTCCCGCCAGGCTTCCTGCAAAGCGTTTATCATCGCCGCCGCCTCGCCGGGGGGCAGGCTGAGGAAGTAACGGCCGGGGCGCAAGCAGAAGGCGTAACCTAAGGCCAGGGTGGTACCGGTAGTGGGGGAGAGAGCGGGCGCCTGCCAGCCGCGCCGGAGCAGCGCCGGGGCGCCGGCACCCTGGATGAGGAGTTTCCCCCGGGTAGAGTGGTCAGACAGGGTGGCGCCGGCCAGCCTGACGGGCGCGGCTGCCTGCCACCCGTCGGTCACCGTCGCTGTCGTATCTGGTTGGTACAGGGGTGTTTGTTTAAACATTCGTACTCGCCTTCCTGGCCCAGGATTCCATCATGGGCTAAATCTCTGTTGTGCCTGCGGCTCGCTTGCACGTGCCCAAGCTGGCAGCATGGGCTACATATCGTTGTGCCTGCGGCTCGCTTGCACCGGGCCCAAGCTGGCAGCATGGGTTACAAAAGTCCTCATTGGCGCAATCGTTTGCCTTCGGGATCGTAGAAGGCACCATGGTGAACGCGCGCCCGCGCCAGCCGCCCGTCCTCGAGGCGGATGGTAAAGGGTGTGCCGGCCTCCGCTGCCAGCGCTGCGGGCAGCCAGCAGAGACCGATCGCTTCCTGCAGGGTGGGGCTGAAGCGGCTGGAGGTGACATGGCCGATAATGCGCAAATTACCGTTTTCTCCTTCCACCGCCTGGACGCCTTCGGCCGGGACGACGCCGGCCGTTTCCATCTTAAAGCCGGTCAGCCGTTGGGCCGGTTCTGCGCCGGACAGACGCGCCAGCGAACGCCGCCCGAGAAAATCTCCCTTCTCCTCGAGCTTCACCGCCCAGGCCAGCCCGGCGGCAAAGGGGTCAGAGAGGGCGTCGGTGTCCTGGCCCACGATCAGGTGCGCCTTTTCCAGGCGGAGCACCCGTTGGGCCTCGACGCCGAAGGGGCGAATCCCATGATCGGCCCCGGCATCCAGCAGCGCCTGCCAGAGGGCGGCGCCGTAGCCGGCCGGGCAGTGGATCTCGTAGGAAAGCTCGCCGGTGAAGCCAATGCGCAGGAGGCGGCAGGGCACGCCGGCCACCGCCAGCTCGCGCACGTGCATATAGGGGAAAGCATCGTTGCTCAGGTCGGCGTCTACCAGGCGGGAGAGAATAGTTCGCGAGCGCGGCCCGGCCAGATTGAAGGCGGCGTAGAGTTCGGTGTGGGGGGTGAGGTGGACGCCGTCCCCCCAGCCGGATTGGCACCACCACTCGATCCATTCGAAGATGCGACCGGCGCCGCCGGAGGTGGTGGTCATGTAATATTCGTCGTCGCCCAGGCGGGCGGTGACGCCATCGTCGAGGATGATCCCCTCGTCGTTGACCATCAGCCCGTAGCGGACCCGGCCGGGGGCCAATCCCTGCCAGCGATTGACGTAGAGGCGCTCCAGCAGGGCGGGCACGCCGGGACCGGTGAGGCGCAGCTTGCCCAGGGTGCTGACGTCGATCAGGCCGGCCTGCTCCCTGACGGCCCGGACCTCGGCCAGGGGATCGCCGTAATGCTCCGGCCGGAGCCAGAGGCCGGCGACCATCATCCGCGCTCCGTGGGCCTCGTGCCAGGCGTGGACCGGTGTGCGCCGCACCGGTTCCAGCTTCTGCCCGGCCAGGGCACCCAGGGAGACCGGCGTGGTTGGCGGGCGGCTGGTAGTGGTGCCTGTCTCGGTCACCGTCTGCCCGTTGGCCCGGGCGCAGAGGTGGATGGTGTTGGCGGAGCACATCTTCCCCTGGCACGGCCCCATGGAGATGGTGCTGTAACGCTTGAGCAGTTCGATGCTGTTGTACCCTTCGGCAATAGCCGTCTCGACGTCCTTGTCGGAGACGTCTTCGCAGAAACAGACGAAACGTTTGCCTTTCGCCTGCCGGCCGTACCCGGCAGCACGGACCAGGGCAGAGGTGCGGGGGACGACATCGTCTCCCGGGGTGGTCAGGGCCGCTTCTTCCCCCGGAGGCAGCGCGGCCGGGATTTCGCTGCCCAGGGCGTAGGCGGCTGCCTGGCGCCCGGCCAGCGTGCCCGCGGCCAGCTCTCGGGCCAGGTTG
>Ga0207752_1000406_pt1 | contig 20282 bp, 12 predicted proteins | sample Pon2CUnioCityCA_6_FD_187272 | JGI IMG/M metagenome (GOLD analysis project Ga0207752, IMG submission 187272) | Marine sediment microbial community from Union City, CA, USA - Pond 2C Sediment 2 (SPAdes) | ecosystem: Environmental > Aquatic > Marine > Intertidal zone > Salt pond sediment ...
CGTCATGCGACTCGGAGCGCAGCATGTAGCCACGGTCGGTTGGCAGAAAATCGCCGCCCCGGCGGATATAAGCGATTAGATATTTATCGGTGAGCTGGACGACCTGGGGTTGAAGATTGCCCATGGGCGATTTAATCCGGTTGGTTTCGGTCCATACTTTCGTTTTCGGATTGTAGCGCATGAAGTACGAACATGTTGAAGATGCCGTCTTCTCCCGGTCTTCGCCGCTCTCGTAATACATAGGCAGAAGATAGTCGCCATTGCTGAGGACGATAGGCCGGCCGCGAACCATGGTTCCTTCTTCGAAGTTGAGCATGAACGAATCCGACCAGGTTCGGGCGCCGTCACCGGATATCTTGCATTTGACCCGCGCGTTTGACCAGGTTTCGCCGTACCGGTTCACGTAGAAAAGCCATACCCGGCCGTCCGGCGCCTGCCAGACAACGGGATTACCTTCGCCGCGATCAGGCGTATCCGCAATAACCTCAGGTTCGGTCCATTGGATTTCACCGGCTTTAAGGCGGGAACCATACACGGCGGTATCGTCGCCGTATTCAGCCGAGCCGCCGTAGTAGGCAATATAAAGATCGCCGTTAGAAAGTTGTGTAATGGACGCGGGATGCTTGTATTGACCCGGATGCTCTGGGCCGAATGCCCGATAGGTCTCTATATTGTAGCTTTCTGCACAGGCCGCCACGCTGACAAAATAAAATAAGAGCAAAACAGACTTCTTCATAACAGTTTCCTTAATGATTGACAACGAAATAACTAAATAATGCACAAAACCAAAAAAGTTTCAAGCTTAAGATATGAAAACCGACAATGGGAAATCGGCAAACGGCAATTTACTGGAGTGCGTTGGTCGGCAGGAAGAATATGCCGCCGCCCATGCCGTCCGGGTATGGGGTAGTGCCGTCTGCTCTGTTGGAAACTTTCATCGGCACAGTGTCCGAGGGCGAATAGGTTTCGACGTGCCCGTCAGTGTAGCCGGCACGCAGCTCGATTTTGGGGGGATCTTCGATATCGCCCTCTTTGCACCAGTAGGCTGAAAGAAGCCATGTCTCGGGATTAATTTCGGCCCCTTCGAACTGCTCGCAACTGCCGTGCGACCACGGACTTCGCCAGTGGTCGTAGCCGAAATAGTCGGTAACGAGCAGCTTGCTGAAATTCCTCCCGCCGCTTGCCGGGCCGCGCGGACCTCTGAAGACGACCCGACTTCCGCCGAGAAATCCTATGTAGTTCCAATAGAAGCAATATGTCCCCCCGACCGGATCGGTCTGGAAGGCATCGTCTTCGGGATAGTCCCAGTCATCGCCGGCGTCCCAGGCTTCTTGCAGATACTTGTATCTCTGCGGGGCGTTAGGGCAGTACATGGTGCGAGCATCGGTTATGTAGCTTCCGAGATATTCGCTCATGGCCCGGTGTATGCCGGGGCTGCGGTGTGTGTTGCCGGTAAGCTTGGTGGGGTCCGACCAGTTCCACGTGCCGCCGAAACCTACGGTTGCCACCGATTCGGGGTATCTCTCGTTATTGTCCATCGCGAAGATGTTGTTGGCCGTAACGATTTCCTTCTGGTTTTGTGCGGCGACTATCGCGCGGGCCTGGCGGCGCACTTTATTATATGCCGGAAAGCCGATAGCCAGTAGTATGGCGATGATAGAGATTACTACAAGAAGCTCGATTAACGTGAATCCTGCACCACCAGCGGCACGGGTAAACCCTCTCTTACTTTCACCACCTGTCCTCAATTGTCTGCTTCGGTAGCTGATCTTAGTATCCTCCGATCGTGCTCAGATCAAAGTTTAGCGCTATTACCGCGCAGATAAACAACTTTAACAATTATACAGGACCTATAATCACCTGTCAAATATTAATTCTGCAATCGGCGAAATTTTTTGCCGCTGGCCAAGAAACCGTAAATGGTTTTTCATGCTGGGTTTATGTTAACTATCGCTTCCTTGCCGGCGTGTTTTCCGAATTCCTTTAATTAAAACTTAATCGGCCCTTATTTGTAGTATTGTTTGCTCGCCTTCATCGACCTGGCTCCATAAAGGCTGGCCGCTGAGGCTGGCGAACGGTGTTCCGCCGTAAGCACCCATATTCAGCCGGCCTCCATTAGGTATATGTTCTCGGCCGGGATTCATTTCGCTATCGCCGGCATCGATGCAGGGGCTTGTGACCGAATCGGCCGGCCATGTATCATCGCTAGGCGAATATCTGGCGTATCTGCTCATTAGATGGTAATCGCCGCTGCCGGGATCAGCGAACAAAGGATCCGTGCTGATGTTTTCGCTACCCGGAATAACGGCGTCTGCTTGCTGAACGCAACTGTAACGGGCACGGCAATGGTACAAATCGCCGTCTGTATTGTTCCAGAGAATACAATTAACAATGTCGGGATTAGCTCCATTGTAAGCACTAATGCCATGGCGGTTATCGGTTATCGTTAAATTGGTAAGTATAGGGGAAGAATCACTGAGGAAGATAGCCCCGCCGTCAGTTTTGTTGCAGCCGGTGATTATAAAATTCCGTACAACACAATTTGAGCCTTCGCCGGAGCTAAATGTAAATGCGAAAGCATCCGAGGCGGTTATCACTGCAGCTTCGTCCGCGCTTTGGAGAGTGATAGCCCTGCCTTTCAAATCAACATCTTCCCGATAGGTTCCCGGCCAGACCATGACCGTATCGCCGTCTAAGGCTGAGTCTACTGCCTGTTGTATGGTAGCGAATGCCTCGGACCTGCTCCTGCCCGAATTGGAATCGCTGCCGGTGGACTTATCAACGTGGAAAATCCAGGCACCCTGACCTTTACTGGCCTCGGCTGTTCCGCCGTACGCACCCATATTGATGCGCTTTCCGTTTGTAAGAGGCTCGGCGCCGACGGGATCCAACGGATCACCAGCATCAATGCACGGGCTAAAACCGCTGTCAGTTTCAACCCACCTGCGGTTCCTCGACTCGTAGCGACCCAAATGGGATTGCAGGTGGTAATCGCTGCCGCTTGATGATGCGAACAGCGGTTCGCTGTCGATATTTCCCTGGCCGGGATAGCCGCCTTCGACACTCGAATAAAGAACCGGGCTAACGGATGCAGGAGCGATCAACATTATCGGTACTCCATCGTTATACCAGACGATGCTGTTTCTGATTGTAATGTCGCTGCTGACCGAGTGAATTCCCCCGCCGGTTGAGACTTGGTCTGCCGAGAGGCCGTTGTGAGCGATCGTGCAATTGGTTATTATTACGCTCTCGAGGTCGGCGTCGCCGGCAAATCCGGCGCAGAGGCCGCCGCCGATTGCAGCGGTATTCTTCGATATAACGCAATTCTCGAATTCGATGCGCGCGGAAGAGCCTCCGCAAAAAGCTCCTCCGCCCTGAACATCGCCCTGTGCAGAGTTATTGGTAATAACGCAATTTGAAAAGAAAGCACTGCTTTGCCAGCAGTATATTCCGGCCCCAAGGCTGCCGTAATAAGCGGAATTATCTCTTATCTGAGTGTGCAGGACCGCGGCATCGGAGCCTCTTATCAGACCGATGCCGGCTCCGCGTCCGCCGGATTCGGCAGGCCCGGCGCCTCCGGCCCGACAGTCTTCGATAACACAATCGATAATAGTAGGAGAACCGCTGACCACACCGATGCCGCCTCCGAGTTCCGTAGCACATTCTTTGATGATACAATCGACGATTACCGGGCTGCTGAACTCACAGTAGATTCCTGCGCCGACGGGATTTACGGGGCTCGAGCTCCAGCTTGCCGAATCCGAAGGAACATCGGACCCCGGCACGGTAGCTCCGACGATTGTGAAGCCTCGCAGAACCGATTCCGGTCCTTCGCCGCCGTGGAAATAGAATCCTCTATGGCCTTCGGCGTCGGAGCAATCAATAGTGGTACTCTCGGGTCCGTACTTGCTGCGAACAGTGATTGCCTTTCCTCTAAAATCTATGTCCCAGTTGCCGTCGCCGGTGTAGGTACCCGGACCGACTTCCACGATTTCATCGGAACGGGCGTAATCGATGGCTTCCTGTATCGTTGCAAAATCCTCCGGCACTCGAATATCTGCCGAAGACGAATACAAATTCACTTGAAGATTATCTATCAGAACGCCGGTGCCTGAGAAAGTGATATAACAGTTGCCGCGGACTGATTCTACCTGGATATCATAGATTCCCGGTTCCAGTTTCTGCGGCAATGACCAGTTGACGCCGTCGGGTGAGAACGAGTACAGTAAATAACCGGATAGAGACGACGCCGTCTGACCGTTGTAAGGTAAACGCACATCAATATGAATGGTACCTTCAATAGCTCTCGGAGACTTTCCTCCGTTGACCGGGAAGCGATAGCTTAAATAGGCCAGTTGGCCGTAGTAATCTCCGAATCCCAGTTGACTTCGAGAGCTTGTGCTGTGGTAATATAAATATGCCTGTCGGGGAGGGTAAGCCCCCTGGGGCCAGAAAATGGAGTGAAAATAGCTGTCGCTCTCGGCCCTGTTGCTGCTGAATCCTTCCTGATATTCGTAGCTCCAGTCGGCCTTTGCCTGGCTGGGAATCAGAAAAACTGCTGCTGAGGCCAAAATGGCGGCAACAGTCAAAAACCAATTTGTTCCCGGCGTTTTCATTTTATTTAATTCCTTTTAAATCCTTAATTAACACTCCTGCTCCTAATCCTCGGCGAAGACTCTTTAGCTAAAAATTCCCACTATTCTATTTAAGTGAACCCTCCACTAACCGCGCGAGCCACAAAATACCCTGGCTACTCTGCAGAGCTGTCCGTTGGCTTGGCCTGCCTGGAGGTATAAACTGACCACTAACGTTATCGATAGATTGAAGATACGTAAACTTCAGATTTCCTGTTTTACCCTGGTTGGTGGAAAGGGTAATTTCGTCAACTACATCTTTTTCCATGTCAATCTTATATATTGCTTTGGCGTTTTCAAAGGTAAGCTCCACCTCTGCGTACCGGCTGTCCGGCGTAAGACTTGTCTGGAACAAAATCCTCTTTTCGGCTGCGTCACGACGAACTGTATCGATTGTATGAAATCCCACCCAGGGCCTGCAAAGTCCCTTGAAAAAGCTGCCGCCATTGTATGTTATGGCCTTTTCTGACGAAGGCACACTTAGATATGCTTCATCGTAATTATCGATTATACTAATAGATCCCACCTGCAATTTCAGCCATGGGCTGTATCGCTCGCTGGTGAGGGTGATAAACGGTATTCTCCCGGTGCCCGAAACGTTTTGCCCGTTTATCCGGCCTTCGATCCTGAAGTATGTCCAGCCGCGATAATGCATCTCGTCGCGGTTATCGATGGGCTCTACCGTGGCCGGCCAGTTGGCCTGGAAGTAATCTTCCTCAAGAGCGTTGTAGTGACGGGCAACCCAGAGCTCATTTTCATCATTTTCCCGGCTCCGAGTGGCAACAACCAGCATATCCTTGCCTCTTGGCGCTATGTGCTCTATTGTGTTCTTACTTCCTTCAACCCGGCAGATAAATGCGGTCATTTCCGGATCGTCGGTCGGCAGCTTTTGCACTCTAAGGTCGCCGGACCACATGCGGTAGTTGTTGATTTCGAGACGATTATCGCTGAAATAGTAATTTGCACTCTCGTTTTGCAATACCTGCCAGTATGATTTATTGCCGGGAGTACCCGACTTTGCCCTGAGCATCACCGGTTCGGTGGGAGTTTCCGGGAAATAGTACCAGAATTCCGGATTTGAATTGCCGTTATCGGCAAATTGGCCGATTTTTTGCGTGCTCGTCAGCAGAGGCTGAGGGCCTCCGGCGGCCTCGTCCCAGGGACCTGATTTCATTACTACTGTTCCGGCCGTCAATGCGGCGACCGCGGCAAGAGAAACAATCGTCGTTTTCGAAGTAGTGAAACCGGCGATTCCCGCCGCCACTCCGACCTTGGTAGCGGCGGCAGATACTGAAATTTGTGCTGCTGCGGCCTCACTCGGAGCTGTCATCTTGCCGAACAGCAACAGGGCGGCCAGAAGAGAACCCTTGCCGAAGCCATTGCGCGAAAGCTCTTTCTGCAAAGACTTTTTCGCGCGTAAAAACAGCATTCGCGTACTAAACTCGCTGCATCCCATCGACTCGGCAATGTCCGAGTAGGGCATCTCATCGTAACAGCGCATAACTAAAACGGCCTTGTGCCGTGTCCTGAGCTTTTTCATTGCCGCCGAGACTATATCCTTGAGCTCTTCGCCGACAAGATTCTCAAATCCCTCCTGCCGTTCTTTTGGTGTGCTTTTGCGTTTCATGCTTGAAATCGCCACTCTTCTTTGCTTTTGCTCGGTTCTATAAAAGCGCCGGAGCTTGTTCGTCGCAATGCCGTACAGCCACGGCCAGAACCGGTCCGATTTTTTTAACTTGCCAATCACCTTACACATCTCCAACAAGCTCTCCTGCACAATTTCCTGGGCTAAATCATCATCCTGAGTCAGACGGTAAACGTACGTATACAGGCGACCTTTCGCCTGTTGGGCCAATTGACCCAGGCATTGCCTATCGCCGCACTGAGCCCGTCTGATCAGATCAATCTGACGCAACTTCTGATCCATACTGGGCCCCTGTTATCACTATCGCACAAAAAACACTATAAAATAGTGCCATCAGAGAATATAAATGTAACGTTTTTTCCATAATTATGCCCGTTATCCAATATTTTTGGTATTTTACTCTATATTAAATATAGTTGTCACTCTGCGGCAATGGTTCGCTTAATTTTGCTTTTGGACACTTAGATTTTTAACTTTTTTCAGCGAAACATTTTGTTGATTCATAAGTATTTGCCACAAAAAGAATTAGAGAGACGCTACAAGGCAAGCGTATGCTCCTGTCCTCCTGCAATATTAAAATGCCTCCAAGCACTAACTTAAGATTGTAGCATTTTTCCGTTCCCGAATCAATAAATCTCACGCGGATTTTCCAAAACTTACTAATGGTTGGTAACATTTTATTTGCAGGGTTGCCATTCTTAATCTTTCGCTGCGCTCGAGGACAAGCTCCGTGAAGAATCTCAACTATAATGTTTGAAAACATCGTATCGGTTGAGATTCTTCGGCTGCGCCTCAGAATGACAAGTCAGCATTTATTATATTCCAGAGCACTAGAATAATTCAAGCGTTGAACGGCCATAGTCAAGCCAATTTTCCGGTCCTATAACCTCAATATACATGTCCGGCAGGATAATCTTGCAATCATAGCTGTATAACAGTATAGTCTTGCCAAACAGACTTTAGTAATGGAGAAAAGTTGACATGGAAACTGTTGTAACCGTCAAAGAAATCAGGGGCCACTGCCCGACATATAAAATAGGCGATTCTTTCACACTCAAAGCCGGTTATCAGCTTGTAAGCGATATTCCCGTTTGCATGCACGCTCTGGCGGCATTAATGCCTTATTATAACGCCTTGCGCGTTTCCGAACCCGCCCAATGGGGCTTAGACGGAAAAAAAGATAAATCCAAAGCCTATATCCAGTGCCCGGATCCGTTCGATTGCACCAACGGCGGCACCGTTATTTTCGAAATATCCAAACAATGAATTAAAGTACGGCTTTACTCTCTTTTGCTTTTGTAACGGGCGGCTTTTTTGTTTCGATAATATCTATAGCCGGCTTGCTGGGTGCTGATTTCGGACATTTGCCGGTCCAGCAATACAGGCAGAGCTCATTTTTCGGCCGCCCGATGGCCTTGACCATATCATCTACGGTCTGATACCTGAGCGTTGTAACGCCCAAATCTCCGGCGATCCACTCCACCATTTGCTTGTATTTCTCAGAATTGTAGTCAACATATTCCGACACATCCTCCAGGTCGTGATCTTCGAGGCTGTGAATAGCTTTGCGGGCGGCAAGCTCGTTTATCGAGCGCGTGGATAAATTGAACCTGCACGGAAACATCAACGGCGGACAGGCCGGTCTTACGTGTATCTCCCTGGCGCCGCAATCCCAGAGTTTTTTTATTGTGTAGTTTTTTAGCTGGGTTCCCCGTACGATGGAATCCTCACAGACGACGATGCTGTTACCCTTGATGACCTCCTTGATTGGAATAAGTTTCATTTTTGCTATCAGGTCTCGTGTTGCCTGTGAAGGCGGGGTATAACTTCTGCCGTAACCCGGGGTATATTTAACCAGCGGGCGTCTGAAGGGCTTACCGGACTCCATCGCATACCCTAATCCGTGAGCTACTCCGGAGTCGGGAACGCCGGAGACCACGTCGACGTCGATATCTTTGTCGCGTTTGGCCAGGCAGCGCCCGCATTGTTCTCTGACTATTTCCGTATTGATTCCTTCATAGCTCGATGCCGGAAAACCGGTGTATATCCATAGAAACGCACAAATCTGGTCCACATCATGGCTTCCAGGCCTTCTTTGGGCGATACCTTCATTGTTTATCAGAATTATCTCGCCCGGATCGAGGTGTTTTACAATCTCGAAATCATTGTTTGGGAAAGCACAGGTCTCGCTTGTTACCGCCCATGCGTCTTTACGCCTTCCGATTACGAGAGGCGTGTATCCGCATCTGTCTCTTGCAGCGTAAATTCCATCTTTATTGAGCAGTAACATTGAGCAGGAGCCTTCTATAGCGTCGAACATCTTTTCTATGCCGTCTATTATGTTATTGCCCTGGCTGATAAGTTTTGCTATCAGCTCTGTGGCGTTTACACCCCTTGTGCTCACTTCGCTGAAAGATATTCCTTTGTTTAATAGCTGATCGGCCAATTCTTCCGCGTTTTCGACGATGCCATTTGTTGCTACGGTGAACGGCCCGAATTTCGAGTTTAGATAAATCGGCTGTTCTTCCAGAGCGCTGATGACCCCGATCCCTTTATTGCCGTGCATACTCTGATAGTCATCGTAGAGTTTTGACTTGAACTGGCTTTGACTTATGTCGCGAATATGGCGCGAAAAACCATCTCCGAGAACCGCCATTCCCCCGAATTCCGTTCCGAGGTGTGAATGATAATCCGTGCCGTAGTAGAGCGTTTCGGCACAATTTCCCTTTGAGACAACTCCGAAAATGCCACTCATTTTCCAACTCCTTTATGATGGGTTTGACTTCACTCGGGTTCCCATTTCGCAAAAAAATAGCGAAATGAAGTCCCACTCCTTTTGTACGTCTAACGAATCGACCGACATCTTAAGCTTTACAACGTAATGGACTAAATCTGATAATAAGAATATTTCTGTCCATAATCAAGAAGATTGTATTTTTAGCGTGCAATTTGTTATATTGCCTTGAAAACAGCGTTCAGCAAAGCAGCTCGGTACAGTTTGTGTAATTATGATGTAGTTGTTATAAGGAGCAGAGATCATGCTGAATCGATATCTTATGTGTTTTCTTATCTGGTTTTCTATTATGCCGGCTTCTCTTTTGGGTTCTATCGACGAGCAGATAAAAATCCACAGAATACCTGTTACAAAAGGACTGGCCAGCCATCCGGTCAACGGCGGCAACTGTTTAATCTCAGACGGCAAATACCAGTATATCGCCTTTTATGACGGTGAGCGCCGGATGACCATAGGAAAACGAGAGCTTGGCGAGGCGGATTGGGACTTCGTCATGCTGCCGGAACGAGTCGGATGGGACACGCACAATCGCGTTATACTGTTTCAGGATAGGAAAGGATATCTTCACGTTACGGGTAATATGCATTGCCGGCCGCTTCGCTATTATCGAACCAAGGCCCCGACGGACATACACACTTTCGAGCCGATTCACACCTGGACAGGCGACTACGAGAACAGAGTTACATATCCCAGTCTTTTGAAACTGCGCGACGGATCAATCTATATGATGTACCGGCACGGGGGCAGCGGAAACGGGATGCGTATTCTAATCCATTATGACGAGGAAACTCAGCAGTGGACAAAAACCGTGCCGGCCCTAACCAGCGGCATGGACCGAGACCCGACCTGTAATGCTTATCCGTTTGGAGTTCCAGCACAAGGCGCAGCCGGCGAGATACCCAAATCCGGTATTTTGGAAGATAAAGAAGGCATCTGGCATATAGCCTGGTGCTGGCGCGAGACGCCGGACGTCGTTACCAATTTTGACGTCTGCTACGCTAAAAGTCCCGACCGCGGCGTTACCTGGAAGACCTGGGATGGGCAGGTTCTCGAATTGCCTATTACACCGGAAAACGCCGGAGCAGTCGAAAACATACCGCAGAAAAGTGGATTAATGAATGGCGGAACTTTAGTTGTGGACGGCAGAGGATTGCCCTATATAAGTTATACGCGTTTCGATGAAAATGGCTACAATCAGATTTACGTTGCAACCCCGCTCGATGGTCGCTGGAAAATTATTCAGCTAACCCACTGGAAACATCGCTTCTATTTTGAAGGTCGGGGCACAATTCCGAGCTATCCTCCTATCCCCAGACTGTCTATTACTGAAAATCAGAGAATCCGGGTCACATACAGCTACACCCACGCAAAGCCAAAAAAAGGCAAGTTTGCTCTCACCAGAGAGCAGTTACTTACAGCAAAACCAAGTCTATATGCGGTTGAGAAGGCTCAAGCCCCCTATTCGGCTCTGCCTGACATTCGTGCCGTCAATCACGGCCCGCTTCCGCCCGGCCAGATACATTACATGCAGCAAAAAACAGATCCACCCAACAGGGACCGAAAGCCGGAAAATCCAAGACCGCCCACAATGATTTATATCGTTGAGGTAGAAAATAATTGAAAGAAGATAGCTATGAGACCGACAATCAAATTTCTGAGCGATGAGCTTATCCGGCAGATTATCTCCGAGGCAACGGATGTGCTGTGTACGCTCGGGATCGAAATTCACAATAAAACTGTGCTGGAAATGCTTTCAGATTCCGGCTGCTCAGTTGATATGAAAAAAAGTCATGCCTTGCTTACGAGTGAAATTATTGAGAAGGCCCTGAAAGCCACTCCGGCGTCTTTTGGTCTATACGATATCGCTGGAAAACAGACACACGATTTGGCCGGCGATAACGTCTATTTCACTCCAGGCTCGACCGCTCTGCATATTCTTGATTCTAGGGAAAGGAAAATGCGCAAGGCCGTCACCGCCGATTATGTAAACTTCGTAAAAGTTGCCGAGCAGCTCGACAATATCGCTTCAACCAGCACGGCATTGATATCCACCGATGTGCCTGGAGAAATTTCAGACAGCTATCGCCTGTATCTGAGCCTGCTGTACGGCAGCAAGCCCGTCGTTACCGGCGCTTTTACAATCGAATCTTTCGAGGTAATGAAAGATTTCCAGCTCGCCGTTCGAGGCACATCCGAAGCTCTCAAAGAAAAACCACTTACCATTTTCTCCTGCTGTCCCACCTCTCCTTTGAAGTGGAGCGAGATTACTTCGCAAAATCTGCTGGATTGCGGGAAGTATTTTATCCCGGTCGAATTTATCGCCATGCCTTTGTCGGGATTCATGGCCCCGGTCACGCTTACCGGCACGCTTATCCAGCATACGGCCGAGACTATCAGCGGCATCGTCATCAGCCAGACGGCCAATCCCGGCACGCCTATCCTCTACGGCGGCTCGCCGGCAATATTCGACATCCGGCACGAAACTACGCCCATGGGCGCTATCGAGACAATGATGATTGACTGCGCATATAACGAAATCGGTAAATTTCTCAACCTGCCCACACAGGCATATATCTCACTAAGCGATGCTAAAGAACTCGACGCACAGGCAGGTTTGGAAAGCGGAATAGGTGCAGTGCTGGCTGCACTGTCCGGCATAAATAACATCTCCGGCCCAGGCATGCTCGATTTCGAAAGCTGTCTGTCTCTTGAGAAACTCGTGCTGGACAATGAAATCTGCGGCATGACGTATAGATTAATCTCCGGGATTGAGCCCAAAGAGGACTTTCCGGCAATAGGATTATTCCGGGAACTGCTCGAAGAAAAACACATGCTCATCTCAGAACATACAAGGCGCCATCTCAAAACAGAGCACTTTTTCCCCGGCCCCGTGATCGACCGCGCCCGCCGGTCAAAATGGGAAGAAAAAGGCTCCCTGACGCTCGGCCGGCGTGCCCATCAAGAAGTAAAAAAACTGCTGAAAAGTTATCAACCGTCAATCCTGCCGGAAGATGTCAAAAGGGAATTGACAAAACTGATGGCCGCAGAAGCTCGAAAACACGGACTAAATGGCCTACCGAGTTATCAATGATCCAGGAAAGCAGCCAGAGTCTCAAAATCCGCACCGTTTTGAGCGGGATCGAACCGGAATGATTGCTCGGACAAAATCGAATTAATCTCGCGACCGACTCGCATTATCTCATCGATTCAGCTATTTAATTGGGTTTCCATTCAAGTGCTCCGGCGTCTCTCTTGCCTTTAGGCATGTTTGCTGCAAAATCGCGCAGGAACGGCCCGTCAAACTGCCATTTATACAGCTCTTTGATATCGGTCTTCGCATCTTTAAGAGTTCCAAGAGATATACGCATGAAATCAACGGCTCCTCTTAAACACCTGCCGTTCGGAGTCCCGCAGACAAACAGATCACTGTCATTGCTGATGCAAGCATCACCTATCCCGTCTCCCGAAGAATCTTTCTCTCCATCGATATAAATAGTAAGCTCTCCGGCTGAGCGGTCGGCTTCGGCTATTACGTGATGCCACCTGCCGTCGCTAATCTTTTTACTGCTTTCAAGTTCGGACAAATCATTCAAAGCTTTTACCGTAAACAGAAGTTTGCCAGATTTGTCGATAGTCAAACCATAGCCGGTCTCGGCCATTTTTTGCACTAACACACAATCCTCTGATTCAGTCTTGAAATACACTTCGATACAAAAATTAGAATCCCAGACCTGGGGGCTCTTGAAATCCCTGCCGGTGACCTTCCTGTCCTCTTTCTGCCCGGCTTTGTCCCATTTGAACCTGATTGGCATGGTAAGGGTTTGATTTAGTTTGTCGTTCGGACAGAAGGCGTACTGGTTTTCGCCATTGAACGTGCATGCCCCTTTTGTCCAGTCTTCGAGCGGGCCGTACACGTAATTTTCTTTAGTGATATTTACGCCGGTCAAGGGAAACATCGGCTGCTTATGATAATCGTCCCTCGTATAGTAATAGGGTGTCATGTACCAGTGCTCATCCATAATCCTGGCCGGGTCATCGCCCGCCGGATAGAAGTTCCACTCGCCAACCACGGCATACAGCGACCAGGGTACAAAACACTTTACACCTTGATCAATGGCCGGCGAATCTTTTCTAAGACTGAAGTCTTTATTGGCGGGATCTTTCATAACAGGTTTGTCCGCTACGACGCCGAGGTCATAAGCGATTGATTTGACTTGTTTGAGCGCTTCTCTGCACTGTTCGAAGGTCTGATGCCATTTTCCCGACGATTTGAACGAGCCGTATTTCGCCGTGATATTATGAAAAACATTGCCCGTAAATGCATTGGTTTCGAGAGCATAATTCTCATCTGTTTTGCCCGCATCCCGCTCATTGCCGTCCTCGGGCGTCTTGGCAGGCTTGGTATGCCAGAAGACCCAGTCGCTGATACTATCCCAGATATTTCCCATGAACTTGTCCCTGCCCGCCTGCGGCGCCTGGCGCCGCGTACCCTTGACAAAATTATAGGCGGTATTATTGAAGAACATGTTTTGATAGCTGATTATCTCCTGGAACATGGTCGTGGCGCCGTGCGGGCTTCGGATATCATTGCTCAATCCCCATCCGATGTTATTGAAATAGTAATTCTTGAAGGCCCCGTCGAGGTAATACGCCATTCCAAACCGTGCGCCGCCGGGAGTTTTCGAGGTTTTATCCGACATCCAGTGATCGTATCTGAATCCTCCCGGATTGCCGGAGACATTGTTAAACACATACGCACTGCCGCCCTGCCATGTCTCGATATTGCCGCAGTCGTCGCCCGTCCGTATCGAATCGGTCACTTTGTTCTGGTAGATGAGAATGCGTGTGAGCGGGCAATCTCTGACGTTGCCGCTTATTTTGCTGCCGCGGACGTTTATTCCGGCGTGCCAGGCACGTTCGACGACATTGCCGGCGACCTGGAGTGTCTCGGCGTTATCAACGTTGATGGCGTCCGCCGCTCCTACCCGCTGAGAACGCAATCCGGTTCTGTACAGGTAATTTCTCAAAATCTTCACGTCGAATAAATAGCCGGCGCGGTCGGCTAATGTATCGCCCCACAGCAAGCCCTCTTCAATGCTTATTCCATAATGATCGGTCTGGCGGAACTCACAGTCGCGCACAATGATATTGTCAATGCGGTCGCCCGGATTGACGGCTTTCATTAAAACGCCGCTGTTTATATGCTCGAACCGGCAGTTCGCAACCGTAATATCGTTGGCGGGGCCCCAGACTCTGATGCAGGCCGGATAAATGTGTTTCTTGAGCCGAAATTGCTGTGAATATTTCCACGGAATCTCGGTCAGGTCCCAGGAGACGTTAGTAAACCTGAAAGTCAGACCGCTCACAACAATATGCTGTCGTCCCGTAAGGTCAATAAGGGTGGCTTCTTTTCCGGCTTCGATTACCGTCGTGTTCGGGTTCTGTCCATCCGGCAGGATAATATGAAGCCTTCCACCGGCTTCCTTCTTTTCAAACCAGTACTCGCCGTCAGGATCGTCAAGGTACTGCGGCTTGTCTTCGAGATAATATCTGTGATTTCTGCTTATAATGCGCGATTTCGCGCTGCCCAGGTACCCTTCGAAACCGAGCGCGCTTTTGTCTGCATCGAATCCCTGAACGTACGAGGGGTACGGCGTGCCGTCAACCCAGCCGAATTCAGCCCATATAATCGCGCCCATGTAAAGCTCTTTCGGCCACGTGATATGCTTCGTGTCCTTGCCCATTGCAAGGATTCTTCCGCTGTTTTCGGCTTTCATAGTCAGATTAAAATAGGGATGTCCCGGATTGTCCCAGCACCACCACTCGCTTTTGACATCCTCAGGATCGGACACTGCCCAGTTCGGCATCCGCGCCAGAGGGATGCGTGTTATTTTATCATTAGGTAGGGGCGGTTCGCGAACCGACCCTACTGACGGTTTGACAAGATATATTGTACGAGGCGCAAAATCGAGATCGATAAACCAGACTTTGTCAGGCTCAGGAATGTCTTTATTCTCAGCCCCTTTTTTCCATCCGCCCGTGATTCGGTATCCGCCGGAGATCACCGCTTGCCCCGTGCCCCAGTCCGGGTCGCTTGTCAGGCGGATAGGATTTCCCATCGTTCCCGATTCCAGAGCATTAATAGTACCCCTGTAGTACACGCCGCGCTTGAACACGTACGTATGAATTCCTTTGCACTTTTTCGCGTTTCCTGTGGCCTGCGGGTCCCACGGATGATGTTTCCATGAGGCATCCTTGCTCGAACCATCATTTGAATCATTCCCTTTCTCATAATCGATATAGCGAACCGAATCTCCCTGTTCAAACCTGAACGGCTGCGGCGACCACTCGATGTCACCTGTCGAGGAAATCTTTGCATAAGTTTCCTGCCAGCTAAACTTCTCCGCTCTCGCACATAAGCCATTGAGAAGGGTTCCCATTTCGCCATTTTTTTGCGAAATGGGGTCCCGAATAGATAGAACAATCAGTACGGCAAAAAACCACGTCTTCATAAAATTAAAAGTGCCTAAAATTAAGAGTGCCTAAAGTGCCTAAAGTTGAAAGTGCCTAAAGTGACAGCTTGCCCCTAAGGAGCGGGCTGTCATTCTGAGCGCGGCGAAGAATCTCTCTTTCCCTGGCAGATCCCTCGGCTTCGCTCGGGATGACACTCACGTGTCACTTTAGCTCACTTTAGTTCACTTTACTTCATCCTGTCAAAAAATTCTTGTTATTATCTGCTTCAAAATGCAAATACTGCACCGGCCTGTACATAGGTGGAATCTGCGTCGGTTTCCCGTCCTATGCCTATTGTGCCCATCAGCTCTTCGGTAAACCAGCATCCCAGCAGGGCGGTAAAGTAGTTGGCATCGTCACCTACATTATCGTGCTCGGCGGATATTTTGGCCATCAGCATCTCATTCAATTCGAATTCAATGCCGATGCCGATACCCAGGCCAACGTCCGTATCATCATCTTCGCTCGCCGGACCTGTCACGTCTATGTCCTGAACCCTCAAGCCGATATTGAAATACGGCTTGGCCTTTTCACTTTCCAAAAATGTATGCACCAGGTCGGCCCGAAAACCAAGGGTGGAGATTTCTACGTCCCGTGAGAATCTTTCCCCGTCGGCATCCACATAATCTACACCCAGTTGAATGTCCTTATCCGAATCCTGGTTCAGATTGACTAATACCGACCCGCCGTGGCCGTCGTCCAGATAGGATTTATCGCCGTCACCATAATCATAATATAAATAGGACAGCATAGTGTAGTTCTGACCGAACAAGACCCTGGCGTATGAAATGCTGGGCGCTGCCAAAACCACGGCCAACAATACAAAATATATCCTTGCTTTCATATTCTCTGTACCTCCTAAAATAAACCGACAGAAAAATCAATGATACTTAGAAAAAAGGTGTGCGATGCACACCCTACAAACTTCTGCACTTTCAAGGATATGATACGCGTCGCTACCTTATATATCAATTATTCTTTGTTTCGATTTAAAAAAATAGGGACAGCGCAGGTGTAGACTTCACTGTCCCTGTTGTGCCGACTTTGGTTTATTTCAATATACTTAGACCTTCATTTCCATCGCTCCCCAGCCGTCCCGCGGTTCGCGCCAGGCCAGGTCGTTTATCTTCGGGTCGCTGGTGATCTCGCCGGCTTTATTGAGCTCAAGCTTCTTTCCAGCTCGTGCACAGAGGTTGCCGAGCTGGATGTTTGCCGTCATGGGGCCGGAGTAGCCGAAATTGGACTGACTGAACTCGCGCGGCTTCTCGCCCCGGCAGGCCATGAAGAATTCGGTGTGATGGCCGGGAGAGCGTTCGAGCAGCTGCGGTGGATCGCCAAATTCTTTATGCCTCTCCAAAGGAAGCAGTCGCACGGTTCCCCAGTAATCACCTTCAACCAGCATTTTGCCCTTGCTGCCGTACAACAGATTTCCGGTTCTCGGCAGTTTCATTTTGCGGCCTTTCATTGCGAGCTCATCAGGAGCTTCCGGCATAAAAGGCGTACCGTCTTCTTTGTTGCCCTCGTACCAGTAGGTGGTGAATCCGGGCCGGCCGTCTTTAGCACGGTAGGTGCTCTTTACTACCATCCCGGCCGGCCATTGGTCCTTGACCGGGCCGGTCATGATTATCGGCTCGGCTGTGGCGGCGTAGCCGGGTTTCATGATCGAGTAAATTCCGTCAGTAGTATGACAGGCCATATCTCCCAGAGCCCCGGAGCCGAAATCGACAAAGCCACGCCATGCAAAGGGATGATAAACTTTGTTTTTGTAAGGACGCATCGGGGCCGGGCCGATCCAGGCTTCCCAATCCAGCGCCTCGGGGACCGGATCCGAACCTTCCGGACGGTCGCCGCCCTGAGGCCAGATTGGACGGTTCGTCCAGGTGTGAAACTCTTCGACATCACCAATCGCGCCCGCCTTGACGTATTCATAAGCAATCCTCCACCCCTTACCGGCATGGCCCTGGTTGCCCATCTGGGTCACGACCTTGGGATTTTTGGCATAGGCCGCCGCAAGCAGTTGCGCTTCGCGGACCGACCAGGTCAGCGGCTTTTCGGTGTAGCAGTGAATGCCCATGGAAACGGCTGTCATCGAGGGGGCGAAATGAGTGTGGTCCGGCGTCGCCACGAAAACAACGTCCAGGTCCTTGCCGTGCTTTTCGAAGACTTTCCGCCAATCCTGATAGCCGGCCGCCTGCTCCCAGCTTTTCTTTTCGAGGACACCGCCCCACCGGCCCTTATCCACTTCGGCGAAGGCGATGCACTGACAGCCCTCTCCGTGGGCAGCCCCCGTATGGGCGCCTGCCCGGCCGCCTACGGCGATAAATCCGACCTGGAGTTTTTCGTTGAGTCCCTGGGCCCGGATTAATTTAGGGAAACCGATAGAGCATGCCGCTCCAACGGCAGCGGTGCGTTTGATAAACTGACGACGTGTGATGTTTGACATGATCTTAGCTCCTTAACTTTTGGTAAATTATAAAATCAAAGGGCAACTTCTAAACGGTTGCCAATTAAGTTGCCTATTTTATCCTTTGGACTCCAAATATGCAAGCTCTATCTGAAAAATCACGATTTCTATGAAAATATCCTCAAAATATCAATAAAAGTAAAGAATAGCGGTTCCTGATTGTTTTAATGCTCAATTCATGTCTAAATACAATTGATAATAGAAGCCATAATAGCTCTTTATTCTTGAATTATCGTGTCCTTTGGAGTAAACTCTTTTATATATGTATCTCTTATATCACTCAGGTGATACAGGTAGAAAAATCCGTTTTGCAGGAGGATGAATAAATGAGGATGAACAGCGTTATACTCACACCGATATTCCTGCTATTGTTAGCCGGTTTTGCCAGGGCAGACTTGTTTTTTACCTGGACCGGTATTATTAGCGATGACTGGATGACGGCTGGTAACTGGGATGCCGAGACAGTGCCTGAAGACGGAGCATTGGGAGATGCCGCAGATGTTTTCATAGGAAGTGCAATACCGTTGAGATGGCCGGTCCTTGATTCAGGTGATGCACCGCCTAAATTTGACGAACTCTTAATCGCAAATGGAGCTGGTCTAAGCGGCGAACTTACGGTTCAAGGGGGTGTGAATCTGGTGTTTGACGATCGTCTCGAGATGTGCTACGAAGCAGAAAGTGTTTTTGCAAAGCTGGCTATCAATGGGACCGGCACCACTGTTCACTGCGAGAAAGAACTTCTTCTCGGAGAATCCGGAGACGTGGTAGTGGATATTAATGGCGGTAAGCTGATAATTGGCGAGGAATCCAAGCCCAAGTGGCAAATGATGCTCGCCGCGGGCGCCGATTCTAATGTCACCATAAACATTCGAAATGGCGGCTTACTTGAGTTTCATGGCGACTACGCAGAAGACGAACGCGGAGGTTTGAGAATCGGCGAAGGTACGGCTTTGTTCGATATCGGTTCCGATAGTGGTTCCGGCGGCGGTACGTTAAAACTGAAAAATAATGTCACCGAACTTGTCCGGGCCCTATCAAGCGACGGCATTATTGTTGCCGATGGCGGGACCCGGGACGTGCAAATTTACTTTATTGACGGTTATACTTTTGTTACCGCCTCGGTACTTACCACCCGGCTTAATCCGAGTCCGCCCTATGGTTCGACATTACCCGGCGGTCCTGTCCTGCTTCAATGGAATTTGCCCGAGCCGAGCGATCCGGCAGGAACCATAACCTGCGATGTTTATTTCGGCACTAATCCCAACGTCGAGGCCAATCCCAAGATTGTCATCGACCAGGCGGTTGAGTCGATAAACGTTGTGCTTGATATCGATACAAATTACTATTGGGCGCTTGATGTGTACGACTCCAGCGTCAGCACCGATTATCCGGTTTATCTTAGCCCGATTTTCAAACTCAATACGATGAACAAAGCACCGGTTGTCAACGCCGGCGAAGATATTGAGACCTGGCCGGCGGATGGGCAAAGGGTGATCCAGCTTAACGGGACAGTCTCCGACGAAGACGGCAGGCCCGAACCTGTGAGCCTTGCATGGAAGATTATTGCTGAGCCCGATGAATTAAATCCTGCACTGATCAGTGATTCGCTTACGACAAATCCCACGATAACAGTAATAGAGCCAGGAACATACATATTGCAGCTTGAAGCCGGTGACGGGGAATATACGGCCGCCGATACTATGCAAATCGTGTTGTATTCGGATGCCTGCGAGCACGCCAAAAATCAAGAGGGATTCGTGCTGATACCGGGAGATATTAATGAAGACTGCGTTGTTGATGAGCTGGACTTAACAATATTGGAAGAAAACTGGCTTAAGTGGAATTACAGCACCGACAACTGACACAGAATCGTTGACATCAGTAAATTACATCCGGTTACAGGAATTTGAAAAGCAATCCGGAAGCCGACCCGGCGGTGCCACAAATGATTACTGTTGAAAAGACGGCGTCTGAATCCGCGTTCTTGGTAATACATAAAGGGCAATACAAAGTGCGAGTCGTCAATGCGTCGGTGTGTAGCCCAATTTTCCCCAGCAGCCCCTTTGCATTCTGTACAGGTCCTGGTAACCTTCGCTTGTCGAGGGCGCCCAGCCGACCTGCGGGCCGGTATTTTCCTCATCTCTGGCGTGCTGTATCGTATCGGTGCCCTTCCACTTCCAGTGATCGGCGTGGCCGTCCGCAAAGTTGAGGGTTGCTCCATCGCCGTGCCGA